>Ga0335069_10003608_pt1 | contig 23257 bp, 16 predicted proteins | sample Lox_Sample_11_FD_206714 | JGI IMG/M metagenome (GOLD analysis project Ga0335069, IMG submission 206714) | Soil microbial communities from Loxahatchee National Wildlife Refuge, Florida, United States - Lox_Sample_1.1 | ecosystem: Environmental > Terrestrial > Soil > Wetlands | place: USA... | reverse complement strand
GTGCTCATCATCACCTTCCTCTATCAGCCGGTGCGCGTTGAAGGCACCAGCATGCTGCCGCGGCTCGAGGATCACGACCGCCTCTTCATCAACAAGTTCGTCTACCGGTTTTCGGAGATCGAGCGCGGCGACGTGGTGGTGTTCCACTACCCGCGCGACCCGGAGAAGAGCTACATCAAGCGGGTGATCGGGCTCCCCGGCGACAAGATCCGCATCGACCATGGCCTGGTGTATCTGAATGGCCGCCGCCTGCGCGAGACCTACGTGCCCGATGCCTACGAAGACAGCCGCTCGATGGCCGAAATGGAGGTCCCCGACGACTGCTATTTCGTGATGGGCGACCATCGCTCCATCTCATCCGACAGCCGCGAATTCGGGCCCGTCGACCGGTCGCTCATCTACGGAAAAGCCGTCTTCGTCTACTGGCCGGCAAAAGACGCAGGCATCGTGCGATAGCGACGTCGCACATCCTGAAGATCGTTCGGTTTCTCTCCCCAATTTCCACGTCGCGTCCTGTTAGAATCTATTGAATCCACTCCTCGGAGCGGCGATGCAGGCAATTCTAGCGCTCGAAGACGGGCGCATCTTCCGTGGCCACGGCTACGGTCATCCCGGCGAGTGCCAGGGTGAAGTTGTTTTCAATACTTCCCTTACCGGATATCAGGAGATCGCCACCGATCCTTCCTACGCCGGTCAGATTGTCGTTCTCACCAATCCGCAAATCGGAAACTACGGAACCAACCAGGCAGACAACGAGGCGGCGCGGCCATACATCGAAGGGCTGATCGTGCGCGAGTTCTCTGCGGTCAGCTCCAACTGGCGATCGGAACAGGTCACTGACGAGTACATGGAGCGCTACGCCGTTCCCGTGCTCGCCGAGATCGACACGCGCGCGCTGGTCCGGCACCTGCGTACAAACGGCGTGATGCGTGGCGTGATTTCGACCGCGGAGACCGGCACGGACAAGCTGGTGGCGAGAGCGAGAAGCATCCGCAAGATGGACGGCACCGATCTTGCCAAGGTGGTCTCGACCAAAACCGCCTACGAGTTCGACGAGAACGATAGCCGCAACCAGAGCGGGGATCCGCTACTTCCTCCTTCAAAAGCCGGGTACCCCATCCTTGACACGGGTCGCGGCAGCGACTCGGGGCAAGGTCGGGAGACCACGAACCTCCATGTCGTTGCCTACGACTTCGGCATCAAGCAGAACATTCTGCGCATGCTCACCCGCGAGGGTTGCCGCGTGACGGTGGTTCCCGCGCAGACATCGGCGGAGGACGTTTTCGCGCTCAAGCCCGACGGTGTCTTCCTCTCGAACGGTCCGGGCGACCCGGAGCCGGTGGACTACGCGGTGAAGGCCATCCGCGACATGATGGGGCGCGTGCCGGTCTTCGGCATCTGCCTGGGCCACCAGCTCTGCGGTCTGGCACTGGGAGGCCGCACCTACAAGCTCAAGTTCGGGCACCATGGCGGAAATCACCCGGTGCGCAACAACGTGAGCGGCAAGGTGGAGATCACGGCGCATAACCACAATTTCGCGGTCGACCCGGACTCGATCAACGCCAACGAGGTGGAGCTGACGCACGTGGACCTGAACGACCAGACGCTCGAAGGCCTGCGCCACAAGACGCTGCCGCTGTTCAGCGTGCAGTACCACCCCGAGGCCGCGCCGGGCCCGCACGACTCGCACTACCTGTTCCGCGACTTCCGCCGCATGATGGAGGAGTGGAAGGGATGAGAGCGCCGCGTGAGAGTTCGGGCACTTCAAGACAGCGGGGCTCTTGGCTCCGCTCTTTTTTGGGCGAAGACGCTTTGAAAGGGCACGGCTTCAGACATATCGCAGGCTCGAGGTTCCCGGGATTGAGGCCTGAACAGTTTTGAAGGGGCACGGCTTCAGCGATATCGCAGGCTCGAGGCTCCCGGCATTGAAGCTCGAACAGTTTTGAAAGGGCATGGCTTCAGACATATCGCAGGCTCGAGGTTCCCGGTATTGAGGCCTGAACGGTTTTGAAGGGGCACGGCTTCAGCCATATCGCAGGCTCGAGGTTCCCGGCGTTGAGGCCTGAACGGTTTTGAAAGGGCATGGCTTCAGCCATATCGCAGGCTCGAGGTTCCCGGCGTTGAGGCCTGAACGGTTTTGAAAGGGCACGGCTTCAGCCATATCGCAGGCTCGAGGCTCCCGGCATTGAGGCCTGAACGGTTTTGAAAGGGCACGGCTTCAGCCGTGCCGAAGAAGCGAGACACGGACCGCGGCTTTAGCCGCCGAGGGATGTATTTGAAACCAGCACGCGAACCCGCGACAAATAATTCGCAGACTTACTTCGTCACGTCGAAGACGTGGCAGGGTCGCGCGCTTTTTCGTGCGGAGCCGTGGGCGAGGCTGTTCTTTCAAACTCTCTTGTCGTATCGCGGGGATTCGTACCTTTTGCACGAGTTCGTGTTGATGCCCGATCATTTCCATGTACTGTTGACGCCTTCGATTTCGTTGGAACGTTCGGTTCAGATGATCAAGGGCGGGTTTTCGTTTCGCGCGAAGAAGGAGCTTGGATCGAATGCAGAAATATGGCAACGCGGGTTTGCGGATCATCGCATCCGCGACTTCGAGGATTATGACCGGCATGTGCATTACATTTATCTGAATCCGGTGAAGAAGCGCTTGTGCGAGGAGCCGTTGGATTATCGGTATTCGTCAGCGTTTCCGGGATGGAAGTTGGACCCCATCCCTCAGGGGCTGAAGCCCCCAACCCCTCCTTCGCTCGTTTGCGGCACGGCTGAAGCCGTGCCCTTTCAATGCCGTACAAGCCGCAAATCTTCGAGTCAGGATTCAAAGCGGATGCGACGCAGAAATAGCCTGCCGAATTTGATGATGACCATCGTTGCCACTCTGCTGTTCCCGTGGGCAATTGCCCGCGCGCAGCTCGATGTGCCGGGGCCGACTCATCTTTGGCATTTGAAGGGCGTTGTCGTGAATGGCTCGGGTCAGCCGGTGCAGGATCTCGAAGTCACGCTGGTGCGGAATGACCAGGTGCTGCACACCACAAAAACGGATACGAAGGGAAGATTCGCGTTCGATCATGTCTCAGGGCGCTACTGGCTGCGCATGCATCCAAAGAATTTCTCGATCGTGAGCAGGGAAGTGATCGTGGGAGACGAGGCGCTGATGTACCTGCGGAAGAAGGCGTTCTACGTGATGCTCGGACCTGGCGCATGCACCGATGATTGCTCGCAGGTGTTCACTAGCAAAGGCAATTTCGACAAGGCGATACGGCGGAATACCGCACACCACGACTAGGAAGTTGCGAAGAGAATGCCACGCAGAAATGACATTGAGAAGATTCTCGTGATCGGCTCGGGGCCGATCGTGATTGGCCAGTCGGCGGAGTTCGACTACTCCGGCACCCAGGCGTGCAAGGCCCTCAAGCAGGAGGGCTATGAGGTTGTGCTGGTGAATTCCAACCCGGCAACCATCATGACCGATCCCGAGCTGGCCGACCGCACCTACATCGAGCCGCTGACGCGCGCCTACGTCGAAGAGATCATCCGCATCGAGGCGGAGATGCTCGGCCCCGGCTCCGGCAAGTTCGCCCTGCTGCCCACGGTCGGAGGACAGACCGCGCTGAACCTCGCCGTCGACCTGGCCGATGCCGGCATTCTCGATCGCTACAACGTGGAGCTGATCGGCGCCAAACTCGAGGCCATCAAGAAGGCCGAGGACCGTTTGCTGTTCAAGGACGCGATGATCCGCATCGGCCTTGACGTTTCGAAATCCGCGCTGGTGAACAACCTCCGCGACGGCCTCGACTTCTCGGGAAAGATCGGCTTCCCGGTGCTCATCCGCCCAAGCTTCACGCTTGGCGGCTCGGGCGGCGGCATCGCCTACAACCGCGAAGAGCTGATGGAGATCCTCGCGCGCGGCCTCGACCTCTCGCCCGTCCACGAGTGCCTGATTGAAGAGAGCGTGCTGGGATGGAAGGAATTCGAGCTCGAGGTGATGCGCGACCTCGCCGACAACGTCATCATCATCTGCTCCATTGAGAACTTCGACCCCATGGGCGTGCACACGGGCGACTCGATCACCGTGGCCCCGGCGCAGACGCTGACCGATCGCGAATACCAAAAGATGCGCGACGCGGCGATCGCAGTCATGCGCGAAATCGGTGTGGAGACCGGCGGCTCGAACGTGCAGTTTGCCGTGAACCCGGTTGACGGCCGGATGACCGTGATCGAGATGAATCCGCGCGTGTCGCGTTCGTCGGCGCTGGCCTCGAAGGCGACCGGATTCCCCATCGCCAAGATTGCGGCGAAGCTGGCCGTGGGGTACACGCTCGACGAGATCCCCAACGACATCACGCGCAAGACCCCGGCTTGTTTTGAGCCGACGATCGATTACGTGGTCGTTAAGATTCCCAAGTGGCAGTTCGAGAAATTTCCCGGAGCGGACGACACCCTCGGCCCGCAGATGAAGTCAGTGGGCGAGGTGATGGCCATGGGCCGCACCTTCAAAGAATCGCTGATGAAAGCCTGGCGCGCGCTCGAAACGGGCAAGAAGACCGGCGCCGAAGTGCTGGAACCGCGCCGCCTGACTCAGATGCTGGTGACGCCGCGGCCGGAGCGCCTCGGCTACATCCGCTTTGCCTTCGAACGCGGCATGAGCGTGCGCGAGGTGGCGCGCCTCACGGGGATGGACCCCTGGTTCCTGCACCAGATGCGCGAGATCACGCTCGAGCAAATCGAGATTTCGAAAACGACTGCAGAAGAAATCAGCGCGGAGAAACTGCGGCGGCTCAAGCGCCTCGGCCTCAGCGACGAGCGCATCGCGGCGGAATGGAAGCTCGAAGGCCACGCCGGCGTGCAGCGGGTGAGAGAGTTGCGCGAGAGCCACGGCATCCGGCCTGTCTTCAAGCTCGTCGACACCTGCGCCGCGGAGTTCGAGTCGATGACCCCGTATCTCTACTCGACCTACGATGAGGAAGACGAAGCGCCTCCGACCGGCAGAAAGAAGATCATCATTCTCGGTTCGGGGCCGAACCGCATCGGGCAGGGCATCGAATTCGACTACTGCTGCTGCCATGCCGCCTTCGCGCTCAAGGACGACGGCTACGAAACGATCATGGTCAACTGCAATCCTGAGACCGTCTCGACCGACTACGACACCAGCGACCGGCTCTACTTTGAACCATTGGTGCTCGAAGACGTGCTTGCCGTCTACAACCATGAGGCGCAGTCGGGTGCGGAAATCGGCATGATCGTCCAGTTCGGCGGACAGACGCCCCTGAACCTGGCTCAGCGGCTTCGCGCGGCCGGCGTGCCCATCGTGGGCACGTCGCCGGAGTCGATCGACCTGGCGGAAGACCGCAGGCGCTTCGGCAAGCTCCTCGAAGAGTTGCAGATTCCGCAGCCCGAAGGCGGCACGGCGATCAGCGTTCAAGAAGCGCTGGCTGTCGGCGAGCGCATCGGCTACCCGGTGCTGGTCCGGCCAAGCTATGTGCTCGGCGGCCGCGCCATGGTCATCGCATACGATGCCGACGCGGTGTCGCGCTACATGCGCGAGGCCGTGGAGTACTCGCAGGAGCGGCCCGTGCTTGTCGATCACTTCCTCGAGAACGCGGTCGAAGTCGATGTCGATGCGCTCTGCGATTCGCGCGATGTGGTCATTGCGGGCATTATGCAGCACATCGAAGAGGCGGGCATTCACTCCGGCGACTCGTCGTGCGTGCTTCCGGCTGTGGGCATTCGCGAGGAGACATTGAACACTCTGCGCGATTACACGCGCAAGCTGGCGCTCGCCTTGAGAGTTGTCGGCCTCGTCAACCTGCAGTTCGCAATTCAGCGCGACGGGGACGGGATCGATCATGTCTACGTGATCGAAGTGAACCCCCGCGCATCGCGGACCGTGCCGTATGTGTCGAAGGCGACAGGTGTGCCGCTGGCCAAGATCGCCGCGCGCCTGATGACCGGCCGTACGCTCCGCGAATTGCTTCCCGAGCAGGTGGCGGGCGGGAAGGATCTCGAAACCGGCATGCACTACTACGTGAAGTCCCCGGTGTTCCCATGGAACAAGTTCGCCGGCGTGGACACGGTGCTTGGACCAGAGATGAAGTCGACCGGCGAAGTGATGGGCGTGGCGGCAAATTTCGGCGAGGCCTTCGCCAAGGCACAGCTCTCCGCCGGCCAGGTGCTGCCGACCGGCGGCACGGTCTTCTTCAGCGTAAACGACCACGACAAGCCCGCGGCGATTGACCTGGCGCGGCGTTATGTGAATCTCGGTTTCAACATCGTGGCGACCGAAGGAACCGCAAACGTCCTCGAAAAGGCCGGCTTGAGCGTCTCACGTGTCTTCAAGGTCAAGGAAGGCCGTCCGAACGTCGTCGACCTGATCAAGGGCGACCGCATTCAGCTGGTCATCAATACGCCGCGCGGGCAAGATACGTTCTTCGACGAAAAGGCGATTCGCCGCGCCGCCGTGCTGGCGCGCATCCCGACGATCACGACGATTGCCGCCGCCCAGGCCGCAGTGGAGGGAATCGCCGCAATGCAGCGCCGGCAGACCACTGTCTACGCACTGCAACAACTGCATGCGATGGAGCGCGCGTGATTGAGACTCACTTTGTCCGCGATCGTGCTCAGGCGGCAAGTGCGGCATAGAGGCGAATCGTTGTCATCGGCTGCGCGGGCTCTACAATCGATTCATGCTGATTGAAGGAGTCCTGGCTGCGGCAACCACGCCGTTTTATCCCGACGAGCGCGTCTACTACCGCAAGCTTGAAGCCAACATAGCCCACTATTCCAAGAGCCTTCTCAGCGGCATGGTGATCCTCGGGTCGACCGGCGAGACCATGACCCTCGACGACGAGGAGACACGCGAGGTGTTTCGCGTGGCCGCGGATGCCGCCGCGCCGGAGAAGCTGCTGATTGCAGGCGTCGGCCGCGAGAGCGTCAAGCAGGTAGTCGACCTTGCCGAGTTCGCGGCCACGCTCAAGTTCGACGCGGTGCTGGTGCGCACACCGACCTACTACTCTTCGCAGATGTCGAAGGCCGCCGTGCTGAACTTCTACCGCAGCGTGGCGGATCGCTCGCCGCTGCCGGTGGTGCTCTACAACATTCCGCGCTGCGTGCCCTACGAGATTCCGGTGGAGATGATCGCCGAGCTTGCGCAGCATCCAAACATTGCCGGCATCAAAGATTCGAGCGGCAGCGTCGATCGGATTCGCGCGACCGTCGAACAGACGCGCAGCGCTCCGCGGCGGACCGTAACCGTGACGACGGTCTTTGAGCCTGTAACCGCGCGCATGCTGGCGCCGAGAGCGGAAGCCACCGGTGCGTTCGTAACTGCCGGCGATCTTGCAGGCGGCGTAGCCATTGCCGCACCGCCGCCGGCGGCGCCCATCAAGACGCGAACGAAGGAGGTCGGCTTTCAGGTCATGACCGGCTCCGCGGCACACGTGCTGCCCTCGCTCGAGGCCGGTGCGAATGGCGCGATCCTCGGCTTTGCCGCCTGCGCGCCGCAGGCCTGCACTGAGATTTATCTGGCATGGAAGGACCGCGACCTCAAACTCGCGGCCGAGAAGCAGGAGCGGATCCTCGCAGCCAGCAAGCGAATCACGGCCGAGCTGGGGATCAGCGGCGTGAAATATGCCTGCGACTTCAACGGCTACTATGGCGGGCGGGCGCGTGCTCCGCTTCTGCCGCTCACCGCGGACGAAAAAGCGGAGGTGGAAAAGCTGCTGAAGGGAATCCGCAACTGAGGCTGTCCTGCTTCGAAGAAGCGAACCCGGCAGCATCGCACTGCATCCGAACCTACCTCAGGTTCCTGTGCAGATGTAGTTGAACTCGATGGAACCCGCGGCCGAAAGGTGGATCGTGACTGCTCTCGGCGTCGCGGTCACCCACCAGGCATTCGTTCCGGGATTCGACGTGGGACTAGCCACGCACCTGGGCGCATCGGAGTAGGGAACTGAGAACGTATAGGTTCCCTGCGCCGAAGAGCTGATCGCGATGCTGCCCGAAAAATCGGCGCCGCGGTTGGAATTGCCGACGTGCTGAAACTCGCCGGTTCCGGCTGTCGTGATGTAGGCCTTCTTGGCGAAGAAAGCCAGCCCGGCAACCGGGCTCGCGGCGTCTCGCGTGTAGCCGATCGCGGTCTGCAATGTGCGATTCGAGTCCAGATATCGCCAGGCGTTCTGGAATCCGTCACCGCCGGCAGAATCCACGATAGTGCCCACGGTGCCCGGCGTGTGCATGCCGAGGATCACGGCGGGCACGCCCGATGCAAAATTCGATTCGCCGACGCTGAAGACCGTGTTGTAATGGCCGGATGCGCAAAAGGCGCAGCCGTAAGCCGGGCTGTCGGCCTCGCCCCAGTCCAGAATGTTGATTCCGCCACCATAGACGCGGCCGATGTGGCGGCTCTGGAAGACCTCGATGGCAAACGCATCGCCGTTGTAAGCGACCACCTGGTCGAGCCTGTGGCCGTTGCCGATCCCGCTCAGATCGCTGGCCGTGAACGTGTTCGTGGCGGGATCGACCTGCGTGGGCCAGGCTGCGGAATAGATGGCATACTGGCCGGACTTCGCCCACGGCCACGGCGTGTTGCCCTGCGTTCCAACCGCCAGCAGATTCAACGTCAGGTGCGTATCGTCGATTCCGGCGGTGACCGGGACGCAGGCGTCGAAACCGCCCTGCGCGCCGGGTGCGGCACAAAAGACCAGGTTCGTGCTGCTGATCGGGCCGTGCACGCCGACAAACCTGGTGTGGGTGCCGACGAATCCGTGAATTCGCGTCCAGTTCGTCCCGTCGCCGGCCACGGTGCAGGTAACAGGCGCCGGGCCGGCGCACGTGACATTGCTATAGGACCCGGCGGAATACGCAGTGTCCAGGTCGCGGATGGCGCGCGCCTCCGCAAGCGTCCATGCGTTGGAGCCGGGAGTAAAGCTGACCGCGCCGCTGGCGGCATTGACCTGGGCATTCGCCGCACTCCAGTATCCGCCTGCGCCGTCGGGAAGACCGTATGTTTGCTGCTGCTGGATGCGGACGCCTTGCATGGCCTCCTCGCCGGGGCCTATATAGCCGCCGGGGTAGGTCTGGTTTACGTTGAATCCCATGCACTCGCCGCCCGTCAGGCAACTCATCAAGCCGACGATCAGCCCGTTTTGCGCCGTCGTGTGATATTCGCCGTTGATGGCCAGGGCATGCCGGTTGGACTTGGTCCCGGACCCCGGGCCGGAGAAGCTGTACGTGCCGCCTTGGAGGCTGTTGAATCCGATGTGCACCATGTTCTTCCAGATGCCTTCGGCGTTGGCGCGGCTCAGCTTCTTCACGTCGGTAATGTCCTGTTCGGTCTCAGTCCCTTCAAAGCAAAATGAGTTGTCGCGGACGGTGAAGCGTCCGTAGGGATCCATGCAGTTGGTGCCGCGCAGGTCAAAGATGCGCTGCGAACTGTTGAATTCCGAGGACAGGGGAACCGGATTCGAGCTGCTGTCAAGCGCGTTGGCCGGTTCCTGTGGACCAATCCAGAGGACGCCGCGGGCCCGCGACTGGCCCGGCGCGGAGGTTGAATGAATGAAGTTCTTGAACCGGTTCGTGATCTCGTCTTTTTGACCCGTCGCCGGGAGAGCGGCGAAGGTCTGGAGTCCTGGGATCGCCTGGCTGGTCAAGGGTTGGCCGCCGTCGCGGGAATCCTGAATGGAACAGCCCGGACACAGCGGCGGGACCGTGCCCGCCGGGGTGGTGGCGAGCGATGGATCCAGGACGAGGATGCAGGCGCTCTCGGCCTTGCAGGACTCCTCAGCGGCGGCGACCTTTTCGCCAATCGTGGACCCGGCGAAGTTCTTCACCTGGACCAGGTGGCCGGCCTGCGCGGCGGCGAAGAAGGCCGTCATCACGGGAACGGCGAACGCAAAAGACGAGATTCGCATGAACACCTCGGTGCGAAAAGAGGAATGGGGCTCGACACTGAGCACTCGGATCGACTCTTGAGCTTAAAGGATTGGATGCTGCCGAAGGCATGGAACTACCGGCGACCGCCCAGGCTCTCCATAGGATTGAGGATCGGTTTTTCCGATGGTTTCAGCGAAAATGGCCGAAATTGGCTTGGCCTCAGATCTGCGTTATCGAGACAGAATGTCTGATAACAGATATTCTGTATAGTGAATCGCGGCGCTGTCCTGGCGCACTCCCAGCCCCCTCCGCCAAGGCCTCAGCCGTCCCCGTGCAACCACTTCCCCTCGGAGGAACTTTACATTTTGTAGCGGCCGAGATCCTCGTCGTTCAGTCCCTCAAGCCAGCCGCGGAGCTGCTCGGCAGTCGGGCCTTCCGGAGGCCCTGACGTGTTCAGCTTGGCTGTCTGCATCACTTGCTCGGCCACATAAATGGGGCAATCCGCCCGCAGAGCCAATGCGATCGCATCCGAGGGCCGCGCGTCGATCGTGACCGGCTCTCCGCCCTGGCGCAGCCACAAAACCGCGTAGAACGTGTCGTCTTTAAGCTCCGTGATGACAACATGATCCAGCTCGGCATTCAAGTGATGAATGAGATTGCGGGTGAGATCGTGTGTCAGCGGGCGCGGCGCAGCGATCTTCTCGATCTCGATGGCGATGGCGTTGGCCTCGAAGATGCCCACCCAGATCGGCATCACGGTGTCGGAGGCTACGTCTTTGAGCACCACGATGGGCATATTGGTGGACGGATCCATCATCAATCCCCGAATGCGCACTTCGACATTTTGCTGAGCCGGCGTTCCGGGCTCCAGTCCTGCCTTCCTGCGGGCATCGATGTTGTCCATGTGGTGCCATCCCTCCCCGGGCCGTCAATCCCTTAGACGGCCTCACCGACCAGACTATTGGGAAAAGTAGCCGTAATTTTGACTTGCGCGTAGCTGCCGGGGGCCGGGGCGATCGGTTGCCGGGTGGTAAAGTTGACCGGCTTGTTCTGGCTGCTACGTCCGATAACCTGCCCGCGTGCCGGATTGTGACCCTCGACCATGACTTCCATGATCTGCCCTAAATGCTTGGCATAATTCACTCTTTGAATCTCGCGCTGGCGATCAAGCAAAGCTTGAAGCCGGGCCGATTTTTCTGCGTCCGCGATCGAGTCGATCATCACCAGAGCCGGCGTGTTGGGCCGGGGCGAGTATTTGAATCCGAAGACGCCATCGTACCCGACCCGGGCCAGAAGGTCCATGGTTTGGATAAAATCGTCGGGCGCCTCGCCGGGAAATCCGACGATGATGTCGGTGGTGATGGAGATCGGCCGCCGCGCCGACTTGACCCAGGCGATCCGCTCGAGATACCACTCGGCGGTGTATTCGCGGGCCATCATCTTGAGGACGCGCGAGGAGCCGGACTGCACCGGCAGGTGCACGTGGTCGCAGAGAGCCGGCACGGCGTCGATGGCCTCGACAATGTCGCGGGTGAAGTCGCGCGGATGGCTGGTGGTGAACCTCACCCGGCGGATTCCAGGGACCTCGGCAACCGCCGCGAGCAGTTCGGCGAAGCTGCGCTTCCCTTCCGGATCGCGGTAGCTATTCACGTTCTGGCCCAGGAGCTGGATCTCCGAGTAGCCGAGATCCGCGATGCGGCGTGCCTCGGCAAGCACTGAGGTTGACGTTCGGCTGCGCTCCTTGCCGCGCGTATACGGCACCACGCAATAGGCGCAGAACTTGTCGCATCCTTCGATGATGGTGATGTAGCCGCGGTAGGGGTTCTGGCGCGACGTATACTCGGTCTCGAACGTCTCGTCGGTCTGGCGGTCGTCGAGGCCCGTGATGCGGTCTTCGCCGGCTTCAAGGCGGGACAGCATCTCCGGCAATTTGCGGTAGGAGGCGGACCCCGAGACCAGCGAAACATACGGCGCGCGATCGAAGATCTTCTCGCCCTCCTGCTGCGCCACGCAGCCGAGAACGCCAAACCGCTTGCCGGCTTTGTGCAGGGCTTTGTAGTCGTTGAGCCGGTGGAAGACCTTTTGCTCGGCTTTGTCGCGGATGGAGCAGGTGTTGTAGAGGATCAGGCCGGCCTCTTCTTCGCACTCGACCTGGCGATAACCCTGCTGCTGCAATGTGCCAATGACCTTTTCGGAGTCATGGGCGTTCATCTGGCAACCGAATGTTTCAAGGTAGAAAGTCTTTTCGGACGCCATGACAATCCCAAGTATAGCGTGAAAACAGGTGGAAGCCGCCCTTAGTGCCGGGCGCGGAAACCGGATCCGTCTTGTGATGCCGGGCGTTCGATTGCGGACACTGTAGACCCGGAATGGACAATCCCCTCGGAAGACAAGCGGCTTCCCTGCTCCCGAATCAACCGCTTAGTGACGAATGCGATTGGTGTGCGACGTGCCGTAACAGAAAACCGACACTCGGGGGTCGAAGATGAAGACGATCTTTCAGGACTTGCGCTACGCGTGGCGCCAGCTCACCAAGCTTCCCGGTTTCACCTTGACCGCAGTGATGTCGATGGCGTTGGGCATCGGGGCCACGACTGCGGTTTTCAGCGTGGTCTTCGCGATCCTGATGGATCCGTATCCCTATCGGGCGCCGGACCGGATGATTCATATGCGGCTGGTGGACCCCAAGGGCGACTTCGATGGCTTCGGGCTGACCGCGACGCAGTGGCAGCAGATCCGCAAGTCCCCGGTGGTGGAAGATGCGTTCCTGACCGAAGGCTGGAACCTGACGGTGACGGGCAGCGATCTGCCGGAAGACGTACAGGGCGATTACGTAAGCTCCAACATGTTCGACTTCATGGGCGTGCCGCCGGCGCTGGGGCGCAACATCGAGCCTTCGGACGCGATTGACGGGCAGGACCCGCAGCCGGTGGTGGTGCTGAGTTACAAATTCTGGCAGCGGCACTTTCACTCCGACGCCAGCGTTGTGGGCAAGACGGTGCAACTGATGCGGAAGAACTACACGATTGTTGGCGTGGCCGCACAGCGATTCACATGGGATGACGCCGGCGTGTATCTGCCGAAGAAGATCGACGGAGACCTGGTGAAGGGCCATTACGTCGGCGTCCGGCTCAAGCCCGGAATCACCCACGCGCAGGCCGATTCCGCGCTTCAGCCCCTGATCGAGCAATTCGCCAAAGAAACGCCGAAGCACTTTCCCTCCGGCATGAAGATACGGCTTCATGTTGTGGGTCTGAACGAAGACTTTGTGCAGCAACTTGGCGGCACGCTGTATCTGCTCTTTGGCGCCGTCGCGCTGCTGCTGTTGATTGGTTGCGGCAACGTGTCGATTCTGCTGCTGGCGCGGGCCACGGCGCGCAACCACGAGTTTGCCGTGCGCTCGGCGATCGGCGCCAGCCGTGGCCGGATCATCCGCCAACTGCTCACCGAGTCGGTGCTGCTGTCTGTCGCCGGCGCGGCTCTCGGCCTGGTGCTGGCTTATCTGTCGCTGGGTACGATCGTCGCGAATCTGCCCGCCTATTCATTTCCCCATGAGGCGGCGATCCAGATCAATGTGCCGGTGTTGCTGTTCAGCATCGCGATTGCCGTGGGCACGGGAATCCTGTTCGGTCTGTGGCCGGCGTGGCAGCTTTCGCGCGTGGATGCCAGCCAGACGCTTCAATCCACAACGCGTAAAGTGGCCGGCAGCGTGCGGGGACGGCGCGTGCACAGCACGCTGATCGCGGGACAGATCGCGCTGACCCTGCTGATGATGGCCGGCGCCGGCGCGGCGATTGAAGGCTTCCTGAAGTTGATCCATGTACACCTCGGCTACGATCCGCACAACATCATGTCGGTGGGGATTCCGATTCATGATGGGACTTACAAGACCTGGCTGGAGCGGGCGACGTATTTCGAACGGCTGCGCGCCGAGGCCGCCCAAGTGCCCGGCGTAACCATCGCGGCAAACTCGAACAATGCCACTCCGCCGTCGAACGGGTTCGACACGAAGTTCGATATCGTGGGCCGGCCGCCGGTGGACGGGCAGATCCTGCGCTTCAATATGGTGAGCCCGGAGTACTTCCCGGCCCTGCGAATTCCGCTCATGCAGGGGCGCATCTGGAACGCAGACGAGAATCATCGCGGCGCGGGACTTGCCGTCGTGAACCAGACTTTCGCGCGGCGGTACTTTCCTGAGGGAAATGCCATGGGCCACGTTCTCAAGATTCCTGAGATGGTCCCGGTTCCGCCCTACCGGATGGTTTCTCCCGAGGCACAGAGCGGGCTCCTGATCGTCGGCGTGGTGGCCGACAAGCTCGACGACGGCCTCTCCAAGCCGATCGTGCCCGAGATCTTCGTGCCGGACACGGTGGTCATGGGCATGTACACGCAGATTCTGGTGAGGTCGGAGACGGATCCGCTGCGGCTGCTGCACGCGATCCAGGCGAAGGTGCACACGATCGATCCGGACCAGCAAACGATTGGCGATGTTCAAGACCTGGAGCAATGGATTCGCGACCAGCAGGAGTGGGCGCGCGGCCATCTCATCTCCTGGCTCTTCGGCGCGTTTGCCGCGCTGGCGCTGTTGCTGGCGGCGGTCGGACTCTACAGCGTCGTGTCCTATCTGGTCGTGCAGCGGACGAACGAGTTCGGCATTCGCATCGCGCTGGGAGCGCAGCGCAGCCACCTGCTGAGCATCGTGTTCCGGTCCACGCTGGTGAGCGTGGGCAGCGGCATTGCGGCGGGAGTTGTGCTGACGCTGGCGCTGAACCGGGTGATGGCTCACTGGGCAACGGAAAGCACGCGCGATCCGATGATGTTGCTGGCCGCCACAGGCGTGCTGGTCGCGGCTGCGGCGGTTGCCTGCCTGGCGCCCGCACGCAAAGCGGCAGGGATCGACCCGATGACGGCGATCCGCTATGAATGAGGTCTTAGAACGCGACAGTTCGAAGATCGGCCTGATTCAAGGCGACATCGGCAAGGATTCTGCGATCGCGAGTCATCGGAGACAGTTCTTTCGCATTGGCTGTGGCAATCAAAAGCAGTCTCCGGGATCTCCTGCGCCGTAAATAGCGGGCGCCCGCGCCACTATCGCATCCCGGTATGCAGGTAGGCGAGCAGCGCGGCCATCTGATCGTCTGTGAAACGGCCGGCGAAGGCAGGCATCATGCCTTTTCCGGCCAGCACAATGCGCCGCACTTCGCCGTCGGAGGCTGGTGCGCCGCTCGGCAGCGTCGATTTCAGAAAAACCGGGTGCAGATCGGGCGGAACCTTCTTGAGGCCCAGGTCGTTGTCCTCGTGGCAATGCGCGCAACGCACCTGGTAGAGGTGCTTTCCGGCAAGCTGCTGCTCAGTGAGGACCGGCTCGCGCTGGCACGCGCTTGTCACCGCGAGTACAAGAGCTGCCAAGACCGCCGGTGCCGCCATCGCGCGGACGATCTGAACGCTTGACAAGTTGTCGCAAGACGGCGTGAGCCTCATTCCCTCAATTGACGGAGCCGGACAATGACGTTGGCGCAGCTGGCGTGCTGGCGAACTGCCCGCTCACATAGTCCCAGTTGAGCACCTGGAAGAACGCCTTCACATAGTCTGCGCGGACATTGTGATACTTGAGGTAGTACGCGTGCTCCCACACGTCGATGCCCAACACCAGCTTATGGCCGAGCGTGAGCGGGCTGTCCTGGTTGGGGGTTGTCTCGATACTCAGCGCGCCATCGGGCAGTTTCACCAACCAGGCCCAGCCACTGCCGAAGACGCCAAGCGCCGCTTTGGTCAACGCTTCCTGAAAGGCAGCCAGCGATCCGAATTTCGCGTCGATGGCTTTTGCGAGCTCGCCCTTCGGCGCGGCGCTGCCCTTGCCGAGCGTCGGCCACCAGAACGAGTGATTCGCATGGCCTCCGCCACTGTTTTCGACCGCCTTGCGGATTGCTTCGGGAACCGTACTGAGATTGGCAATGAGATCGGTGACGGACTTGCCCGCGAGATCGGGATGCCCGGCCACCGCGGCGTTCAGGTTGTTCACATACGCCTGGTGATGCTTGTCGTGATGCAGGTGCATCGTCTCTGCATCGAAGTAAGGCTCGAGCGCGTCGTAGGCATACGGCAACTGGGGCAGCGTGAAGGGGCCGGCGGGAGCCGGCGCGGGAGCCGGAGAGGCCTGCGCGGTTTCAGCCTCTACCCGGAGGGTATCGGCAAGAAGAGCGGTGCTGGCGAGGGCGCCCATCCGAAAAAGAGCTGTCCTGCGATCGATCGGATTCATGTAAACTTCACCTCCATCGGTTCGAGTTGGATTCGCCGGCGACGAAAGAATCCGCCGAAGGATGACCGCTAACAGTCTGAGCGGGCGAAACTCGCAAGGTCAAGAGAAACTCTCCCATAGGACGAGACTCAAATGCCTTTGGCTTCAGCTTTTCTCAATCGGCAAAGTATTCTGGAGCCATGAGGCTCCCCTCGCTCGAAGAAATCCAGGAGGCGCAGTCGGTCGTCTACCGGCACATGCCGCCCACGCCGCAATATACCTGGCCGCTGGTGAATGAACGGCTTTCCACGGGCAGCGGCGCCTCGGTGGAGGCCTGGATCAAGCACGAAAACCATACGCCCGTAGGCGCATTCAAGCTGCGCGGCGCGCTGGTTTACGCCGACTGGCTGACCCGCACGGTTCGCGATCTGCGCGGTCTTGTCGCCGCGACGCGCGGGAATCACGGCCAGGGCGTAGCGATGGCCGCCCGGCTGTTCGGCCTGCATGCCGTCATCGTAGTGCCCCACGGCAACAGCAAGGAGAAGAACCGCGCGATGGCCGCGCAGGGAGCGGAACTCGTCGAGTACGGTCACGACTTCCAGGAGTCGCTCGAACACGCGCGCGAACTTGCGGAAGAGCGCGGCCTCGTCATGGTCGACTCATTCCATGACCGGCTCGTGATGGGCACGTCGACCTACGCGATGGAGCTCCTGCAGGGCGCACGGGAGCTCGATCGAGTTTATGTGCCGATCGGCCTGGGTTCTTCGATCTGCGGCGTATCCGCGGCGCGAAACGCGCTAGGCCTGAAGACAGAGATTGTCGGCGTGGTGGCCGAGCAGTCGCCCTCTTACGCGCTCAGCTTCGCGCAGCATATCGTCGTGGCCGCGCCGGCGGGGACGAAGATCGCAGACGGCCTTGCCTGCCGCCTGCCCAACGCAAAAGCGATGGAAGCGATCTGGGAAAATGTGGCGCGGATCGTGATGGTCAGCGACGAAGAGATCGCCGCGGCAATGTGCGCCCTCTACCAGGACACGCACAACGTGGCTGAAGGAGCGGGCGCGGCATCGCTTGCCGCGGCGATCAGGGAAAGAGAAACGCTCCCGGGAAAGCGAATCGGCCTGGTGCTCACCGGCGGCAATGTCGATCGCGAAGTATTCGCCGAAGTGCTGGCAGGAGCAGCCGCATGAGCGAACACCGCCCCGCCGAACACGCCGAGCATTTGAGGCCCATGGACCACACGGCGCAGAACCGATGCTTCGGCTGCGGTCCTGCCAACCCTGTGGGCCTGCATCTCAACCACTATCTCGCCGACGACAACTCGGTGGTTTGCCTCGCGGAAATCCCCGATACCTGCGAAGGCCCCAAAGGCTACCTCCATGGAGGCATCATCGCAACGCTGCTCGACGAGACGATGAGCAAGGCAGTCCGCGCCCGCGGCGTGACGGCAATGACCCGCCACATGGAGGTCGACTACCTTCGTCCTGTGCCCTCTTGCGCGCCGATTCGCATCGAGGGCCACGTGAGCCATCATGAGGGCAAGAAGCTTTGGACCCAGGCGCGGATTCTCGACGGCCGCGGAACGGAGTTGGCCAGGGGCAAAGGACTGTTCATTGAAGTGCGCCGGCCGCCGGCCCCACAAGTTGAAAACTGATGGCTACTTCAGCCCGTCGAGCCAATTGAGGATCGTGGCTTCGACCAGCGCATCGGTCCCGGGCGCCAAGCCACCGTCCGCTTTGACCGCTGGAGTTCTGCCTCGATCGGATCAGCGCGCATTCACTGGAACGGTTGCTCTCGCCGATCAGGCGCGTGGTTCGCCGATCCACAAGCGCTGCCGCCGCTGGTACCACGCGCAGACAAGGAGAAACACCGCGCCCGCCGCGTAAGACAGCGCAAACTCAGGCGCCGCCCACCAGCCAATTTTTCCCTCGATGCCCGCGGGACCAAGAGCGTACGCATGAATCACGCCGAACGCGGAGAGAACCGCAGCTGCTCCCACCCATCCGGCGGCGGCGACAAATCGTCGTTCGATCGCCAGAGCCAGCATCGCCGCCCAAAGCATCGATGTCAGCAGGCCTCCCTGCCCCAGCGCAATCAGACCTCCGAGAGCAAGTTCGCTTCCGAAACGCGGCAGAAGAGCGGCAAGCGGGGCGCCCGCGGCGCGGGCCACTGTGTCGGCAATGCCGGAGGCCCATTGCGCCATCATGGGAACGAGACCGAGCGCGACGGCGACGGTCTGCGCGCGCGGAACTTCAATGAACGCTTGTGCAACCGTCACCAGTCCGAACCAGACGATGACCGGGCCGGCCACTGCAAGCGGAACCACGCGGAGCACGAGCGGCAGGAGGCCCGTTGTGCACAGGACGAGCGTGACGAAGCCGTTCAGCGCAGAGTAGCCGGAGCGCGCGCCGTTGGCCTTGTGCGCAGCGTGCCCCACATAGAGGGCGGTGGGAAATGGGCTGCCAAGCGCCGCTGCGGTGAGAGTCGCGATTCCGTTCATCAGCAGCGACGGCGTCGTACGGTAGTCGTCGCCTGCGATCTTCACGCTCTCCAGCACCTGCAGCGATGAGAGCGTGTCGAGCGACGCGAGAGGAAGAATGATGGCGAGGTAGCTCCACCACTCGCTGCGTGTGAAAAGCACGGCGAGGTTCGCAAAGTGCGGAAGATAGAGGCCCGGCGCAGCGGCGGGCGGCGACGTGCCGTGATAGACGTTGAGCCACCGCAGCGCAGCTACAAGCATCGCGCCCAGGCCAATCGCGATGAGCGCGGGAGGAATCCGCAGCGGAAGCTTGAGATGCGAACCATACAGCGTGAACAACACCAGCATGGGCAACAGCGCAATGGCTGCCTGGTCGATCACGCCGAAGATAAAACCCAGGCAGAGGTAGGCAAGGGCGAGGCCGGCAAGCGGGCAAAGCAGAGCCGCAAGCGGCGTGTGCCGGCGCAGCCAGTCGGTGCAGAAAGCGCTGGCGGTCTGGACAACTCCACTGATCAGGCTGGCGAAGACTCCCGCCTGCCAGGCAAGCGCGCTCGAGTGGGTCCGCGTATACACCGGCCCCATAATGAGGAACGAATACGCAAAAATCGTGGGCGCGTTTACGCCGAACGGGATTGCCGTTACGTCGTCGCGCCCGGTGCGTGCGGCCAGCCGCCTTGCCTGCCATGCGTAAAAAAGATTGCCCGCGAGGATCGAGATGGCGACCCCGGGGAGCACTTGCCGCGTCACGAAGTCCGCTGTAAACCCGCAGATTGGCGCGAGACCCACGATAAGCAGAAGATCGGGAAAGCCGGAAAAGAAGAGCCCGAAAAAGCCGTCGACGTCGCCGGAGGTAAACCATGGAAGGCGATGATGAGAAGGAGCGGCGAGGCCTGCGTCGATCTGGCTCATGCGACGCCGTAGGTGAATCCAAGGGCGCTCAGCCATTTGCGGTAGGCGATCGCCATGCGGTCGGAACGCAGATGCAGCTCGGTCTGCAAGTCGAGCGGCAGCAATTCAGGACGCTGCGATTCCACCACAACCCTGTCCTGCTCGCTGACGCGATCCTGAAAGCGGATCAGCTCCTCGCTCGGAATCTCGTGCCCGTAGTTGAGGCTCATGATCAGGCGCGACTCGCAGGTGTCCTCGTCGACAGGCGCCACCTGCGCGAGAATGCCGAATCGATGATCGCCGTGAGTCTTGATCAAGCCGGCAGTCAGCGGCCCGTCGACCCAGTAGTGATAATTCACCAGCGCGGCCTTCCCCGTTCCATCGGGATCGGGTTGCCAGATGCGAATCTCCTTTGCCTCCGGGCCGCGCCGTCCTGCCGCGTCGCCCGCGGCCGTCACAACGTAGTCCTCTACTTCGCCCCGCGCCGGATCGCCAAGCAAGCCCGCATGAACGAATCCGAGATGCGCGACATCCAGCAGGTTCTCGACGACACGGGGGCCCCGCGCCGTGAAGCGATAAGGCCCGGCAAGAACGGTGCGGAATGCCGCGTCTTCCGCGATGGGAAACTCGGGTAGTTCAGAAGCCGGCGGTCCGAAGCAGATCCAGACGACTCCATACCTCTCGCGAACCTCGCAGGTTTCGGCGCGCGCCTTGGCCGGCGGCGTCAGATCGGGCTGTGAGGGTATTCGCACGCACTCGCCCGTCGGCGCGTACTCCCATGCGTGATAGGGGCAGACGAGGCAGTCGCGTCTGGCGGGGTTTTCGCCTGTCGCCCCTGGCCGGATCGTGCCCAGTGACAACTTCGCGCCGCGATGGATGCAGAGGTCGCGCCAGCAATGCAGGCCTTCGCTCGATCGCCACAGCACAAGATCGGTAGCAAGAGTGCGCCGCGCGAGCAGGCGGCCGGGCTCGATCTCATGTGACCATGCAACCGCGAGCCACTCGCGGCGAAGCAGCGGATCGCCAGACAGGGGCGCACGAGAGTTAGGATGAACGGCTGCTTCCGCCACCATGATTCCGGGGGCGCCTCCAGGGAAGATGTATGGGAACGGTCTTCGAGGTAGGGCCAGTTTACACGGAACCGGCCGCGCTCAACGCGCGTCCCGCAAAAAGTAACCCGCCGGCGGCGAGAACCGCGCGGCGGGCAGCGGAGGCCGCCTTCTTGCCTTTGCCGGTCAGTGGATCATGTTGATGGTGTCTTGAGTAACCGTGTCGAAGGTGGTCACGGTCTTGGAATTCGCTTCGAAGGCCCGCTGGGCAATGATCAGCTGCGAGAACTCCGCGGAGATGTTCACGTTTGACTGTTCCAGCGCGCCATCCTGCAGCGTGCCCAGGCCGTTGGTGCCCGAGGTGCCGATTGAGGCCGTGCCGCTGGCCAGCGTGGTAGCGTAGTCGCCGTTGCCCAGGAATTGCAGGCCCTGCAGGTTGGAGATGTTGGCCAGCGCGAGCTGGCCCACGGCCTGCTGCTGGCCGTTTGAATAAGTCGCCGTCACGGTGCCGTTGGCGGCAATGCTGAAGCTCTGGTAGTTGCCGCTGGTGTAGCCGTCCTGCGTGGTCGATGACACGGCCGAGCCCGCGGCTACCTGGCTGACAGTGGGCGTGCCGCCGGTGCCGAGCAGGTTCCAGTTCATGGCCAGATCAGCCGCCCCGTCCGAAAGGCCGTTGAAGGCCAATGGGACCTGCGCAATCTGTCCGGCGCCGGTGCCCACCGGCACCGCGGCGCCTGCGCCCTGGGCAACGGAGATGAGATCGCCGCTGGAGCTGAAGGTCATGGAGCCCGTCACCGGCGTTGAGACGCCGCTGGTAAAGTCGGTGGCCGGCAGCGCGACGGAGTAGCTCCATGTGTTCACACCCGTCTTGGTGTAAGTCACCGTGGCCACGTGGCTCACGCCTAACGAGTCGTAAATCGTGATTTGCGAGGGAAACGCCGCGCCATTGGCCGACGTGGCATCGAGGTTGGTGATCATGTTCAGCGTGGTGGTGGCTTGCGGCGTCTGCACCTGGCCCACAGGAATCGTGATCGGCGTCAGCGGCGAGTTCGTGTTCACCACCCCGGCGACCGCCGGGTAACCCATCACGCTGAGCCCATTGGATGTGATCAGGGCTCCGTTCGTATCCATCGAAAAATTCCCGGCGCGCGTGTACTCGTTCACGCCGTTGTTGTTCACGATGAAGAACCCGCCGCCGTTGAGCGCAACATCGGTCGCGTTGCCCGTGGCGCTGATCGAACCCTGTGTGAAGGCGGTTGCAATGGAGCCCACCTGCACGCCCGCGCCCACCTGGATGGGATCGCCCGAACCGGCCGAGCCGATCTGCTGATAGAAGAGATCGGAGAAGTCGACGGCCTGGCTCTTGAAAGCGGTCGTGTTCATGTTGGCCAGGTCGTTGGCGATCGTGTTCAGCGCCGTCGAATCGGCCTCAAGCCCGGTAAGAGGAATAAAAAAACTTGCCATGATGAATCTCCTTCGGTTTCGCTCTTTGCAGTTTGCAATTCGCCAATCCAGTTGCGCGGCTCACATCGTCACGAGCCGGCCGCGGGCTTCTCGATCCGTTTCGGCGGCGGCCGCGAACACCCGTCAACGTTCGTGCCCGCCAAGCGCGTTTGCAATCCGGTGCGCCGCCGCCTTGTCCACGGGAACGCTCAGGTTGCCGTGCGCAATTGTCGGCTTCGCCGCTGCGGACGGCGAATGCATCGCCGCGGCGTTGCGTGGGGCGAGCGGCGCGTGGTCCGTGGGCCGGCCACCCGGCGCACCCGCCCGCGCGGCAGGCTGTGATACCCCATTCTGCGAGCTCGCCGCCGGCGTTGGTGCGGCGGAAGCATTCGCGCCGGCGGCCCCGGCCGCGCCTCCCAATGCGGTGGAGAGATCCTGATTGATCTGGATCAACTGTTCCAGGCTGTTCACCTGCACAAGCTGATCGATGTACGCGTTGGGATCGTTGTTGGCTGTCGGATCCTGGTTCTGCAACTCCGTCACCAGCAGGGTGAGAAAGTCGTTCGACGTGATGGTGGCCGAACCCGGCGAGTCATTCGAATCGTTGCTCCCGTCGCTGCCCTTCGCGGGACCGGCAAGCGGCAGCGGCTGCGTGCCGATGGGCGGCCGCGCGTGCGGCTCGCGGTCATTCCAGATTGCGGTTGCGGTGGCCATCTCTTCCCTTCTCCTTGCTGGATGACTGGAGCTTCTTCATCCTTTACGGTGTGCGGCTGTCGGCCGGTCAGCGCAATGCGCTTTCAAGCAACAACCGAAATGTGCGTGCCGATGCCGCGCCCTGCAGGCGGCGTTCCAGCGGTGGCGGCGGCAGACACCGGGTCGACAACGCTCGAATGTGCCGGCACCGGCGCTGCGCCGGCCGAGCCATCGGCTGCACGGTTTTGGGAGGGCTGCTGTTCTGTCGAATCGCTCTGCTGGCCGGACGCTCCGCCGCCAGGCGCAAACGCCGCCTCTCCGTTGTGCGATTCCGGCGCAGCGACCGTGACCGGCGAGACGCCGGCGTGATGTTCGGCGAGATACGCATTCAATCCCGCGAGATGCGCGCCCAGCGCCAAACCGGCATCGGCCGAGCCTGGCACCAGCGACGCATGCACTCCGTCGCCGCCGAGACCGGCGCGCACAGCGACCCATCCCAGCGCGGGGTCGTTGTATCCCGCTTCGGCGCGCTGCGGGCCGGCGTGGACCCAGGCCGCCGCCACGGCAGGCGCGGGTCCGTCCAGCGAAACGAAT
>Ga0335069_10003607_pt1 | contig 23258 bp, 15 predicted proteins | sample Lox_Sample_11_FD_206714 | JGI IMG/M metagenome (GOLD analysis project Ga0335069, IMG submission 206714) | Soil microbial communities from Loxahatchee National Wildlife Refuge, Florida, United States - Lox_Sample_1.1 | ecosystem: Environmental > Terrestrial > Soil > Wetlands | place: USA... | reverse complement strand
CCCGACGGCAAGAGCCAGGTGACGGTGGAGTACCGGGGCGGCAAGGTGGCCCGCATCGACGCGGTGGTGGTCTCGAGCCAGCACGCCGAGGACGTCAGCAACCGCAAGCTCCACGCCGCCATCCGCGAGGAGGTCATCGCCCGGGCGCTGCCCCGGCGGCTGGTCGACCGGCGCACCAAGATCTTCATCAACCCCACCGGCCGGTTCGTGATCGGCGGCCCCATGGGCGACACCGGCGTCACCGGCCGGAAGATCATCGTCGACACCTACGGCGGCATGGGGCGCCACGGCGGCGGCGCCTTCTCCGGCAAGGACCCGTCCAAGGTGGACCGCTCGGCCGCCTACATGGGCCGCCACATCGCCAAGAACGTGGTCGCCGCCGGGCTGGCCCGGCGCTGCGAGGTGCAGGTGGCCTACGCCATCGGCGTGGCCCAGCCGGTCTCGGTGATGGTGGAGACCTTCGGCACCGGCACGGTCCCCGACCCGCGCATCGTCCGCGCCATCCGCGAGACCTTCGACCTCACCCCCCGCGCCATCATCGAGGGGCTGGACCTGCTCCGCCCCATCTACCGGCGCACCGCCGCCTACGGCCACTTCGGGCGGACCGAGAAGGCCTTCACCTGGGAGGCCACGGACAAGAAGGAGGCGCTCCGCGACGCCGCCGGGGTGAAGGTGAAGGCGGTGGCGGGGTAGATCCCTCGTCGCCGCAGGGGAGCTTCCGAGCCCGAGCCCGGGGAAAGCCGGTCTCGGGCTCGTCGCGTCTCCGGGGACGGGGGCGAGCTGCGCCGGGCTTGATCCCGCTGGCCAACCAATGTATCCTTTCATCCGGATGAAGTGATGGATAGTGCCGCCGCCCGCCGCCCCGACGCGCTCCTCGAGTGGCTGGAGCTCCTCGCCGAGCCCACCCGGCTGCGCCTCCTGCGCACCCTGGAGCGGCGGGAGCTCTCGGTGCAGGAGCTGTGCGAGGTGGTGGCGCTCCCGCAGTCCTCGGTGAGCCGGCACCTGAAGGCCCTCTCCGCGGCGGGCTTCGTGGTCTCGCGGCGACGGGGCACCCAGAGCCTGCATGCCTGGGCGGAGGAGCCTCCCCCGGCAGCCCGGCGGCTGTGGGCCCTGGCCAGGGCCGAGATCGAGAGCTGGCCGGCCGTGGCCCAGGACGCGCGGCGCCTCGAGGCGGTGCTCCAGCGCCGCGATGGGGCCCGGCGGTTCTTCGCCGGCGCGGCCGGCGCCTGGGACGAACTGCGCGCCAAGGTCTACGGCCGGACCTTCGGGACCGAGGCGCTGCTCGCCCTCGTCCCACCGGCCTGGACGGTGGCCGACCTGGGCTGCGGGACCGGCGCCCTCACCGCTCAGCTCGCGCCCCGGGTGGCGCGGGTCCTGGGCGTCGACCGCTCCGCGGCCATGCTCCAGGCGGCACGGCGCCGGACCGCCGGCCTCCCGAACGTAGAGCTCCACGAGGCGGAGCTGGCCGCGCTGCCCTTGCCCTCGCGCCGCTGCGACGCGGCGCTGCTCGTGCTGGTGCTCGCCTACCTCGAGGATCCCGGGGCGGCGCTCAGGGAGGCCCGCCGGGTCTTGAAGCCGGGCGGCCGGCTGGTGGTGGTGGACGCCGCCGCCCACGCCGACCTCGAGCTCCGCCAGAGGATGGGCCAGGTGCACCCCGGGTTCGAGCCGGAGGCGCTGGCCGAGAGGCTGCGCGCGGCCGGGTTCGAGGAGGTGATGGCCCGCGCCCTGCCGCCCGAGCCCGGGGCCCGCGGGCCGGGGCTCTTGGTGTGCGCCGGGGGGGCCGCCTGACCCGCGAGGGGCCGCCCGGCGGCCCCGACCACGGTTTCCGTTCCACGGGAGGAAGCATGCCGACGAGCGCCGCCAAGAAGATCCGCCGCACACCTCGCCCCCGTCCCGCGCCGGCCAGGGCCGGCCCCGAGCACAGGGTGAAGGACCTCTCCCTGGCCGCCTGGGGGCGCAAGGAGATCGAGCTCGCCGAGAAGGAGATGCCCGGCCTCATGGCCATCCGGCGCGAGCACGCCAGGGCGCGGCCCCTCTCCGGCCAGCGCATCACCGGCTCGCTGCACATGACCATCCAGACCGCGGTCCTGATCGAGACCCTGGTGGAGCTGGGCGCCGAGGTCCGCTGGGCGAGCTGCAACATCTTCTCCACCCAGGACCACGCCGCCGCCGCGGTGGCCGTGGGGAGGAGGGGCACGGCCGAGCGGCCCTCGGGCGTGCCGGTCTTCGCCTGGAAGGGCGAGACGCTGGAGGAGTACTGGGAGTGCACCGAACGGGCCCTCGACTTCGGCGAGGGCCGGGGCCCGACCCAGATCGTGGACGACGGCGGCGACGCCACCCTGCTCATCCACAAGGGGGTGGAGTTCGAGAAGGCGGGCCGGGTCCCGGCGCCCGCCGCCGGCGACCCCGAGGAGTACGCGGTGATCCTGGGGCTCCTCTCCCGGACCCTGAAGGCCGACCCGCGCCGCTGGACCCGCGTGGCCAAGGGCTGCGCCGGCGTGACCGAGGAGACCACCACCGGCGTCCACCGGCTCTACGAGATGCAGAGCGCGGGCAAGCTGCTCTTCCCGGCCATCAACGTGAACGACTCGGTCACCAAGTCCAAGTTCGACAACCTCTACGGATGCCGCCACTCGCTGGTGGACGGGCTCAACCGGGCCACCGACGTGATGCTGGCCGGCAAGCTGTGCCTGGTCTGCGGCTACGGCGACGTGGGCAAGGGCTGCGCCCAGGCCCTGCGCGGGCAGGGGGCACGGGTGGTGGTCTCCGAGATCGACCCCATCAACGCGCTGCAGGCCTGCATGGAGGGGTTCCAGGTGGTGCGGGTCGAGGACGTGGTCCGGGAGGCGGACGTCTTCGTCACCGCCACCGGCAACGTCGACGTCCTCACCCTCGAGCACCTCAGGGCCATGAAGGACTGCGCCATCGTCGGCAACATCGGCCACTTCGACAACGAGATCGACGTGGCCGCCCTGAAGCGGGAGACGAAGCGCGTGAACATCAAGCCGCAGTACGACGCCTTCGTCTTCCCCGACGGCCGCCGGGTGCTGTTGCTCGCCGAGGGGCGCCTGCTCAACCTGGGCTGCGCCACCGGCCACCCCTCCTTCGTCATGTCCAACTCCTTCACCAACCAGACCTTGGCCCAGATCGAGCTCGCCACCCACCGGGATCGCTACCGGCGGCGGGTCTACACCCTCCCCAAGCACCTCGACGAGAAGGTGGCTGCGCTCCACCTCCAGCAGATCGGGGCCAAGCTCACCCGGCTCACCCGGAAGCAGGCCGCCTACATCGGCGTCTCGCAGGACGGCCCCTTCAAGCCCGACCACTACCGGTACTGAGCAGGAGGGGCCCCGCGCCCGGGCGGGGGGCCCCTCCTGCCTTCGTCCCCCGAGCCGATCCCGGAGATCCTCCCACCCATGAACCTCCTCTCCGCTGCCATCCTGGGCGTCGTCCAGGCGCTCACCGAGTTCCTGCCGGTCAGCTCCACCGCCCACCTCCTCGTCTTCGGGGAGCTACTGGGCCAGCACCTCGACGACGCGCGGTTCAGGGCCTTCGTCACCATCATCCAGACCGGCACCACGCTGGCGGTGCTGGTCTACTTCCGCAGGGAGCTCCGGGAGCTCCTCATCGCCGGGGCCAGATCGCTCCGTCGCCTCGAGCCCCTGGAGACGCCGCAGTCGCGGCTCGCCTGGTACATCGTGTTGGGCACGCTGCCGGCGGCGATCCTGGGGAAGCTCTTCGAGCGGCGCATCGAGGAGCTGGGGAACTGGGTCATCGCCGCCTCGCTGGTGATCCTGGGGGTGGTGCTGCTCCTGGCGGAGATGGTGGCGCGGCACGCGCGGGGGGTGGAGGACGTGACCGCGAGGGACGCCTTCCTGGTCGGCTGCGGACAGGCGCTGGCGCTGGTGCCGGGCTGCTCCCGCTCGGGCACCACCATCACCGCCGGGATGCTGCTGGGACTGAGGCGCGAGGCCGCCGCCCGCTTCAGCTTCCTGCTCTCGGTCCCCATCATCCTCGGGGCCGGCGCCTACAAGCTCGTGAAGACGGCGCCGGTCCTGCGCGGGGAGCCGGCCTGGACCGCGGCCACGGTCCTCGGGACCCTGGTGGCGGCGGTGGGCGGCTACCTGGTCATCGGCTGGCTGCTGGGCTGGCTGCGCACCCGCACCACCTACGTCTTCGTGGCCTGGCGGATCGCGGCCGGGCTGGCCATCGGGCTGCTCATCTGGCGAGGGCTCCTGCCTTCCGCTTGACGCAGCGGCCCCCGTCGGTGACATAACCCTGCCGGAGCGCCGCGGCGCCGGGCCCGTCCTGGCCGGCCCGCCCCAGGCGTGGAGGACAGCGTGAGGATCCATCCGGTCATCATGGCGGGCGGTGCGGGGACGCGTTTCTGGCCTCTCTCCCGGCGGAACCGGCCCAAGCAGTTCCTGGCCCTGGCCGGGGACGCGCCGCTGCTGGCCGCCACCGTGCAGCGGCTCCCACCGCTGGCCAAGGCCGACCGCACCTACGTGGTCTTGGGGCCCCAGCACGCGCCGGTGGCCCGGCGCCTCCTGCCCACCATCCCCGAGGAGAACTTCATCGTCGAGCCCTGCGCGCGGAACACCGCCCCCTGCGTGGGACTGGCGGCGCTGCACGTGGGCGCCCGCGAGCGGAAGGGGATCATGGCCATGCTCCCGGCCGATCACCACGTGGCCCGGCCGGAGGCCTTCCGCGAGGCGCTGGTGGCGGCGGCGCAGCTGGCCGACACCGGCGCCATCGCCACCATCGGCATCCGCCCCTCCCGCCCCGAGACCGGATACGGCTACCTCAGGGTGGGGCCGCGCATCACCGTCCGCGGCAAGGTCAAGGTCCACGGGGTGGCCCACAAGGTGGCCCGCTTCGTGGAGAAGCCGGACGTGGCCACCGCCACCCGCTACCTGGCCGACGGCGGGTATCTGTGGAACTCGGGCATCTTCGTCTTCCGCGCCGACGTCATCCTGGAGGAGATGGGCCGGACCATGCCCATCCTCCGCAAGCAGCTGGAGACCATCAACCGGACCCTGGGCACGCCCAACTACTCCCGTACCCTGAAGAAGGTCTACCCGGAGTGCCCCTCCATCTCCATCGACTACGGGGTGATGGAGAAGAGCCAGCGCATCGCGGTGGTGCCGGCCGACTTCGGCTGGAGCGACGTGGGCTCCTTCGCCGCCCTCAGCGAGGTGCGCGAGACCGACGGCTCCGGCAACGTCCTCGACGGCGAGGCCATGGTCCTGGGCGGGCGCAACGACGTGGTGCTGGCCTCGGGCGGCCGGCCGCTGGCGGTGATCGGGCTCGACGACGTCATCGTGGTCGACGCCGGAGACGCGGTGCTGGTGTGCCGGCGCGATCGGGCCCAGGACGTGCGCAAGGCGGTGGACGAGCTGGTGCGGCGCGGCCGCGAGGACCTCTTGTAGGAGCGCCCCCTCTCGGGGTCTCCGGCGCGGGTCGAGGCGGCGCAGTGTTGGGCGGCTAACGAGCGGAAGGGCCGGTCCCGGAGGAACGAACATGCCCAGGATCTCCCCCACCATCTTTCGCGAGTACGACATCCGCGGGACGGTGGACCAGGACCTCGACGAGCCCGCGGTGAGCCTCATCGGCAAGGCCTTCGGCACGAGGATCCGCGAGGCCGGGGGTCGGCGGGTGGTGGTGGGCCGCGACACGCGCCTCTCCGGGCCGCGCTTCGCGCGGGCGCTGGAGGAAGGCGTCACCTCCACCGGGATCGACGTCCTGGACCTGGGCGTGGTCCCCACCCCGCTCACCTACTTTGCCGCCCACACCCTCGACGTGCAGGGCCTGTGCATGATCACCGGCTCGCACAACCCGCCCGAGTACAACGGGCTCAAGGTGGGGCGGGGCTCGGCCACCTTCCACGGCGCCGAGATCCAGGGGCTGCGCACCCTGGCCGAGTCGGGCCGCTTCGCCACCGGCGCGGGCCACGTGACCCAGGTCGACGTGGTCGCGCCCTACCAGGAGGCGGTGAAGAGGAACCTGCGCTGCGGCCCGCGCCACATCAAGGTGGTGGTGGACGCGGGCAACGGCACCGGCGGGGTGGTGGCGGTCCCCATCTTCCAGGCGCTGGGCTTCGAGGTGGTCCCCCTGTTCGTGGAGCCGGACGGCAACTTCCCCAACCACCACCCCGATCCCACGGTGGAGGAGAACCTCGCGGCCCTGCGCGCCAAGGTGCTGGAGGTGGGAGCCGACCTGGGCGTGGCCTACGACGGTGACGCCGACCGGGTGGGGGCGGTGGACGAGAAGGGGAGCGTGCTCTGGGGCGATCAGCTCATGATCCTCTTCTCGCGGGCGGTGCTGGCCGCCGAGCCGGGCGCCGCCATCGTCGGCGAGGTGAAGTGCTCCATGACCCTTTACGACGACATCGCCCGCCACGGCGGCCGCCCCATCATGTGGAAGACCGGGCACAGCCTCATCAAGGCCAAGATGCGGGAGGAGAGGGCGCTCCTGGCGGGGGAGATGAGCGGCCACATCTTCTTCGCCCACCGGTGGTTCGGCTTCGACGACGGGATCTACTCCTCGGCGCGGCTCCTGGAGCTCATCACCCTAGGTGATCGTACCCTCTCGGCCATGCTGGCCGACGTTCCTCGCACCTTCGCCACGCCCGAGCTGCGGATGGACTGCCCCGAGGACAGGAAGTTCGAGGTGGTGCGGCAGGCCCAGGAGTGGTTCAAGGCGCGGCACGACACCGTCACCGTCGACGGCGTGCGGGTCGTGTTCCCCGACGGCTGGGGGCTGGTCCGCGCCTCCAACACCCAGCCGCTGCTGGTGCTCCGCTTCGAGGCCCGCACCCGGGCGCGGCTCGAGGAGATCGAGCGCCTGGTGCGCGGACGGCTCTCGGAGATCCTCCGTTCGGTGGGCGCGGCCTGAGTTCCGCACCGCTCCCCTCGCCGACAAGGGCCCGCAGGGGTGCCGTCCGCTGATGACCGACAGTGAATTCGAAGGCGCGGGAGCGGGGAACTCGGCGCGATCCATCCGGGTCCGGCGGTCGCGAGAGCGCCGATTTGCTGGCGTCGCTTCCTTGACGTGAATGATCGCGCTGCGTTAACCTCCTCCCAGTTGTCCATTCAGGCGTGTCCATCGACTACGGATGGACGTTCCGAGGAGGGAACAGATGCCCGCGAAGAAGAAGACGACGAAGAAGGTTGCCAAGAAGACCGTGCGCAAGGCGAAGAAGGGCAAGAAGTAGGTCCTGCCTGGTTTGCATGGCGCTGCGGCCGCCTCCGGGCGGCCGCTGCCATTTCTGGGGAGTGCGTGTCGCTCACCGCCGGCGAGATCGCGGCCGTGGTGAAGGAGCTGGGGCCCCTGGTCGGCGCGCGCGTCACCGGGGCCTGGGTGCACGGCCCCCGGGCGCTGACCCTCGAGCTCCGCGGCCCCGCCGGCGAGGCGCTGCTCCTCTTCTCGGCCGAGCCGGATCGCTCCCGGCTCCACGCCGCCCGGGGCCGCCCCGGCCAGCCCCCCTCGCCCTACGCCTTCCAGGCCGTGCTCCGCCGCGAGGTGGAGGGGGCGCGGGTGGCCTCCCTCTCCTCCCTGGCCGGTGATCGCGTGGTGGCGCTCCGGCTGGAGCGCGCCGGCGGGGCGGTGGAGCTCGTGGCCGAGCTCACCGGCCGGCACGGGAACCTGTTCCTGGTCGCGGGCGGGCGCATCCTGGCCAGCGCAGGCCGGAACCTCTCCGAGCGTCGGAACCTCGTCGCCGGCCAGGCTTACCTCCCGCCGGCGCCGCCCCCGGCCGGCGCGCGTGACCGCCCGGCGCGCTTCGCCCCGGAGCCCGAGGCGGGGAGCTTTCCCCTCTCCGCCGCCATCGAGGCCTTCTACCAGCGCCAGGAGGAGGAGCGGGAGCTGCTCGAGGGCCGGCGCCGGCTGCGCGACCCGGTCCGGGCGGCGCTGGCCAGCTCCGCCCGGGCGCTCATCCGGCTGGCCGAGGAGGCGGAGCGGGTGCCGGCGGCGGAGGAGGACCGGCGCCGGGCCGACCTCCTCAAGGCCAACCTCCGCCTGCTGCGCCGCGGACAGCGCGAGGTGGCGCTCACCGAGTGGACCCCGGAGGGTCCGCGGGAGGTCCGCCTGGGGCTCGACCCCGCGCTCTCGCCGCGGGCCAACATGGAGCGGTACTACCGCCGCTATCGGCGCATCGTCGACAGCGCCGCGCGGGTGGCCGCCCGCGTCGAGGAGGTGCGAGCGCGCCAGGCCGGGCTCCGCGCACTGCTCGAGGAGCTCGAGGCCGCTCCCCTCCTGGCCCTGCCGCGGCTGGAGAAGGAGGCGCGGCGGCTCAGGGCCGGGCCGCGCCGGGAGGTGGCGCCGCGACGGAAGCGGGACGAGCCGCTCCCGCCCTACCGGACCTTCCGCTCGCTCTCCGGCGCCGCGCTCCTGGTGGGGCGGGGCGCCGCCCAGAACGACGCCCTCACCCTGCGGGTGGCCCGAGGGAACGACCTCTGGCTGCATGCCCGCGGGCTCTCCGGCGCCCACGTGGTGGTGCGGTTGGAGAAGGGCCAGGCGCCCGACCAGGAGTCGCTGCTCGACGCGGCCCACCTGGCCATCCACTTCTCCGATGCGCGCGGCGCGGCCCAGGCGGAGGTGGCCTACACCCGCGCCAAGCAGGTGCGGAAGCCCAGGGGGGCCGCGCCCGGGGCGGTGACCTACAGCCAGGAGAAGGTGATCTGGGTCCGGGTGGAGCCCGCCCGCACCGAGCGGCTCCTCGCCGAGGAGGAGGGGGAGGCCCCCTCCCCGTGAACTCCGCCGTCCGCCAGCTCAGCCTGTTCCGCCCGGCACGCCAGGAACGGGTGGCGGCCGCGCACCGGTTGGCCGACGGCCTCTCGGCTCGGCTTCTCGAGCGGGTCCACCTCGCGGTCCACGACAACCGCTCCACCATGGTCTCGTTCCGGCGGCGGGCTGGCGTGGTCCACTACCGCGTCCACCACATGTTCCTGGACGCGCCCGAGGAGGTGGTCTCGGCGCTGGCGGCCTTCGCCGGCCCGCGAGGCGGCGGCGCGGCCCACCGCCGGCGGGCGGGCGAGCGCATCGACGCCTACGTCAGGAGCCACCGCCAGCGGATCACGGTGGCGCCGCCGGAGCACCTGCAGCCCCGGGGCCGGGCCCACGACCTGAAGGCCATCTTCGACCGCCTGAACATCGCCCACTTCGGCGGCGGCGTGGACGCCCGCATCGGCTGGGGGGCGGTGCGCCTGGGCCGGCGGCGCCGCACGGTGAAGACCGGCGTCTACCTGGAGGACGCGCGGGTGATCCGCATCCATCCCACCCTGGACCGCCCCGAGGTGCCCGAGTTCTACGTGGCGGCGGTGGTCTTCCACGAGATGCTCCACCAGGCGGTGCCGACGGTGGAGCGGAACGGCCGCCGGGTGATGCACGGGCGCGAGTTCCGCCGGCGGGAGCGCGGCTATCCCGATCACGAGCGCGCCCGAGCCTGGGAGGCGAGGAACCTCGCCCTGCTCCTCTCCTCGCCGGCCTGAGGGAAGAGGGCGCCTCGGCCCCAACCGGCGCGCTCCGCTGGCCCGAATGCGGCGGCGGCAGGTCCGGGAACATGCCATCATCCCACCGTGGATCGACGCGCCCGCCCGCCCCGAGCGAGCCCAGGCCCGTGGTGGTTGCTGGCTCTCCTGTCCTCGGCGGGATGCGTGCACCTCCGCGGGACCACCGAGCAGCCGGCGGTCCTGCGCTTCCGCATCGAGGGCGCGCGGCACGTGAACGCCGGAGACCTGGAGGCCCACCTGGCCACCCAGGAGTCCCAGCGGTCGCCGCCCATTCCCGTCGTCGGCCCGATCCTGCACCAGGCCGCCGGCGCCCGGGAGGAACTGGCCAAGCTCCGCGCGCCCCCGCCCGTCCCCATCTTCGGCTCCCTGGTCTACGCGCTCCGCGGCAGCGGAAAGAGCTCGATGGTGTCGCCGCTCGATCGCGACCAGCTCGAGGTGGACCTGCAGCGGGTGGTGGCCTACTACCGGGACCACGGCTACTACGACGCCCGGGTGGCCGAGCACGCGGTGGTGCCGGTCGGCGAGGGGCAGGTCGACGTGTGGGTGCGGGTCGAGGAGGGCCCGCCGGTTCGCGTGACCCGCGTGGAGATCGAGGGGCTGGACCAGGTGCCCGAGGCGCGCGCCGCCGTCGCCCACCCCGCCCTGAAGGTGGGCGACGTGTTCACGGTGGCCGCCTACGACGCACTCCGCGGCCAGCTCGAGGCTGCCCTGCACAACCACGGCTGGGCGCTCGGCGAGGTGACCCAGGAGGCCCACGTCCTCCCCGAGGAGCACGCCGCCACGGTGCGGTACGAGGTGAGGCCCGGCCAGCGCTTCCGGTTCGGCCCCATCCTCGTGGCCGGCACCGGGAGCGTGCCGCGCGAGCGGGTCCGGCGACGGGCGGGCCAGGAGATCAAGCCGGGGGAGTGGTTCGCCGAGGACAAGCTGGCCCTGGCCCAGTCCCGCGTCTACGGGCTGGGCGTCTTCGGCGGCGTCCGGGTGAACCGCGGCACGCCCGACGAGCAGCGCGGGATCATCCCGGTGCTGGTGTCGGTCCGAGAGGCGCCCTTCCGGACGGTCCGGATCGGCCCCAGCGCCGGGGTCCTCTCCTCGAGCCGGGTGGACCTCTCCGGGGTCGTGGGGTGGACGCACCGGAACTTCCTGGGCGACCTGCGCAAGCTCGACCTCTCGCTCACCGCCGGCTACGCCTGGCTCCTCGCCCAGAACCGATCCGGCCTCATCGCCAAGCTCAGCGCCGACCTCACCCAGCCAGGGGTCCTCACCGACGCGGTCGACCTGGCCATGCGTCCCGAGCTCGAGCGCGGGCTGGAGCAGGGCTACGACTTCTGGGCGGAGCGCTTCCGCCTGGCGCTGCCGGTGCGCCTCACCCGGCGACTGACCTTCGTCCCCTCCTACAGCCTGGAGGTCTACGAGCTTTACGTCCAGTCGACCTTCACGCCCAACGATGCCACCCAGCAGAACCCGATCCTGGTGTCGTGCCAGACCAACGACCAGGGCACGCCCGCCAACCAGCGCCGCGCGCTCTGCCTGCTCTCCTACCTGGAGCAGAAGGTGGAGCTCGACCTCCGCGACGACCCGCTCAACACGCACCGGGGGGCCTACCTCTCCTTCTCGGTGCAGGAGGGGGGGCACGTGGGCGGGTTCGGCTACCGGTTCCTGCGCTTCCTGCCCGAGGCGCGCGGCTACCTGCCGCTCGGCGGGCGCTTCGTCCTCGCCGGTCGCGCCAAGTTCGGCGCGTTCGTCCCGGTCGGCGAGTCGACCAACCCGCCCACGGTGGCGCTGTTCGAGTCGGGCGGACCCAACTCCATGCGTGGGTACGGGCTCGACCGGCTCTCGCCCATGGCCTGCGTCACCGACTCGACCGGCAACTGCACCAACACCTGGGTCCCCGTAGGCGGCAACGGCCTGGCCGAGTACTCGCTCGAGCTGCGCTTTCCCCTGGGCGGCCAGCTCTTCGGCGCCGCCTTCACCGACGCCGGTTACGTCTCCTACGCCTCCAAGCTGCCGAGCGCCTACCGCTACGCGCTCGACCCGCAGCGCCTCCAGTGGGCGGCGGGCCTGGGCATCCGTTACCGGACCCCCATCGGCCCAATCCGGCTCGATCTGGCATCCCGGATCCCCTGGAGCGACACGGTGCCGCGCCGGGAGGACCAGATCACCAACCCGGAGCTGCCCGTGCACCGCGAGCCCAGCTTGGCGCTGCAGCTCAGCGTCGGGGAGGCGTTCTAGTGCGCGCCGTCCGCGCCGCCGCGGCCGCGCTCCTCTGGGCGGTCCTCGGGGCCCTGGCCCTCACCGGCCTGCTGCTCTCGGGGCTGGCGGCCTTCGCGGCGCTGCCCGTGGGCCGGCCGGTGGTGGCCTCGGCGCTGGTGCGCCTCGCCTCCGCGGAGCTCGCCGGCTCGCTCAGGCTCGGGGGCGTGGAGGTGCAGCCCGGCGGCGCGGTGGGCATCCACGACCTCGAGGCCTACGACCCCGACGGCCAGCTGGTGCTCCAGGTCGACCACCTCGTCGTCTCGGCCGACCTCACCCGACTGCGAAACAAGTCGGTGGGGCTCGACGTCGAGATCGATGGGGCGTCGGTCCTCGTCGACGAGGACGGCGAGGGGCGGCTGTCGCTCCTCCGGGCCTTCGCCCCGGCGCATCCCCGGGCCGCACGGCCCGCCTCCTCGACCCCCGGGCACAAGGCCACCTGGGAGGACCTGGGCGGCTGGACCGTCCGCCTGCGCCGGCTGGCACTGAGGGACGCGGCGCTGTGGTGGCGGGACGCGGCCGGCGATACCCGGATCGAGGTGCAGGACCTGGACCTCGACGCGCGAGCGCTGGCCGGACCGCGCCGGGTCCGCGCCGAGGTCTCGCTCCACGGCGCCGCCTACGCGCCGGTGGAGGGGCCCCTCTCCCTGGAGGTGCGGGCCCTGCTCGACGGCGATCACCTCCGCGTGCCGCTCCTCCGCGCCGAGCTCGCCGGCACCGGGCTGACCGGGCTCGCCGACGCGGACCTGGGCAAGCTCACCGGACGCGCCGCGCTCACCCGCGCCACGCTGGAGCGCGCCCAGGCCCAGGCCCTGGTGAAGGGGGTCCCGGCCGGCGCCGACCTCGCCCTCCACGCCTATGCCGAGGCCTCCGGGCGGGTCGCCACCGCGGCGGTGCACCTCGAGCCCGCCGCCCCGGGGGCGGGGGGCGGGGACGCCGCCGTGGCCGTGCGGCCCGACGGCCCTCGGGCGCTCGGCTTCGACCTGGCCACCGAGGCGCTCGACCCCTTCACGCTCCTCGCGATGGCACCTCCGGGGAGCGTGACCCTCTCGGCGCGCGGGGGGCTCTCGGGCCGCTCCCTCGCCGAGGCGCGGGGGGCCCTCTCGCTGACGCTCGACCGCTCGCGGCTGCGCGCCGGCGAGCTGGGGCCGGCCGCGGTCCAGGTCCGCATCGACCGCGGGACCTTCGAGGTGCCCAGCCTCTCGCTCACCGCCCCGGGGGGGAACGTGAGCGGCTCGGGCTCCTGGCAGAAGGGCGGGAGCGCCAGCGCTCGCCTGGTGGCCGAGGTCCAGGACCTCGCTCGCCTCGGGGAGAACGCCGGCGCGCTCCTGGGGAGCCCGCTCCCGCGGCTCGCCGGCCGGGGCCGGGTGCAGGCGAGCCTCTCCGGGGCCGCCGTCGCGCCGGTGCTGGCCGCGGACATCTCGGCCCCGCTCCTCGCCGCCGGAGCCACCTCGGTGGCCGGGATCGCCGCCCACCTGGAGGCGAGCGGGCCGTTCTCGCCGGGCCAGGTCCGGATCGAGGCCCGGGCCGAGCGCGCCGCCTCCGGCCAGCGGACGGTGGCAGAGGACCTGACCGTCCGGGCGTCGCTCGAGCCTACCGGCGGCCAGCCGGGGGCGGCGGAATGGGCGCTCGCCGCCACCGGGCTTTTCCCCTCGCTGGGCAAGGAGCCGGTGATGGTGGAAGGGGCCGGGGACCTTCCGGCAGACCACAAGGGGGTGAAGATCAACCGGCTCGAGCTCGGCTACCCCGGCACCCGCTACGCGCTCACCGACCCGGCGGTGGTCACCTTCGAGGGCCCGAGGGTCGACCGGCTGGAGCTCGCCGCCGGCCCGCGGCGCATCGCCCTCCAGGGCGGCCTCCAACCCCGGTCCGGCTCCGCCTCCGGCCGGGCGCTCGACGCCGCGCTCCAGGTGGTGAAGCTCGACCTGGCGGCGCTGCCGGCCGGGCTCCTGCCGGCGGGCCAGGGCATCGCCGGAGACATCACCGCCGACGTCAGGGCCCGGGGGGCGCTCGCCCGCCCCCAGGTCGAGGCGCAGGTGGCGGTGGAGGGGGGAGGCTTCCGGAGCGAGCAGGGCCTCGACCTCACCGGCACGGTCCGGTTCGACGGCGAGGGTCGCCGCGCCGCCGGGAGGATCTCCCTGGCGCGAGCGCGCGGAGGGCGCCTGGAGGTCGAGGCCGACCTCCCCGTGCCGCTCCGGGACCGCCCCAAGGAGAAGGTCGCCATCCTCCTGCGGGCCGAGGCGATCCCCCTCCCCGCCGTGCTCGAGCTTGCGGGGGAGGATCAGCCCGTCGAGGGGAGCCTCTCCGGCGCGGTGACGGTCGAGGGCAGCGCCGGCGCGCCCGCGCTGCACGGCCGGGTGACGGTGGCGGACGGTGCCTACCGCGACCTCCGGGACGTGGGGCTCGACCTCGCGGCCGACCTCTCCGAGGACGCCGACCTCACGGCGGAGGTGCGCCTCTCGGGCAAGCCGGCGGTGCGGTTCTCGGGCCGGGCTCCGTTGCAGGCGCAGGCCCTGGCCGTCGACCCGGCCGGCGCGCTGCGCGCCCTGCGCCAGGCGAGAATCTCCGCCGACGCCACCTTCCCGGGCCTGGACCTCTCCGCGCTGGCCGGCCGGCTGGGCGTCCCGGCCGACCTGGCCGGCCGGGTGAGCGGCGAGGTGCACCTCCACGGGCGGCCGGAGGAACCCCGCGGGACGGTGGCGCTCCAGGTCGAGGGCGGGGCCGTGGCCGGCTACGGCGGGCTGGCCGCGGAGCTCCAGGCGACCCTGGGGGACGACCAGGTCGAGGCCGCGGTGCGGGCGCACCTCGACGGGCAGGAGCTTTTGGCGCTCACCGCGGCGATGCAGGCCCCCCTGGAGAGGCTCCTCACGCGGGCAGGCCTGTACGCGGCCCGGCTCACCGCCGAGGTGCGGGTGCCGGGGGTGGATCTGGAAAGGGCCGCGCTCCGCTCCGGCGTGCCCCTGGGCGGCACGCTGGAGGCGTCGCTGCACGCGGCCGGGACGCTCGACCACCCCGACCTCACGCTGAGTGCCTCGGGCCGGTCGGTCACCTTCCAGGCTCGCCCGGTGGGCCAGCTCCGGCTCCAGGCCCGGGCCGTGGGCGAGCGCGCCCGAGCCGAGCTGTCCCTCGACCCGCCCGCGGGCGGCGCGCTCTCCGCCTTCCTGGAGGTGGACACCGCCGTCACGGCGAAGCTCGATCCGAGCGCGCTCCGCTCCGCCCCGGCGCGGGCCGGCCTGCGCGCCACCGCCGTGGACCTCTCCTTCCTCCCGACCCTGGCCAGCGGAACCATCCGCGCCGCCGCCGGCAAGCTCGACGCCGACATGACCGCGGCGGGCCCCCTGGCCGACCTTCGGCCCGAGGGGACGGTGAAGCTGGCCGGGGGGCGCCTCGGCCTCATCGAGTACGGGGACTGGACCGGGATCGCCCTCGACGCGGCGGTGACCGAGGACGCGGTCGAGCTCAGGAACCTGGAGGCCCATCGCGGCGAGGGGAGCCTCTCGGCGCACGCCGCGCTCCAGGGACTCGCCACCGGGCACGCCCGGCTCGACGGCCAGCTGGACGTGCGGCAGCTCACCGTGGCCAGGAGCGGGATGGACCTCGCCACCGTGACCGTGGGGGTGAAGGCGAGCGGCGGCTACCAGGACCGGAAGCTCGACGTGCGCCTGGACCTGCCCGGCGGCCTCATCCGGCTGGCCGACCGGCTGCCGCGCGAGCTGCAGTCCCTGGAGCAGCGCCCGGACATCGTGGTGGGCACCCGCCCGCCCCGGACTCCGGCACCGCCCCCGCCGCCGCGCCCCGGGCAGAAGCCGTTCACGGTGGCGGCGCGGCTGGTGGTGCCGGGGAAGCTCTTGGTCCAGCGGGAGAGCCCGCGGGTGCGCCTGGAGCTCAAGGCCGACGCCACCTACGAGCGGCAGGGGTCGGCCGACTACGTGAGCGGGGCGGTCGAGGTGGTGCGGGGCACGGTGGAGCCGCTCACCGATCGCCGTTTCGAGGTGAGGCGGGGCCGGGTCGTGTTCACCGGCGGCCCGCCCATGGCGGCCATGCTCGACGTGGAGGCGGTCTGGGAGAACCCCACCACCAGCGTGAACAGCGTCACCGTCACCGTGACCGGCCCGCTCACCAAGCCGGACATCAGCCTGAAGAGCCAGCCCCCGCTCGACGAGGGGCAGATCGCCCTGCTCGTCGCCACCGGCCAGCTGGATCTGCGGCCGGGCGACGCCGGGGCCAACGGGTCGCGGGGCGGCTCCTCGCCCGACGTCAGCCGGACCGCCGCCCAGAAGCTGGGCTTCGCGGTGTTCAACACCTTCATACGCGACCAGCTCCCCTTCACCGGCGGCGACGTGAGCCTGGACACCTCGGCAGCCAAGTTCAGCGGCTACATCCCCGGCACGCGGATCTACGTGGGCTACACCCGCCAGTTCGACGCCAACAAGCAGCTGGGCGAGAACGAGGACGAGGTGCGGCTCGAGTACGCCATCACCCCCCACTGGACCTTCGGGGCCTGGTGGGGGAACGCCAACACCGGCGACGCCAGGCTCATCTGGTCCCGGGACTACTGATGAGCGCCCTCGTCCTCCTCCTCGCGGCGGCGCTCTCGGCCCCGGGGGAGCTGCCCGAGGGGGCGGCCCGCTACCGGGTGGAGCTCTCCGGGGAGGCGGTGGGGGTGGCCGACCTCCGGGCGGCCTGCGCCGCGCCGCCCGCGGGGCGCTGCACGGTCACCTGGGAGGCGCGCCTCCGGCTGCCGGCCGCGTCGGGCGGGGTGCTCACCACCCGCCGGGTCGTCGCCCCGGTGGACCGCGGCGGGGCGCTGGCCGGCGCGCCGGCGGTGACCGTGGACGGACGACGGCTTCCGACGCCGACAGTGCGCCCCGCGGGCGCGGTCCCGCTCTCGGCGGCGGAGCTGATCCTCTCCGCGCGCGGCGGCGGCTGCGTGGAGGCGGTGGAGGAGGAGACCGGGCGGAGCGGCCAGGCCTGCGCCCGGCTGGAGGGGAGGCGGCTTCGGGGTCTGGTCCTGGGGGCGGCGGAGGAATGGACCGTGGGTGAAGATGGGCTCCCGGAGCGGCTGGAGCTCCCCGGGCAGCGGGCCCGCTACCTCCGCGACGGCGCGGCCGTCGTGCCCGCCGTGCCGCCCCCGCTCGAGGTGCGGGTGCCGGGGCCGCCGGAGGGTCGGGAGCCATCGCGGTTCTGCGGGCGGGCCCCGGATCGCCCCGCGCCCTGGGCAGACCTCTCCGGCCTGCCCGAGCCCCGGCCGGACGGCTCGAGCTGCCGTGCGCAGGCCCAGGCCTACGCCGCCCGGGTTCGCCGCGCGGGCTGGCCGGCCCGGATCGCCCTGGGCGTGGCCCATGACGGTCAGGGTTTCGTGTGGCACGCCTGGGTGGAGGTGGGGACGCGGCTCGGCTGGGTGCCGGTCGATCCGGCCTTCGGGCAGCTCCCCGCGCGCGGCCCCCGCTTCACGGTGGCCCGCCACGCCGCGGACCCGGCTGGCCTGGCCGAGGCGGGGCGCCGCATCCTGGCCTGCTGGGGGCGGGCCGGGGTGGAGTAGGTCCGAGGCGCACCCCACTCGCCGTGACCCTGCCCCGCGCCGCGCGCTAGCATGCGCGCATGAGCTGGCCCGGGAGGAGGCGGCCGTTCAACCGGTCGGAGGAGCTCGCCGCGGCCGACCTCAACCGCGCGCGCGGCCGCCGCCGCCGGGCCATCGCCGGGTACCGGCGAGTGCTCGAGGCCGATCCCGAGGACCTCACCGTGCACGCCCGGATCGCGCCGCTGCTGGCTGCCGCAGGCGATCGCGAGGAGGCGCTGAAGAGCTTCCGCACCGCCGCCGACGGCCAGTCGAGGGCGGGCTTCCACGAGCGCGCCCTCTCCCTCTTCATCCAGGCGGCGGAGCACTTCCCCGACGAGGAGTCCCTCTGGCCGGAGATCGCCCGGCTCCACCTCCAGCGCGGCCGGCGAGCCGAGGCGGTGGCGGCGCTCACCGCCGGCGGCTGGCGTCTCTACCTCGCCCGCCAGTACGCGGTGGCCGAGCGGGTGCTGCTCCTGGCCCTGCAGTTCGATCCGCACGACGCCGACGCCGTCGCCATCCTGGCGCGGGTCCTCTCCCGCGCCGGCCGGCGCGCCGAGGCGGTGCGGCTCCTCGAGGGCATCGCCGCGCGGGTCCAGGGGCGTCGCCTGGCGGCGGTGCGCGGCATCCTCTTCCGGGTCCATCCCACCCTGGAGCACCTCTGGGGCTGGACCCGGGCGCTGCTCGACCGCGCCTGACGGCACGCCCACCGGGTGCGGCGGCGGGTACTCTTCATGGCCATGTCCCTGCGAACCCGACTCCCCACCATCGCGCTCGCGGTGCTGGCCGCGGCCGTGGTGGCCGGCCTGTACCTGACCCGTACCCCTGCCCCGGCGGAGCCAGGGGACCGAGCCGCCGACTCGCCCGAGGTTCGGCGGCCACGCGACCGGCTGGTCGACATGCAGCCTCTGCTCACCGCCCGGCGCATGGCGGCGCTGGCCCGGACTCCCGAGGAGCAGGAGCTGGCCCGCCAGGCGCTACGCCTCTCCGACCACGTGGTCGACCTCGCCCTGCTGGAGTCGATCCGCCGGATCGCCGAGGAGGCCCCCGAGCCCACGCCCGAGGTCAAGGCGCTCGCGGAGAGCAAGGCCAAGGCGCAGGCGGCACAGGAGGAGGCGGCGCGGAGGGTGGAGGAGCTCACCGCCCAGGCGGCGGCGGCCAAGGGGGACGAGCGGCAGCGGCTGGAGGAGCGGCGGGAGCTGGCCCGGGCGCAGGCCGAGCTGTCCCAGGACGAGCTGGACGGGGTGGAGGAGCGGCTGGCGCAGGCCGGCGGCGATCCCCAGGCCCGGATCCAGCGGCTGCGCGCCGCCTACGACGAAGGCCAGAAGGTGCCGGCCCCGCCCCCCACGCTCGCGCCGGCCGGGGTGGCGTCCGCAGGGAGCCTCCTGGCGCGGCTGGGCGCATATGCCGAAGCGCGGGCCCGGCGGGCCCAGCTTGCGGAGGCGCGGGAGGAGGCGCAGGACCGCGCCCAGCGCACCGCCCAGCGGATCGAGCGGGTCACGGCGCGGCTCAGGGACTCGGAGGCGGAGGCAGGGGCGGCCTCCGCGCCCGGGGCGGCAGCCGGGAGCGAGGAGGCGGCCAAGCGAGCCGCGCTGGCCGCGGTGCGGAGCGCCACCCTGGACCGCCGCCGCCTCACCGCGCTGGGCAAGCGCCAGGAGGACCAGAAGGAGCTGGCCGAGGTCTACGCCGACTGGATCGGGCTCGTCGACCTGGAGGTCCGCGCCGCGCTGCACCAGGCACTGCGAGTCGTGCTGGTGCTCCTCCTCCTGGGGGCGCTGGTGCTGATCGGCAGCGGGATCGTCGACCGGCTCTTCCATGCCAGCGGCGAGGAGCAGACCAAGAAGGGGACGCTGCGGATGATGGCCATGCTGGCCGTCCAGGTGGCGGGGCTCGTGGCCGCCCTCCTCGTCGCCTTCGGCCTGCCCGGCCAGGCCACCACCATCCTGGGCCTGGCCGGCGCCGGCCTGACCGTGGCCCTGAAGGACTTCATCGTCGCCTTCTTCGGCTGGTTCGTGCTCATGGGCCGCAACGGCATCCGGGTGGGCGACTGGGTGGAGATCGAGGGTGTGGGGGGCGCGGTGGCGGAGATCGGCCTCTTCCACACCGTGCTCCTGGAGACGGGGAGCTGGGCGGACGCCGGGCACCCCACCGGCCGGCGCGTCTCCTTCGTGAACAGCTTCGCCATCGAGGGACACTTCTTCAACTTCTCCACCTCCGGGCAGTGGATGTGGGACGACCTGCGGGTGACGGTGCCGTTCGGCCAGGATCCCTACCCGGTCATCGACGGCCTGCAGCGGCTGGTGGAGCGGGAGACGGAGCAGAACACCGCCCAGGCCGAGCAGGAGTGGCGGCGGACCGCCAGCCGCTACCGGGTGCGCACCTTCTCGGCCGTGCCCGGCATCAACGTGGTCCCCACCGCCGCCGGGGTGGAGCTGCAGGTCCGCTACATCACCCGCGCCCAGGAGCGGCACGAAACCCGCCGGCGCCTCTACCAGGCGGTGGTGGAGCTGATGCACGGCCCGCGCTCCGAGCGCAGCGCGACCCCGTGAGCCCGAGCCTGCGCCGGGGTGCGGGCTCGGGCTGCTACCCGCCCGCCCGCCGGGCCAGGAAGCGGAGGAGCGCGGCGGCCTTGGGCACGAGCGAGGCCAGGTCCACCTCCTCCTGGTGGGTGTGGAAGCTCTTGCCGCGGGGGCCGAGGCCGTCGATGGTGGGGATGCCCATCGCCCCCAGGGTGCAGGCGTCCGAGCCGCCGCCGGCCAGCGGCGCCTCGCCCGCGCCCAGGCCGCTCTCCCGCTGGCACTCGCCGTAGGCCCTGGCCAGCGCCGCCGAGGCGGAGGTCTCCTCCAGCGGGTCGCGCCAGGAGGCCCGCTCCACCGCCAGCGAGGTGCCGGGGAGGGCAGCCTCGGCGGCGATGCTCCCGAGGGCCTCCAGGAGCCGCTGGCCGTCCTCGCGCCGCTCGAAGCGGAGGTCGACCTCGCACCGGGCGGCGGCGGGCACGGTGTTCTTGGTGGTGCCGCCCGAGACCACGCCCACGTTCACGGTGAGGCCGCGGGGAGCGTCGGCCAGGGACTGGGCGCGGTCGATGAAGCGGGCCAGGGACCAGATGGCGCTCCGCCCCCTCTCCGGCTCGTTCCCGGCGTGTGCGGCCACCCCGCGGGCCAGGACCCCGACCGAGCCCACCCCCTTGCGCCGAGTGATGATGAGGTCGCCGGGCCGGCCCGACTCGAAACAGAGCGCGCAGGAGGATCCCAGCGCGTGCTCGCGGGTCATGGGCTGGGACTCCGGGGAGCCCGCCTCCTCGTCGGCCACCAGGATCCCGCGCAGCGGCAGGCGCTCGAGGAGCTGGGCCCGCTTGGCGGCGGCCAGGCCGAAGAGGAGCACCACCAGGCCGCCCTTCATGTCGAAGGCGCCCGGCCCGAAGGCCCGGTCGCCCTCGCGCCGGAAGGCCTCGAAGGTACCGGGCGGAAAGACGGTGTCGGTGTGACCGAGAAGGAAGACCGGCGCCCCGCTGGCCCGGCCGGCGAAGAGCACATGGGGGCCGAAGCGGCTCGAGGCGCGGACCTCGACGTCGAGGGAGAGCGAGCGGAGCTGGCCGGCGGCCAGGTTGGCGACGGCCTCGACGCCGTGCCGGTTGGCGGTGAAGGAGTTCTGCGCCACCAGCCGCTCCAGGAGCGACTCCATGGCCGGGCGCTGGCCGGCGAGCCAGGTGAGCGCGCCGTCTGTCCGCGAATCCGCCATCCCCGCCTCCGGCGCCGGTGCTGGCCGCCTGCCCGCGCTCCCGGTATAAGGGCGTCGCATGGCGACGGGCAAGCGCTACCGGGCGGCGGTGGTGGGAGGCTCCGGCTACGGCGGGGCGGAGATGATCCGCAGGCTCCTCCTCCATCCCGAGGTGGAGCTCCTGCGGGTGGCCTCGGTGGACTTCGTGGGCGAGCCGCTCTCGGCGGCGGACCCGGCGCTGGAGGGGCAGAGCGACCTGCGCTTCGAGGAGCTGTCGGCGGCCGAGGCCGCGCGCGGGGTCGACGTGGTGCTGCTCGGCCTCCCGCACACCGTGGCCGCCGAGAAGGTCCCGGAGATCGCCGGGATCCCCGGCGTGAAGATCGTGGACATGAGCGGCGACTTCCGGCTCAAGGACGTGGCCGCCTACGAGCGCTGGTACAAGCACCGCCACCCCTGCCCGGAGCGGGTCGGGGACTTCGTCTACGGCCTCCCCGAGCTGAACCGCGCCGCCATCCGGGAGGCGCGCTTCGTGGCCTCGCCCGGCTGCTTCGCCACCACCATCGAGCTGGCGCTGCTGCCCCTGGCCAGGGCCGGGCTCCTCGAGGGGGTGGTGCACGTGCAGGGCATCACCGGCTCCTCCGGCTCCGGCGTCGCGCCCTCGGGGGGCACGCACCATCCGGTGCGGGCCGGGAACCTCCGCACCTACAAGCCGCTGGAGCACCAGCACGTGCCGGAGATCCTCGAGGCGCTCACCGCCGCCGGCGCCCGCGACCTGGCGCTCCGCTTCGTGCCCGTCTCGGCGCCGCTCGGCCGCGGCATCTTCGCCACCGCCTTCCTGGAGCTGCCGGAGGAGTGGACCGAGGAGCGCCTCAAGGCGCTCTACCGCGAGGCCTACGCCGGCGAGCCGTTCGTGCGCGTCCCGGCGCGGCGCCTGCCCGAGGTGGCGGCCGTATCGGGCTCGAACTACGCCGAGGTGGGCGTGGCGGCCGGACCGGCGCGGGCGGGGAGCCGGACGGTGACGGTCTTCGGCGCCCTGGACAACCTGGTGAAGGGCGGGGCCGGCCAGGCCATCGAGAACATGAACCTCATGCTGGGGCTCAGCGAGAAGGCCTCGCTCGCCGACCCCGGGCCCTGGCCGCCATGACCAAGACCATCGTGCTGAAGCTGGGCGGGGAGCTGGTGCACTCCGCCGAGCTCGACGCCATCGCCCTGGACCTCAAGGAGCTGGTGGAGGGCTTCCACCGGGTGGCCATCGTGCACGGCGGCGGGCCCCAGGCCACCGCCCTGCAGAAGCGCCTGGGCATCGAGACCCGCCAGATCGCCGGCCGGCGCTTCACCGACCCGGAGACGCTCGAGGTCATGAAGTACGTGGTGGCCGGCCAGCTCAACGTGGACCTGTGCGCGCGGCTGCTGGCCCGCGGGGTGATGCCGGTCGGGCTCCACGGGGCCAGCGGCCACGCGGTGCAGGCACGGCGGCGGCCGCCCCGGCCCATGCAGGGGGCCGGGGCCGATCCGGTGGACCTGGGCCTGGTGGGCGACGTGACCGGCTTCAACCTGCCGCTCCTCGGCGACCTCTTCGAGCGGCGCTACGTGCCGGTGCTTGCCTGCCTGGGCTGCGACGCCAGCGGCCAGGTGCTGAACATCAACGGCGACACGGTGGCCAGCCAGCTGGCCGGCGCCCTCCGCGCCGACGCCCTGGTGCTCGCCACCTCGACGCCCGGCGTGCTGCGCCAGGTGAAGGATCCGGGGAGCCGGATCCCGCGCATCACCCGGGCCGAGTTCGAGCGGCTGGTGGCCGACGGAACCGTGTCCGGCGGGATGATCCCCAAGCTGGAGGAGTCGTTCGCGGTCCTCGAGGGCGGGGCCAAGTCGGTGGTCATCGTGGGCAAGCTCGCGCCCGGCGACCTCGCCCGGGCCGTGCTCCAGCCCGGCAGCGTGGGCACGGTGCTCCTGGCGGGGTGAGGGGAGGCAGGGTGCGCGTCGGTCGATGGCTCGGGCTCACCCTCCTCGCCGCGGCGGCGGTCGCCGGCGGCTGCCGGCACCGCCTGGCTTCCGCCGCGCCCCGGGGGGATGCCGCGCAGCCCGCCGCGGGCGAGCCGGCCATCGAGGTGCACGGCAAGATCCTCACCGAGGGCGCCGACAGGCTCGGCGGCGAGCCCAGCTCCGGCCCGGTCCGCACCTACTCGGCCATCACCCCCGCGGCGGGGAGCTGCGCTTTCTCGGACTGC
>Ga0335069_10003606_pt1 | contig 23266 bp, 12 predicted proteins | sample Lox_Sample_11_FD_206714 | JGI IMG/M metagenome (GOLD analysis project Ga0335069, IMG submission 206714) | Soil microbial communities from Loxahatchee National Wildlife Refuge, Florida, United States - Lox_Sample_1.1 | ecosystem: Environmental > Terrestrial > Soil > Wetlands | place: USA... | reverse complement strand
CAAGGGCACGATAGAGTCGCGGAGTGGGGCAGTCAAAGCCGCGTCAAGGCTGCGGAATCATGAATGGAGCATTTAACTGGCTGAGCAGATTGCCGCCCGGCTGGCCGGGGCCAGGAAAGTCCTGAGATGACTGGTAGAAATAGCACTTTCGCGTAGAAGTGGACCAGGTCGTGAAGAAGCGCAGTTGAGCGGTTTTGAACCATTGGGCAGAGCCGTCCGCGAACACTTCATTGGCGCCCGCGGGAAACATTGAGCCTCCATTCCGATGTGGCGGCAGGTTCACGTAGAGGTCCGGATCGGTGCTGGTTGTGCCACCCCAGCCCGTCTCCACTTCAACTACGGCATCCGCGGCAAGGCACCACCAGGATTTGGACATGCCGAGTTTCACCGGGCTGAAGCTTGGAGTTCCACCAGGATAAATTGGATTCACCCAGGTGGTGATACCCCCGAAGTACTGGTAGCCGATATTCCACTGGCCGTAGGTAGCGTCGTAGTTTGGCAGGGTGGGGCGGGTGGGACAAGTCCAGATGGATAATCTGTTCGACTGCACGTTGAGGCCGACCATGCTGGCCGCGGATGCATCCGGTAGATTCAAGGCCAGTTGCACCCATGCAGGGCTGCCAGGAACCTCTGAACTTTGCGGCCGTGCTTGAACGACTCGGTCTCCATTATCGCCCGCATACATTGTCATGCCTATCCCGATCTGCTTTAGATTGTTCAGGCATTGGATTCTCTTGGCCTTTTCCTTGGCCTTGGCCAGGGCCGGCAACAATAGGGCCGCGAGAATGGCGATGATCGCTATGACGACCAGCAGCTCGATGAGGGTGAATCCAGACCACCCTGCCGTCCTTGCTCGCTTTACGCTCACGTTAATGGTGTCTTTTCCAATCGGCACTCAATCTACACTGGTTTGCTGCCACCCCATGGCGACAGCAAACCAAGCCCATCGTATGCAATGCCCTATTCAGCCCCCAACCGGTAAAAACGTCTGCTTCCACTTACGATCCCATCGGACAGCGCTTTGGCCGTCCCATCCCCCTGCACGGAAGCGCCCAGGGCCGTCCAGCCGGGATCAGTCACATTATTCTTGTAATAGGCCGTGTATTTAAACCCAGTCCGGGTCGGGAATGAAAGGAGGATGCTCGATCCGCCGGCCGAGGCTGTCAGGGCCGGCGCCGTCACCGGCACGAGTTCAAAGTAGTTCACATTCTCATTGTAGTCGCCCGTGAACTGCAGTGTCGCTACTCCGCCAAGGCTAAGGACGACGTGGTTCGTATTGGTGTCAACCAGAGGCACATATTGGAAGTTGGCGAAGCTCGTGCCGGAACCGATGAAGCTGCCCAGAGACTGGGTTGTCTGGGTGGGGGTGCCGGCTCCGCTGGTCACTAGTGCCGCCTGGAGGTTGAAGGCGGTGTCAGCCGACAGGCGGGCGTAGAGGTAATACTTGCCCGCGGGGAAGGTGCGGGTGTAGTTGATCCAGCCGTTCGTGGCCCAGTAGTTCACGTCGTAGTCAGCAATGGCCGGGTTGCCATTCGCGAGTTGGGCGTCGAGGTATTTCTGCCTTAACGTGTCGGTTGTGACTTCCGCAGAGACATAATCCAGCCAGCGATAGGTATAGGTGCCGGGGTGGGTCAACCCAAACAGCGCGGAGTAATCAATCGCGTTCCCGCTGAGCTGGCCGCCGTCGCCTTCCTGGGCGAAGTAACTGTTGGTCGCGGCGCTTGAGGTCAGCGCCGGATTGTCAATATAGCGCAGCCCGCTGCCATTGGGAACTGGGCTTACCGTTGGATCAAAATCATAGTCTTCCGCTTCCCATGTGAAGTTACTGGGGTTGAATGTGTCGAAAGACACGGTCGTGGTATGCGTTTGATTGTTGGCGTCAGTTGCCGTTATGACGGCGGTATAGTATGTGTCAGGCTGCAGGCCGGGATAACTCACGTTCCAACTGGCAGAGGAACCGCTGAATACCAACAGGCTGGAAACATCCGTCCCGTTCAACGTCAGGTGAATGTTGGTGGTATTGATGCCGTAAGTCGGGCTGCTGGCAAGGAAGGAGAAGGTGTTGGTCGGCTGCATTTGCATGGTCCCGTCAGGATAAATGGGATCAATGCGGCAAAGGTCGGTTCTGGCAGCGACAAACATGTAGAAGTTGATGTTGAGTCCGTAGGTAGCTGCGTTAGCTCTTTCCGTCTGGTTATATACCAGGTGGGTGTCCCGGAAGGTATTGGTGCCGCCCAGGGTCAACTGCGCGTAATTGCCGAACTGGTCAATCAGCGGTGTGTAGAAATAGGAGGAATAGCCGCCGGATGAAGGAATGGCAAAGGAACCCACGTGCCGGGTTATCTGGTTGGCCGTGCCCCACCCGCCGATGACCTGGGACACCGACGAGTAAAGGGTGCCCAAATTGGCGCCGGAGGCCATGCGGGCGTAAAGATTGAACGTGCCGGTGGGCCATGACCGGGTGTACTGCTGCCACATGCCCGGCCCGAGGAATCCAACGTTGAAATCCTGATTATGGGCGAACTGCGCCCGCGGGGTGTCAACTACGACGGCGGTAGCTACATCTCCCGGCCGGTAGGGTCTGGTGCCGGCGCCCACGCCGGATTGGTCAATATTCTCATCGCCGGTTTGGCCTTCATAGCTGTTGGCCGCTGTGACCTGGTAGGTGCCGAGCGGCGTCGGGACAGAGGTGGGGACGGGATTGTTGATATAACGCAATCCGTTGCCGGCGGGAACCGGGCTGGAGTTGGGGTCAAAGTCAAAGTCTTCCGCCTCGAATTGCACGATGGGTTGCCATGTGTCAATACTAAGCGTGGCATTCGCTGTGCCGCCGTTGTCGTCGGTCACGTGAATCGTGGTGGCGTACGTCTGGTTGGGCAGCAATCCGCTGTAGGTGCCATTCCAGCTCGAGGAGCCGCCGGTGTAAGTCACGCTGGAAGAGACATTGTTGCCGTTCAGCGTTACCACGATATTGGCCGTGTTGATCGTCGTCGTTGACGAGCTGACCGTGAAGGTCAGTTTGCCGCCGCTCGGGTATTGGAAAAGGTATGCGCCGTTCGGATTGACGTTGCTAATAACCGGCAGATTGCCGCTGGCGGGCACGAACATATACAGGTTGGCCGAGGCGCCGCCGCCGGTCGTCATGCGCACCGTATTCTGCCCGCCCAGGTTGACCACCGCGGGGCTGCCGTTTTGCATCAACTCCACCCACTGCCAGCCGGAGCCGCTGAGCGTGAACTGGCCCAAACGTTTGGTCGTTTGGCTGGTGGTGCCCCGACCGCCAGTCACCTGGTCGAAGTTGATGGTCGAACCGCTGGACGTCAGCAAGCGGGCCCAAACGTTGTAATTGCCGGACGGGAATGTCTTGGTGTAGTTCTGCCACTCGCCGCTGCTCCAAAAGCTGATCATGTGGTTCTGCTGGGGATTGCCGCTTCCGTCCAGCGGGGCATTGACGATTCTCGGCACCGCCAGTTCGCCGGTGGCGAGCGGGGTTTGCGTTTGCGTGCCCGATCCGTCGTCGTAGCGATAGGCAGTGAGCTGATTATCGCCCACCGAAGGGCCTTTGTGGGTGTCCACTTCCTCTACGCTGTTCAATCCATAATAGCTGTTGGCATCCGGCGGATTGCCGTCCGTGTAATTCGGATTATCAATAAACTGGCCGCCGTCATGGTCAAACTCCTCCGCTTTGATCATGAAATTGGCAGGGCTGAAGGTGTCGAAAGTGAGGGTGGCGCTGCCGACAAGGCCGAGGGCATCCTGGGCGGTCATGACGAGTACGTTGCTGACCTGCTGCTGTGGCAGGCCCACGTAGGTCACACTTACATTCGTCGAAGTGCCCGCCGTGCCATTGGTGACAAAGGCCAAACTCGCTGACACATTTACCCCATTTAACGCCAGGCCAATGTTGGTAAGATTGAGCCCGCTGGACGAAAGGGCAGTGAACCTGAAAGTGTTGGTGGCATTCTGGAGCGCCGTGCCATCCGGACTCATGCCGACGAAGACCGGCACTTTGGGAGCCAATTCCTTCCGAATATTCTCCACAAAGCTAACGTTGTTGGTGGAGACGCCATTGTAGAGGCGAAAGTCCTGGATCCAGCCATCGAATCCGCGACTGTGGCTGGTCGTTCGGTTGCCAATGATGAGCGACGCGCTGGAGCCGAGAGAGACCGTCTGGTTGGCATCGGCGGCCGTGCTAACCAACTGGGCGGGTGCCCCGTCCGAGCCAACATACTCGTAAAGGTTGGTGCCGTCATAGGCCCAGGCAAAGAACTGCCATTTATTCGACGGGAAATTGCTGGTCTGCGCCGCCCCCAAAGAGGCGTTGGCATTCAATCCGAAATACAACTGATTGTTTGCCTGGTACTTCACGCCGATGGAATTGGCCGCTCCGGTATCTCCGGCGGGCGCGCCGGCATTGAGAATAAAGAGTCGCGGGCCAACGGGTGTCGTAGCGCCCAGTATTCCGAATTGGTTGACCCACATTGTTACAACGAAATTGGTAATGTCGTTAAAGCCGAGGGCGGCATCACTACTATCTAGAACATAATCGCCTGCGTTGGCGGCGGTGCCACCACCCGTCGCATTGGCCGGCTCGAAGGGCTGCCCCGGTTGAGTGGTAAAGGCTCCGTTGGTCAAACACAGTGCCCGGGCGCCACTGGCGGCGCCATTCACGCCTGAACCGGCGAGGCCATGAAAGTCCGAAGCCACACCCGAGGCGTTATACATGGTCAGACTTATACTCGCACCGCCGAGGCCGGGGTCGCTCGGCATGACGTTGCTGCCCGGCGCGTTGGTGAAGGGAACTTTCAACAGGTTGACTGGTTCCGCCTGCGCCAGGTTCCCGGACAGCAGGCAGGTGAGAACAACGGCCATGCAGATAAGGGCTGAATGGCGAACCAAGGATGGATGAGTTTTAATGTGTTTCATGTGATGTCGGAACGTGGTTACGTCCAAGTCGGATCAGTTTGGTGAGGCCTGAAACCTGGTCATTTACTGGCTTTGGATCATGGGTGGCGACGTCTATTAGGCTCCAGTATTAGAGGGTTTTAATATTTCTGTCATCCCTCTTTGGAGGGATGTTGCGCCGGAACTCGGCTGCGGGGCCGGATGGGCAGCCTCGGCTGCCTTGGCTGGGCAAGGCGCGGGCGCCTCGGCGAGGCGTCCTTACCCTGGCAAGGACTCGCGAAGGGGCGCTCGGTCCGGGTTGACCTTGAACGCGTGACCGTCTAGGCGCGCTTCAGGAAGCGGAAGAACAGGGCTTGTTTGGAGACGGGCTCCGCCTTCTTCGTCAACGCAGCCATCTGCGCCTGGCTCAAGGGCGTGAACTCACGGGCGAGGCCAATGTTCTCCTCCACCTGGGCGACGGAGCCGCAGCCGATGATGACGGTGCTCACCGGCAGGGAAAGAGTGTAATACATCGCCTCGCGCATGGTCAGCGTGCCGGGGGATTTCGCGATGGCGCCCTGGCCTTCCCAGGAGTGCTCCTGCCGCTCGATCGGCGGCGGGGTCCAGGCCGATAGGAGCCGGCCGCGAGCGGGGATTTTCATTCCAATGATGCCCATTTGCTTCTCGATCGCCAGGGGCAGCAGCTCCGATTCGAAGCTGAAGTGGTGCGGGTCCGCCGCGTTCAAGGCCAGCAGGATGGTGTCAAAGGGAAACCGGCGGATGAGTTCCATCAACGCCTCAGGGCGGTGGTGGCCGGTGATGCCGAGGTAGCGCACGAGCTTTTGCTCGCGGGCTTGCTGAAGGGCGGCCATGGCGCCGTCGGGGGCGAAGATCTCCTCGACGTCGGTCATCGTGCCGACGTCGTGGAGCTGCCAGAGGTCGAGGTGGTCCGTATTCAGCAGCTTGAGCGACTGCTCCAGCATGCGCAGGGAACCGTCGCGGGTGCGCTCTTTGGTTTTGCTGGCCAGGAAGGCTTCCTTGCGCCGGCGCTTCATCACCTCGCCGACGTAGCGCTCGCTCCAGCGTTCGGGGCCGCCGTAGATCGAGGAGGTATCAATGTAATTGACGCCCAGGTCGAGGGCTTTCTCGATTACGGGCACGGCCACGGCTTCGTTGTGCCCGTTCTCGAGGGCCGCTTGCCCGCCGAGGCTGAAGATGCCGACGCGGTAGCCGGTCTTGCCCAGGTTGCGGGTGGGCATGGCCTCGGCGGTCGCCGGGTTCGAGGGCGAGGGGGTCGAAGGCGTCGCGCCCGCCGAGGAGGGCAGCGCCGCTTGCGCGAGCAAGGCGGCGACGGCTGCACCGCCCGTCTTGATGAACTCCCGGCGGTCGGCGTTGAAGGCTTTGGCTGAATCTTGTTGGCTCATAATGGCTCCGGCTGATGTGATCTGTTGTCCGCGCAACCAGAAGTCCGGCTGAGCGGCGTGCGTCCGATGGCACTATTCTAATGCGGGGAATCGTTGTGGACAACAGGACATTAGTGCTCGATCCGGACCACCGCTGCCGAAGTGGCGGGTAGCGTGATGAGAAGGTTTCCCGCGCTGTTGGTGCCGAGCGGAGTCCATGACCCCCGCCACGGTCCATCAGCGGTTATGGGCGAGCCGCCCAGGGTGATGCCCGTGCGGGCGGCGGCCTCCCCGCTTGCCGCTTTGAGGAAGACCACGACCGCGCTCTTGGCATCGCCGGGAGCTGTCAGCTTAACCGCCGCTTCACGTCCAGCGGCGCCGTGTTCCTTGTTGATCAGCGTCACGAATAAACCCGTTGGGCCGCGCACGGCGTAAGCGGTCAGGTTGAGGCCACTCGGGTTGTCCAACTTGATGGGCTGCGCGCTGCCATGGCCTCCAAGATCGAAGGCCCTCAGCCCGTAGCCCTTCGGGTTGATCGTCAGCCCCCCATTCCCATCCGGGGTAATGACATCGTTTGGGACCCACTGCGTGTTATGGAAATCCACGCCGCGGGCCTCATGCGCGGCCCACCAATGCAGGAAGTCCAGCGCCCATAGCGCGCCAGCAAAGGTGTCGCTCGCGTCCGGGATTCCACCGCTGTAATGGTCGTTCGCCTCGGTGAAGCGGTAAGGCAGGCCGTTCGTCAGGACGGGTACGGCCATGCGGTCGTAGAGCTTTTGGTTGGCCTCGATCCAGGCGGGCGACAGCATCGCCTCGATCCCTTCCTGGGCGCTTTTGCCCCGGCCGGCGCCCCCCACATAGAAGTGCTCGCAGATCATGGTGACCAGGCCGGAACCCTTCTCTACCGCGGCGAAGCGCCTGGTCCAGGCGATGTTGCCGCTCCCGGCGTCCGGCCCGGTAAAGCGTGCGTCCGGCACGGCATTGGTGATGGCTGCGACAAACCGCCGCCACTTGGCGAGATAAGTGTCAAAGTTGGTAATGGCCACGTCATGCCCATAAATCTTCCCGCGATCAGGCTCGTTGCCCACGGCAAAGCAATCGAGCTGCGGGCCGTAATGGTCGCCGATATACCGGGCGAGCGCGGCATTGGTGGTCTCGAAGTGCTGCGCGCTATTGGTTTCCAGCAGGCGGAAGGAGTAGATGACCTTGTTCAGGCCGGCGGCGCGGGCGAAGGCGAACAGGCTGTCTATGTCCGCCTCATTGGGAATCGCCGTGTGGGGCGGCCATTCGACCGAGGTCCCGCCCACGCGCAGGTGCCGGAGCCCGAGATTGCGGAAGATGGTGATGAGGGGTGCGTTGGTCGCGCTGAAGAAGTGGCCACCCGCCTTGTCAGGAATCACATTCCTCATCCCAAAGCTTAGCCCGACAAAGTCGTCCGGGATGGCCGCAGCGGGCGCATTCCCCTGGGGCTCGACCGTGACCGTCACCGCGTGCTCCGCTCGAGCCTGGACTCCCGCCAACAGGCACGCGAACGCAAGGACAAGTGCAATTTTCATAAATCAGTCTAAGTCTTCGGGAGGGCGAGCGTCCCCGCGAGCCCTGATTTGCTGCATTCGCGGAAAAGTTTGGGCTCGCGAGGACGCTCGCCCTCCCTTAATGCGGGGGCTGCGCCGGCCTGACCTTCAACAGGACTGCTCCGTGGCGGGGAATGGCCGCGGTGAACCGGGCCTTGAAGGTGCCCAGGTCCTTATGGGTCCAGAGATCGCGCACCTGGGCCGCGCCGGAGATGCCGATGTCCGGGAAGTTCAATGTGAGGTCCATCGTGCGGCCGTGCCGGCTGAACAGCGCGACGGCCTTGCTGCCGTCCGCCAGCGGCTTCATCCAGACCTCCAGCGGGCCTTCCTGTCGCACGCGGTAGCCTTGCTGGCCGGCGCGGTCCTGGTTCACAGCGATGGCCTCGGGGTTGGTGAGTATCGCGAGCGTGGCGGCGCTCATTTGTGTCAGGTCGTTCCCGGCGAAGAGCGGAGCCGCCAGGATGCACCAGAGGGTCATCTGGGTCCGCGATTCCTCGGCTTTCATTCGGCCGTTGCCCACTTCCAGGCAATCGGGGTCGTTCCAATGTCCGGGGCCAGCGTACTTCTCGAGCCCGTTCTGGCCGAAGCCGATGACGAGCATGTTGAAGTAATTGTCCGCAATGTCACCGGTTGTGCGCCACATCTGGGCGCCGACCGATGCGCCCCATTTCCACACGTCCTGCTGGCCGTATTGGCAGAGGCTGTAAAGAATGGGCCGTTCGGTCGCGGCGAGGGCGTCCTGCATCTTCTTGTAGGCGCCCTGCATCTCCTCGGGCTTATAGACTTCGTCCCCGCTGCACCAATCATATTTGATGAAGTCCATGCCCCAGCCGGCGAACGTCTTCGCGTCCTGCGCCTCGTGGCCGTAGCTGCCCTCGTGCCCGGCACAGGTCTTCGGGCCGGGGGTGGTATGGATGCCCACCTTCAGCCCGAGGCTGTGGATGTAGTCGCACAGGCCCTTCATGTCGGGGAATCTATTCGGGTCGGTCTGAAAAATGCCTTGGGCGTCGTGGTGCCCCTCCCAGCCGCCGTCAATGACGACGTATTCGTAACCGGCCGCCTTCATGCCGTTGGTGGCCATGGCCGCCGCCTGTGCGCGGATGAGCGGGTCCGTAATCTCCAGGTGGTAGTGGTTCCAACTGTTCCAGCCCATCGGGGGCGTGAGGGCCAGCCGGGTCTCCGGGCCGGATGCGGCGAGGGACGGCGGGGCCGGCAGAGACGAAAGCAGGCCGGCTACGAGGCCGGCCGATACGATGCGTGCTGCCGTGGACCGGTTCGGTCTGTGGGGGCTTGCGGCTGGCGCTGGCATTTGCCCAGGGCCTTAGCGGATGGCGTCGGCTTTGCCCTCCGAGCCAACGGCGCGGATGATCTCCTTGAGGTCTTCCTTCAGCCGGTCCTTGGCGGCGCGGGCGATGCGCCAGACGTGGTGCTCGTGCTTGAGCGTTTTGCTGAACTCGTTGAAGTACTGGATGTAGTTCATGCGCATGCCTTCGCCGAAGTTGATCTTGGTCATGCCCGCCTTCACGCTTTTGGCGATGTCGGTCATGGATACCCCGCAGGTGCCATGCAGCACGAGCGGCGGCTTGACCGCGGCGCGCAGCTTCGAGATCAGGCCGAAGTCAATCCCGTGCTGCTCCTTGAAGATGCCGTGCGTCGTGCCGACCGCCACGGCCAGCAGGTCCACGTCCAGCTTGGACGTAAACTCTTTGGCCTCCTCGACGCTCACCGTGGGTGCCCGTTGCTCCGACGCGTCCGAACTCTTGATGATGTGGCCGATCTCCGCCTCGACGCTGATGCCCAGCGGCCGCACGAGATTGATGATCTCCTGCGTGCCGCGCACGTTGCGGTCCAGTGGCTGGTCGGCGTAGTCAATCATCACGTGGGTGAAGCCGGCTTTGACCGCGCGGACCACCGAGACCGGGGTTTTGCCATGGTCCAGCGCGATAGCCATCGGGATGGTGGTCTCGGCTGCCAGGAACCGGATCAACTGGCCGGCGTAGTCAAAGCCGCGGTACTCCAGGTTGGGCTCGTAGCATTGTATGATGAGCGGGGACCGCAGTTCCTCGCACGCTTCGATGATGGCGCGCCCGATGTCGTAGCTGCCGCCGTTGTTGTTCAACGCCGGGATGCCGAAGCCTTTGGCTGCGGCCTGGTCGCACAGGTGTTTTGCATTGTATAGCTTCATAATAAATTGGTTTGGGGTTGCCTGGCGGCAACGGGTGGGATCGGCGCGGCAGCCGCTTCCGGCCCGGGTCCCTCGATGGCCTGCCGCTCGCGGGTGAGTTCTTCCGCCACTTCTTCGAAGCCGCGCTGCTTGGGTGGGGTGAGCCGGCTGACAATGACAAGGGCGAGCACGCCGGCGAGCGTAGCCGGGATGGTGGCGTCGCCCAGGGTGTTTTTGACCTGCGGGAAGGCCATCAGGGCCAGCGTCACCGCCGGGGTGGTGATAAGGGCGGCCAGGGCGCCTTGCCAGGTCGCGCGGCTCCAGAACCGGCCCAGGATGATAATGACGCCCAGGCCGCTCATGGTCAGCGGCAGAAAGGTGCGCACGAACTTCACGATGTTCCCCATGTAGAGCCCCAGCGTGGTGGAGAAGATAAACGCGCAGACCAGGGCCCAGCGCACCACGACCACCGGCCGCTGCGGGTAACGGCCGGTGACGAGCGGGAAGATGTGCCGCACGAAGAATGTGCCGGCGGCGGCGGCGCAGGCGTTGGCCGCCGAGGACATCCCGGCCACGACCGCCACAATGACAAACGCCGCCAGCCAATGGGGCAGCACGTTCATCGCCAGCCAGGGCAGGGCCTGGTCCGGCACCTTGAGGTGCGGGTTGAGGCGGTAGGTGTACATGCCCGCAATGCCAATCGCGACGGAGAACACAGTGACGACGATGCCGGACGTGACCGTGCTCCATTTGGCGCCGGCCTCGCTGTGGGCGCTGTACATCGTCAACCGGCGGCCTGGATCGGCAATGGGGTTGAAGATCAGCACCAGGATCAGGCTCGCCACATTCCAGGGGCCGAAGGAATCCACGCCCAGGAAGGAGGAATACTCCGGCGGGACCGACTGGCGCAGCCCGCTCAGACCGCCGGACTCATGCAGCGCCCGGTAAATGAGGAAGCCGAAGCCGCAGAAGAGCACCGTCGTTTGAAGCACGTCCGTATAGACGACCGCCTTCAATCCCCCGGGAATGGTGATGACAGCTTTGGCAAAGCCTGCCAGCACGACGCAGAGCTTGTAGTCCAGGCCGGTCACCGCTCCCACCACCGCCGCGCCGCCCATGATCTGCACCGTCAGCCAGCACAACTGGGACAGGAACAGCGTGATGTTGGAGAATTCCACAATGACCCGCTTGCGCTCGTAGTAGCAGGCAATCTCCTCGCTCAAGGTCATGAACCTGTAGCGGCGCATCTTCGCGAAGAAGAGGCCGATAAACAGAGTGCCCAGTCCGAGCCCGATCGGGTAGGCGCAGCCCGCCCAGCCGTGTGCGTAAGCCAGCCCCGAGCCGCCGATAATCACGCCGGTGCCGATGCAGGTCCCAATGATCGTGCCCGCCAGCACCCAGAACGGCAGGCCCCGGCCCGCCACCAGGTAATCGGTCGGACGCCGCACCCGCGTCATCCAGAAGAACGAGACCAGCGTGGTCAGGACCACATAGAGGACCAGCCCGATTACGATGGCGCCGCGTACGCCCATTAGCTGTCAGCGCCGGACGAGTGGCAGGTAGGGACGCCTCCCCGAGGCGTCCGTGTTCGGCCCGAGCGGACGCCTCGGCGAGGCGTCCCTACCTTCCGGTCTGCACTGGTAGCGTAAGCCTCCAGCTTGCGCCCGTCCCCGCCACCCTCTGGGTTGCCGCATGCATTGTGCTACCGCAACAATCCAGAGGATTGTTGGGACCATCGCAAGCCGGAGGCTTACGCTACCTGAGAAGTCACGAGTGCGGGGCATGACCCGGCGGGTTAGACGAACTGAATGCCCATGGCCCGCGCAAACCGCTTCAGCAAGTCGGCGGAGTGGCCTTCGAAGACCACGACGTGGTGCGGCATGCCGGCATGGCACAGCTCCTCGAACCATTGGTGCGGGTCCTGGCGGTCGAGCTTTGCCAGGCCGTTGGTGCCCATGAGGTGGCGCCGGGGCTTGATCGTCTTGCCTTCGCGCGCCGTCAGGTAATAGCGGCCATCGCAGCGCCACAGGCGCATAATCGTCACCGGCATGTTCTCGCGCAGCGTGGCCTCGACCACCGCGGGCTTCTTGATGTTGAAGTGCCGCGCAATCTGCGGCCCGCCCGGCTCGCCCGGCGGAGGACACAGCGCCAGCGGAGCCGCGCCGCCGTGCCACACGGTGATTGTTTCGTGGTCGTGCTCGAGCCAGTCGGTCAGGTAAGCGCGGCCCTGGCCGAGGCTTTCGCCGATCCAGGCCGAGAGCGCGCCGTCGGCGTCGCCTTCGCACGCGATCGCCCGGCCTTCATCGGCCAGGCGGGCGATGCCCAGGTAAGGCCATTGCCCGAAAGTGTTGGGCATCTCGGGCCAGCAGCGCACGGTCATGGCGTCGAGGGCCTCGGTGTCCATAATCGAGCGCATGGAGAGGTACAGCCGCGAGGCCATAGGCAGGTCTGCGTCGGTCGTGTCCTTGTGCTTCAGCCCCAGCGCCTTGAGCTGGGCAACGTCCTCCGCCACGGCCTGCTCGCTTAGCCCGTTCACGATGTTTGAAAACTCGATCAGGCTGAACATCTGAAGCTGAACGCCCAGCCCGTGGTGCATGGCGAAGGGCTCAGCCCCCATCGCGAAATACCCCGGAGCCTGGCCGCCCACCAACCCGAGCCTGAGCGTGCGCAAGCGCCGCACCGTGGCCGCCAGCCGCACCGCGTCCCGCAGCCGCTGCTGGGTCTCCCGGGCATCCGGGTCGCCATAGACGAGGTCGAAAGAGTGGCCCATCTGCCGCAGCACCGAGCCCCAACAGTGCGCGCCGACCAGGGAGCAGGAGCTGATCATGTCGCCGTCCGGCTTCTCGGGTGTCGCCCACAGGATGATCGGGTCGGGCCAAAGCTGGGCCAGAGTTGGCGCCAGCCGCCCGTCGCCCATCGTTGTCTGGAGCACGACCACAGCACTGACGTCCTCCTTCTCGCAGGCGGCCATGGCTTGGCGGATCGAGGCGTCGTCAACCGCCTTTTCCTGCGGCTCGAAAATCGTGAACTCCTCCTCTTTCAACCAGCGGCGCACCTTCTGCTCCTGCGCGCGTCCCCAGTCCATATCGAACCCCGGGCGGCGTCGGCCCAGGAAGATAACGCCTAGCTTAATCGCGCCGATGCTGGCGCCACGGTTGACTCCATTCATCTGTTTGGTGCTCATGCTGACTACCCGCAGAATACCGCGCCACGCGGCTCAGGCAAGTATTTCCTGTTTCAAAATAAGTACGGTCGGCCCAGGGCCGCGAGTTGAGAGTGGCCGGCCCTACGACGTCTTCAGCGCAATCCGGCAGCCAAACCCGAAGGCCGAAGGCCGAAGCCCGAAAGAAGGCCGAAGCTCGAAACCCGAAGCGGTTTGGCGCAGAAGAGTGGACTATTTCAACGCAGAGACGCAGAGAGCGCAGAGGCTGGCAGAGAAGCTGGAAGAAAAGAGTTTATCTTCTCTGCGTACCTCTGCGCTCTCTGCGTCTCTGCGTTGAAAGAGGTGCTAGCCAGCAGGTTCGCCCTTCGGATTTCGGCCTTCTTTCGGCCTTCGGCATTCGGGCTTCGGATTTCAGGCCCCATGCCCACGCCAACTGCCAGACTCCGGTCGCCCCCGGGGGCAGCAGCCTCGTAAATCGTAAATCGTAAATCGTAAATCCCTAAGCCGTAGGCATGCAATTGGGCTGGGGAGCGCACGCGCCCTCGCGTGCAATCGTCGGCGCCCTCGCCGACGACCGGGCGGCCTGTGAACGGCTCACCGTTTAGTGACCGGGCCACGTCTCAGTGCGACCGGCGAGGGCGCCGGTCGGGACACGCGAGGGCGCGTGTGCTCCCCGAAACGAACTGCATGGATACAGCTAGGGGATGAGCACCTGGTCGCGGCGCAGCCAGCCGGTCTCGCGCGGGCCGGCGCTGACCTCGAGCCATTCGTCCTTGGTGTCCACGACCTGCAGTTCGGCGCCGTCATGGGCGGTGAAGGCGGCTTTGGACTCCGCCAGTGGCCCATTCCGCACGGTGGCCTCGCCGTTTATGACGATGGCCACGCGCGAGACGCGGGCCTGGTAGAACGCGGTCCCCGTGAGGCCGCACAGGCACAACGCGAGGCATCCGGCGGCGATGATGTAGCCCTTGAGGGCGGGCCGCAGGCCGGGCCGCCACTGCAGCAGGCCCAGCAACAAGAAGAAAACCCAGAGCGCGCACGCCGCCAGCACCGTCCACTCGTTGAGCGTCAGTCGCCCCAGCCAACGCTGCCAGCGCGTGGCCGAGAGTGAAGGTCCCTGGACCTGGTTGCGCGCGAATTGCAGGTTGGCCCGCACATCGGGGTCGCGCGGGGTCAACTGCGCGGCCAGGCGATAGGCGGCGATGGCGCGGCCCATCTGGCCTGATTTGAAGAACGCGTTGCCGAGGTTGAAGTAGAGCGGCGCGGAGACCTGGCCGCCTTGAATGAGCTTGGCGTAGGCCGTGGCCGCGTCGCTGAACTTGCCTTCCTCGTAGAGCTTGTTGGCGGAATCAAAGGCGGCAGCGGAGATTTCGGCATGCGAGGAGACCGGTAGCCACAGCGCCAGGAGCGCAAGAGCCGCCGCTCGCCACAGCCGGTTGCAGGGTAGGGACGCCTCGCCGAGGCGTCCGCAGCTACCCGAAGACGGACGCCTCGGCGCGGCGTCCCTACCGGGGTTGAATATTCGGCTCAGCATCCCTTGATCTCCTTCAAATCGCGCAGCACGGCCTCGAGCTTCGGGATCACCGCCGCCAGTTCCTGGCTGGTTCGCAGCGGAGCATACCGCACGAGGTTGCACAGTTGGAAGAGCTCCTGCACCTGCGCCAGGGCGGTCTCCGGGATGCCCAGCGGGCGCAGGCGCTCGTCTATGACCGCCTCGGTGATGGCCGACGCGGGCAGGTCCAGGCGCTCGCCCAACTGCTCTTGCAGCAGGCGCACCAGCATCGCGAAGAACTCGTCGGACTTGTTCTGCGCCGCGAGCTGCTGCAGTTCCAGCAGGCCCTTGCGGATGGTCTGCGCCACCTGGCGCTGGCGGCGGAGGCGGGGGTTATTGGCCAGCCGCTCCGTCTGCTTGCGCCAGACCAGGGCGGCGAGCCAGGCCAGGAGGGGAACAGCTTGCAGGCCGAGGAACCACGGCTGCTGCGCCAGCGGCGGCCCGACCTGCGCGAGTGTGCCCAGGTGCGGCTTGATATGGACGATATCCTGCGCGGGCGGCGGCGTGTCCTGCGCCGGGCGCGTGGTTGCCAGGACCATTGGGGCGGGCGCGGAGCTGCCGGGGCGGACCACCAGCGGCAGCCCGGGCTGGGTGAGGGTGCGATACTGCTTTTGGGCCGGGTCAAAGAAGCTGAAGGAGACCGGGGGCAGGGCTTTGATGTCCGTGGTTTGCGGCACCACCAACTGCTCGAATGTCTTGGTGCCTTGCATGCCGAGCGGGTCGGTGGTCTCAACCTTGGAAGTGGGCGGGTAGGTCTTGAAATCACGCCAGTCGCCGGGCTGCGGCAGGGTCAGCGCGTCCAAGGCGCCGTGCCCGGTGATCTGCACCTTGATCGTGACGGGGTCGCCGGTTGCCACGTTGGTCGGCCCGGCAGTCACGGCCATCGTGTAGGAGCCGACCGCGCCGGTGAAGCTCGGCGGCACGTTCTCCCTGGGCAGCGGCAGCACCGTCACCGTCTCCGGATCCGCGACCAGTGCCACCCGGCGTTCTTCCACTTGCTGGAACATGCCGAACGGGTCAAAGACATCCCGCCGCCGGTTCGCGCTGGGGAGCTGCAACGTGAGGTTCACATCCATCGAATTGAGCGTGATCTTGCCCGGTTTGACGGGCGAGACCGCGGTCACGAGCGTGGCCACGGAGTAAACGCCGTTCCCCACTTGCATCCGGCGCCGGTTGGCGTGGGCCGTCTTGAGCAGGGTCACGTCCTCCGCCTTGATTGGGCAGCCGCCATATTGCTCAAAACTCTGCATGATGCCTTCCGCGTTGGCCACGCCTTCGCGAACATAGACGCGGAACTCGACCTCGAATACCTCGCCCAAATAGACCTCTTTGCGCGGCACGAACAGTTTGAAGAATGCCAATTGCTGGGCGGCGGGGTTCTCCGCCGAAGCGCTGGGCTTGAGCGCCGTCAGCTTCAAGGCGGGGGTCGTAAAGACCTGTCCGCCGATTTGCGCGCGCATGGGCGGGATCGTGTACTCGCCGGGCTGCATGGGCGTGAGCACGAAATCCTGTGAGAGGGTCGAAGAGAACTGCCCGTTGACGATGTTGATATTTCGCGACGAGCCGCTGCTCATGATCTGCAGGTTAGGCATGGAAGGCGGCGAAGGCATCTGGCTGGGCGAGCCGCCCTCGAACTTCAGCGACAGCGTGACGCTTTCCCCCACGGCGACGGTGTCCCGATCCAGCGTGGCCGTGAAGCTGGCCGCCCGGAGCAGCGCAGGCACGCAGCAAAAGAGCACCCCCAACAACACGAGCGCCGGCCGTAGCCTCGATAGGCTGCGGCCCGGCCTGCTTAAGTTGTTGCGCGGCAGTTGCCCTAGCATGAACACGTCCGACCAGTCTTGCGCGATGCATTGCACCGCGCAAGTTTCGCTTACACGCACTTAGGTGCTTGTTCTGAGGCCCTTAGATTCACATTTCGCCATATCCATTCAGACAAGGGCAATCCGTTATCGTTATCGGGGGGCGAGAGTCGCACTGGAGGCCCCGACCGGCGCCTGCGTCGCTGGTTTTCGCGGCGTGAGCCTTGCTTCTTCCCGGCGATTCCCCGGTGTGTCTCCCATGGGGCCCGGGCCACATGGGAGACACACCGGCCACTCACCGGGGACACGCGGGGCCCGCGCCAGGCAAATGAACGTGGAGAAAGGCCTGGCCGGTAGCTTGTCCGCATGTCCATGCGGTTGGCCAAAGGAGTCGGATTCTGCTACAGGTCGTATGTTGGCCACCTTTACTAGCCGGCATCGCCGGGCACACGCAGTCATGAGAAATATCGCGCTCAGCTCAACCTGCCGTAGCAGCACACTCCTGGTGCTCCTTGCGTGCGCCCTGCCCGCCTCGGCGCAGAATGCCTCGAACGCCTTTTGGCAGTCCCAGAGCATTTACCAGGTCATCACCGACCGCTATTACGACGGGGACCCGTCCAACAACAACGCGGACGGCAATTACAGCGCCACGGGGACGACGTCCGTTCACGGAGGCGATTTCAAGGGACTGGAGCAGAAGCTGGATTACATCAAGGCCCTGGGCGCGACGGCCATCTGGATTTCACCCGTGGTGCTCAACGGCCACGGGCAATTCCACGGCTACGCGGCCCGCGACTTCTACCACGTGGACGCCCACTGGGGCGCGCTGGCGGACTTGCAGCATCTCATCCAGACCGCGCACGCCAAGGGCCTGCTGGTCATTGACGACATTGTCTGCAATCACGGCGACGACCTGATCGACAGCAGCGACTCGGGCTACTGCAACTACGTGGCGCCCCCGGCCGGCTACCACCTGCAGTACTCAAGCTCGATCACCTACGCAGCGCCGTACAACATTTACAACTCGACTTACACCTACGCCAACAACGCGCTCACGAACCTGTTTCACAATCAGGGCTGCATAGGGAACTACAACGATATGACCCAGGTGCAGCTTGGGGAACTGGACGGCTTGGACGACTTCCGCACGGAGTCGGTTTACGTGCGGTCGAACATGGCGGCGATTTACCAGTTCTGGATCCAGCAGGCCGGGTTTGACGGCTTCCGCATTGACACGGTGAAACACGTGGACCCGGGCTTCTGGCAATACTGGTCTCCGCTTGTCCACCAGTTCGCCGCCACCAACAGCGCCAAATCCAACTTCTTCATGTTCGGCGAAGTCTTCGACAGCAACGAGCAGCTCTGCGGCTCCTTCACCGGCACGAAGGGCGGGGGACCTTACGAGCTGGATTCAGTGCTGGACTACCCGCTGTATTTCCTGGTCGGCAGCGTATTCGGCTCGGCCAGCGGGGCCACCAGCCAGATTGACAGCCATTACGCGAACGTGGGCACTTACTATGACACGAACGCCCAGATGCGGCTGGTCACCTTCCTCGATAACCACGACAACGCGCGCTTCCTGAATACGAGCACCACGAACCGGCTGCAGGTCGCGCTGGCGTTCCTCTACAGCTCGCGCGGCGTGCCGTGCCTGTATTACGGCACCGAGCAGGCCTTCAACGGGGCCACCGATCCCTACAACCGCGAGGACATGTTCGCGGGGCAGTTCAAGGACACGGGGCTGGCGGGCGTGGACAGCTTCAATATGACCCACCCGCTGTTCCAGTCGGTCGCCCTGCTCAACAACCTGCGCCGGCTCTACCCGGCCCTCTCGCTCGGCTCGCAGGTCAGCCAGTATAACAACTCGGGCGGGGCGGGCCTCTACGCTTACTCCCGCCGCCTGGGCACGCAGGAGGTGTTCGCCGTGCTGAATACGGCCGGCTCAACGCAAACCCTGCCAGGCTGCAGCGTCACCTACGCGCCCGGCACCGTGCTGGTGAACCTGCTGGCCACCAACGAAACCATCACCGTCACTGCCGCCTCGCAGACGCCTTCCCTGTCCGTTCCGTCCACGTCGGCCAAGCTGTTCCTGGCACAAAGCCAGGTGCTGCCGCTCGATCCGGTGGTCACCACGAACTACCCCGCCCACAGCGCCACCAGCGTGCCGACGTGGTCCTCCGTGGTGTTGCAGTTCAGCAAGCCGATGGACACCAACAGCGTGCAGTCGGCCTTCAGTATCAGCCCGGCGGTGAGCGGCAGTTTCGGTTGGTCGGCGGCGGGCGACCAGCTCACCTTCACGCCGGGCGCCGCGGGCCTGGCCGGCCTGAGCACGATCGTGGTGCGCATCACCAACTCGGCGGTTGACTCCGTTTCCAGCAACGCGCTCTACGCGCCCTACGAGTTAAAGTTCACGACCGCCGCCTCCAGCGTCCACGACACCACGCCGCCCGTGCTCTCGCTGCTGGCCCCGACCAACGGCGCGGTGATCGCCGGAAACCTGACCCTCTCGGGCACGGCGACCGATAACGTCGCCGTGGCCAAGGTGGAAGTGCAGTTCGACGGCGGCGTCTGGCAGCCGGCGGGTGGCACGCCGACCTCTTGGAGCGCCAGCGTCAACAGCTCGAACTTCCTCAACGGCCCACACCTGCTGGCAGCCCGGGCGACGGACACCAGCGGCAATGTCTCCGCCACGAGCACCGTGAGCGTGACCTTCTTCAACGTGCCCGGCAGCTACCTGCAGCGCGTGAGCGGCGGCAACCCGTCCAATGTCACGGATTGCAGTGGCAACACTTGGCTCGCGGACCTCGCCTACACCTTCGGCGCGTTCGGCTATTCCGGCGGCACCACGGGCTACCTCAACAACACCATCAGCGGCATCTGCTCCGGGGCGCAGTCGCTCTACCAGCGCGAGCGATACAGCACCTCCAGCGGCGGCTTTTACTATGAATTCGACTGCCCCGAAGGCGTTTACGAGACCACACTGCTGGAAGCGGAGACGTACTGGAGCGCCGCGGGCAAGCGCGTGTTCAACGTGTACATCCAGGGCCGCCAGGTGCTCACGAACTTCGACATCTACGCCGCCGCCGGGGGCGCAAACATCCCCATCAGCCGCGTGTTCACCAATGCCGTGACCAACTCGCAGTTGCAGATTCTCTTCACCCCGGTCGCGGACAACGCCCGCGTGTCCGGAGTGCAGGTGAGAAAGCTCGCTGATCAGTACAGCGATACAGACGGCATCCCTGATTGGTGGCGGCTCGCCTATTTCGGCCACGCGCTGGGCTCGGCAGCCGACTTGTCCCGCGGCGGCGATGACGCGGATGGCGACGGCGTCTCGAACCTGACGGAATACCTGCACGGGACGAACCCGCGCAACGCCGCCTCGTTCCCGGTGACTGCCCGTTTCGGCATCAGCCAGATTGCGGCGACCGCGAACAGCGTGATGCTGACTTGCGCTACGGCGATATACTGGAGCTATCAACTGCGCTACCGCCCGACCCTCGGGGCAGGGACGCCGTGGGTCAACATTGGCCCGCTGATGCCCGGCACGGGCGGCCCGGTGGTCTTGAGCGCGCCCGGCGGCGCCACCAACCTCTCCGGGTTCTACCAGGTCCAGGCGCTCTGAGGAGCCTGACAGGGTAGGGACGCCTCGCCGAGGCGTCCGCCGCCGTTACAACAAGGACGCCTCGGCGAGGCGTCCCTACCAATGTCCGCGATTTGACGGAGCGGGCCGGAGGTATTACGGTCCGCAATGTCGCTTATCGTAATAAGTGATTAAAGCCATGATGGGGGAGCCGCAGCCAGTCCGGCCAGGGGAATGCCATAGGCGCACCCCGAATCTTTCACACCGTGCTCCAAACGTCGGCAGGGTGCAGGGAAGGGACGCCTCGCCGAGGCGTCCGTGTGGGGGCGGCTGCGGACGCCTCGGCGAGGCGTCCCTAGCCACACCGCCCCGTTCATAGCCGTCCCGCATGGAAGCCATCTATCGCGAGGTCCTGCTAAGCTTCTGGAAGGTGCACATCCTGCACCACGCGGGCGAGGAGCCCGTGCATGGCCAATGGATCCTGACGGAGCTGCGCCGGCATGGGTATGAGATCAGCCCCGGCACGCTCTATCCGCTGCTCAACCGCATGGCGCGGCTCGGTTGGCTTAAATGCAAGGTGGCCCCCGGCGGCGGGCCACGTGCGCGCAAGGACTACCGCCTGACGGTCGAGGGCCGCAGGGTGCTCGCCTTGCTCCGGGAGCAGGTGAAGGAGCTTCATCGCGAGGTGGTGCTCGGCGCGCAGCACCAGCGCAAAGCCGCCGCGCGCCGTTGACCTGCCGCGTATGAGCCTCGCCCAGTCTGCCCTTCGCCGGCCACTCACGGTGGTCGTAGCGGTTCTGGCTGTGATCCTCGGTTCCGTCCTGGCCGTGCGCCAGATGCCGCGCGACATCTTTCCCACGCTGGGCATCCCCACCATCTATGTCGCCCAGCCCTACGGCGGCATGGACCCCGCGCAGATGGAGAGCTTCCTGACCTACTTCTACGAATATCATTTCCTCTACATCACCGGCATCGAGCACGTCGAGTCGAAGTCCATCCAGGGCGCGGCCCTGCTCAAGCTGCAGTTCCACCCGGGCACCGAAATGTCGCAGGCGATGGCGGAAACTGTTTCCTACGTCAACCGCGCCCGCGCCTTCATGCCCCCGGGCACGGTGCCGCCCTTTGTCATGCGTTTCGACGCGGGAAGCGTGCCCGTGGGCGACCTGGTGTTCTCGAGCACCACGCGCACCGTGGGCGAGATGCAGGACCTGGCGCTCAACCGCGTGCGGCCTTTGTTCGCCACGCTGCCGGGCGTTTCGGCGCCTCCCCCTTTCGGCGGCAGCGCCCGCAGTATCGTGGTCAACCTCAAGCCCGACCGCCTGCGCGCCTACAACATGTCGCCCGAGGAGGTGGTGGCCGCCGTGACCGACGCCAACCTGATCAGCCCATCGGGCAACATGCCCATCGAAGGCATGTACCCCATGGTGCCGCTCAACTCCATCGCCTATCGGATCAAAGACCTGGAAGGCGTGCCTATCCGGACGGGCACCTTCCCGACCGTCTTCGTCCGCGATGTCGGGCAGGTGATTGACGGCTCCGACATCGTCACCAGCTATGCCCTGGTCAATGGGCGGCGCACGGTCTATATCCCAGTTACCAAGCGCTCCACCGCTTCGACGCTCTCCGTGGTCAACCTGGTCAAGGCCAGCCTGCCGAAATTCCAGAGCGTGCTGCCGGCGGACGTGAGGGTGAGCTACGAGTTCGATCAATCCCCCTACGTCACGCGGGCCATCGGCGGCCTGGTGCTGGAGGGCGCTCTCGGCGCGGCGCTCACCGGGCTGATGGTGCTGCTGTTTCTGCGCGACTGGCGCAGCGCCTTGATCGTCGTGCTCAACATCCCGCTTTCGCTGATGGGCTCGGTGCTGGCGCTTTGGCTCACGAAGCAAACCATCAACATCATGACCCTGGGCGGGCTGGCGCTGGCCATCGGCATCCTGGTGGATGAAGCGACCGTCTGCATCGAGAACATCCACACCCACTTGATGCGCGAGCGCTCCATCGGCAAAGCGGCCCTGGACGCCACGACAGAAACGACAGTGCCCCGGCTGCTGGCCATGCTCTGCGTCCTGGCCATACTGAGTCCGACCCTGTTCATGTCGGGCGCTGCCAAGGCCATGTTCCTGCCGCTCGCGCTGGCGGTCGGCTTTGCCATGGTGACCTCCTACCTGCTTTCGAGCACGCTGGTGCCGATCCTTTCGATCTGGATCCTGCGGCGGCACGAAGCGGCCGCGACGGGCCACACGGCGGCAGAGAGTCGCTTCGCGCGTTTCCAGCAACGCTATGCCGCCCTCGGCCAGAGAACGGTTCGCGCGCGCTGGCTCGTGGTCGCGGTTTACGTGCTGGCATCCGCCGCGGTTATCGTTCTGCTCGGGCCGCGCCTCGGCACGGAAATCTTCCCCGCGGTGGACGTAGGGCAAATCCAACTGCGGCTGCGCGCGCCCGCGGGCACGCAGCTCGACGGCACCGAGGCCATCGCGCTCCGCACCCTGGACCTCATCAAGCAGGAGGTTGGGCCGGAGAACGTCGCGCTGAGCCTGGGCTTCCTCGGCGTGCATGGTTCGCCTTACCCGGTCAACTTCATCTATCTCTGGAACGCCGGCCCCGAGGAGGGGGTGCTGCAAGTCCAGTTGAAGCGCGGCGCACCCATCCATGTTGAAGAGCTTAAGGAGCGGCTGCGGAAAGTCTTCGCCGAGAAGCTGCCGGGCGTGAGCTTCTCCTTCGAGCCCGGGGACATTGTGAGCCGCGTCATGAGCCTCGGTTCGCCGACGCCGATTGAAATCGCGATTAGCGGGCAGAACCTGGCGGCCGATCACGCCTTCGGCGAGCGGGTCAGAGCCGCCCTCCAGGAGATCCCGTCCCTGCGCGACCTCCAGTTCGGCCAGTCGCTGGATTACCCCACGGTGGATGTGAACGTGGACCGGGAGAAGGCCGGGGTCATCGGCATCAAGATGGCCGACGTCTCAAAGGCGCTGGTCACCGCCACTTCGTCCAGCCGGTTTGTGGTGCCCAACTACTGGGCGGACACCAACATCGGCGTGGCTTACCAGGTGCAAGTGCAGGTGCCGCAGGCGCGGATGGACTCGCTGGAGCAGGCCCGGAACGTGCCCGTGCTGAATCATGGCGGCCAGGGCCTGCTGCTGCGGG
>Ga0335069_10003604_pt1 | contig 23278 bp, 18 predicted proteins | sample Lox_Sample_11_FD_206714 | JGI IMG/M metagenome (GOLD analysis project Ga0335069, IMG submission 206714) | Soil microbial communities from Loxahatchee National Wildlife Refuge, Florida, United States - Lox_Sample_1.1 | ecosystem: Environmental > Terrestrial > Soil > Wetlands | place: USA... | reverse complement strand
GCAATGGCGGCCCCGATCTCGTCGGGGCTATCCTCCTGCAACAGCTTGCGACCTTGCACAGTGACTTCGGCTTGGTTAGGCCAGCGCCGTATGATCTCGCGCAAGCGGCCACGTGCCAGCGTGCCGGGCTCGCCATTGATAAACAACTTCGGAAGATCGCTTTGCGCCAACCAGCTTTCATTTTTGCTGACAACCTGGTGCACATCTGTGGGCATACCACCGATTGGAAGGCTGCGAGGCCATGACAACATCGCCCTGCGATCTTCACCGGCGTTTCGGAAGGGTTTCCGGTAAACGTTCAACTCATCCTCGGTGAATTGCCGCATGACGGCCTGAGGCAAAATCTTCTCGATGAATATGTTCTCTTCCATTACCATTCGCTCGCCTGCGGGTGAGCGGAGAGCTTCGAACAGGGGGTGCGCATAATCGGGAAGATCTGACCAATCCAGCGGGGCGGCGATGGCTTCCATGTGTACGATCCCCTGAATACGGTGACTGTTGTTTCGGGCCCAATCAAATCCGAGGACAGCGCCCCAGTCGTCGAGGACAAGCACGATGCGATCTCCGAGATCCAGCTGATCCCACAAGTCGAATAGATAGTTCCTGAATGTTGCGAGATGATAGCGGGCCGGCCCGAGGTTCGGGTCGAGCTTGTCGGATCCGCCCATACCGATGAGGTCGCAGGCAATGAGCCGACCCATTCCTTCCAGATGCGGCAAGACGTTCCGCCATACATACGAAGAGGTTGGCTGCCCGTGCTGGAATACGATTGCATCGCCGGCACCCTCGTCGATGTAGGCCATTCGGCTGCCTTTGACGTCGCGGTACTTCAGTTCTGAGTAAGGCCTGCTTCCGGTCATTGGGGGTTCTCCTCGATTCCACGAGCATCGAACAACGCGAATTCATCGTGCGAGCGAAGCAGCGGCCGGAAAGCTGCGCGGTAGGACCAGGCGAGATAGATTTCGAGCCCTGTGACGAGTGCAGCAAGGCCAAGTTCCGCACGAGATGAAGGAACGAACAGGTGCATTACGGCAACGTTCACAATGACCGGCGCCAGCACAGTCAGCGAGAGCGGCACAAAACGGTCGATCAGGAGTGCTGTACCGGTGAACACATAGATTGCGAACAGCAGCGGAAAGAAATACCGGCTGGCGATCAACCCATTGATAAACACCGCAGCTGCGCCTTGGGCTGGCGGCAACGGGAACAGATGCAGAAGCCCATTCAAGCCGAATCCCAAGAACACCAGCCCGAGGACCATGCGCGCCGCAGTTGTAGCACTGGATTTCATCTGATTGCCTGCCTCCATAAGCCACTTACCAGCGAGTTGTATGCAACTGGTACGAATCGGCCGGAGTGAACTCCCCGGCGACGGCACGCTCGTGCACTTCCCAAGGCGACGCACCGGACTTACGTGCCGCGATCAGCTTCTCAGGATCGACATTCATGTGTAGGCGAGATGGCAGACTCTTCAGCTGCTCCGTGACCGTCCAATCGCTGGGAAAATTGTTGACGTTGAGCTCGATGATGTTCCCGTCAGGATCCGAATAATAGACAGCCGTCTGAATGAACTGGTCTGCAGCCCAAAGCAGCGGGATGCCGAGTTTCTTGAGCCGGAGATAGGTGCCAAGCAGATCGTCGAGCGTCAGGTATTCGAAAGCGATGTGTTGCACCCGCGCGTGATGGTCTCTGTCACCATCGCTCTCGAGGCCGGGTGTCTCAAAAAAGGAAAGACGGTGGTTGCACTCATCGTTGCTGGCAAATGCTACCGTCTTGAATGGCGTTCCTGCAGGCGCCGTCACGCGCTTGTTCACGGTCATGCCAAGCACTTTGCCATACCACTCAAGCATGGCGTCCAGGTTCCCCGTGGTCAGCCCACAATGCTGCAACTTCGGATGGATCGTGATCTCGCTGTTCATTTGAATTCTCCTGCTAGTCTTTGGATTTGTGGTTTGAACCTCTGGCATACATCAGTCTTGTGCCCTGTTCCGTTAATGCAAAATTGCACGTTTCTCGAAGATGACTTGAAAGCAGTTCCCAGAGCCGCGTTTCCGATCCTGGTCCTTTGTTCTTCGAGTTTCGATCTGTCGGGGAAAGTCTGCGCCGCTTTGAAAGTGATCTTCGAGCCCATCGCGCCGTCCGAATGTCAACGTCGGAGGCGCGTTTTCTTATGCTGGTGAGTTTGCGACGATCTGCGTCCGAGCACAACGTAATTTCTGGCGATTATGGTTTCGGAATATAGTGGGGGTGCCGGGTTGTACTTGCCGCACCGGAAGCGCTCATACTTCCGTAGGATTTGCGGGTCAGCTATAGGCGCGAAGAGGTTAATTAAGGCGGTTCCTGCCAGCATTCACAAGAATGTCGATGTTGGCTACGGCATCGAGTCGAACAAGCACCAGAATCCACCACAGAGCCTGAGTCGATGCGGGTTGCAGGCGGTTAATCTGCGTCCACCGGCCTAAGGAATTGAGTCGCCGTAGCACGGGGACGATTGGAGCATTCGCAACAGAATCATTCGCGAACCAGCCAAGGAAACCGGGTTTTCTGACGGCACGCCGGTTTGGTACTATCTAGAGCCACGTGAGACTTAAACGACACTTAGCCGCGATTGGCCTCGCCGCTTTGCTCTGGGGCTCTATCAGTTCTTTCGCACTAAACTCCTCCCTCGATGTAAGTCAATACGCGCACACCGCGTGGACTGCACGGGACGGTTTCTTCCGAGGCAATATCTATGCGATTGCCCAGACTACTGATGGATACCTCTGGCTCGGCACGGAATTCGGGTTGTTTCGCTTCGATGGTGTCCGCAGCATTCACTGGGAGCCACCCGCGGGCCAGCAACTGCCTGATCAGAACATCAACTCATTACTAGGCGCCCGCGACGGCACCCTTTGGATTGGCACTATGGCCGGCCTTGCATCCTGGAATGGCCGGACGCTAACCCGATACCCAGAGGTCGGTCCGCGGTTCGTGGAATCACTGGTCGAGGACCGTGATGGCACGGTGTGGGTTGGCGCACTCTTTAGCCCTAATGCCGGTCCCACCGGACTGCTTTGTGCCATTCGAAACGGCCGCACGCAATGTTATGGAAGAGATGGCGCCTTCGGGATTGCCGTTCCAGGGCTGCATGTGGACAAATCCGGCACTCTCTGGGTTCTTGCACAATCCGGGCTTTGGCAATGGAGTCCTGGTCCTCCGAAACGCTATGCGACAACACCGGTTGAAGTCAGCGCTCTTTCCAATTCCGAAGACGGACGGCCGCTATTTGCTGTGTACGGAGGGGGGCTCATGCGCCTCGTCGGCAACAAATCCGAACCGTACCCAATTCTCGAGGCTGGCAACTCGAGAGTCCTGAATGATCATGACGTCGATGCCAACAAGCTGCTCCGTGACCGTGACGGCGGCCTCTGGATCGGAACCGTGGAAAAAGGGATTATCCATCTGCATAACGGTAGGGTGGACATATTCACGCAATCCAACGGCCTGTCGGGCGACGTTGTCCTCGGTCTCTTCGAAGACCATGAAGGCGATATCTGGGTTGCAACCACCGCAGGACTTGACCGGTTTCGAGAGCTCCCAGTGACCACAGTTTCCGCGCAGCAAGGACTGTCCAGCGATGCCAGTCAGTCCGTTCTGGCGGCCAGTGATGGGAGCATCTGGATTGGCGCTCATGATGGATTGACTCGGTTGAAGAGAGGACAGACCAGCATTTTCCGCAAATCAAGTGGGCTTCCGGACGATGAGGTCCAGGCCCTGTATCAGGACGCCGGGGGGCGAGTCTGGGTAGCCACCGATTACGGCTTGGCTTATCTCAAAGAAGGTAGGTTTGTCGCGATCAATGCCCTCGCCAGCAGGCAGAAGCATTTACTGCACTTCATAACGGGAGACAATGCGGGAAATCTCTGGATTTCAGGGCATGAGAGTTTATGGCACCTTCTGGACGGGCGCGTAGTCGAGAAGATCCCGTGGCCACGACTGGGACGGCGCGAAAACGCTGAGGTTCTATTGTCCGGGCGAGAGAAAGGGGGAGTGTGGCTTGGATTCTGGAGTGGCGGTGGCGTTGAGTATTTCAGGAATGGCAAGGTCCGCGCGACGTACACGGCCGCCGATGGGCTGGGTGGAGGCCATGTTGCGGATCTTGAGTTAGATCGGGATGGGGCCCTATGGGCCTCAACTCAGGATGGGGGACTTAGCCGCATCAAGGACGGACGCATCGCCACGCTCACAACCAGGAATGGTTTGCCGTGCAACACCGTTCACTGGACAATGGAGGACGACGATCATTCTTTTTGGTTGTATACCGGCTGCGGCCTGGTGCGTATCGCCCGAAGCGAACTTGATGCCTGGATTGCCGATCCGAGGCGTACGATTCAAACAACGGTATGGGACGCCGCGGACGGTATTAAGCTACGTTCGAGTGCGGCCAGTACCTTTGGACCTCGCGTCACCGGGTCATCCGACGGAAAGATATGGTTCCTGACCGGTGTTGGGGTCCAGGTCGTAGATCCCCATCATCTTGCTTTCAATAAGCTTCCGCCGCCGGTGCACATTGAGCAAATCATTGCAGACGGAAAGACCGATTGGCAGAACGCATTTGGCAACGCCGCATCGGAAGTTCAACTGCCTGCGCTAACACACGATCTGACGATCGATTACACCGCTCTCAGTCTCGTCTCACCGGAGAAAGTGCATTTCAAGTACAAACTGGAGGGGCAGGATCGTGACTGGAGAGAGGTGGTCAATGACCACAAGGTGCAGTATTCGAACCTTCCTCCACGTCATTACCAGTTTCGTGTAATCGCATGCAACAACAGCGGGGTCTGGAACGAACAGGGTGACACGCTCGGATTTTCGGTAGCTCCTGCCTACTACCAGACGAACTGGTTCCTTGCCCTTTGCGCGATCGCAGTGTTGGCTTTGTTGTGGCTTGCCTATCGCTTCAAGCTTCGGCAGGTTCGGCAGGAGGTAACAATCGGACTTGAGGCCAAGATCAGCGAGCGAACGAGAATCGCCAGGGATCTTCACGACACGTTGTTGCAGAGTTTTCATGGGCTGTTATACCGCTTCCATGCGGTTCGCAACTTGCTCCCCGGTCAGCCCGAGGAAGCCGTGCAACAGCTTGACAGCGCTTTAATTCGAGCGGAGCAGGCGCTGGACGAAGGCCGTCAATCGATTCAAGAGCTTCGTACCGGATTGTTCGGGGAAAACCAGCTTGATCAAATGTTGATTGCAATCGGCCAGGAGTTTGCCTCCTCTCAACAAGATCAGGACGGCACACCGAGCTTCAAGGTCATCGAGGAAGGCGAACGCCGCGGGTTGTCCCCAATCATTAGAGAGGAGATCATACGCATCACTCGAGAGCTTCTCCTGAACGCCTTCCGACATGCAAGTGCCCATGCGATCGAAGTCGAGATACGATACGGTAGAGAACTCTTCAGTCTGATCGTTCGTGACGATGGAAAAGGTATCGAACCCAAAGTACTAAAAGAGGGCGGGCGTGCCGGTCATTGGGGGATACCAGGTGTTCATGAGCGGGCACGAGGAATTGGAGCTCAACTGGAATTCTGGAGTGAAGCGGGAGCGGGTACTGAAGTCCGATTAACGATCCCTGGATCTGTCGGTTATGATCGGTCGCAGAGACAACGGCGACTCGGGTTGTTCCGCCCAAGGAGGCAATCATGAGCAGCGCTCCGGGTTTGATTCGAATCCTTACTGTCGACGACCATCCCCTGTTGCGCGAGGGGATCGCAGTTTTGGTCAATGCTGAATCAGATATGGAACTGGTCGCAGAGGCGTCGAATGGCGAAGAGGCAATCGAGAAGTTCCGGTTGCATCGCCCAGACGTGACTCTGATGGATCTGCAAATGCCGAATCTGAACGGCACCGAAGCCATCAGCGAAATCAGAAACGAGTTCCCGAACGCGAAAATCATCGTTCTCTCGACTTATTCCGGTGATGTTCAGGTGCTGAGAGCGATCAAGGCCGGCGCCCGTGGCTACATATTAAAGGGGCATGTCGGCAGGGAACTTTTGGATGCGATCCGAAGTGTCCATGCCGGACACAAGCGAATCCCACCCGAAATTGCATCGGAGCTGGCTGAGCACGCCGCCGATGATGGGCTAAGTTCGCGCGAAATTGATGTGCTTCGCTTGATCGCTTCCGGGCATTCCAATAAGCAAATCGCCGACAAACTTTCAATCGGAGAAACAACTGTCAAGAGCCATATTACGAACATCCTCTCGAAGCTTGACGCAAATGATCGGGCTCATGCTGTCACGATTGGCCTGAAACGGGGCATCATCGATCTGGAGATTCGGCACAAGTAGGAGTCTCAAATCCTACTTTTGGCGGTTTCGAGTTCTTCAGGTATCTCCTAGCATCAGCTGAGGAGAATACCCTGCAACGTCTTTTTTCTACATTCGCAGAGGGTTGGCCGGGATTCGGACTTCTGGTGCAGCGGGGCCTGACAAGCACGATTCTCTTCTATTTAGCGGGCGTGCATCTACCAGAATCGACGAGCCTCGCGTCGAGCCTTCCGCATCTGATGGCAGCTTCTGCGGGATTACTCCTGATCTTCGGATTGTGGACACCACTCGCCGGCATCGCGATTGCTGTTGTCGAGATCTTGATTGTTGTTGCGGGAGGGGAGAATCCCCTCATCGCAATCTTGCTTGCAGGCTCAGGTGCGACCTTGGCAATGATCGGTCCTGGTGTTTGGTCGATTGATGCCCAACTCTACGGACGAAAGCACATCGAGCCCTCGCGCCACTAGACGATTGACAGTTCCTCCAGAAGTAGGATTGCTTCCCGCTCGGGAAGTACAGAATACAACCCCCACAATTTACTGGGTCAGCGCTCCCACGAATTGCCGTTGTGGCTGGATGCGGAGTCGTCGCAGACTCATGGCAGATTCGGGGCAGCGGCGAAAGATGCTGCCTATCACGATTTCCCCAAACTGAATCGGGTAAGGGCTGGAGCGAATTGCTCCACAGAATTGAGGAGGCGACAAATGAGCTCGATTTTATTGTGCAATCCCCCGCATTCTTCCGTGGCGGCAGATACAACTCGTCGGTATCAACCAGATTCAAGACGACCCGTTCCATCTCGTAATCGATCAACGAAGGGTTTCGGCCAAGGTAAAGAGGACTGCAATGCAACCGAAGCGGAGTTGCTCTCTAAAGCACAAGATGGAGATCAGCAAGCATTTGTTGACCTCTGTAACCGGTATAGCCGATGCGTTTGGGGAAGGATCGCTCGGATTGTCAAGAACCACGAAGACACTGAGGACATGTTTCAGGAAACTGTGATGCGCGCGTACAAGCACCTGAAGAGCTTTCGCGGCAGTTGCAGCTTCCAGACCTGGATCACACAAATCGCAATCAACACATCGTTAATGCTTCTGCGGAAGCGAAAGTACTGCGTGCAAGGATGCGGGGGAGTGGTCGGAAAGGAAGGCGAGATTCTTGACCTACCTGAGGTTGCTGATCCCAGTCCAAATCCCGAGCAAATCTACTGCAAGGTTCAGAGAAACCGGATGCTCTCAGCTGAGACCAGCAAACTCCCCGCTGGATTCCGTCCATTAATGGATCTCTATTACGGCGAGGAAAACAGCCTGATCGATGCTGCAGAGGCCTTGGGAATGACCGTAGCCGCCGCGAAGGCGCGGCTGGTCCGAGCGCGAGTACTGCTGAGGCACCGCCTGCGGTATCACCCACTCATGTCCATGTGACTCGACCGCCGGCGTTGAGCCACCCGGCACACTAAACTCGACAAGTCGCGGGAGCACGAACAGTTGCAACTACCGCGACAGAGTGAAATGGATCGAATGCGGGTTGTCCTAAAACGGTGTTTCTTCGTTACGTTCTGACGATGTCTTGTTTGAAAGGATCTGAGTCGATATGAGAATTCTCAATGTCGAATACGAAAAAGCGAGCACCCCAAAATACTCGATCGTTGTGCCATTTCATAACGAAGAGGAGAACGTCACCGTTCTCTATACTCGTGTGAAGCAAGTGATGGAACAAGAGGGCGACAGCTTTGAGTTAGTTTTTGTCGACGACGGCTCGCGTGATAGAACTGGCACCTTGCTCGAAGAAATTGCGACCATTGATAGCCGAGTGCTGGTTGTTCAGCTCCGCCGGAATTTCGGGCAGACACCGGCCTTGGCAGCGGGATTTGATAATGCCTCCGGTGAGTTCATCGTGGCCATGGACGGGGACTTGCAGCACGACCCTGACGATATCCCCGCCTTCATCCGAAGGCTCAACCAGGGCTATGATGTGGTCTCTGGCTGGCGCGAGAACCGGGTCGACAATCTCTTGCTGCGCCGCATCCCGTCGCGTTGCGCCAATTGGCTGATGGCTCGTCTCTCAGGCGTTCCCATTCATGACTTCGGTACGACGTTTAAAGCCTATCGACGCGAAGTAATCAAAAGGATCCCCTTATACGGCGAGATGCACCGGTTCATCCCCGCCCTGGCTAGCTGCTTCGGGGCGTCGATCTGCGAAATCCCCATCCGCAATGTGAATCGTGCACTTGGGAGGAGCCACTACGGTGTAGGCCGCACCTTCCATGTGTTGTTCGACCTGTTAACAATCCGGTTTCTGCTTAGGTATATGAGCCGCCCCATGCATCTCTTCGGGCGCCTTGGCATGCTTGCAATTTTGGTCGGCGGCATCATGGCTACGATTGTGCTGGGAATGAAACTCGGGAGCCCGCACCTTGCTGCAATGGATATTCACGGACCTATGTTTGTTGTGGGCGCTGTGCTGATCGTATCCGGAATTCAATTGATAGCAATCGGTTTGCTCGGCGAGTTGCAGGTTCGACATTACTTCACGAGTCAGTCCCCATCATCGTATAACGTCAAACGAACGGTACGGTTTGTTCCGGTAGAAGACTAGCGCTTTCACGTCGCATGCAACAGCGTGTGAGTTCGGCGACGCACCGAGTGAGCGATGTTTCGGCAAGGATCGCAATAAACCGGAGATAGTTCTACTGGACCTCTATGATCGCGACCTCTCCACTTCAATTTGTTCTGCACCTCTCTGGAGCGACAGCTCTCGGCGCCCTCGTTGGCCTTGAGCGAGAGTGGCGGCAAAGGATGGCCGGAACGCGAACGAATGCACTCGTGGCTGCCGGGGCATCCGCTTTCGTTATGGCCGGTGTCGGGCCCTACGTTGTCTCCGGAGTAGGTTTTCTCGGAGCTGGGGTGATCTTTCAGGATGGCGGCAACGTCCGTGGGCTCAACACTGCGGCAACAATCTGGTGCTCCGCCGGAATCGGGGTCCTTAGCGGCCTCGAAGCTTTTCCCCTTGCGATCCTCCTGACTGTCATCATTTTGCTCGCGAACATTGGCCTTCGTCCGCTCGCTTACAGACTTCATCGCGTTTTGCCATCCCCCGAACAGTCAGACACTCTGTACGAAATCGTCTTGACGTGCCGCTGCGCCGATGAATCGCATTTTCGAGCCTTGCTGCTCGGCTCCATGACCCAGGAGCCGGCAACTCTACAGGCGATTCACAGTGATAATGAACCGGGAAGCGACCGCCTGCGCCTGCGAGCGCAGGTATCGACTCGGGGCAGACAAAACGAATTGATTGAAAAGATTGCTTTGCGTCTCTCAATTGAGCCCGGAATAGCGTCCATGAGCTGGTCCGTAGTCCCAGCGGCGATTGAATAGCAACCTGTCTCAAACACAATTTCCGTTTTGACCTTTTCCACCAGATCAGGTCTAAAGAGCTTTGGAATCCAGGTCGGGGTCAGCTCATCGTCGGTGGTGGTATTTCCTTCCTGGCCGAAGTTGAAGAGAACGCTCATCGTCGCGCAGGCGCGAATGATGTTCTCCCTTGGGTACTCGCGGATTAGCTTGACGAGTTCTTGCCGTTTACCGGAGAGGTCACGAGGTGCTCCCGTCAGCTCGGTCCAAGTGAGCCACGGCCGCAATTGAGCAAGGTCTTCCAATGGCTTCTCCGTGCGCTCCGGGCGTTGCACCCTTTGCGGTACGGGACGCAACCGTCCGTCAATCATCCCACTGAAAAGCCCGTTGAGGCGTAGCGGTCTTTCGAGACCCATGCCAAGCATTGGGTAAGCAGTGCACGCGTGCAAATAACGAACAAGAATATAGAGAAACGATTGACCACGCTCTCCACTTTGGCCGCCGGCCAGCTTCACCCTTAATGGCTTGGCTTCGTCCGGCACAAAGTTCTCCAATTCCGGCGCTTTTCGAAGAACTCAATCGCCATATTGTCGAACCCCGAACCGGCCTCGACGATGACAGAAAATGAATCCGCAATAGTTAGCGTTTCCATATGCCTGGCAATCATCGCGCGATGCAACTCTTGAAACAAACGAGCCGTGGAGAGCCGAGCTTGCGTTGGCCGTCCTCGTTAATAATCCGGCGATAGGCTTCGGATCGGATTCCGCAGTTGTAGGCGACAAGACGCTTACTCTGATCTATGAGAATCGTTATTCCGCTATCTTTCGATCTCAGCCCACGTCGCTTCGTCGGAGAAGAATCCGCTGATTGTAAGAGCGTCCGGCCGGAGAGAATTGCCATCGTAGTTCTCATCGCAATAGAAACGAAATAGCATTGATTCACATCGCCTCTTTTGGACTCTTTACACATTACCTTCGAGTTCGGGTGGCCAGAGGAAACCAGCCTCGATCTTCGGGCTGCGGGGTTCACCATCTGGCCTTCCATACCACATGCGCCATTTTTCGATTTCGTTTAGCAATGCAAATGCCGACCTTCTACGTAACGGATCGTTTTGCGCCATTTCCATGAGCCGGCTTCGAATTGCGTTGGAACTGCGCGGCACCATCGTGACCGCATTGGGTGAACCGGGATAGGGTCGATGCTCTGTAAAAGTCTCCTCAATGATCTTGTGCAATTCATAGGAGGCACCTCCGACACTGCCGTCTCGAAGCAGTTGCAGCGAAGCCGCCAAGGCGTCGGTGGTGCCGAGATTCGCCAACACCTTTCCCAGCACGACCGCATGCGTGGCTGGAATATTCTCCTGAGCCAAGTCAAACATTCGCCGACGAATTGCGGTATCACGCTGCGCCAGTTCGACGAGTCTGCGAACTAGTCTGCCGTCATGATGACGGATCAGCACGTTAGATAAGGTCGGGAGAGCAGGATCAATGAAGCTTAGAAGCAGGTTGCGAGCTTCCTGAGAATCAAAGTGAGCGACAGCGTCAATCCACTCATTACCCAAATATTGAACGCGCACGGTATCGCTGGCCAGTTCTTGCAGTGGCGCCACGGCATCGGGACAGCGGCTGCACCCTAATGCCTTTACCAGTCCTCGCATCCCTTCCATCGACAGGAGCTTTTCGTCGATCAACTGTCGCACCCGTTGGATGCTCGCACTCGGGTCGTCAGTGAAAAGAACAACACTGACAACGTCCGACATGAGGCTTGATTCCTGCGCGTTCCAGCGATGCCCGCGGACATGTTCGATGATCGGTTCAACGATCTCCCAAGTCTTCGCTGACGGCAAAACGGCTCCCTGCAGTAAAAGAGCTTCGAGTCCGTGGATGCGGGGCCAAGCATCGTACAAGAAAAATGGCTGTGTGAATGCGCGATGTTTTCTCGGCCTTGAACGCTCGATCTGTGGATAGCTCAAGATCTCTAAAATCAACTTTGTGGAAGCTCGACCATCCAGTTCCGCCAAGACAATGGCAAGGTGCTTCAACCGCCAGTTGAGTCCAGCGGGCTGGGGTTCCGCTGCCCGCTCAGCGACCAATGTCTCGATATGTTGCCTTAACAAGGCAGCGAGTTCGGTTCTTTGCGGCTCCTGAAAAATCGATTTTGCCTGACCCTCTCTGGCTTTCCAGATATCGCTGGGATCTTTGCTTCGCATCGGCCATCCCCTCGCGCGGAAGAGCGGTGAAGAACGTTCACTTCGGGCCAGTTGGAAGAGACCCCAGGCAGCATCGTGTTCGTAGTCGGGAGCTTTCAAAAGCCGAATCAATAAGTCTCTGGCGGCGTCGGAAGCCAGATGGATCATCGCCTGCACATACCATGACGTCCAGCTCATCACAGCTCCGTTGCCTTGCTTGCTCCGGTGATCCGCGGCTCGTGCCAGCCGGCCAGTTCGGACTCGCTCGATATCGGCCTCGACCAAGCGCTCGATTGTGGCCAGGTCGCACAGTTCGCCGACCTGAGCCAAGACTGTGGCGAAATACCCTTTCAACTGTCCGCTGAAGTCATCCTGGGCGAGTACAGTCGGAACCGCCGCGTTGAGATAATTGCGCAACGCCTTACGCGCTTCTGCTGATAACCCCTCCCAAAGCGGCGCATCGTCTCGTCCGGCTATATGGAAAATCCCAGTAACGGCCCCGATCTCGACTGCATCAGTCTTGCCGCCGATTTCCTGCAAAATGCCATTGACGACCTCGCTTACTGGCATCCCTCGCAGCAGGTCCTCCAGCTGTCTTGAAAGTTTTGCTTCTGCCTGCTTGTCATCACCGGGCTTGCTGGTGGCGATGATCGGAGCCAGTTCGCAGATTCGGCGAAACAGGCGCTGCACGATTTCGCGGTCCGCGAATTTTCGGAGCAGCGGGATAACGCCCGGTACTCTCGTTTCAGTAAGATCATCGCTGGTGACTCGATTCAGAAACTCGTCTCGTTGGGCCGCGGTTAGCTCGTCGACAAGGTCGATCCAGCCGTCCGGGCGAAGTGCTCCTGCCAGTAGGCTCTGGACGACCCACGTGGTTACCCATTGCGAGTCCGACCTCCTCAGCATTTCTATTGTGGCCCGGAGCTCCCGGCCCTGAAGATCACGGCTCTCCAGCTCTCTGACTTGGTCGGCCTCCAGCTGGGAGAGCGACTCTTTGATTTCGTTGCCGAAGCTCTCAGGGCCAAAGCTCGCGGCCTGCCTCCACGCCAGAAACCTGCCGAGTGGTGCAGTCGCATCTCTCGCCGCGGCGACATAACTTTCCAAGGCTCGTGGATGCATCGACGGTGGTAACTCGTTGGCGTGCATCCCGGCGATCAACTCTTTGAAGTTGGCGTCGTCCAGCGTCCGTGAGAAACGGGATACCTCTTCCAGTGACATCCCCCACCAGACAAACGACAACAGACTCTTTCGGACACGAGGGCCAGGATCTTTCAGGGCAAATGCGACGACCTCAGTGGGAGCTGGACTTCTTTGCATCATTTCAACGACGAAGCTCGCTCTGGCGCTTTCAGGCCACCGGCTTACCGTTTCCTCCCATGCCGCGCCGAGGCTAGAAACCTGAAATGGTTCACCCGTTCGATATGGCTCAAGCTGAAGATTGGTGTCTTCGGACGACAACAGCGGCTCCAAAATGTCCTTGAAGTCCTCTGACCCGCTTGCCACCATGCCCGCTACTGCGATGTCTTTGTGCTGGCCGAAGGAGCTTTGCCACAGCTGGCGAAGACGAGCGCCCAATGCTTCCCGTGTCACACTCCAGACTTCCGGACCGCATAGGCGAGCGAGTTTGGCCGCGAAAACGGCATCTAGAGGCAACGCCATCTCTATAAGCGCCTGTCCCATCGCTACCGCATTTGGAAGCGGTTCGTCTTCGGTATGTCGTCCGATGAACTCCGCCACCATCTCAACCGGCTGAGTCCAAGCAGGCTCGTTGACATATTGAGCCGCGAAGTCGCGTCGCCCCGTTCCCGACGTTACGATCTTGGCCAGTTCGCGTTTCAGGTGAAGCGCCGCGAACGATTCTTGGAACTGCTGGTGCAAAAACGTGTAGGTGATATCCGGATACGTGGACCGTTCAAGCACGTGGTGGGAGCACAAGGCCGTCAAAACGCTGCCGGGATCTGGCAGTGCACCCAACTGTCCAGCATCTTTTAGGAGACGCGCACACGCACTAATCTCTTGGCGAGCCGTCGCTTCGGGGAGTTGAACGCCGCCGCGAGTCACGAGAGAACTCCCGAGTCTCTCCAGAAATGCACGGCCCAGACCTGAAAGAGGAGCATTTTCGAGAGCGGTCTGATGCGTTTCCGAATTCTCCATCATCTGCGTCACGGCGTCCAGAATGCCCAAGCGGCTTGTAGGAATCTTCTTACCTGCTTGAAACAGGGAGGTCACCTCGGCCAAAATCATGGGCGTACGGGTCAAGTCGTCTAAAACTCGGTTTGCCCGGAGCTGCTCAATGAGGGGTTGGGCGCCGTCGCTAAGGCGAGTCCGAACATAATCAACACGCTCCTCTCGCGTCAGAGGTTGAATCCTGAAACGTGAGCTTCCAGGAAGAGGAGGAGCGATCGGGTGCGCGCGGGTGGCGACCGCAATCCCTGCACCTGCGAACGAGCGCTCCAGATCGCGAAGCATGCCCGTCGCACTGGCTGATTCCGAAACCGAGAGCTCATTCCATCCGTTGAGGAGAAACACGATATGGCTGGCCTGGTGGACACGGGCGAGGTCTCCGGCTGTTAGACCGCGCGACTGGAATTCGGGCGTTCCCGCGATGAAGTCGAAGACTCCAACGTTCCGACGCACCCACGCGGGAAGATCGATCAGGAAGGCGATCTTGCCCTGAGCATGCTGCTCACGGGCCAATTGGACCAGAGTGGTGGTCTTTCCGCGACCGGCAGGCGCCTCGAACACGACACGATGGCTGCGCGAGAGGAGTTCCTGCAATCCGGCCCGTTGCTGCATCTCCTGAGTCTCCGCACCCTTGTCGTCCAGGCGAAGTAACCGCAGATCGATGATGGGGTTGTCTCCCATCCTTCGCGACCAATTCGCGATGATCTGACCATTGGCCGCAAGAGCACTCTGGATGAGAGACTCGACCGTTGGTTCCGGGGGAGGAACCCCAATCCCGAGATGTTCGGCGCATAGGCCGACGTTACTCGGCATCTGGAGGGTCGTAATGATTTCTTCTCGCGACATTACGATCAGGTCCCAGCCGTATCCCTTCTTTATCTCCGCTTGCCACTGCTCTGCGGTGTAGTTTGTTACCTTGCCGGATGTGACGAAGATCAGTATCTGCAGATCGGAGAAATGTGGCTTCGCGCGCTTGGCATCGGCCTGAATTTTTTCCAATTCGGGGGTAATTGATGAAGAGAGTCCCATGCCTACATGCAACGGCGACAGTGTTGCCGGCGCGTGGGCGTCCAGCCCCAGATCCCACTTTCTCTCGCACGCGATCAGTTCGGGCCACCTGAGCTTTGCCAGGACGACGGCGAGGCCCTGAAACCGCATGCCCCCTTCGTCAGAGACTATTGCGTCGAGTGCATCTTCAATCGCAACACGAGAAACAGGCATGTAGGTCTATCTTGGCTCCATTATCACCAAGATACGCCGAAGCGTCAGATTCAGATTGTGTGGAGACACGGATGGCTATTCGAGCAATTAAAGCCTAACTCGGCTCCTTCCACTGATGCTTTGGTTGGTGGCACCGGGTCAAACGCCAGATGGGAAGTTCGCTGATCCGGCATCAGCAGTGCCGAAAGGCTGTCTGGGGACCAACCCAAATTAGGTTCAAGCATTTTCCTGGTGGTCATCGGGAACGGTGTGCCGCAAAATGCGCCGTGCGTTTAACGCGTTGCGAATGATTTTCCCCTTCGGGGTCCAAGTCTGGATGAAGCAGATCTGGGGTCTGTTGAGGATGCATCTATCGAACCAGATTCACCTTTGCCAGGTCAATGATCTCATCGCCGCGACCACTTAGAACTGCCTTCATCATAAACAGGCTGAATCCTTTCGCTTGGTCGAACGTAATCGTCGGAGGCATCGCCAGTTCCTGGCGCGACACAGGAATCTCAATCAGTGCCGGGCCGTCAAACGTGAGCGCTTGCTCTAGCATTGGAGAAACGTCGTCGGCTGTTCTCGCACTCAATCCGAGAATCCCAGCCCCCTCGGCGATTTCGGCGAAATTCGGATTATGAAGATCGGTAGCGAAATCCACAATGCCAGCGGATTTCATTTCAAGTTCAACGAATGCGAGTGAATCGTTCTTAAAGACAATCACTTTCACTGGGACTTTATGCTGGCGAAGTGTGAGTAGATCACCCATCAACATTGCGAAGCCTCCGTCTCCCGACAACGAGATGACTTGACGGCCTGGATGGCTGACATTTGCTCCAATTGCCTGTGGCAAGGCGTTGGCCATGGAACCGTGGTTGAATGAGCCAATGATCCTGCGCTTACCATTCATGGTGAGATAGCGCGCCGCCCAGATCGTCGGAGTGCCGACGTCACAAGTGAAAATAGCGTCCCGCTCAGCAAGTTGATCCAGCACACGCACGACAAATTGAGGATGGATCGAACCGCTTTTGGAATTGACTGCCAGGTCGTCCAGACCCTTACGAGCCTCCCGATAATGCACCAGACACGTTTTTAGATGGTCATCGCTGTGGCTTTGACGCAACCTTGGAATCAATGCACTGAGCGTTGACCTCGAATCTCCGACCAGTCCAAGGTCGAGCCTAGCCCGCCTGCCGAGCTGTTCACCGCGCGTGTCAATCTGAATAATCGTGGCATCTTTCGGGAAGAACTGCTGGTACGGAAAATCGGTTCCGACCATCAACAACACGTCGCAATTCATCATCGCGTAATATCCAGACGTGTATCCGAGCAGACCCGTCATCCCGACATCGAAGGGATTGTCGTATTCGATGAATTCCTTCCCGCGCATCGCATGGACGATAGGAGCATTCAGTTTGCTGGCAAGTTCGATGAGTTCCGAGTGAGCACCTGCGCAGCCCGCGCCGCCGAGAATCGTAACTCTCTTTGCTCGGTTCAGCACCGAGGCCAGAAGATCGAGATCCGCATCTGAAGGGCAGATCGCGGGCTCGGACTTCGTAAAGTGGACACGGGGAACCAACCCGTTGGCATCTTTCAGAGCCACATCGCCCGGAAGTGCTACGACTGAAACGCCGCGCTTTGAGATAGCAGTCTGGACGGCGATCTCGAGGATACGAGGCAACTGAGACGGCTCAGAAACAAGCTCGCAATAGTGGCTACACTGTGCAAAGATGTGCTGCGGGTTCGTTTCCTGGAAATAGCTGCTCCCGATCTCGGAACTGGGGATCTGCGCGGCAATGGCTAGAACCGGAATGCGACTACGGTGGCAGTCGTAGAGACCGTTGATCAGGTGAAGATTCCCCGGGCCGCAGCTGCCTGCGCACACAGCTAGATTTCCGGTCAGATGCGCATCGGCACCAGCTGCGAAAGCGGCAGCCTCCTCGTGTCTCACATGAATCCAGTGAAGGTCGTCGCGGACTCGGATGGCATCAGTTATGCCGTTAAGGGAGTCGCCGGCGACTCCGTAGATTCGTCTCACACCTGCATTGACAAGTACATCAATGAATAATTCAGCTACATTCTTTGGCATTGATCAAGCTCCTTCATTGGTCAGCATTCTTTGTTGGGTCGCTGCATCGCAGATTAAGGTCGAGCATCCTGCTCAGTGCATGGCGCTCAAATCTCCCATATTGCGCGCCTGAGGGACGATTAACTCGCTATTTCCCAATGACCTCGCGAATCACGCGCAAAAAGTTCTCACCGAGGATCATTTTCAAATCACGTTTGCCGTATCCCCGCTTTGACAGGACATCAACGAGAGCCGGCATTTTCGAGATGTCCTCAAGACCGTTTGGTGGACCAGAAACACCATCGAAGTCACTTCCAATCCCAACATGGTTTATACCCGCAATCCTTACAGCATGGTCGATGTGATCCGCCACATCCTCGATGGAGGCGACGACCTTAACCCTGGTCCCGAATAGCCTGCGCACTTCTCCCGCAGCGAAATCGTCGAGCGCACGTCCGCTGAGTGAGGTGGCGGTCGTTTCCGCCTTGATGTCAGATCGCAACACCTCAGCGTCGTTCGGATTGACAAATCCCTCTCCGAAACTAATTCCGATCACTCCACCGTTCTTGGCAAGGGCCCACAACATTTCGTCGGTTACATTGCGCGGAACATTCGATAAAGCGCGAATCGACGAGTGCGATATGATGACCGGCTTGGTACTGACCTCGATCGCGTCGAAAAACGCTTTGTCAGATACGTGAGAAAGATCCACGAGCATTCCAAGACGATTCATCTCGTTCACGACGTTTCGGCCGAATTCCGTCAGTCCGTTATGTTTAGGCTCATCAGTCGCCGAGTCGGCCCAACTGTTGTTTCGGGAATGTGTCAGCGTCATCGATCGAATGCCCAACTGGTAGTACATCCGAAGTACACGAAGGTCGTCCGCAATCGTGTGTCCGCCCTCCAAAGTTAGGAACGCAGCGATCTTGTTTGCCCTCACGATACGCCGGATATCCGACGCGGATGTCGCCAGCTCGATTTGATCGCTATGCTTCTCGAGCAGCCATTGCATTGCGTCCCGCAGATCAAGAGTTCTTCTGATTGCTTCCGCGCCTTCAAAATAGACTGGCACCCATAACGCGAAGAAAGGCGCTCGTACTCCTCCTGCGCGCAGCCGCGGGAAATCAACGTGGCCAACTTTCCATCGCCTTCCTAGATCCTCCCCCATCACCAGCACACGCTGTAGTGAGTCGATGTGGCTGTCGACGCCAACGAATTCGGCCGCAGACTCGCGAGTCTGTCGGGAGGTTTTTCCAGATCGGAGTTGTCGCTCAGCGCTTTTCATGCTTGGCCTCTGCTCGATGTGCCCTCACTGCCAGCGTCTGCCTGGGACGCAGATGGAAGTCTTGAAGTCACATTGGCGCCGAAGTTAAATCCGTTTGACGATAAAGACGGTTTTATCGTCAATCAGATCGGAGTCGCCGCCTTGACGGAGCCGTTCATCCCTCTTCACGGCATAGTCAAGCACTGCATCACAAATCTCTCTGGCGGACTTTCGGGAGTGTTCGCATACGATCGCCTGCAGGATCTTGCGTTCGTCTTGGTCAGTGCCATCGTAGACTCCGTCTGTATAGAGAAATAGAATGTCTCCTGGACTCATCAATGTGATCTCTTCCATTTCCGAGCAATCGAGCTCCGTTTTCCGGAGAGCCAGCGAGTAATACTTCATCCTGTCCGGATGATCTTCTGGAATTTCCAAGCCGAGCGCAAGAAAGCGCGCTGTTTGGCTGTCTAGAATGTTCTTGAACCCGCAACTCTCTGCGGAAAATACCAATGGTGGTGGATGCCCGAAGTTCGCAAAGCGGAAATGGCCGTTAGAGCGAATTTCGCCATAAATCATTGTTGCGATCTCGCGTGCACCCTCCTTTTCAAGCGCATTGCGGGCGGACACTGATTGCGCTAGCCGGAGGTTAATATTCTCGAGCAGCATCGGAGTCGCTCTACCATAGCGATCCAATTCCGCAAGCATCAAGGCATGAAATGCGTCATGGACAGTGGATGCAACTTTAGCTGAGATGATTCCATGGCCCTGTGCGTCCACAATCAAAACTCCCGCAGTCGAACAGAGTGTGCGCAATTCTTCCGCGACCCGCATCTGTTCTGAGCTTCTCGCGAATCGATATTCTTTTTCCAATTCGGGTCTGTAGTCGGGTGCCGCTTTCAGCCACCGCACCTGATCGTCGACAAAGTTACGTGGCGCAGCTCCGACGGGAAGCGGTTCAATGAATATCTCGGATAACCGTTTGGCCTGCCGAATGCGAGCATCAATGTCGTAACGCTGCTGAAAGCTAACGTACTCGAACAGATCGCCGCCGACAGTTTCAGCAGGAATCGAATTTCCAAACATCTGAATCCCAGGAATGTGCGGAATTGCCTCGTCGGAAGGCATTAGCCGCTTTCGCAGGTATTCGTCGATATTCAGAAGCGTGGTGGATTCCGTCGGTTGAACGTCTTCAGCGCTTTTGAATTGAGGTTGCATTGGCCTTCTTCGCATTAATCAAAATTGTCTTCCGGATTTACCCCTTTGTTTCGATGAGAAAGAATGCCGGCTCATATTCATTGCCTGAATGCCCACCAGATCCGGTAGTCGTCGTTCAACACAATTGGGCAATTCACCTCGTGTTAGCTGCGGTCGATTACGGTAGCGAAACTGGCTTGAGAGTCAGGATGAAATCGGTTCTCTGCGCCGCGGTTTTGCTGTCCGCGTGTGTTTCGGTGAGCGCCTTTCCTTCGAACACCCGATAGATATCTGTGCCGTTACCTGACGATGTCTGCACAAACTCGACCTTTATTGGCGTATCTGGGATACGCCCGCCGAACCAATGAGGATCATCTCGCTGGGTCCAAGTGACCAGCGCCAGCACCCTGCCTGATGGATACCCGGGTGAGTGGGCTTGCTCGGGGTCTCTGCGTTCGAGGGCATGCAATGCCGCATCGTTCCCGTAGAGAGTCGCTGTCATTCGTGTCTTCGGGTCGACGTACATCGTCAGCGGCCGCCACTCAAGCGGTTGCCAAGGCAAACTGGCCGGAAGAAGTGCAGCCGCATTGTTCACAATCTGTTCGTGATTGAGATGAGCGCTCGTGATGGGAAGTGTGAAGATGTAGTCGTTGCCATGCATCGGCATGTGACAGCCCGTACATTCATAGACGAAGTGTGCATTTTCTCCGTAGGGTTTCAACGTGAGGCCGAGCCAGCGTCCCCAACCCCATCCATCGGTATCCTTATAGCCCCGGGCGTCCTTAACCATCAACTCGACTTGTACGAATTTCCCCGGGTGGATCAACCCGTCGGGGCCAAGGTTCTGCTCCCAGGCAATCTTTGCGAATCTCGCACCGTCCGGCCACGGAGAAATCTTGCCCGATTTGACCGCCCGCAGCGCGATGTCATTGCCTAATACAAATCGTAAGGTGTTGTTGTCACCGCGATCGGTGGTACTTATCAGCCCCCATTTTTCAAAGGACGGGTCGAAGGCCAACCCGTTACGCTCCGGCTCAACCATGTCGAACGAAACCGAAGATGCGGGTGTTACGTGATGTCCAATAAGTAGCTCATCATTTCTGTTCGTGTCGCTGAAAAGGCCTGGCGTTGTGCCCCAAGGTGTAAGGAAGGTTTTCAGCGTGGCCAACTCTTCATTAGTCACCTTTGCGGCGGGATGCAATGCGACGTATTGTCGAAGCGGCATGTCGCTAAACTGGATCATATTCACAGCTTCGAAAAGCTTGGCTCTCTGGACCGCGGGCGAAGCGGCGCCAAGGGTAGAAAAGTTGAGATGCGATCGCGCCGTGAGGATGTCTTGCCGCACAATCCAGTAGCCAGGCTCGATCTGATCAAACCAAGCCAGGCGCGGCTCATCTGAATGACAGTTGTAGCAGCTTTTTTTAAGAACCTGCCTTACCTCAGGCGGAACATCCAATTCGGCCTTCGCGGACTGAGTGGGAATCACCGGGTGAATGAACTGCGCCAGCGCAAAAAGAATTGCTCCGGCCATGGCCAATCTCCAAATCAGGCGCATTCCTCTAATCCTCCTACAGCAACCCGACGCGACCCCATTCACATTCGGGGCCTCCAAGCTGCGACGCAATCAATTTACTTGCCAGGCTCGCCGACGCCCTCAAGCTCACGATTCGCCAACCCTTGCTAATCGGTTCCGGAATACAATCCATGCAGGCCAACTCGTCCAGCCAGATTTCAGTCAAAATGCGAGTTGAGTCCGGCCCGATCAACTCGCCTACCGAGTTGATGAAGCTGACCAATTCGCGTTCGGGTTCTGAAATGGCCCGTCTGTCCCCTCGACCGGCAGATGCGAAGAAACTTCGAGCCTCATTTAGCTGCAAATCATGCATATCGCGGCTCGATTCTGAATTCGAAATCTCCGCGGTGCTGCGAAACAGGCAATCTCCGTTTTTGGTCAGTGTCGGCGGCAAGCTTCTTTCGTGCTCGATGAAGCCGCGCCTTTGCTGCCGCGACCGTGACATCAAGAGAATCAGCGATTTCCTTCACTGAACTATCTTGCGTGATTTGAATGTCGATTGCATCGCGCAAAGTCGGATCCAATCGTTCGATGGCGTCATACATCCTGTCGAACCGCTGTTTCAGGTCGCATCTCTCTTCGGGACTCAAAGTGGAATCCCGGATATCAAACTCCTGAAAGCTCCCTCCCAGTCCCGATGATGGCGTGAGTGAGGTCTCGACGTACGCGCGGCGACGCCGGCGGATGGCCATGAGTGCTGAATTGATAGCAATTCTCGTCAACCACGTTGATATGTGCGATCGACCCTGAAAAGAGTCGAATCCAAGGAATGCGCGCATGAATGTGTCCTGGAGCGCGTCTTCTGCGTCTTCGTGATTTCGGGTAATCGAAAGAATCCGCTTGTAGAGGCGATTCGAATAGAGCTTGTGAAGCCTTTCGAAAGCAGCTTCCGATCGAGCTTGTGCCGCGGCCGCAGGTTCCCCATCGCTGTGAGCTGGGTACTCAAGTTCGGTGATCGCAAGTGTTGAGAAAGAGTCCAATGAATGCATTACTGATCTCCCCTGTATGTGATCTCAGATTGACCTCGCGGCTGCCAAAATACCAGTGCGCAGTTCGCTCGGTCCTCCATCTGGTGAATTTCGGTTTGCTTCGTGATATTTGCTGCTTGCGTTTTCAATTCGGAATGTTGACGCCGCTCAAAAAGCCTCCCAGGTGGGCCGTCGCGATCACCACAACTACGGCAAAAGATTCAAGCAAGAATCGGTAAATAGGCGGGGCACCTGGCTTTCTCCGTGCACGAAAGTGCAACCACCAAGCCAGACAAATCAAAGCAGCGGACAAAATGCCGAAGAGAAAATGCAAAAGCAAGATGCCACTTAACTTTTGACCTCCCAGTTGAAGCTGCCAGGCAATGATTCCGGTCACGAGGGTGGGAATCGTCGCTAGCGCTGCGATGGCCAGGTTGTAATAAGCTGCATCGGCAAAAGCGCGGCGCCTGGTCCAGAACGCGATGAGATCAAAGGCCACGGCCGCAATAAAGAGCGCGATCGGGAAATGGATCAGGACAACGTGTTGGGCGTGTTTGGCAAACACGATCGTCCTGAGATCGAAAGGGTTTGGGTGCATCCACGTGAGTAATGTCATAGATAAACCTCAAACCTTTCAGACATGCGCCTCAGTTGAGCTGCCGGGGGTCCCGGCGATTGCGCTGCCGGAACCCGCATAGCCGAATCCGCTCTATCTGAACCCCAGACTTGCAAGAGTTGATCAATTCGACTGGAACGAAGTGACTAGATACCTCGCTGCGCCGCATCAGCAGCCGCGGCCAGCTCCATCAGGTAGCTAAAGAAATCCTGCGATTGACCGATGAAGAGCCCCATCGCCGTCAAGAACTTCAGCGCTCCCGTCGCCGCTCCGGTCGTATTTGTGGGGCGGATCACGGAACAAGGTGGCAAGCTGGTGCTGATGAATGGGCACGGCTCAGGCATGATCAAGTTTGGCTGGAA
>Ga0335069_10003603_pt1 | contig 23281 bp, 12 predicted proteins | sample Lox_Sample_11_FD_206714 | JGI IMG/M metagenome (GOLD analysis project Ga0335069, IMG submission 206714) | Soil microbial communities from Loxahatchee National Wildlife Refuge, Florida, United States - Lox_Sample_1.1 | ecosystem: Environmental > Terrestrial > Soil > Wetlands | place: USA... | reverse complement strand
CGCCGCTTCACGCTCGCTCTTCCCCCTTGACAGCCGGACTCGGCCAATGCTATCAGTTCTCTCGCAGTAAATCGATTTAGTTGTCCGGAGCCGCCACGAGCGTCGCCGGGTTCATCGGAGCTGGCAGCGAGCGAGAAGGAGCGACACATGGGCCGAACCGTCTTCGAGGGTGACCGGACGTACTTCCCCTCCGTCAAGCAGATCCGCTACGAAGGTCCCGGTTCCGACAACCCGCTGGCTTTCAAGGTCTACCAGGCCGAGCGCGTGGTGGCGGGCAAGACGATGGAGGAGCACCTGCGCTTCTCAGTCGCCTACTGGCACACGTTCCTGGGCGGCGGCAGGGATCCGTTCGGCCCGGAGACGCGCGTCTTCCCGTGGGACGAGAAGGCGGAGCCGATGGGCGCGGCGAAGGACCGCCTGGACGCTGCCTTCGAGTTCATCACGAAGCTCGGGGCGCCGTTCTACTGCTTCCACGACCGGGACATGGCCCCCGAGGGCCGCACGGTGGAGGAGTCCGAGGCCAACCTGGCCGCCTTGGTCGAGCTGGCGAAGAAGCGGCAGGAGAGGACCGGCGTGCGCCTCCTGTGGGGCACGGCCAACCTCTTCTCGCACCCGCGCTACATGAACGGCGCGGGCACGAACCCGGACTTCGCGGTGGTGGCGCACGCGGCGGCCCAGGTGAAGGCGGCCCTCGACGCGACGGTGGCGCTCGGCGGCGAGAACTACGTCTTCTGGGGCGGCCGCGAGGGCTACTCCACGCTGTGGAACACCGACATGAAGAAGGAGCTCGCGAACTTCGCGCGGTTCCTGACGGCGGCCCGCGACTACGCGCGCTCGGTCGGCTTCAAGGGCGTCTTCCTCGTCGAGCCGAAGCCCATGGAGCCGATGAAGCACCAGTACGACCGCGACGCGAAGACCGTGATCGGCTTCCTGCGCGAGCACGGGCTCGACAGAGATTTCAAGCTCAACATCGAGGCGAACCACGCGACGCTCGCGGGCCACAGCTTCGGCCACGACCTGCAGGTGGCCTCCGACGCGGGACTCCTCGGCTCGGTCGACGCGAACCGCGGCAACCCACAGAACGGCTGGGACACCGACCAGTTCCCCGCCGACGTCTACGACTGCGTCGAGGCCATGTGGGTCGTGCTGAACCAGGGCGGGCTCGCGCCGGGCGGGCTGAACTTCGACGCCAAGGCGCGCCGCGAGTCGACGGACCTCGAGGACCTGTTCATCGCCCACATCGGCGGCATGGACGCGTTCGCGCGGGGTCTCCTGATCGCCGACCGGATGCGCCAGAACGGCAAGCTGGCCGCCTTCAAGGCCGCGCGCTACGCGAGCTTCGGCTCGGGCCGCGGCAAGGACTTCTCCGAGGGCCGGCTCAGCCTGAAGGACCTGCGGGACCACGCGGCGTCACAGCCGGAGCCGAAGCAAGTGAGCGGCAAGCAGGAGCGGCTGGAGAACCTCGTCAACGACCTGATCTTCGGCTGACGTCATGGTCGGAACGAACAGCGCGCAGCACACCACCATCGGCCTCGAGGTGGCCGGCCGATGACACGGGCCCTGTGAGGGAAGGAGCGGGGTGAGCGCGGGCGCCGCGGCGATCGCCCCGCTCTGCCTCGCCATGCTGGCCGCCGGCTCCGTCGCCGCCGACACCGCCGGTCCGACGCCGACGACGACGACGGCCGTCGATCGTGCGGACGACCTGCTGTGGAAGGCGACGGGCTCGCTGTACCTGCAGCAGGGCGCCACCTCCGCCGACCTCAACCTGCGCCGGCAGCTCGGGACGTTCACCGCCTGGGCCGGACTCTTCCACGACCCGGCCGTCGACACCGTGGCGAGGCTGGGCGCGGAATGGGACCTGCACCGCGGCAGCGTGCTGTTCGTGCCGACGCTGCAGGCCGCCACCAACGGCCTCAAGGCCGGCCAGATCTACAGCGAGATCGGCGGCTCGACCTACGCCATCGTCGGCGCCTCGCGCACCAACCTGCGGCCGTTCTACAACCTGTCCTGGGACCCGAACGAGTCGGTGCAGCTGGGCCTGGGGCACCACCTCAGCCACTACGACAAGGTCTACGCCTTCACCATCTTCGACGTCCGCCTGCACACCGGCCAGCAGGACACGCACCTCCTGTGGAGGCGGCGGCTCTCGCCGCGGCTGGGGCTGACGGTCGACGGCCTGTACAAGTCGGGCCGCACCGACTCGCGCCACTTCGTCCGCGCCGCCGGCCTCGGTGCCTACCTCGACGGGGCCCACTGGCTGGCGAAGGCCTACTACGATCCCTACGTGAACTTCACCGACCACACCATGTTCCGCCTCGGCCTCGGCGCCAAGTTCTGAGGCCCACTCATCCAGGAGCCATCATGCGCAAGCTGTACCTCGGCATCGACGTCTCGACCACGGGCTCCAAGGCGCTGCTGGTCGACGAGAAGGGCGAGCTCGCCGGCTCCGGCACCACGCCGCACACCCTGCAGACGCCAAAGCCGCTGTGGTCGGAGCAGGATCCCCACGAGTGGTGGACGGCCACGGCTGCCAGCATCCGCAAGGCGCTGGCCGCGGCGGGCGCCGCCGGCCCGGAGGTGGCCGGCGTGGGGCTCACCGGCCAGATGCACGGCCTGGTCCTGCTCGACGCCGCGCGGCAGGTGCTGCGCCCGGCCATCCTCTGGAACGACCAGCGCACGGGCAGGGAGTGCGCCGAGATCGAGCGCCGGGTCGGCCGGTCGGAGCTGATACGCGAGACCGGCAACGTGGCGCTGACCGGCTTCACCGCCCCCAAGATCCTCTGGGTTCGCGACCACGAGCCGGCGGTCTACGCGAAGGCGAAGCTGGTCCTCCTGCCCAAGGACTACGTGAGGCTGCGCCTGACCGGCGAGGCGGCCATGGACAAGGCTGACGGCTCGGGGACCATCCTGTTCGACCTGAAGGCGCGTGGCTGGTCGAAGAAGGTGCTGGAGAAGCTCGAGATCCCGGCCGATTGGCTGCCGCCGACCTACGAGGGCCCGCAGACGACGGGCTGCATCACCGCGGAGGCGGCAGCCGCGACGGGCCTGCGAGCCGGCACGCCGGTCGTGGCCGGCGGCGGCGACCAGGCCGCCGGCGCCGTCGGCGCCGGGGCGGTGCGCCCGGGCGTCGTCTCGCTGACCCTCGGCACCTCCGGCGTCGTCTTCGCCACCACGGACGCCCCGCTGGTGGAGCCCGAGGGTCGCCTGCACGCCTTCTGCCACGCCGTGCCGGGCCGCTGGCACTTCATGGGGGTGACGCTGGCTGCCGCCGGGAGCCTGCAGTGGTACCACGACACCCTGACGCCGGACGAGAGCTTCGACGCCATCGTCGCCGAGGCCGCCTCGGCGCCCGCCGGCAGCGAGGGCCTGCTGTTCCTGCCCTACCTCTCGGGCGAGCGCACGCCCTACCCCGACCCGCACGCCCGCGGCGCGTTCGTGGGTCTCACCCTGCGGCACCGCCGCGCCCACCTCACCCGCGCCGTTCTCGAGGGCGTCGCCTTCTCCATGAAGGACTGCTTCCGGCTGCTGCAGGGCGCCGGCCTGGGCTCCGTGGGCGAGGTCAGGATCGCGGGCGGCGGAGCGAAGGGTGCTCTGTGGCGGAGGATCGTGGCGAGCGTGCTGGGCCTGCCCATGGTGACGGTGAACAGCACCGAGGGAGCGGCCTTCGGCGCCGCACTGCTGGCCGCCGTCGGTACTGGCGCCTGGCCGAGCGTCGAGGCCGCCTGCGACGCCACCATCGCGGTGACGGGTCGCGACCAGCCGGACGCCGCCTGGGCGCGGGCCTACGACGCGCTCTACCCGCGCTACCGGGAGCTGTACCCGGCACTCAAGCCCACCAGCGACGCGCTGGGCGGCGACTAGCGGCCCGGCGGGGACTCGTCGGCGGCGTCCCGGCTGAGGCAGCGCTCGATCTCGGCCAGCAGCTGCTGGGGCCGGTAAGGCTTCTGGATGAAGCCGTACGGCTGGTCCGCGCCGAAGCGGCGGGTGGCCTCGTCGCGGTCGTAGCCCGAAGACAGGATCACCCGCACGCCGGGGTCGATGCTGTGCAGCCGGGCGTTCGTCTCCTCGCCGCTGAGGCCCGGCATGGAGAGGTCGAGCAGCACCGCCGCGATGTCCTGCCAGCGCTCGCGGAAGAGCGCGACCGCCTTCTCGCCGTCCTCGGCGCAGAGCACCTCGTGGCCCTCGGCGGCCAGCACCTCGCCCACCATCTCGCGCACGATCTCCTCGTCGTCGACGAGCAGCAGGGTCAGGCGGTGGTCCGAGGCGCCCCCGGGCGGCTGGTGCGGATGCCGGCCTTCGCCGGCCTCCTCGCTGGGCGCGAACAGCAGCCGGAACACGGTGCCCCGGCCGGGGGCGCTGTCCACGCTGAGCGCGCCCCGGTGCCCGCGCACCACGCCCAGCACGGCGGCCAGGCCCAGCCCGCGTCCCGTGAACTTGGTGGTGAAGAAGGGCTCGAAGATCCGCTCCAGCGTGGCCGCCTCGATGCCCGGCCCGTCGTCGCGCACCTCGAGGCAGACGTGCTCGCCCGGCCGCAGCGGCTGCCCGCTCGCCCGCCACAGGGCGCTGTCGCCCGGGCCCACCCGGCGCAGCCCCGTGGCCACGGTGACGGTCCCGCCCCCGGGCCCGATCGCTTCCGCGGCGTTGATGACCAGGTTCATCAGCACCTGCTGGATCTGGCCGACGTCGGCGTCGACCGGCGGCAGCGCGGGCTCCAGCTCGCTGACCAGCCGGACCGCCTTGGGCAGCGCCACCTCGAGCAGGGGCAGGTTCTCGCGGACGAGCGCGTTGAAGTCGGTGGGGCGGACCACGAAGTGGCCCCGCCCGGAGTAGGCGAGCATCTGCCGGGTGAGGTCGGCGGCGCGCTCGACGGCGCTGGCCGCTTTCTCGATGTGACGCCGCGCGCTGCTGCCGGGAGGCAGGCTCTTCATGGCCAGCGAGGCGTGGCCCAGGATCGCCGCCAGCAGGTTGTTGAAGTCGTGGGCGACGCCCCCGGCCAGCACGGTGAGGCTCTCGTCCTTGGCCGCCCGCCGCAGCGCTTCCTCCGCCTCCCGCCGTTCGGTGATGTCGGTGGAGACGCCGAGCACGGCCGGACGGCCGGTGCCCGAGAAGCTGAACGGGATCTTGAGCGTCTGCAGCCAGCGGACGTGCCCGCCGGCGTCGGTGATGCGCTCCTCGGCGATCCGCTTCGGCTGGCCGCTGCGCATCACCTCGAGGTCGTCCTCCCGGAAGTGGCGCACCTCCTCCTCGGAGCTGTCGAAGTCGGCGTCGGTGCGGCCGATCAGCCGGTCGGCGGTGGTGCCGTAGGCCTGGGCGACGGCACGGTTGGCCATCAGGAAGCGCCCCTCCTCGTCCTTGGCGAAGATGAAGTGCGGCACCAGGTCGATCACCTGCCGCAGCTTCGCCTCCGACTCGCGCAGCGCACGGTCTGTCTCGCGCTCCCGGGTGATGTCGAGGGCGATGCCGACGGTGCCGGTGATGGCGCCCGCCGCGTCGCGCAGCGGCTCCACGTGAACGAGGTAGGCGTGAGCGTCGTGCTCGTACTCGAAGCCCGTCGACTCGCCGGCCAGCGCCTGTCGGTGCTTCTCGATGGCCATGGTCCCGGCCGCCCCCAGGTACTCGGAGATCGGCATCCCGGCGAGCTGGTTGGTGGAGAGGCCGAGCGCCGCCAGCCCCGAGCCGACCCCGGTGGTGAAGCGCAGCCCGGTGTCGGTGGTCCACAGCACGGCCGGCATCTGTTCCACCAGCACCCGCAGCCGGGCCTCGCTGTGGCGCAGCGCGTCGGCGGCCCGGCGGGCCTCGATGGCGGAGGCGATCTGCTCGGAGACGATGACGAACAGCTCCCGGTCCTCGGGCGAGATCCGGATGGTCGAGTCGTAGGTCTGGATGGCGGCGACGCCGATCACCTCGCCCTGGCGGAAGAGCGGCGCCCCCAGCCAGTCCACGCTGTCGCTGGCGATCAGCTCCACCTCGTCCGCCTCCCGCAGCGAGCGGAAGACCTCGGGCGTCGCCAGCAGCGGCTGGCCGGTGCGCAGCACGTACTCGGTGAGGCCACGGCCGAGGGGCACCGGGTCCGGTGCGGGGTCGCGCTCGTCGACGTAGTAGGGAAAGCTCAGGAGGTTCGCCCCGCGGTCGAAGAGGGCGATGTAGAAGTTCTGGGAGGGCACCACGCCCCGCAGGCTCTCGTGGATCGAGCGGAAGAGGGCCGGCAGGTCGCGGACGGTGCGGGTGGCCTCGGAGATGCGGTAGACGCACTCCTGGGCGCGTCGACGGCGGGCGGCCAGATCACCCGAGCGTCGCTGGCGCTCGCGCTCGCCCTCCAGCAGCCAGGCCACCAGGGCCACGCCGATGAGGGCGGTGGCCAGCACGTCGAACACGGTCAGCAGCACGATCCACACCTGCTGCTCCGGCATCGGCAGGAAGGTCACGAAGGAGTAGACGAACTGGTCGCCAGCGTAGAGCACCAGCGCCAGCCGGGTCAGGGTGCGGCCTATCGACGGCGCAGCCTGCCGTCGCAGCGACAGCGCGGCGGCGAAGACGTAAGCCAGGCCGGCCAGCAGGCAGCGGACGGCGACCGGTGACGGGGTGGCGAGGACGTGAGCCAGCGTCGCCCAGGCCGAGGCGACGCCGGCGGCCAGGGCCACGGCCACCGCACCTCGTACGAGGCGGAGCGGCGGCCCCGCGCCGACGGCGAGGCCGTGCACTCCCAGGAGGAGCCAGGCGACCTGCAGGTACGAGGCGGCGAACGCCAGCGCCAGCAGCGGCGCCTTGACCGGCCAGCTCGCCCCCACCGACCCGCTCCAGCGCGCGACGACCGCCGCCCCGATGTAGGCCGCGAGCGCCAGCCAGCTGAGCGTCCAGTAGTGCAGATACGGACGCGAGTAGGCGCGGTAGAAGGCGTTCAGGATGGCGGCCAGGGCCAGCGCCAGCGCGGCCTGCCCGATGGCCAGGGCCAGCTGCAAAGTGACGGTGTCGATGGACGACGGCTGCAGGGCCTCCATCGCAGTCGGAGGCTAAGGCCTGACGGCAGCGGCGTCAAGAATGCCGGCCGCTACAGAATGCCGGCCGCTACTCCTCCACGGCGTCCGCGTCGAGGTCGTGCTTGCGCATGTAGTAGCTCAGGTTGCGGGGGTCGATGCCGAGCAGGCGCGCCGCCTCCTTGCGCACGCCGGAGGCGCGGCGGTGGGCCTCCAGCAGCAGCTCCCGCTCCAGCCTGTTGAGTGCTTCGCGCAGGTTGAGCTCGCGGTCCGCCAGCGACGCGTTCTCGGGCGGGGGGGCCTGGCCGCCCGGCGCCAGGTCGAGCGTCTCCAGCCCGTGCAGCGGGTCGAGGATCATCGCCCGCTCGATCACGTTGCGCAGCTCGCGGACGTTGCCCGGCCAGGGGTAAGCCGCGAGCCGGGCCAGCGTCTGCGGCAGGATCTCGGGGTTGGGCCGGCCCAGCCGCGGCGCGATCTGGTCGGCGAAATAGCGGGCTAGCAGCGGCACGTCGTCGCGCCGCTCGCGCAGGGGCGGCACGTCGATGCGCACCACGTTGAGCCGGTAGAACAGGTCGGTACGGAAGCGCCCCTGCTGCACCTCCGCCTCCAGGTCGCTGTTGGTCGAGGCCACCACCCGCACGTCGACGCGGGTGGGCTGCTCGTCGCCCAGGCGCTCGAACTCGCCGTCCTGTATCGCCCGCAGCAGCTTGGCCTGGCCGGCGAAGGGCATGGCGCTCACCTCGTCGAGCAGCAGGGTGCCCCGGTCGGCGAGCTGGAAGCGGCCCTCGCGGTCGGCGGCGGCGCCGGCGAAGGAGCCCTTGCGGTGTCCGAAGAACTCGCTCTCCCACATCTCCAGCGGCACCGCCGCGCAGTTGACCTTGACGAAGGGGCCCGCCGCGCGCGGCGAGAGCGCGTGCAGCCGCCGCGCCACCAGCTCCTTGCCGGTCCCCGACTCGCCGGTGATCAGGACCACGGAGTCGGTCGCCGCGGCGGCCTGGGTCATGGCCAGCACCCGGCGCCAGGGGCCGCTGTCGCCCACCGCCACCTCGGTCTGGGCGGCGACGGTGCTGCGCAGGTAGCGAACCTCGCGGCGCAGCGCCCGCGTCTCCAGGGCGCGGTCGAGCGCCACCTCCAGTGCCTCGGGCTCGGCCGGCTTCAGGATGTAGTCGCTGGCGCCCGCCTTCAGGCACTCGACGGCGGAGACCACGTTGCCGTGGCCGGTGAGGATGACGACCGGCACCTCCGGGGCCGCGCCCTGCATCCTCCGCACCAGCTCCAGGCCGTCGGCGCCCGGCATGCGCAGGTCGGAGAGCACGACGTCCACGGGGGTGCGGGCGAGGTGGGCGACCGCCTCGGCCACCGACCCCGCCGCGCCGACCTCGAAGCGGCGCGCCCGCAGGATCTCGACCAGCGAGTCGCGCACGTACGCCTCGTCCTCGACCACCAGCACCCGGCCGCGGCTGACCGCGCGTTCGCTCATCGGGATCGGGCCTCCGTCGTCGCTTCCGCCGAGAGGGCGGGCCCGGCGAGGGCCGGCAGCCTCAACCGGAACACCGACCCGCCACCCTCGCGCGGCCCGACCTCGAGCTCCCCGTCGTGCTGCCGGACGATGGTATGACAGATCGACAGGCCGAGCCCGGTCGAGTCCTTCGTCGAGTAGAAGGGCTCGAAGATGCGCTGCCGGTCGGCTGCGGGGATCCCCGGCCCGCGGTCGGCGAACTCGGCCTCCACCCGCCCCTCCACCCGCCGCGAGACGACCCGCACCTCGCCCCGGTCGGGCTGCACCTCGCAAGCGTTCACGATCAGGTTCATAGCCACCTGGCCGAGCATGACCGGGTTGCCGTGCACCAGCAGCTCCCCCTCCGCCAGCTGCAGATCGAAGGCGACGTGGCGGAACTCCTTGCGCGAGCGGACGAAGCCAAGGGTCTCGCGCAGCAGCTGGTTGAGGTCCACCGGCGTGCGCGGCGCCTTGGCCGGGTCGGCGTGCGCGAGCACCTGGCGCACGATGCCGGCCGCGCGGTCGAGGCCCTGCTTGGTCGCCGCCACGTGGCGGGAGGCGGCAAGGGCGTCGCCGCGGGCGAGCGCGTCGCGGGCGAGGGTGAGATAGTTCTTCATGCCCTCGAGCGGGTTGTTGATCTCGTGGGCGATGCCGGCGGCCAGACGGCCGACGGTGGTCAGCCGCTCGGCGTGGAAGAGCTGCCGCTCCAGCTCGCGCACGCGCGCCTCCTCGCCGGCCTGCGCCTCCAGCCGGGCGCGGCGCCGCGCCTGCTGCAGCGCGAACCCGCCCAGCAGCAGCCCCAGCGCCATGACCGCCAGGTTGAGCGCGGAGGTGGTGCGGTAGCGGGTCCACACCGGCTCGGAGGCGCCCAGGGTGGCCCCCTCCGGCAGCACGCAGTCGAGGTGCAGCGGTCCCGGGACCGACCAGCCTTCGGCCGCCACCGGCCACGACTCGGTCAGGGCGGGGACGCCGCCCCGCTGCTCGTGCGGCCCGCGCTCGCGGCCCAGCACCCGGCCGGCGTCGTCACGGAGCAGGCAGTGAGGCCCGTTCTCGGTCCGGCCCCACAGGTCCAGCAGCGAGGCCGGGTCCACCTCCGTCTCGATGCTCACCGTGCCCGACCGCGCGCGGGCCGCCTCGCCCTGCGGAACCCGGGTGGTCAGCCGCGGCCGCCGCGGGTCGATGGCGGCGCCTTCGTGCCCGGTCGGCGAGGCCGAGACCCACAGCACCGGGACGCCGCCGCGCCGGCCGACGTGGGCGAGCGGCCGGTTGTCCTCGGACCACACCACGATGCGCACCAGCTCGGGGTGGCTGCGCAGGAACACCAGCAGCGAGCTGTCGGCGGCCTGCCGCAGCACCGAGGCGGTGGCCGGGTCGGGACCGGGCGCATCGAGCCGCTCGATGAAGGAGGCGTCGGCGGTGAGCGTGAGGTCCGACTGCACGCCCGACAGCCTCGCCTCCAGCAGCAGCGCCCGGGACTTCACGTCGGTCGCGAAGCGGCTGCGCGCCTCGTCGAGCGCTCCCTGACGGGCGACACGGATGCCCCACAGACCCGCCAAGTTGACGGCCGCGACTGCGGCCACGGCGATGACGGTCAGCCACCCGGGGGTGGCGCGCAGCGGTCTCATTCTCCGGAGGGGCGATCCCCCGCCCGACTATACCGTAACGGCCCGCCTCAGAAGACGCAGCGGCCGAAGCGGTCCTCGCACACGCCGGGGCCGCCGGTCGTGTTGCACGAGTCCCCCGCCTGGCAGGGATTGCCCGGCTTCGCGTTGTCGCAGGCGCCGCCGAGCGGAACCCCGTTCGTCGTCAGCCCGCACGAGGCGCCGCTGGTGATGTTCTCGTTCTCGCAGAAGCAGGGAGCGTTCGGGGCGCCGACGATGCAGTAGCGGGCCGAGCAGCTGACCGTTCCGCTGCCGCCGCTGCTCTTGCCGGCCTTGTTGACGGCGTACAGCGCCCCCAGGCCGACGAGGTTGACGCCGATGATGGCGGCCACGTTCGCGACCTTGTGGCCGCCCCCCGACTTGCCTGGCGCGGGGGCGCCGGCGGGGGCGGCGGCCGCCGCCGGCTCGCCTGCCGCGGCCTGGGGGGCGGCCGGGCGCTGCACCCACACCTCGCCGCTCAGCCGCGCGAGCGGCCGCACGCCGCCGGGGCCGGCGAACCCCTCCGAGAGCGGCTGGCCGACCCCGCCCTCGCGCCAGGCGAGCATCCCCTGCAGCACGGTGCCCGAGCGGCGCACCGACAGCGTCCACTCGTTGCCGCCGGAGTCGCTGAAGGACACGGTCCCCGGCCCGGTCGACACCTCGTCGATCGCGTAGCGCTTGCGCAGCGGCGGACACGCCGAGGCCTGCTCCGCCGGCAGGTCGATCGCCACCGAGCCGTGCACCCGGCCGGCGTCGTTCGTCAGCTCGAGGTTCACGGACACGGCGTCGGGCGAGCCCTCGTACCGGCACGGCAGGCCCGGCCAGTCGTTCTGCAGCTTGGCCCAGCCCTGCCAGTGACCGGCCAGGTCGGCCGCGCTGATCGTCGTCGGCGGGGTCGGCTGCTGCTGCGCCAGCGCCGCGGGGGGAACCACCACGGCCAGTGCCAGGAGGAGGGCGAGCCAGCGTCGCGCGGGAGATCGCATTCAGGCCGGACCGGGCGCAGATCCTATCACGCGAGCGTCTTCTTGGCGGCGTCGATGCGGGCGTTGTTCTCCTCGTACGAGAGCGGCGCGCTCGCGCCCGACGGCGGGTACACGTGGCCGCGGTACGCGGGGTAGGCCTCGGTGCGCAGGTGGGCGAGCATGTGGTGCCCCCGACGCACCTGGCGCTCGTGGCGCAGCGCGGTGACGTCGATCGGCGCGGTGACGATCCGCTCGCCGGGACCGGGCGAGGCCTGGGCCAGGATGCGGCCGTCGTAGTCCACCACCATGCTGCCGCCGGGCCAGGAGTACGGCGGGTAGCGGCGCAGCTGCGCGCCCTGGTTGGCGGCGACCACGAAGGCGATGTTCTCCAGCGCGCGGCAGCGGTTGACCAGCGTCCACCAGTCCATGGGCTCGGTCGCCCCCCAGGGGTCCATGTAGGCCGAGACGCGCACCAGCACCTCGGCGCCGTTCATCGCCAGCTGCCGCAGCGCCTCGGGGAACAGCCAGTCGTAGCAGATGGCGCAGCCGATGCGCCCGATCTCGGTGTCGGCCACCGGGAACAGCGGCTCGCCGTAGCCGGGGAGCTCGTGCGGGCTGGCGTGCACCTCGTAGGGGATCCACGGGTTCACCTTGCGGTACTTGTAGAGGATCCCCTGGGGACCGACCAGACAGGTGGCGTTGAACACGACGCCCGGCCACTTCGGGTCGCACTCGATCATGGTGCCCGTCTGCACGTAGATCCCGTGCTCCTTCGCCTTGGCCTGGATGCGGTCGGTGTGCTCGTTCGGCACCGGCACCGCCAGCTTCTCCAGCAGCTCCTCGCGGGTGGCGTACACCGGCGCCGCGTGCGCGAACTCGGGGAAGACCACCAGCCGCACCGGCAGGAAGGGCGCCGCCCCGGCCATCGCCGAGTCGATCATCGACAGCATGCGGTCGGTGTTTCCCTTCATCTCCAGCCGGCCGAGCGGGTTCGGCAGGTCGGTTTGGCAGCAGGCGGCGCTGTAGCGCACCGGGGTCACACGCTCCGGTGTCATTTCCAATAGCCCCACCGCGGAAATGACACCGGAATGCGGTGGTCCGTTGCTGTTGTTGTTGTTGTTGCTGTTTCCGTTTCCTTCTTCCTCATGGCCTGTCGTCTTAAGCCGGCGGGATGGTTGGAGGGCGGACGAGGGAGAGGAACAGGAACCATTCACGGCTTCGCCTGTACCTGACGTCCATGTTCTGGGGGGACTCCATCCCCCCAGACCCCCCTGGGTAACGCGACAGCATCACTTGCCTGCTGCCTTCGGTGGCTCGCTCGCCCTGGCGCGTGACTCGTCGGCAGCCTCCTTCGCGTACAGCTCGATCGGCATCATCGGTCGGGCCACCAGCCTGGTGTTCCAGGCCGCGGCCTTCTCCAGCCGCTGCCTGACCGCCGCCGGCACCTCCGCCTCCGGGTACGGGTAGCTCTTCATGCCGTGGTACGGCAGCGGCGCCACCACGTCCGGGCTGGCGGAGTTGATGTCCATCTCCTTGCTGAAGCCGTCGCCCTGGACCAGGAACGTGCGCGAGGAGCCGGGCCGCAGCGCGGGCAGCGCAGCAGCGTCGAAGCTCAGCGCCAGCTCGTCGCCGGGCTTGCTGACCACGAAGGAGTCGTCGACCGCCATCAGCAGCGGCCGCACGTCGCCGGTGCGTGTGTAGCGTCCCGGCATCGTCTTCCAGGGCGAGAGCAGCGAGACACGCGCGTAGTCGTAGCCCCAGGGCTCGCGACCGTCGGGGCTGGTCTCGGCGGAGAAGCCGCGCTCGGCGAGGGTGGCCCGCACCGGCGCCAGCGCCAACGGCTGCAGGCGCAGGTCGGCGGCCGGGGCCCCCACCTTCGCCTCGTCCCAGTAGACGCGGAAGGTGGTGACGAGCCGGGCTCGCCGCGACGGGCCCAGCCGGCCGGCGAGGTCGACCACGATCGTCTGCGGCCGGCCGACCGGGATCCCGATGTCGTCGATCGCCCTCTTCCAGCTCCCGTCCGCCTGCTCCACCTCCAGCCGCGGCGCGATGGACGGCAGCCCGGCCTGGTGCGCCGCCACGTTGTCGCTGGAGAAGGAGTAGTCGGTCCAGCCGGTCAGCAGCAGCAGCGTGTGGTCGGCCGGGAGTGCCGACAGGTCGAAGACGAGCACGTGCGGCCTGGCGTAACCGCGGATCCTCGTGAGCGGCAGATCGTCGACGAAGACCCGGTCGCGCTTCGCCAGCCGCCCGGTCACGTCGCGCCCGGCGTCGTCGGTGGCGCGGGGCACCCGCGGGTCGCGGACCGCGTGGAGGCGGAAGGGCTTGGGCGGGTCGGTCATCCCCTCGTTCGGATACACCTCGACGTCGGACGGGTGGTCGATCGCCAGCAGCCGCAGCCGGTCGAGGTAGAGCACCTCCTCCAGCTCGTTGGTGACGCGCAGTTCGTAGCGGCCGTCGACGGCCGTCAGCTGCCCGGGCGCCAGGCGGACGTACTCGACGGGGTTTGGCACGTTCCGCAGGCCCGGCGCCTCGTAGTAGCCCATCTCTCCGGCGCCCAGGAAGTCGGTGACGAACTCGAACCGCGTGCCGTTCCAGGCGTAGAGGTAGGGGCAGGAGGAGGGCTTGCGGTCGAGCTCGGTGACGGCGAGGGACGCCCGCCTGCCGGGTGCCGGCTGTCCCATCTCGATCTCCGTCTGCACGATCCCGGAGACCCAGATCATGCGCACGGCGTCCGGCACGGAACGCGAGCCCAGGCCGAACAGCAGGTCGGACGGCGCGGCCATCGGCACGGCGTCGGAGGTCTCGAGCTTCTGGCGCAGGCTGCCGGCGCGGATGTCCACCCGGACGCCGACCGCCTGCTTGTTGCTCACCCGGCCGGTGAGCTGCACCGCGAAGGAGTGGTTGCGGTTGCCGCCCTCGTTGGTGAAGGAGACCAGCCGCCTCGGGGTGGCGACGAGCGCGTCCTCGTCGCCGTCCTGGTCGAGGTCGGCGACGGCGAGCGCCGCGCCGTCGTAGGTCGCCTCGCGGAGAGCGCCGAAGGCGGCGGCGGTGACGTCGGCCCACCTCCCGCCCAGGTTGCGGAGCAGGTGCGGCCCCCTGGCGGTCACCACCAGCAGGTCGAGCAGGCCGTCGTTGTCGTAGTCGAGGAACTGCGCCGCCAGCGCGCCGGCGGCGGCCGCAGGCGCGGCGGCGACCTGGAAGGCTCCCTTGCCGTCGCTCAGGGCCAGGTACGAGGCGCCGGCACCGCCCAGGAAGAAATCGGTGAAGCCGTCCTTGTTGACGTCGGCGGCGGCGGCGCTCCAGAAGGGGCCCTTGGCCTGAAGCCCCAGCTCCGCGGCCATGTCGCGGAAGGTGCCGTCGCGCATGTTCTTGAACAGCACCGGCCGTTCCGACCGCAGCACGAACAGGTCGATGTCGCGGCGGTTGTCGAAGTCGGTCGGGATCACCGCCACCGTGTGACCGCGGCCGCCGAGCTGGGTGCTGGCGGTGATGTCGGTGAAGGTGCCGTTGCCGTTGTTCTGCAGCACCAGGCTGGGCGCCTCGGCGTAGCCGGCGGGAAAGGGCGACGACGTCGCGCCGGGCGGGACGGAGGTGTCGGCGAGTCCGCCCACGAAGATGTCGAGGTCGCCGTCGTGGTCGATGTCGACGAAGGCGGCCGTCACCGCCAGGTACGGCCAGGCCGGGAGCTTCGCCTCGGCAGTGACGTCCTTGAAGCGGCCGTCGGCCTCGTGGTGGAAGAGGGCGAGCGCGCCCGGCTTGAGCACCAGCAGGTCCACCCGGCCGTCGTTGTCGTAGTCTCCGGCGACGACGGCGAGCGCGGGGACGCCGGCCAGGCCGAGGGACTGGGTGACGTCCTGGTAGCGCCCCTTCTGGTTGTGCAGCACGCGCAGCGAGGGCAGGCCCGCCTCGATCACGTCGAGCGCGCCGTCGCCGTCGACGTCGGCGAGCACCAGGGCCGCCCGCGGCAGGGCCTGCGGGAGCGCCGCCGAGCCGGCCTTCGCGCTCCACAGCGTCGGTCCTGCGGCCTGCGGCGAGGCCCCGGCGGGCACCTCGCCCTCCACCAGCTTCACCGCCGGCGTCTTCGGGTCGACCGCCTCGGCCTCCGCCCCGGTGGAGGCGAGGGCCTCCGCGTACCGCCCCTGCTCCATGTAGTTGGAGCCGAGCGCGCTCTTGTAGCCGCTGTCGCGCAGCTTCTGGAAGCGCTGCATGGCCGCCTGCCCCTCCTCGCGCTTGCCGGAGCGCGTCAGGGCCACCCCGAGGTTGTAGGCGGCGCTCACGTTGTACGGCTCGGCGTCGGACGCCAGCTTGAACGCGGCCGCCGCCTTGTCGTAGTCGCGTATCTGCAGGTAGCACTGGCCCAGGGTGACGTTGGCGCCGAGGTCGCGCGGGTCGCTGGCCAGGACCTTCTCCAGGTAGGGGATCGCCTCCTCGGCCCGACCCTCGGTGCGGGCGATCAACGCCAGCAGGTAGTTCGGCTGGGCCGCGTCGGGGGCTGCCTGCAGCGCGGCGGCGGCCGCCGCCTTCGCCGCGGGGATGTCCGGGACGTACAGGTAGGCGATCGCCAGGTTGATCTTCGCCGCCGTCAGCGAAGGGTCCCTGGCCAGCGCCCGCTTGAACGCCTCCGCGGCGTCGGCAAAGCGGAACTGCTCCAGCTCGGCGACGCCGACGTTGTTCTCGCGCCAGGCGGCCTCGCGGACCGGCGAGGTCGCCGCTGGCGCGGCGCCCTTGGCCTGGGCCAGCAGCAGGGAAACGCCCGCGCTCGCCGCCAGGCCGAGCGCCAGCACGCCGGGGAGGACGGCTCTCCGCAGTATCATGCCGTGATTGTTTCCGGGTGCGGCCCCGCCTTCAAGGGCGCAGCGGCTGTCCCTTCGCCGGCAGCGTCTTCGCGGCGAGCAGGCCTCGTCCCTCCTGGACGAAGGCGACCTGGTTGGCGGTGACGGGCCCGGTCCGGTCCACCTGCCCGCTGGGCCAGCTCACCTCGATCGACTCGACCCGCTGGTTGGCGCCCAGGCCGAAGGTGAGCGCGGTGTCGCTCTGCGAGCAGTAGCTGGACCCCGTGTGCACCAGCTGCCACTCCCGGTGGCCGTCGGGCAGGGTGACCGTCACCCGGGCGCCGATGCCGTCGCGGTTGGAGCGGGTGCCGAGGGTCTTCACCCGCAGGAAGCGGTTGCGGTTGCCGCCGTCGTTGCGGAAGAGCCGGGCGGGCCCGTTGTTGGTGCTGACGAACACGTCGAGGTCGCCGTCGTTGTCGAAGTCGCCGTTGGCCGCGCCCCGGGCGACGATCGGCTGCTGCAGCGCCGGTCCCAGCTGGTCGGTGACCGTCTCGAAGCGGTGGTTGCCGAGGTTCCTGAACACGTGCGGCCGCTGGGCGTGCGTCACCCGCGGCTGCACCGCGTTGATGTCGTCGGCCACGTGCCCGTTCCCGGCGAAGATGTCGAGCCGGCCGTCGAGGTCGTAGTCGAAGAAGAAGATGCCGAAGGCGAGCGTGAGCATGCTGGCGCGGCCCACGGTGGAGGCGGGGGCTTCGTCCACGTAGAGCCCGTTGCCCTCGTTGTGGTAGAGGCCGATCATCTCGTTCGCGAAGTTGGCGATCAGCAGGCTGGCCCGCCCGGTGCCCGAGTAGTCGGCGGCGTCGACCCCCATGCCCGCGCGCGCCACCCCGGTCTCCCCGAAGGCGATGCCGGAGGTGGTGCCGATGTCGGTGAAGGTGCCGTTGCGGTTGTTGTGGTAGAGCTTGTTGGGCTGGGTGTCGTTGGCCAGCACGAAGTCCGGCCACCCGTCGTTGTCGTGGTCGATCATGGCCACGCCCAGCGCCTTCGAGCTGGGGTCCCACAGACCGGCCTTGCGGGTCACGTCTTCGAAGGTCCCGTCCCCGCGGTTGTGAAAGAGGGTGGGGCTCTCGCCCTGGTACGACTCGGGGGTGCAGTAGGACTTGGTCTTGCCGTCGAGCGTGCAGAACAGGTCCTTGTCGATGGTCCAGGTGACGTAGTTGGCCACGATCAGGTCCAGCTTCCCGTCGCGGTCGTAGTCGAAGAACATGGCGCTGGTGCCGAAGGTGCCGGGGCCTTTCGTTCCCGACTTCGCCGTCACGTCTACGAAGGTGCCGTCGCCCTGGTTGTGGAACAGGTGGTTGCCGCCGATGGCGGTGACGTACAAGTCCACGAAGCCGTCGTTGTCGTAGTCACCGGCGGTGACGCCCTCGGCGAACATCTCGACCGCCAGCCCCGCCTGCTTCGTCACCTCCGTGAACGTGCCGTCGCGGTTGTTGTGGTACAGCGCCGAGTAGGTGGGCGGGCCCGGCTGGCCGGGCCAGCGCGTGCCGTTGCAGAAGAAGACGTCGAGCCAGCCGTCGTTGTCGTAGTCGAAGAGGGCGAGCCCCGAGCCCATCGTCTCCGGCAGGTACTTCTTGCCGAAGGCCCCGGAGTTGTGGCGGAAGCGGATGCCGGCCGCCGCAGTGCCGTCCACGAACTGGATCGGCTGGCCTCCCGCCTGGGGCGAGGCGATCTCGGGGACCAGGGCGGCCGGCAGGCTGACGGCAAGGGCGGCGGCGAGGAGCCGCCGGCCGCTCACTGCGCGCCTCCTGCGGCGTAGGCCGCCGCCGGCAGCGGCACGCCCCTGCCGTCGAGCCCCGAGACGTGCTCGTGGACCGCCTGGCGCTCGTTGTTGTCGTAGGGATGCAGCCGGCGGAAGGGCCCGGTGATCGTCTGCGAGGCCTCGTCCGCCTTGAAGCGACGGTAGAGCGCCTCGTGCTTCTTCGCCATCTCCGCGTCTCCGACCCCCTGATAGGAGAGCATGAGATTGTAGTGCGCCTGCAGGTCCTCGGGATCGATCGCCAGCACGCGCTGCAGCGTGGCGATCGCCTCCGGGTAGCGGCGCTTCAGGAACAGCACCCGCCCGACCTGGTTCAGCACCACCCGGTCCTTCGGGTAGAGGCGGGCCGCCTGCTGCAGCTCGGAGAGCGCCTCGTCGTAGCGGCCCGCCTGCTTGAGGACGCTGCCGAGGAAGAAGTGGGTCTTGGCCAGGGCGGGGTCCACCGCCAGCGCACGGCGCAGCACCTCCTCGGCCCCCGCCAGGTTGCCCTCGGTCAGGCGGGCACGACCCACGTTGACCCAGCCGTCGGCGTAGGCGGGCTCCATCTGCGTGACCCTCAGGAACGCCGCCTCGGCTCCCTTGAGGTCGCCTTGCAGCAGCAGGCCGATGCCGTAGTCGTTCCAGCGCTCGCGCACCGAGGCGTCGAGGAAGGGCGCCGTCCTCGGCTCGGGGGCGTCCTTCGGCAGCACCCGGATCTCGGCCTTCGCCTCCGCCATCACCGTGGTCGGGATGTCCGGGATGGCCTTCAGCCTGCCGGAGACGCCCGCGGTGTCCCCGGTGAACACCCAGCGGCCGTCGTCGTGGTCCTTGGTCAGCGAGAAGCTCCCCTGCGCCGGGTCGCGCACCCCGGCGAACGCCCACTGGGTGTTCCACCAGGAGAACTTGCGGTAGTTCAGGCGCGCGGTCACGGTGAGGCGGTCGCCGCAGTCCGGGGGGACGCGCAGGCGGTAGTGGACGGTGTCGGCGGCGCCCGGCGGGATCAGCCGCACGTAGGCCACGGAGCGGGTGGACCAGGCGTTGCGCTTGTCGATGACGTTGCCGTGCTCGTCGAGCTGCAGGCTGCGGTAGAAGTGGGCGCCTCTCTCCACCGGGCCGCGGCGGTCCCTGCCGTTGGGGTCGTCCTCGGTGAAGCCGGAGTGGAAGACCTTGCGGCCGTTCGAGTCGGTCACCTCCAGCTCGACCCACACGTCGAAGGCGTCGACGGTGCCCCCTGGGAAGAAGTGGCCGACCTTGCGCGTGCGCACCACCACCTCCAGCCGCGCCGTGTCGCCGCGGCGCACGGCCGCCTCCACCTTGTCGAGCGGGCCGACGACCGGCGCCGCGGGCCGCAGCAGGGCCGGCGAGGGCCCCAGGCTCATCGACTCCTCGCCCTGGGCGAAGGTCGAGCTGAGCCGCGGCTCGTTGCCCGGCACCGCGCGCTTGGCCGCCGCCGGAGGGCCTGCCGGCTCGCCCTGCCCGCCCGGCACCAGGGCGAACACGTCGATGCTGGCGGCGGTCTTCAGGAACGCCTGGGTCAGCTCGAGCTGCTCCCTGTCGCCGTTGACGAACGGCAGCGCGGTGTTGGCGCCGGGGAAGCGGTGCGAGTGCACGCGCCCGTCGCGCGCCGCCGGGTCCTTCGAGGGCACCAGCGGCATGTGACAGTCCGCGCAGGCCTGCGGCCTGGCCGGATAGTAGAAGGAGCGCGCGCCCTCGCCGGAGACCCCGGAAGCCTGCCAGTTGTCGTACTCGTCGAAGCCGCGGATCCAGCGATAGCCGTTCACCGGCAGGTCGAGGTGGACCTTGTGGCAGGCCGCGCAGAACTGCGGGGTCTGCTCGGTGTGGAAGCTCTTGAGGAAGGTGCGCGAGTGCGGGGTGGGGTCGAGGTAGAGGAGGTAGTCGTGGCTCGCCTTGAGCACGGGGTTGCCGCTCACCGCCAGGTCGTGCAGCGGCGGGTACTCGATGGTGAAGTCGCCCTGCCCCATGGTGCTCTTCACGTGGACGATCGAGTGGCAGGAGGCGCAGGAGAGCCCCACCTGCGCCTCGGGAGTGGTGACCTGCTGGCGGATGGGAGTGTCGAACCTGCCGGCGAACACGACCGCGTGGTCGTGGCATCCGGCGCACCAGCGCGACGGCTTCGTGCCGACGACGTCCTGCATGTACTCGATCGACTTGCGGTACCACTGGTTGTTGAACGAGGCGAAGTGGTGCGCCGAGGCGTTCCACTGGTCGTAGATGTCCTTGTGGCAGCGCGCGCACTCCTGCGCGGTCATGAAGAACTTCGAGGGGACGGGGCGGCCCACGTTGGTCTCGGCAGAGGAAGGGAAGAAGGGCCCCGCCGCGCCCTGGCCCTCCCCGTCCATGGTCAGCGGCGCCAGGGGCGGGTTCGTGATCGGGTCCCGGGGCGGGCGCAGGTCGGCCACGGCCCGCGCGGCCGGCGTGGCCACGCTCAGCAGCAGGCCGGCGACGGCCGCGCCCCGCGCGGCCGCGCCGGCCAGCGGCACTCCCCGGCGCAGGACCGCCAGCAGGGCGACGAGCGCCGCGGTCGCCATGAGGGCGATGTGGGCGTACAGCAGGGGCCGGAACGGCCGGGTGGCGCCGGTGACCAGCAGGGCGAGGCCGAGCAGCGCGCCGGTGCCGAAGAAGGCGGAGGCGGTGCGCCAGAGCGGTCGGAGACGCGACCAGAGCGCGCGCACGAAGCCGGAGACGAGCGCGCCGGCCAGGAGACCGAGCACGGGATGCAGCCCGACGTTGGCGAAGTAGACGAGCGTCGCATCCGCGCGGGCAGCGAGGTAGAGGCTGTTGGCAGCCAGCGCCAGAACCGCGGCTGCGGCCAGCCGCGCGCGTGCATCCCCGCCCATCCTGCCCCCCGTCCAGGCCCCGAGGCGACCGCCGCCCCGGGTGAAGCAGGCGCCGGCCGCATCTCCCGAGAGTGCGGGGCGGGCCCGATCGCCGGACGGCAGCCAGGTGATTTGAAAAGGCTCGCCGGCCTCCGCTCGCGCCCACGGGTGCGCCGGCATCCGATACGACGCACCCGTGGCCCCCACGAGACGGGAACCGGTCGAGCCACCAACTAATCCGCAAGCTTCGTGCCCGCCGTTCATCCGCCTGGACGCAGCCCAACGCGCGGTCGCTGGGCGCCAGAGCGCGTGCCGATGGGGCGTGCAGTCAATCAGTTCGGAGCCCATGGGCGCCGGCCGGAAAAAGGAGCGGCGGCGCTGACGAGGCCGCGATCCAACGCCGCCAACTGGCGCGATCCGGTTTTCCGGAGTCTTCGCGGCGCTACCGACGGCGGCCGCTGCTCCTCTCGGAGCGTTCCTTCTCCGCCGGGCGTTCCTTCTCGCCCGCCCGCTCCGGCGCACGTTCGCCCGGCCGTTCGCCGGGACGCAGCTCGCCGCCCCGCGGGTGCCCTTCCGCCATGTGCTGCAGCTCGACGCGGCGGCCGAGGACGAACTCGACGAAGGAGCGTGTGGCCGAGGGCTGGAAGCGGGCCAGCGAGATGACGGCGACGGTCCGGTGCAGGCGGTGGCCCTCGATGCGCAGCTTCGACAGCCAGCCCCAGGCGACCTCGTCGCGCACCGCCCAGGCGGGCAGCAGCGAGACCCCGAGGCCGCGCTCCACCATCAGCTTGATGAAGGCGGTGTCGTTGGACTCCAGCGCCAGCGACGGCTGGATGCCGACCTTGTTGAAGAACTGGTCGGTCGCCCGGCGGATGGAGCCGCCGCGCTCGAACAGGATCAGCCGCTCGCCGCGCAGCTCCTCGGTGCTGACCTCGCTGCGGGCGGAGAGCCGGTGGCCGTGGCCGACCGCCACGAACAGCTCGTCCTCGAACAGGCTCTCGATCTTCAGGGCCGGCGAGTAGACGGGCAGCGAGGCGAAGCCCACGTCGGCGGCGCCGTTGAGGATGTCGGCGACCGTCTCGTCGGTCGAGGCGGTGGTGCGGAAGGACACGTCGATGCGCGGCTGCTCGCGCATGAACTGCTCGAAGAGCGGCGCGAACAGGTGGACGATGGCCTGGGTGGCGGCGGCGGCCCGCACCCGCCCGGCCGGCGAGTGCTCGCCCCCGGCGACGCGCTCGCGCAGCGCCTCGGCCTCGTCGAGCAGGCGCACGGCGTGCTCGAGCGCGGCCTGTCCTGCCGAGGACAGCTTCACCCCGCGCTTGGCGCGGATGAAGAGCGGCTCCCGCAGCTCGGTCTCCAGCGACTTGATCTGGTGGCTGACGGCCGACTGGGTGAGACCCAGCCGCTCGGCCGCACGCGTGAAGTTCAGCGTCTCGGCGACGACCCGGAACGTTCGAAGCTGCGAAAGCTCCATCCTCGCCCCCCGCCGCCATCACGAAGGATCATGAATGATAGCAGCAAGATCAAGAGGATCAATTGAACTACGGACGGGTCAGGGCGTGAACACGGCCGAGGAGGCGGGCGGCAGCGCCAGGTGGAGCCTGCTGCCCTGGACCACCGCCTCGGCCGAGCCGATCCGGTCGACCAGGCGCACGCCGTCGCCGAGAGGGATGCCGTCGAGGGCCACCTCGAGCGTCGCCGGCGTGCTGGCCGTGTTGATGGCGACCACCGCCAGCCCGACCGCCGCGTTCGCCTCGCTCACCCGCGCGTAGACCCAGGTCCTGTCGTCCACCTGCAGGTTGAGCGAGCGGCCGCGGCGCAGCGCCGGCGTCGCCTGGCGCAGGTGCAGCAGCGTGCGGACGTGCTGGTGGACGGCCTGCTCGTCCGGCGTCCGGCCGGCGGCGGTGAAGGCGCTGCGTGCGTCCTCCTTCCAGCCGCCCGGGAAGTCGCGCCGGTTGTCCGGGTCGCCGCCGCCGGCCATGGCGATCTCGTCGCCGTAGTAGAGGAGCGGCGTGCCGCGGGTGGTGAAGAGGAACGTGAACGCGTTCTTCAGCGCGGCGACGGTGGCGCCGGGCTCGCTCATGAAGCGCGGGACGTCGTGCAGGCCGAGGAGCGTCACCAGCACCGACGGGTCGCGGTAGAGGTGGTCGCGGGCCAGCATCATCGCCGGCTGGCGCAGCGAGCCGCCGCGGGCGAAGGCCTCGCGGATCGCGAAGTGGAGCGGGAAGTCGAAGAGCGTGTCGACCCCCGAGTCGATGCCGTCGAAGCGCCGTACGCCGCCCTGGAAGAACGACACCAGAGCCGGGTCGCCGTCGAGCATCTCCCCCACCACCCGCAGCCGCGGGTACTCCTTCTTGATGGCGGCCATCCACTCGCGCCAGAACCGGCGGTGCACGTAGGGCAGCGTGTCCTGGCGGATGCCGTCGAGGCCGGTCGTGCCGACCCACCACAGCGTGTTCTGGATCTCGTAGCGCGCCACCTCCCGGTCGTCCTGGTTCAGGTCGGGCAGGATGTCGATGAACCAGCCCTGGAGCGTCGCCTTCTGCGTCGCGGGCGTCGCGTGCGGGTCCTGCAGGGTCCAGGTCTGCCAGGTGTTCGCCAGGTGGTTCTGCGGCGTGCCGTAGTACCAGGTGGGCGTCGGCGGGTCCTGCACCCAGGGGTGGTAGGGCCCGCTGTGGTTCGCCACCTGGTCCTGGATCACCTTGATGCCGGCGGCGTGCGCCTCGTCCACCAGCTCGCGCAGCGTCGCCAGGTCGCCGAAGTGCTCCTCGACGCCGTAGTAGTCGACCGCGCCATAGCC
>Ga0335069_10003602_pt1 | contig 23283 bp, 21 predicted proteins | sample Lox_Sample_11_FD_206714 | JGI IMG/M metagenome (GOLD analysis project Ga0335069, IMG submission 206714) | Soil microbial communities from Loxahatchee National Wildlife Refuge, Florida, United States - Lox_Sample_1.1 | ecosystem: Environmental > Terrestrial > Soil > Wetlands | place: USA... | reverse complement strand
CCAAGGTGAGATCCTCGCGCATGTCGCCGCCACGCTGCGCGCGGGTGCGGCGGCGAGATCCCTGGCCGAAGATGTCGCCGAAACCGAATAAGTCGCCGAAGATGTCCTGGAAGTCGTTGAAGACGGTCGCATCGAAGCCGCCAAATCCCTGGCCGGCAGCGCCGCCGACTCCGGCGTGCCCGAAGCGATCATAGCGGGCGCGCTTCTCGGTGTCGGCGAGCACCGCGTATGCTTCGCTGCATTCCTTGAACTTCTCTTCGGCGTCAGGATTGTCGGGATTGCGGTCAGGATGGTATTGCAGCGCCAGCTTGCGATAAGAGCTCTTGATCTCCTGATCACTCGCGGTGCGCGAGACGCCAAGAACCTCGTAGTAGTCACGTTTCACAGTAGTGGCCAGAAGTGTAACTCCTAATTCCAGTGGATAGTGGATAGTGGGTAGTGGATAGAAAGGCGAGAATCTTCGGCGGCTTTATCTATCCACTATCCACTATCCACTATCCACTGTTCTTACTAACGCGGACCATGGCCGGACGCAGCAGGCGGTCCTTTAACTTGTAGCCGCGCTGCAACTCGTCGATGACGTGGTTGTCTTCCGCCTCGTCGGTCTCGACCATCTGCACTGCTTGATGCAGATTGGGGTCGAACGATTCACCTTCGGCGGCCACCGGCTCCACGCCGAGCTTGGCGAGCGCATCGTGAAATTGTTTGTCGATGAGCTCAATACCCGAGCGATATTCGTCGAGCGAGGCGGCATTGGTCTTGAGCGCGCGATCCAGGCTGTCGAGAATCGGCAGTAAGGTCTTCAGCGCATCGGCCAAGGCGTACTCGCGATAATCCTGCTGCTCGCGGGCGGCGCGTTTGCGATAGTTGTCGAACTCGGCCTGAATGCGGGCAGCGCGATCCAGATAGGCGGCGCTCTGCGTGCGCGCCTTCTCCAACTCGGCTTCGAGCTCCGCGGTGGCGACGCTGGCGACCTTGCTCCCGTCCTCGGGCGTCATGCCCGGCGCGGTCGCGCTTTCGTCTTCCGCCGAGGGCAGTTCGTGGTCTACGTCGAGCTCCGTGTTGGAGCCGCCATTGTGCTTCTTGAAAGGCATAGCGTTCTTATTAACCACAGAGACACAGAGACACAGAGGAAGCGAAATCGGAACTGATCAATATCTGTCTGTCGGATGACAAAAACAAATCCAAAACCTCTGTGCCTCTGTGTCTCTGTGGTTAACCCAATTCTTACGTCGGCTCGTTCCATAGCCGGTCGAACAGCCGCGCGATGTACGACACGGCGCTGATGGTGTGTTCGTAATCCATGCGCGTCGGGCCAATCACGGCCAACGAACCCATCACCTCATCTCCTACTCGCGCCGGCGCACCGATCAGCACAAAGTTGTTTAGATGCGGCATGGTGTCTTCCAGACCCACGACCACGCGCACCGCTTCCTGCCGCGCGTCCAGGTACGCCGAGAGCAGGTCGACGACGCGCTGCTTCTCCTCCAAGGTCGCGAGCAACTGTCGCAGGCGCTCCTTGTCCTGCTCGGTGATGACCAGGTTCGCCGCGCCTTCCACGTACACCGTCTGCGCCGGACCATCGGCGGCCAGCGCTCCCTGCGCGCAAAGCTGCTCGACCGAGGCCATCAGCCGATCGTACTCGCTGCGCTCCTGCTGCAGACGGCGGGTGATCTCGCCGTGCAGCGACTCCATGTCCCAGCCGCGAAAATTCTGGTTGATGTACGCCGCCGCAGCTTCCAGATCGGAGAGGGTGAGATCGTCATTCAACCGCAGCACGCGGTCGCGCACCAGACCGTTGCGGGTGACGACCACGGCCAGGACTTTCTTCTCGGCCAGCCGCTGGAAGTACACATGCTCGAGCGCGTTGCGCTGACCTGCGGCGGAGCTTACGGTAACGCCCACCCCGTGCGATACCAGCGACAGCACGTGCGAGGTGCGCTCCATGAATTCCTGCAGGTCCTGCGTGCCTTGCAGGCTGCCTTGGATCAGGCTCTCGTCGGCAGGCGAGAGACGCGCTTCACCGGTCAACTGCTTCACATAAAAGCGATAGGCCTGAGCGGTTGGAACGCGGCCGGCCGAGGTATGCGGCTGCTCCAGGAAGCCGGCATCGGCGAGGTCGGCCATGACGTTGCGGATCGAGGCCGGGCTGAGGCTTTCGCGATTATTGCGCGCGAGGGTGCGCGAACCTACCGGCTCACCCGTCGAGATGTAGGTCTCGATGATGGCGGTGAGGATTTCGCGTTCCCGTTTCCCGATGCCCGACGGAGAGCCCATGATTGCCGACCTTAGGACTGTAAGTTGCTGTTCCGCTTAACTTTATAGCAGATACAAGGTGCAGTCCGACAGCCTTATTGTAGGAACCCCGCAGGTACGTGTCAATACTGGCACTCGACAGAGAGAAGTGCCAAGGCTGCGGTCAACCGCCAGAGAAATTCGGATGATTCGGGGGCAGCTTTGGCCAAGTCTTTCAGAGTAATTTCTACCATGTCCGACCAGGTAATTTGTGCCAAACCCCAAAGATGTTGCACAAAACTACCGGGGGTACCCCCTGGTTTTAGTCTTTTGTTTAGACGACTTTGCGCCAAAGTCGTCTAAACATTGGACTTAGCAGCCGAGCTAAGTGGTTGCTGGTCAGTAGCTTGCAGTCATGTCCGCAAAGTCTTCTGCGCAAAGGACTTAGAGTCAAAGTACTGCAAACAAAAGGCTTAGTTGGCCTTCTGAGGCCGCTTTTTGCCGAGGACCTTTCAAAGAGCAAAACGGCGGATGGCCGGCACTGGGTCGGTCCGCTCTGATTTCGGCTGGCGGATCACACGTGCGCTCAGCCCGCGAAGCAGAAAGGGCCGGAATCAGGTGTGCGCACCTCGATCCAGCCCCACCAGACAGAGTAGCAGGTTGTGGCCACGCCTCGATGCAACTTTGGTTGGAGGCGATAGCGATAGATCGGCGCCAGTCGCGCAATGGCCTCTTACGCCAACGATCTAGACCGCACCCCACATGAGCCACGGCGGAGAACCCCTTCATGATTGGTGGCGCAATCGCGCCTCTCTCAGGCTATTCCTGCCACGGCCTGCAGCCGGTCAGCCAATTCATCCGCAGTTTACCCGCAAGTGATCTGCGGTGCATTGGCGTGGGGGCGGAACGGCGGCATACTCGGCCCACTTGCGGAACACAGTGCGGTTCGCAAGAGGAGCGAAACACATGCATACCAAACGGCACGAGCGGCGATTCCCGGTTGCGCTTATTGCCATGATCCTTGCTTTCACCAGCCTGGCCGCGGCGCGAGTCCCGGACTGCACTCCCGGCAGCCTTTCCGACTACGAAAAGCTCGGCGCACAAGGCTGCGCGATCGGCGACAAGAACTTCTCCAACTTTACCTATCACCGGGCGCCCAACGGGCTTGCCGCCAGCGCCATCTCGGTCACACCCGGAACCGTGACCGAAAGCGACGATCCCGCGCTTCTGTTCGAGGCGGCATGGGTTACGCCGTCCCCGGGCTCGTCGCTTAGCTATCAGGTTGAAGTCGCGACCGCCGGCGGCCGCATCAGCGGGGCAAGTTTGGAGATGCAGTCGGGTCAAATTACCGGTACGGGGCAGGCCGGAGTTACGGCCGAATTGCACCAGTCGAGCGAGGCTCCTAGCACCTGCGGAGCTGCGGAGCTCACGCTCAACGTGGTTCTGGCAGGCAGTCAGCGGAAGAAGGCTTTGGACAAAGGCCAGCTGAAAGATCCGGCTCGGCGGCTGTGCGTTGTTACCCCGGTCAGCGTTACGCCCGGAAAAAGCGGCTCCGCCAGCTTGAAGGGCTTCATGACTGTGTTCCATTCGAGCGCCACAAGCGCCGCGCAGTCTACTTCAGCGAGCGCGGTGCAGGCGCCTTCGCCGGCGGAAGCGGGCCGGTGATGCTGCTCACCCAGGAAATAACCACCAACAACAAATGACCAAAAGGAGGTCACCATGAAAACGCAAAGGCTTCGTCAGCAGTTTCAAACGACCAACAACAATTCCGCTCAGGTATTGACCAGAGCGCAACTCAGCCGCCAATTAACGCTTGCTGCCAGCCTGTTGCTGGTGGCAGTGGCCTTCGGTTTCCCCAGAAACAGCATGGCGCAACAGACCATTGCGACCGCCTCCAACATTGGGAGCGGTGTCGCCCCCGCGGCCTCGCGCATCCTGATTGAAGCGCCTCTGGCTTCGTCCCTGGACTCCAAGAAGCTGAAGGTTGGCGACGAAGTCGTCTTCAAAACTGCCGCAAACTTCTCTTTGACGGATGGCAACACGATCCCGCGCGGGACCAAGATCGTCGGCCATGTCAGCGAGGCGAAGGCGAGGTCCAAGGGCGACGCGCAGTCGTCGCTGGCGATTACATTCGACAGGTTCGATATGCCGGACAGGAAGACGATGGCTATCAGCGGTGGGATCCGGGCGGTAGGGCCGGATCTGAGCGATGCACGTCCGAGCGGCGGCGGAGTCGGCTACACCGATTTGCAACAGGCGACCTACTCACCGTCCGTGAACATCGCGCCGCGTTCCGTACCGACGCTCAGCGAGCAGTCAGTCGGCGTCGTGGGCATCAAGAACCTGCAACTTTCCGCCGATGGCGTGCTGACCTCGGATGGGAAGTCGGTAAAGCTGGAAAGTGGCTACCAGGTGTTGCTTCAGCTGCACGTGGGGAGCTGACCCGGTCTCAAGTTGGTGTTCACGAAGGAGCTGCTATGCGAGGAAATACGATTGGCCTGGACGACATGCCGAAGGGATGGTGGGGTCAGTTACAGTCTACGATTCTGCGTTCGAGCATCGGCCGGATCGCTTTCGCGGTCGTCCTGGCGCAGGCAGTTGTAGGCTTGATTCGTGAGGTGGTGTGGTATCTGCTGATGCCAATGGTGGCAAATTTACTGCGCCATCAAAGCGAGTCGGTGCTGTTCGAGCGATATCGGGATGCGCCGATACGGTGGGATTATCTCTTCAATTCGTTTCTACAGCTTGCGTTGGCAGTAGCCTTGGTGTTTTTCGTAAACCGCACAATTCGGAAAAAGCGTGCTACGGCGGATGTGGAAGCGGAGGAAAGCGAGAGCGCCATGGCTGAGGAGCAATCCCATGGGCCACGGGGAGAAGCCGTAGAACGCCTGGCGTAACCTCTATGAGCAAACAGAGAAGAATTATGGTTCTCCAATTCACATTACGAGGGCAGGTCGCGTGATGCCGGAGCTGCAAGTCGCTTGGCATGCATACAAGGTCTTTCACGACATTGCTCGTCTGCTACTTTTGCCGGTGGTCGGGGTTCCTCTCGCTCTGGTGTGGTTCCTCGGCCGCAATAGATCGGACGATGACGGAAGGACCCCTGTCGTAACTTCAGTGGCGTTGCGCATGATCGCCGCAGTGGGTGAACTGGAGACGCTGATTGTATTTTTGTCTTACAAACAGGATCTTCTTTTCGTGATGAAAGGCCGTCCGCTATGGGGTGGTTGCGCGACAATGGTCCTCGGTTCCGGCGCTGGGCTCGTGCTTTGGGCCGTTGTGGCTCACTTCCGAGACTCGTCCGTGAAGGTGGACATTCTCGACGCCAGCGAGCGTACGTCCAGGGCGGCAGCAAGGTTCTTGCGGGTCGAGGACCTGCAAACCAACGCGGCGATTGCCTGGATCGCAGCTTTCAGCATCACCCTCGTTTGGCTGGGTGCGATCGCGACTGGGCATTAGACCCATGAAGCTACCGCCTGATCATCATCTCTGGAGCCGCGAAGGACGTTTCCGCGCCTGATGGCAAAAGTGCTACCTTCGAGTGAGCAGGAGGATGAGGCTCGGGGTTTCTCGGTGCTATGAGTGAATACGATGGCGAATTGACGCGGCTTGTCGAGCAAGTAAATCGTTCGGCCAAGGAATCGAAAGCGGACGATAGCAAACTGCTTGACCAGTTTCTGACGGTTGCAAGCGAACGCCGGGCATCGGACCTGCTATTCGTTGCCAATTCACCCGCAGTGCTGCGCGTGAAAGGCGCCCTCAATGCAGGGTTTGGGCAGAGTTTATCGCCAGCTGAGCTGCGCAGCATCCTGCTGCCTATTTTGACCGCGGATCAAGTAACGGAATTGCAAACCAAGAAGGCCCTTGACTTCTGTTTTGTGCGAAAGGCGATTGGAAGGTTCAGGGCCAACTATCACTTTCAGAGAGGCACGCTGGCGGCTTCCTTTCGCCTGCTTCCCGAGCAAGTGCCTACTCTTGAGTCCCTACATCTGCCGCCTGGACTTGCTCTTCTGGCTGAGCGTCGCCAGGGTCTTGTGCTGGTTACGGGGCCGACCGGCTGCGGGAAAAGCTCAACCCTCGCGGGGATCATCGATCTGATCAACAATCGCCGACGAGACCACATCATCACGATTGAGGATCCCGTCGAATTTCAGCACCCAAACCGCAGTTCCATCGTTGAGCAAATAGAACTGGGCCACGATACGCCGAGCTTTGCTCAAGCCGTACGCTCAGCGCTGCGACAAGACCCCGATGTGATTCTGATCGGGGAGATGCGTGACAGCGATACGATGGCCGCGGCGCTAACCGCTGCTGAAACGGGGCACCTCGTTCTGAGCTCTCTTCATACCAATGATGCGGCTCAAAGTGTTCTGCGAATCCTCGACATTTTCCCCTCTACCTATCAGTCGCAAATACGGCAACAGCTGTCGTTGGCTCTGCTGGCGATCATCTCGCAGCGACTTGTGCCGGCAGCCACCGGCGTTGGACGCTACCCCGCCGTCGAGATCATGTTGGCTAACCACGCGATTCGCAGTTTGATTCGCCGGGGAGATGACCACCAGCTTCGCACCCATATTGAAACATCGAGATCCGAGGGGATGATGTCCATGGAACAGTCCCTCGCCGAGTTGGTCCGTACGGGGCGCGTCTCCCGCGAAGCGGCCTTCGACCACTCGCACCATCCTGATGATTTGAAGCGCCATCTGGCTTGATGCAACGTGCCTTGGTTCGCGTCTTCTAAGGCCGCGCCTGCTTAAGATCGCCTTGAGCCGGCAACACCCGTCTCCCCAGGCGCATCTTTTCGAGATACGGAGGCGTCGTGAACCCCAGCAACATAGACCCCAAAGTCTGGATTTTCATCGCAGTGATCGTGGTTGCGGTGATCGTGATCGCCTGGAGTGTCTTGCGCAAGCGAAGAACAGAGGCTCTTCAGCATCGCTTCGGGCCGGAGTACAACCGCGCCCTGCGCGATAAAGGTGATCGCGCCGAAGCCGAATTGTTGCAACGGCAGAAACGAGTAGAGAAGTTCCCGATTCGCGAACTTTCGGCTGCGGAGCGGGAGCGCTTTGTCACGGACTGGCGAGTGGTGCAGTCGCGCTTTGTGGACGATCCGCAAGGCGCGGTCCGCGACGCCGATCAACTGGTCGTCCGTCTCATGCAGACGCGCGGCTATCCCATGAGCGATTTCGAGCAGCGGGCCGCCGACATCTCCGTCGATCATCCTCGGGTGGTCGACAACTATCGCGCGGCGCATGAGATCGCTCTCCGTCACGAGAGAGGCCAGGCCACAACCGAGGACCTGCGCAACGCAATCATCTACTACCGCTCGTTATTCGACGAGCTACTCAGCAAACCCGCAGAAGCCAGAGAGGTGGCATAATGGCCGATCCATTACGTAAGGACAATCCACTCACAACCGCAGATTTGGCAGGCCGTAAAGAAGAGGCACGACGCGGTCCCGCCGACGTTCGGGAAACCGACGAAGCCAATCGCCCCAAGCTGGTGCGCAACGAAAATGCTGTCGAGAGGGCGGAGCAGAACCGGGCAGCTGGCGCTCCCGCTCCGGCTGCGCATGACGTAAATGCGCCGACGCCGCTGTTCTCGCAGAACGACGTTGGTGACTTGCGCGGGCGCTGGAGTAATGTGCAGGCCAGCTTTGTCGACGAACCGCGGCATGCGGTGGAAGAAGCCGACAAGTTGGTCGCGGCCGTCATGCAGCGTTTGGCGGAAGGCTTCGCCAATGAGCGGTCAAACCTGGAGAAACAGTGGGACCGCGGCGATAACGTTTCGACGGAACACCTGCGCATCGCCTTGCAGCGATACAGGAGCTTCTTCGATCGGCTGTTGAACGCCTGAGGAGTTGTTGCTGTGCAAAGCCGCCCTTCGGGGCGGCTTTTGTTTTGCTGCGACTGTGAGGACAGATCGCTATCTCAACAATCGGCAATTCGCGCGAACGGCCGTCCCTCGCCTTGGCACTCCGACACGCATTGGAGTAAAGTGCTAGCGCCATTCTTGGGCAGCCGCAGGGTGGTGGAGGAGACAATCATGGCGAACCTGGCGAAGCATTCCTTGTCGTCTTTGATTCTTAGCGCAGCGCGCAAAGCGTCGATGCTGGCAATCTGCATCTTGATGACGCTGGTTACGGCGAAGTCGGCCCCGGCGCAGACCTTCACCGTGCTGCACGAATTCACCGGAGGCGAAGATGGCGAGATCCCCTACAGCGGGCTGACGCTGGATCGGGGCGGTAATGTTTACGGCACGACCAGCTACGGCGCCAACCAGAGTTGCCTGGGCGGATGCGGGACGGTCTTTCGCATCTCGCAAGCTGGGATTTTTACCACGCTCTACCGCTTCCACGGAATTGACGGAGAGACTCCGCAGGCCAACGTCACCATTGCCTCCGACGGCACGCTCTACGGCACCACGGAGTTCGGAGGCGCGCAGGGCACAGGCAACGTGTATCGGCTGCAGCCGCCGGGACGCGCTCTGGCGAATGCTACCGGGACCTGGAACGAGACGGTGATTCACACCTTCGGATCGTACAACGACGGCCAAGGCGTTCTTCCGTGGTGGGGGTCGCTGATCTTCGACAGCGCCGGCAACATTTATGGGACAGCTTCCGCCGGAGGAACGGGACCTTGCGCCTCCGGAGGTTGCGGCACCGTCTTCGAGCTTTCGCCCTCCAACGGCAGCTGGACGTATAGCGTGCTCTACCGCTTCACCTGTGGCGCCGACGGCGCCTCGCCATTTTCCGGCGTGACTATGGACGCGGAGGGCCGCCTTTATGGCACCACGGATGGGGACCTCCGTTGTGACGGCGGGACCGCTTATCAGCTTGTGCATGGGGGCTCCGGCTGGACAGAGAACACCATGCATCAGTTTCAAAACCTCGATGATGGGGGAGAGCCCGTCGGTGGCCTGGTCGTGGATGCCGCGGCGAATGCCTACGGCATAACTGGGAATGGAGGTACGAGCGGCTGCGGCGGTGTCATCTACGAACTGAGTCCAAGAGGTGTTGGTTGGACATTCAGTCGGATCTACTGCCCGGTTGGGCCCGTGGCAGGCGGATCCGAATCGGCGATGACCATGGATGCAGCCGGCAATCTGTACGGAACAACCACCGCTGACGGCGCCAACCGCCGCGGCTCGGTTTTCAAGTTGACCTACGACAATGGAAGCTGGACCTACACGGACTTGCACGATTTCACCGGAGGAGCCGACGGCAGCGGTCCGGTTGGAACGCTGGCGCTGGATGCCGATGGCAATGTCTACGGCACGTCGGTTTACGGTGGCACTGGCGGCGGCTGCGAATTCGGCAACGGATGCGGTGTAGCCTGGAAGATCACGCCGTAGCGAAGCCTGCACCAGACGGACACAGACTTGTTACCAGCATGTGGCGAGCCTGCCGAGGGTTCATCCACATGAACCTAAGTCTCTGATCGTCTTTCACTTACGCCGTAATCCAAAATTAAGTTGTGGCCTCCGTCAGGGCGAGAGATATTTGCTCCTGCGATAACGCATAAACCGCCCGCTTACAGGAGCACGTCATGCACGGTTTCCGGTTCCGTCTCCTTCTCATCACGGTTATTGGGTGCGCGCTGATCGGCGTTGCGATCCCGGCAGCGCACGCGCAAAACTATCACGTGATTTACAACTTCACAGGCCACGCCGATGGAGGAAGTCCTGCCGGCGGGCTGGTGATGGACCAGCACGGAAATCTCTATGGCCTGACCTTCGACTATGGCACGGGAACCTGCGATTTTGGTGGAAGCCCCGGCTGCGGTACGGCGTACGAGTTGGAACGCCACGGCCAGGCATACCTCTTTAACCTCCTGCACACCTTTACCGGAGGAAGCGATGGAGCGTACGCCTCGGGCCGGATGGTGTTTGGGCCCGACGGCGGCCTTTACGGCACGACGACTTTCGGAGGCGGAGGCAACTGCACCTTTGGTCAGGGTTGCGGCACCGTCTTCAGGTTGAGGCCGCCGGCGACGGTCTGCAAGTCCATAACGTGCACCTGGTCGGAAACCGTGCTCTATCGCTTTACCGGCACCAACGACGGCATGTGGCCGCAGCTGGGCGACCTGATATTTGATTCGACCGGAAACATTTACGGCACGACTCCAGATAACGTTTTCGAGCTGGTCCATTCCAATGGTGGCTGGGCATTCAACGCCCTGTTCACCTTCACGCAAAGCCAGGGAGGCTGCTGCTCGTTCAGCGGGGTGATCCCCGATTCCGCCGGAAACCTGTACGGCACGACCTACGCGGGAAGCACGGGGTCAGGGCTGGTTTTCGAACTGTCGCCCTCCTCCGGCGGCTGGACCTACAACACGCTCTACAACTTCCAAGGCCAGACCGACGGCAGCGAACCGCAAGGCAACCTGATCTGGGACAACGAGGGAAATCTCTATGGCACGACTCCGATGGGTGGAACGAACAATCTGGGCACGGTGTACGAACTAACGCCTTCAACCGGGTATTTTTCCGTGCTCCACTCTTTCTACGGACCTGAAGGGGAGATCCCCTTTGATGCGGTGGTGTTCGATGCTCAGGGGAATCTCTACGGCACAACCTGGGGAGGCGGCTCTCATGGTCAGGGCACTGTCTTTAAGCTGACCCCTGCTGGCGATGGCACATGGACGTATCAGCGCTTGTACGACTTCACCGGCCAGAGCGACGGTGCAAGGCCGGAGAGCAAGCTGATCGTGGATGCCAACGGGAACGTTTATGGCACGACGATTTATGGGGGCTCAAGCAACTGCAACGGAGGCTGCGGAGTGGTGTTTGAGATTACGCCGTAGGGAAGACCCAGGTCTCGAAACCGCGAGACCCTTCGGCAAGCTCAGGGCAGGCTCTGGGGCACCCCGATTACTGCACTTGGACCTTGACCTGGAGTTTGCCTTCGGCGGGAACCTGAACGATTTCGCCGTGCTTCAAGTATGGCTGGAGCACCGCGGGATTGCCCCACTCCAGGTTCCAGCCGTTGGCGATTGCGATGACTGTGTAGGGTCCGGGCACGATGTTACTGAGCGTGAAGGTTCCGTCACTGTCGCTTTGATCGCGACGAAACAGCGGAGAATTGTTCGCCGGGTCTTGCGGGACCAGCACGACCATCGCTCCCGCGAAGGGCTGTCCGTCGCGCAAGACCGTTCCATCCACTCGCCCCGCACCGCGCGCGGCAATCGCAGCGAGATGAACGCTGCTGCCGGGACCGACCTCAAGTGTGCGTCCTACCATCCTGGCGCCGGTCGCAACCAGCTTCTTCAGATAGAAGCGTTGCGGCGTTCCAAGCGTCACCAGATAACGCCCGGCTCGCACGTTGTTTGAGTTGAATTCGAATGTGCCGTTCGGGCTTATCTCGTTGCTGAACGTCTCGCCGGTATCGGGATTCATCAGTTGAATCAGCGAATGGTCCGGCACGCGTGAGTCCTCGAACAGGATCGTACCTGTGATGGTGGCAAATGCGGGACCTTCGGAGGCGCTGAGGTCGGCGTCGCCGGTCAGGTCGATCTCGCGGTACCAGCCCCGCGAGTTGCTCTTATCGTTAGCGCCGGTTGAGGGCGGTATCTCGATTACATAGTGACCGGGCGAGAGACCGGAAATCTCAATCACGCCGGGCGCCACCCACGATGTGGGAGAGTTGTACGCGGACTCCAGATAGCCGTCGAAGAGGCGCTGCGACACGCGGGGGAAGATCATCCTGCCGAGCACGGCGCTTTGCGCCGTCGCACCGGTATGGATCCGCAGGTGCAATGAGGGGACCGCACGCATCACGAGATCGGCGGTCTCCCGGTCGCCCGGCGTAAGCTGCAGCGGCGTGGCCGCCGCCGAGTCGGTCACGTCGGGATAAAACGTAAGCGGATAGGTGACATCGAGTGAGGCGTCGTCTTGCCCAGCTTGGGGAGAACTAGACTCCGGCGACGGCGGGTTGCGGGATCCACGGACATTTTGCGCATACCAGGGGCGCGCGGCCACCGCCAGATAGTAGGCGCCCGGTTCCAGATGGCCGATGTGATAGTGGCCCTGATCGTCGGTCTGCGCCTGGTTGACCGAGACCGTCTTCCTCACTCCGTCCTCAATGTTGGTCTGAAAGAGCCGCACCATCGCATACTGCACGGGATCGTTGTTCTCATCGGTGACGTTGCCCTCGATCGAGGCGTCGGGTTGCAGGCGAAACACCAGGTGCTCGCTGTCGAGATCGGGGCCCACGGCTATGGCACTGGCGTAGGCATCGTGGCGATCAAAGCTCTGCAATGAGTAGCCGCGGGCGGTTGCCGCCAGCGAGTACTTGCCGCGGGTGAGGGTGGCAAACGCAAAGTGACCATCGGCTCCGGTCATAACCGATTGCGAGAAGTCGCGCTCCGTTCCGCGGGTGACGGGGGCGATCGCCACCGATGCCGATGCGACCGGCTGTCCGGTCAGCGAATTCACCACCACTCCGGCAATTCGATATCCCTGCTGCGCGGTTGTGGCTTGGGCATGAGTCGCCGGGGCTGTGGGGGTTTGAGGTGGAACCGCCGCAGCTGGCGGCGCCTGCTGCGCCGATACACTCGCGAGCAGCAGCAGGGCAGAAAAAATGCAGGCCGGCACCGAGTTCATCGCCCATTGCCTCGCTGTATCAGGTCCAGCGAAAGCTGCGCGTTCTGGCCGGGACTTAAAGTGATGCTTGCAGCCTGCGACGCATAGGGCTCAAGCGCGTCAGGGTTGGAATATTCGAGACCTTCGATGCGATCGAAGGCGAAGACCAGATACTCGCCGGGCGGCAAGCCAGTCAGTGTGTAGGTGCCGCTGCCACCCATCGCAAGTGGGCTGGATTTCGAATGAGTCTGTGGCACAACAATCAAGGTCGCCCTTTGTTGGCGGGCATTGTCGCCTCTCAGGGTCGCGGTCAGGCTGGCGCTGTCGTCGCGCAGTGAAACTTCCAGAGGATAGCTTTGGCCCGCCGCTACCGTGATGTCATCGTACAGAACATTGGTCTGACCATAGCTGGCGGACTGCACGTACCACGGCGGCTGCGGCATCAGCTTCACGGTGTAGCTTCCCGGGTCGACATTCTGGATCACCATCACATTGTGCCCGCCGCGCTGCTGGAAGCTGGAATACGATTCCGTGGCGTTCGGCTGCGACGGCAATAGCGCGACGCTGACGGGCGGATGGTCCTCGCCCCAACGGCTGCCAGATGCGGAAGCCCCGCTGGAGGTCGGATGCGACTGCATATGAACGACGACGGGAATCGAGATGGCGGGCGAGAGCGTCAGGTGCACGTTGTCGAGGTTGGAGCTCACGGTAATTCTCTGCTCGGCGCGTAAAGGAGTGAGAGAGGCGCTGGAGACCGCCTTCACAACGTAGGTGCCGGCGGGCACGCTGTCGAAACTGAAGGTCCCAACTTCCATGTTGAAGTGCACGGGCAGCGAGAGCTCGTCGCCCGAGGTGCTGAATACCATCAGCCCCACGCCCTGGTCAGGCGCCTGGCCGCTGACCGCGCCCGAAACGTGATAGATGGGTACGGGACTGAGTGAGAAATCGGCTTCCGCCTGCTGACCGGCGGCAAGCTGGAGGGGCGCGGCAGAATTCAAGTCGGGGACGCCCGGATAGTACAGGTGAGGGAAGCCGGTTGTCGCATGCTGCCCCTCGGGCAGGATCTGCCCCTCCGACTGCGCAGGCCCAACCGAAAGGAAATAGGTTCCAGGCATCAGACTGGCGAAGCGGAAGTGGCCGTCTTCGTCGGTTTCGCTCATGCCGCGGGGCTCCCACAGAGTGTGGCCGTCCCGCAAAGCCCGGCAGGTCAAGCGCACGGAAATGTGCTCGATGCCGATGTTCGAGGCGTCGGTGACACGGCCATAGATCGCCGACATCGGTGCGAGCTTGATGGTTTGCGCGCCGGTGTTGGGGCCGATTTCGATGGGATGCACGAAAGAACCGCCGGCCTCCTGATCGCTGAAGAAGCCGGGCTTCTGCGCGGTGAGGATGATCTGTCCGGCAGGCAGTCCTTCGAACTGGAAGCGGCCGTCGCCGTCGCTGAACGCGCTTCGCGAAGCGCTGCCGTTGGCCCGAACCAGGGCGCGCGGGATCGGCTCTCCCGTCGCCGAATTCAGCACGCTGCCGCTGAGGACGAAGGTGTCATGGGCGCCCGCGCCGGCCTGGCCCCCAAGCTGAGCGAAGGCTGGCTTGGCGGAGAACAGCGCAAGCGTCAGTCCCAAAAGTGAGTACCACAATGTGAGATATAGGCGCGTGCTGGATGGTAAAGGCACCGGCCGGATGGTATCTGGCGACAGAGGCGCTCCGAGCGAATTGCCAGTCCATTCCCGGCACAACATGGTCGTCGACTCCTCGAAACCTCTATGTTACCTCGCGCGCAAGGGGTTTCCGCTGTGAGTTAGACGAAGCAGGCAAGCGCTTAGGGTGTTGGGATTTTCGGGGCGCGCGAAAACTGTGGCAGACTTAAGCGCAAGGTAAGCACGATGACAGACTGGTGGCAGGATTTTTTCGATGCCGATTACATTCGCCTCTGGAGCGAATTCGTTTCGCCGGAGAGAACCGCAGCCGAAGTTGATGGCTTGTGGCAGCTTCTCGGGTTGCGTGAGCGAAGCCGTGTGCTGGATGCGCCGTGTGGATATGGGCGTCTGTCACGGCCATTGGCGGAACGGGGAGCTGTCGTCGTGGGGGTCGATCAGTCGGCGGCTTTGCTGGGGCACGCCGAGAGCGAACGCGGTGACATTGGAAGCGATCGCCTGCGCTATATACATCATGACCTGCGCCAGCCGATTCCGGAGGGCGGCTTCGACGTCGCGATAAACATTTTTTCATCGCTGGGATACGGCGAGGAGGAGAATGATCTCGCTATTCTTCGCAACCTGCGAGATGCGGTGCGTCCCGGCGGACTGATTCTGGTGGAGACGGCCCATCGCGATTTATCGGTTGCCAACTTCGTGCGCGGACTCAAACCATCCATGCGTCTGCCGGATGGGACGCTGGTGGTCGAGGAGCTGGCGTTTGATGCCATTGCCGGCCGCGTGAACGCTTGCTGGTATTGGTACGGGCCGCGAAGCAGCGGCAGCAAGAACGCGTCCATACGTCTTTACTCAGCTACGGAATTGGTTGCACTGATCGAGAAGGCGGGCTTGCGTTTCCGTTCGGCGCACCACGGTTGCTCACCGCAGCCCTTCAAGGCCGAAGCGCCGGACATGGGAGGGCGGTTGGCGCTTTTGGCTGAGCGCGCTTGAAGTTTTCGAGTAGGCCAGAAGTTGGATGCCGATGAAATGGAAGAGGCGGCGGCTACTGCAGCCGCCTCAATGATTGCTGGAACGCTTTACTGCGCGAGAACGTGCGTTGCTTTATCGCCCGCGAAGGTCATCTGCTGCAGTACATGTTCGTTATTGCCGTTGGTTGAATAGAGCTGCTGGGTGTGCTCCGCCTTGGCTTTCAGCGGAACCAGTGTGCAGTTGGCTTTAGCTTCGGCCTTGCCATTTACCTGCTTGAAGATCATGACGTGCGTCTGCCCGCTCATCTGATGAGTGACGGTATAGTTGCCTGCGGGTAAAAGCGTTCCGCCGACAACCGTGGGCGCGGTAAACGTGATGGTCTGGTTCTCAGCGATTCCCATCGAGTTGGTCTTGGCCAGCATCGCCGTAGCGGCGAATACCGTGACCGCCGCCAACAGGACGGCGACCATCGTTCTTCGAGACATAGTTCCTCCCTGGATTTGCCCGCTGATGCGGGCCTATGAATCCAATTGCAGTGTAGATTCGCTGGCGCACCCTTGCCGTGAGGCGAATCACATGCGGCTGTGAAGACGATGGCGGTGAACGCACCTGAAAGGATTTTGGACAGCCATCCTCTGTGTCCTCCGTGGTGAAACGATTTCCGGCCGCCGATTCCGGCATTCCCCTCGCTGTGATTTTTTTCGAATAGCCCTATTGCCGATTGCCTCTTCTGCCGATAGCAGTGACTGAGCGTACTTGTAGCTACGCGCAGGCTCGCGCGGAAATCCGCGGCGGGCCTCGCAGAGAGGAAAGGGCAGAAATGAAATCGCATCTGATTGGCAATTTGCTGCGGGAGGAATCCGGACAGGACCTGATCGAATACGCTCTCGTGGCGGCAGTGCTTGCTTTGGCCGCGGTCGCGGGCATGACCACCCTGGCCAGCAACATCAGCAACGCTTTCAGCGCGGTGGGCAGCAAGCTCAGCAGCTCCATCGCCTGAGTACGCCAACGGCAACCTCCCGGGCATGAACGCCGGGCGGGTGCCGGGATGACGTCCGGGCATTAACGCTTCAGCGCCGGAGAAGTTCGAGGGCCACTTCTTCGGCACTGGTCCAGGGCCGGTATTCCTCGATGAGCGAAGTGCCGGATTGCCGGCTCCTGCCCCGTGCAATGTTTTGTGAGATGAAACCATGAACTCCCGTCGCCTTCTGGTCGCTTCTTTGGTGGCGCTGCTGCTTGCCGGCGGCGCGACTTTGTTTGTCAGCCGCAAGCTGCTGGCGCGTAACGGGGCCCCGTCTCGAGTGCAGCACTACGTCGCCGCCGCGCGCCCGCTGCAGCCCGGCGAGTTGCTGAAGCCGGAGGACCTGACCCTGGTGGAGTGGCCCGCGGCGAAGCCGCTGGCGGGCGCCTTCAGCAAGCCCGGCGACTTGGCGGGGCGCGCCGTGATCTATCCCGTTGCCGCCTCGCAGCCCCTGCTGCAGGACTATCTGGCCGCTCCGGGATCGGTGATTGGTTTGACCACGAAGATCCCGGAGGGCATGCGCGCCACCTCGGTAAGGTCCGACGAGGTGGTAGGCGTGGCGGGCTTTCTGTTTCCCGGATCGCATGTCGACGTGCTGGTCACTTTCCGCTCCGACCGCTTTCCCACGCCGGCGACGCAGATCGTCTTGCAGGATGTCGAGGTGCTGACCGTCGGACACAAGGTGCAACCCGATCCCCAGGGCAAGCCGGAATCGGTCAACGTGGTGACGTTGCTGTTGACACCGGAGGACTCGCAAAAGCTGGTGCTGGCCAGCTCGCAGGGAGGCATCCAGTTCGTGCTGCGCAATGGCGCCGATCACACCCGCGTCGATGCGACGCCGATGCAGATGGCGCAGCTTTCCGGTCCGGCGCCTGCTCCGGCGGCAGCACCCGCGGTAACGCCGCGCTCGCGTTTGCCGATAAAAGAACCGTACGTAGTCGAAACCATACTCGGCGATAAGCGCACGACGCGGAGCTTCGAGTGAAAAAACCATGTCACCCCTTGCACATTGGAACGCCCTTTTCCCCCTGAGCGTGCTGCTGCTGGCGCTGTCGAGCCTGAGCGCACAGAATCTGCCGGCGGGCGCGGTTGCCGCTCCTGGCGCGCCGCCGACGTCGAGCGCGCCTGCAACTGCGCCCGGTCCGGCTCCAGCGGTGTCCCCGGCGCCTACACCCGCCGCGAGCGATTCCGCTGCGCAAATGCACGCTTCGCCGATGGCGCTGAAGGTAGCCAGCACGCCGGAGGCGACGCACGCCCCATCGCAGGCCGACGCGACGGCTGGTCAGACGCCGGTCTTGCGGCTCATCGTCGGACGCTCTTTGTTCGTTGATGTCCCTGACAAGTTGCGTCGCGTGTACGTGAGCAATCCCGTCGTGCTGGATGCGATCACCTCCAGCCCGGTAGAGGTCGTAATTACGGCGAAGTCTGCCGGAACCAGCAGCCTGGTGCTGTGGACGATGACCGGGCAGAAGAAGATGTTCACCGTTCTGGCCGACGTCGACGTTGCGGGGCTGCGGGAAGCGCTGCAGCAGGCGTTGCCCGGCGATCAGGTGGAGGTTGAGGCGCAGCAGGCGAGGATCCATCTCAGCGGGGTGGTGAACAGCGATGCCGCAGCGGAAGAGGCGGCGCGACTGGCGACGGTGTATTCCAAGGACGTGGTGAATTCGCTGATCGTCGACGCGCGTCACCTGCCGCAGATTCAGCTGCAGGTGCGCATCGCCGAGATCGACCGCTCCAAGCTGAATGCCTTCGGCATCAATCTGTTCAGCCTGGGCAAGAACAGTGGCGCGGCCACCACGGGGCAGTTCGGGCCGCCGTCATTCATGACGCAGAACGGCAGCAACACGGCGGTGATCAGCGATTTCCTGAACCTGTTCTACTTCAACTTCGATCACGGCATTGGCGCAACCATCAAGGACCTGCAGAACAAAGGCATCCTCGAGATCCTGGCCGAGCCCAACCTGACCACACTGCATGGCCGCCCGGCGCGCTTTCTGGCAGGCGGCGAATTCCCCTATCCAATCGTGCAGCCGGGAGGCGGTGTGGGCAGCGTGCCGACCGTGACCGTGGAGTTTCGGCCTTACGGGGTGAAGCTGGAGTTCACGCCATTCGTCAACTCCGACGGCACCATCCGGTTGAAAGTCGCGCCGGAGGTGAGCGCACTGGATTACACCAACCAGGTGGTGATTGCCGGCTACGCGCTGCCCGCGCTTTCTACCCGCAAGGCGGAGACGGAAGTGGAGTTGAAGGATGGGCAGAGCTTTGGTATCTCCGGCATCCTCGACCACCGCACCACCGACACCCTGAGCAAGATACCCGGCATCGGCGATATCCCGGTGCTGGGGCAGTTGTTCCGCTCCAAGAACCTCGACCGCTCCACCATGGAGCTGGTGGTAATCGTCACCCCGAAAATCATCGACCCCTTGAACGCGCCGCAGACACCGCCGGCCACTCCCCCTATGCCGGCGCCGTTTTTGGACAAGCAAAACTTCGACCGCAATTTGCCGAAGAACTAGAAGGGGAGCAGCGAGTCCGTATGCGATGGGAGAGTGCAACGTGAGCGGAGAGGACAAGCAGAACGCAGCTGAGCTGTGCGCCGCCACCTTGTGCGTCGATGCGGCGACCGCCGAGCAGGTGCGCCGGGCGGTGACCGCCAAGAGCGGGAGCTTTGCCGGCGAGATGCAGGATTATGCCCGCGCCGACGGCGATCCTCTGGTGCTGCAGAAATTGCAGCGGGCGGAAGTCTCGGTCTGCGTCATCGATTTCGATTGCGACCGGGCGGCGGCGGTAGAGGCGGCCAAGGCGATTCAGCAGGAGTTGCACGGCCGCAGCACGCTGATCGCGGTCTCCGCCAAGGCGGATCCCGGCCTGATTCTGGAAGCCATGCGCGCGGGATGCGGGGAATACCTGACCAAGCCGGTTGCGGCCGATCAACTGGACGAGGCGCTGGACCGGCTGCGGGCGCGGCTGAGCTCGCTGAAGCCGACGAAGGTGAAGCCGCAAGGCCGCATCCTGGCGTTGTTGGGAGCGCGCGGCGGAGCGGGCACCACGACGCTGGCCGTCCATCTGGGCTGTTTCCTGGTGCGCCAGTATGGCAAGAAGACGCTGATCCTCGACGAGCACCGCCGGCTGGGCCATGTCTCGCTCTATCTGGGTGAGGACGGCGCCAGCTATCACTTTTACGAGCTGGTGCGCAACATCAGCCGGCTGGACGAAAGCCTGCTGCAGGGCTTCGTCATCCACCACTCCAGCTGCCTCGACATTCTGCCGTCGCCCGATGTTTTCGACGACTCCGCCAATGTGTCACTCGACGATATCCAGCGCGCCATCCGCTTTCTGGGCGAAAACTATGAGTTTGTAGTGATCGACTGCCCGCACGGCGTGCACAACCTGAGCCTGACCACCATCGACTGCTGCGACGAGCTGTATCTGATCGCCACCCCCGACGTGCCGGCGCTGCGCGACCTGTCGCGCTACATCGACCGGCTGCTGCAGAGCAATGTGCCGCCCGCCAAGATCAAAGTCGTCATCAATCGCTACTCGTCCGAGGGAGCCCTGTCCCTGGAACAGATCGAGAAAGCGATTCGCCAGCCGATTGCCATCACGATTCCCAACGCCACCTCCGACCTGATGCGCGCCATGAATACCGGCAGCCCGGTGCTGCCGGACCGCAAATCCGAATTCGTGGTTCAGATGAAAAAGTGGGCGGCCAGCCTGGTGCCAGCCGACACCACCGAGGCGGCCGAACCGAAGCGGAGGTTTGCGTTTTGGAGCTGAGGCGAGCTCACCCCATTGCCTTGAGGAGAAGTCATGGCTGAAGCTGTCGTCCTGGGATTCGGAGAGAAGCATCTACCGCTCGACAGTCCGCTGTGGGCGCGGGCGCAGCAGGAGGTGAAGTCGGCGGTCCATCGCGAGCTGATCGACAAGGCCGACCTGGAGAAGCTGCTGTACCTGGGAGACACGCGCGGCCGGCAGCGGCTGCAGGAGTTGATCCTGCAACTGGTGGGCGAACATGGCATCCCCTTCAGCGCCGCCGAGCGCACTCGCATGGCCAGCGAGGTGCTGGATGAGGTCTTCGGCCTGGGCCCACTGGAGCCGCTTTTGCAAGATCCCACAGTGACGGACATTCTGGTCAACACGGCCAGCCTGGTATACGTCGAGCGCGGCGGGGTGCTGGAGAAGACCAACGTGGTCTTCAAGGACAATCATCATCTGCTGCACATCATCGAGAAGATCGTCTCGAAGGTCGGCCGCCGGGTCGATGAGTCGTCGCCCATGGTGGATGCGCGGCTGACGGACGGCTCGCGCGTGAACGCCATCATTCCGCCGCTGGCCATCGACGGCCCTCTGCTCTCCATCCGCCGCTTCGGTACCGACCCGCTGACCGCGAACGATCTGATCGCCTACGGCGAGATGAAGCCGGTGATGATGGAGGTGCTGCAGAAGGCGGTGCGGGCGCGGCTGAACATCGTCGTCTCCGGCGGCACCGGAGCAGGGAAGACGACGCTGCTGAATGTGCTCTCCGGATTCATCTCGCCGCGCGAACGCATTGTGACCATCGAAGACTCGGCCGAACTCAGGCTGAAACAAGAGCACGTGGCGCGGCTGGAGTGCCGGCCGCCGAACGTGGAGGGCAAAGGCGGCGTACGCCAGCGCGAGTTGCTGATCAACGCCTTGCGCATGCGCCCGGACCGCATCATCGTCGGCGAGGTGCGCGGCGAAGAAGCGCTCGACATGCTGCAGGCCATGAACACCGGCCACGACGGCTCCATCACCACCGTGCACGCCAACAGCCCGCGCGATGCCATCGCCCGCATTGAGACCATGGCGCTGATGGCCAATCTCAATCTGCCGCAGATGGCCATGCGGCAGCAGATCGCGGCTGCCATTCACATCATCGTGCAGGTGTCGCGTATGAGTGACGGTTCGCGCCGTGTCACCCATATCTCCGAGATCACCGGAACGAGTGACCAGGTGATCAGCATGCAAGACATTTTCCTGTTTCAGAAGCTGGGGGTCGGGCCGAACGGCAAGGTGCTGGGACGTTTCTGTGCGACCGGTATCGTACCCAAGTTTGCCGAGAAGTTGCAGGCGGCGGGCACGCCGCTGGACACGCGGCTGCTCAACTTCTCCGAGGAGGTTTAGCCGGTGTTTCTGATCGCCACGGTCTTCCTCGTCGTGCTGGTGTTGAGCTTTGTGGTCGTCATGCTGGCGACGCGGCCCACGCCCGCCGAGCGTGTCATCGAGGGAAGAATTGCCAAGCTGAGCGGGCAAGGTGGCGCCGCGGGGAATCTGCCGGACGAACTTTCGCAGATTATCAAGCAGACGCGGCTCAGCAAGCTCCCCTGGCTGGATGAGGTGCTGAAGCACATCAGCCTGGCACAACGGATTCAGCTGCTCATCACGCAGGCGGAAAGCGGCTGGACGGTGGGCGGGGTGCTAACAGGCAGTGCCTTTCTGGGTGCGCTGGGATTCGCGGCTGGGTATTACGAATTGTCCAGCGCTGCGATCTCCCTGTTACCGGCGATGATGTGCGCGGCCTCGCCCTTCCTGCTGTTGCGCTGGCAGCGGCAGCGGCGCCTGAAGCTGTTCAACCGCCACTTGCCCGAGGCCATCGATCTGATGGCGCGTGCCCTGCGCGCCGGGCACTCGGTGCCGGCGGCGATCGAGATTGTCGGCGACGAATCTCCCGAACCGGTGCGCAGCGAATTTCGCGAGGTCTATCGCCAGCAGACCTTCGGCTTGCCCACGCGCGAGGCGCTGGTGCAGTTGGGCGAGCGCATTCCACTTCCTGAGCTGAACTTTGTGATCACCGCAATGCTGCTGCAGAAGGAAACGGGCGGCAACCTGGTGGAGGTACTGGACCGCACCGGAGCCGTGATTCGCGAGCGGCTGCGCATCGAAGGCGAGATACGGATCTATACCGCGCAGGGACGCATGACGGGCTGGATCCTCTCGCTGTTGCCCATCGCCATGTTCTTTCTGCTCAGCCTGGCGAACCGCGGATACGTTCGGGTGCTGGTGGAGGACCCCACGGGCCAAAAGCTGGTCTATGCCGGACTCGGTCTTATGACGCTTGGCGGGCTGGCGATCCGCAAGATCGTGAACGTGAAGATATGAACGGCAACGGACTGGCAATCGCTATCAGTTTGCTGGTGGTCCTGTTTGGCGGGCTGCTGGTGGCGACCGTTTTCGTGCTGATGCGCTCCTGCGAGTGTTCGAAGCGCCTGATGGAAGTGACGCGAGCTCCGTTGCGCCTGCCGCACGAGTCGACTGAGGGCTGCGAGCTGGCCGTGCGGCTTGCGCTGAACATTGTGCGCTGGGTTCGCACCCGCCTGGGTTTTGTGCAGGACGAAAAGCTGCGGCAAAAGCTGCTGACCGCGGGTTTGCGGCAGAGCGCCGCGGTAGACGTTTATTTCGGGATCCGGCTGCTGGCGCCGGTGCTGGCCGTGCTGGTGGGGACTTTTATTCGCCAGAACACATTTTTCTGGATCGCAGCGCTGCTGGCGCTAGCGTATATGGCCCCCGATATCTGGATCAGCCAATGCCTGCGCCGGCGGCGGGAGCACATTCGTCTCGGCCTGCCCGACGCGCTCGATCTGATGGTGGTGTGCGTGGATGCGGGCTTGGGGATCGATCAGGCGTTGCTCCGCGCCGGTCAGGAGCTGGCGCGCAGCCAGCCGGAGATCTCGGAGGAATTCATGCAGCTCAACTTCGAGCAGCGCGCCGGCAAGCCGCGCCTGGAAGCATGGCAGAGCATGGCGGAGCGCACCGAGGTCGAGACGGTGAAGAGTTTCGTCCACATGCTGGCTCAGACCGATC
>Ga0335069_10003601_pt1 | contig 23283 bp, 21 predicted proteins | sample Lox_Sample_11_FD_206714 | JGI IMG/M metagenome (GOLD analysis project Ga0335069, IMG submission 206714) | Soil microbial communities from Loxahatchee National Wildlife Refuge, Florida, United States - Lox_Sample_1.1 | ecosystem: Environmental > Terrestrial > Soil > Wetlands | place: USA... | reverse complement strand
TGGCGTACGACGCGTACCTGGCGGATGAGGGGCCGGAGGGCGTGGAGCGGGCCGAGAACGTTCGGGAGCTGATCGCCGGCGCCGCCGCCTGGGCCGAGGTGGCCGGGCTGGACGGGGTGGAGGAGGTGGGGGGGGAGGAGGGGGCCGCCGGGGGGACGCCGATCGAGCGCTATCTCACGCAGTCGGCGCTCCTGGCGTCGACCGATTCGGTGCAGGGGGACACGGGGGTCACCCTCCTGACGGTGCACATGGCGAAGGGGCTGGAGTGGCCGGTGGTGGCGCTGGCCGGCCTCGAGGACGGTCTCTTCCCCCTGGCCCGTTCGGCGGCGCAGCCGGGCGGGGTGGAGGAGGAGCGGCGCCTCTGCTATGTGGGACTGACGCGCGCCCGCGAACGACTGTATCTCTCCTGGGCGCGCACCCGGTTCCGGAGCGGCCGGATGGAGATGTCCGAGCCCTCGCGGTTTCTGGAGACCATCCCGCCGGGGGTGATCCAGGAGCGCGCCACGACGCCGCTGTGGGATCGCGGCGGCTACCGCGCCCGGCCCGACCGGCCCGCGCGGCATCGGCCGGTGGAGCGCGACGAAGCTTTCTTCTCGGACGAAGACGCGTCGCAGGACGCGCCGCGGTACGCGCGCGGCGAGCGCGTGCGTCACCGGAAATTCGGCGGGGGAGTGGTGCAGGCCATCTCCGGCGGAGGCCGGAGCTTGAAGATCACCGTGCTGTTCGACGACCCCGACGTCGGCGCCAAACAACTGCTCGTGGCCTACGCGGGGCTCGAGCGCGATTGGGAGACGGGATGAGCGTCACGCCCGACGAAGTCCGGCAGATCGCGAAACTGGCGGAGCTGTCGGTGGATGAGGAGCATCTGCCCGAGCTGGCGGCGCAGATGTCCCGCATCGTCGACTACATCGCGCAGCTCGGCGAAGCGGGCGGGAGCGGGGGGACGGGCGACCACGCCAAGCCGTTCATCCCGGGACCCGACGCCATCCGCCTGCGGGAGGACGTGGTGGCGCCGCAGCCTCTCGAAGGGAAAATCTCCGACTTCGCGCCCGCGTTCAAGGACGGCTTCTTCCTGGTGCCCAAGCTCGGCGCGTTCGACGCCGGCGAGGAGACGGCGTGACCGAAGTCGAGGTCCTCGCCGCCGCCAAGGCCGCCGCGACCCGCCTGTCCAAGGCGAAACGGCTCAACGCGCTGCTCACGCCGCCCGCGGTCGTGCGCAAGTCGCTCGTGGCCCAGGCCAAGGCCGTCCGCGCCTCGGGTGTCCTGTACGGCATGCCGGTCGCGGTGAAGGACAACATCTGCACGCTCGACTTCCCGACGACCTGCGGATCGAAGATCCTCGAGGGCTATCAATCGCCCTATGAGGCGACGGTCGTCACCAAGCTCAAGGCGGCGGGCGCGCTCATCGCGGGGAAGGCGAACCTCGACGAATTCGCGATGGGCTCCTCCACGGAGCACTCGGCGTACGGCCGCGTGCTGCACCCGCTCGACCGCACCCGGGTGCCGGGCGGATCGTCGGGAGGCTCGGCGGCCCTCGTCGCCGCCGGCGCGGTACCGGCGGCACTCGGGTCGGAGACGGGCGGCTCGGTGCGGCAGCCCGCCGCGTTCTGCGGTGTGGTGGGGATCAAGCCGACGTACGGCAGGGTGAGCCGGTACGGCCTGGTGGCGTTCGGCTCGTCGCTCGATCAAGTGGGGGTGCTGGGGCGGAGCGTGCACGACGCGGCGCGGGTGCTGTCGGTGATCTCGGGGCGCGACCCCCGGGACAACACCTGCGAGGACCGTGATTCCCTGCGCCTGCCGACGGTCCCGGAGCGGCTCGAAGGCTTCGTGATCGGAATCCCGAAGGAATACTTCCCGGTCGATCTCCATCCGGGCGTGCGCCGGGCCTGCGACCGCGCCATCCGCGCGCTGAAGGACCTGGGGGCCGCCATCCGCGACGTGTCCCTGCCGCACACGGCGTACGCCATCCCGACGTACTACGTCATCGCGCCCGCCGAGGCGTCCTCCAATCTGGCGCGCTTCGACGGCGTCCGGTACGGCAGCCGCGCCGGCGGCGTCACGACGCTCGCCGATCTGTACCGGGAGACCCGGGGCGCGGGGTTCGGTCCCGAAGTGCAGCGCCGCATTCTGGTGGGCACCTACGTCCTCTCGTCCGGCTACTACGACGCCTACTACCGGAAGGCGCAGCAGATGCGCGCCCTCCTGGCCCAGGATTTCCGCAACGTCTTCGACCGGGGCGTGGATCTCCTCTTCACGCCGACGACGCCGACCGTGGCGTTCAAGGCGGGGGAGCGCACCAAGGATCCCGTCGCGATGTATCTCGCCGACTGCTTCACGGCGCCGGCCAACCTCACGGGCGTGCCGGCGATGTCGCTGCCGATCGGCCGGGTGAAGGGACTGCCCGTGGGCGGCCAGTTCATCGGACAGCCGTTCCTCGAGGACGACATGATCGAGGCCGCGTACGCCCTCGAGCGCGCCATCTCCGGGACCGACGAAGCGTGAGCGCCGCCTGGGAGACGGTCATCGGGCTCGAGACCCACGTGCAGCTCGCGACGGTCTCGAAGATGTTCTGCGGCTGCTCCACGCGGTTCGGCGCGCCGCCCAACACGAACATCTGTCCGGTGTGCCTCGGCCTGCCGGGCGCGTTGCCGGTGCCGAACGAGCTCGCGATCGCGCTCGCGGTGCGCGCCGCCCTGGCGCTGAACTGCGCGGTGCAGGCCCGGAGCGTGTTCGCGCGGAAGAACTACTTCTATCCCGATCTGCCCAAGGGCTATCAGATCTCGCAGTACGACCGGCCGCTCGCGACCGCGGGCCACTTGAGCTTCCTGTCTCCGGAGCGGGGCGTGGTGCGGGCGGGGATCGTCCGGGTCCACGTCGAAGAGGACGCGGGCAAGTCGCTGCACGACCGGTTCCCCAGGGCCACGGCGGTCGACCTGAACCGCGCCGGCGTCCCCCTCATCGAGATCGTCACCGAGCCGGACTTCCGGTCGCCGCAGGAGGCGCGGGCCTATCTCTTGACCCTGAAACAGGTCCTGCAGTACGTGGGCGTGTCCGAGTGCGACATGGAAAAGGGGAGCCTCCGGGTCGACGCGAACGTCTCGATCCGCAAGCCGGGGAGCACCGCGCTCGGCGTGAAGTGCGAAGTGAAGAACATCAACGCGTTCTCGTACGTCGAGAAGGCGCTGACCGTGGAGCGGGACCGCCAGATCGCGGTGGTCGAAGGCGGCGGGACCGTCACCCAGGCCACGATGCTGTACGACTCGAAGGCGAACACGGTACGCCATCAGCGGTCGAAGGAAGAGAGCAAGGACTACCGCTACTTCCCGGAGCCCGATTTGCCCCCGCTGCTCCTCGCGGAAGACTGGATCACGGAGCAGCGCGGGACGCTGCCCGAGCTGCCGGCCGCGAAGCGGGAGCGGTTCGTCTCCCAATACGGGTTGAGCCAGCAGGATGCCGGCGTGCTCACCGCCGAGCGGAGCGTGGCCGATTACTACGAATCGGTGATGCACGCGGGGGCGGAGCCCAAGGCGGCGGCGAACTGGGTGATGGGGGAAGTGCTGGCCCACGCCAAGGACCACCAGGAGCAGCTGCAGGTGCCGGCGGCGTCTCTCGCCGGGATCATCGCCCTGGTGAAAGGCGGCACGCTGTCTCACCAGGGCGCGAAGAAGGTGTTCACCGAAGTAGCCGCCCGGGGCGGGGATCCGCGGACCGTCGCCGAGGCGCTCGGCGTGATTCAGGTGGCCGACACGGGCGTCCTGACCCAATGGGTCGACGAGGTGGTGTCGGCGCATCCGGCCGAGGCGGCGCGGTTCAAGGGCGGGGAGGCGAAGCTGATGGCCTTCTTCGTGGGGCAGGTGATGAAGGCGTCGAAAGGCAAGGCGGATCCCAAGGCGGCGCCCCGGCTGCTCGAGGAGCGGCTCAGCCGGTAGGAGTCTCCGGCGGCGAGTCCCAGGGCCGTTGCGCCTTCGATTCCCGCCAGTAGCCCAGCGACACCTCGGGCAGGCCGAAGTGTTCCTCGGCCGTCTCGGTGACCTGCCGCGGATCTTCCCGCCCGCCTTCCGCCAGCGCCTGCCGGCGCATCTGCTTCGCCATCCCCAGCGCCTTCTCTCCCGATGGGTCGAGCCGCCGCGCCGCCGCGTCCTTTTCGCCGAGGGACTCCATCACGTACTGGAAGGCGACGGCCATGTGCCGCTCGACGTCGTCCGTCGGCAGGTCCCACCGGCTCGACTCGGCGATGATCTGAAACGCCCACTGCCAGCTCTGGCTCTCGGTGAGGTGCACCATACCGCGGAAGAGGCGGCGATTGGTGCGCACCGAGAAGAGCGTGGGCGAAATGATGCCGTCGAGGTGGGCGTCGCTCGCGCCGTGGTCCCTGAGGATGACCTCTTTCGCCGTGCGGGCGTACGCGTCGCCGAGGTGGGTTTCGAAGCGGCTCTCCCAGTAGCTGTGGCCGAGCGCGGTCGTGCTCGACGTGACGACCAGCTGGCGCGGCACGAAGTAGTTGTGCGCCACGGTGTCGGCGGCGAGGTGGGAGAGGTATCCGAGCCCGAAGGCGCGCAGGGCGTCGGTGGCCGCCTGGTCGTAGATCTCCTGGCCCACGTGCCAGGCGTGGCAGTGCCGCCCCACGGGCGCGTACTTCTTCGCCATCGAGGTGTCGGCCGCGATGTTGCCGTAGAGAAAATCGAAGGGGAACGACCGCAGCAAATCGGCGACGGCGACGGGCAGCTGGTGGAGATTGGTGAGCACCGACTCGCCCAGATAGATGTGCGTGCCCGGGGTCCAGGCGTGCAGCGGCGCGGGCAAGAGCACCAGCACCGCGAGCCCCAGGAGCGCCGCCGCGACGATGGGCTTCAGCGGGAGCGGCTCCGGCGCCGCTTGGTGAAGAGCCGCTTGCCGAGCGAGAACGCCGCCACGCCCCGGCGCACGGTCCGCACCGCCGCGACGGCGTCGAGGGCGGCGTCATCCGCCTCCTCCTGCAGCACGTCCACCAGCGCGGCGAGATTCGACATCCGCACTTCGGCGGCATCCGCGGCCCGGACGATCCGCAGCCGGATGTCCTTCGACGTGCCGACGAGCGCGTCCGCCTCCCCGCGGATGACACCCAGCAGGGCGCGGACGTCCTGCACCGCGGGAGCGGCGAGCTGCCGGAAGAAGCCGAGTGTCGCGCGGACCCCGAGTGCCGAAAGGACGGCCGCGACGGCGACGACGATGGCGGCGAGCGCGATGACGAGGAGGGAGAGCGCGGCGACGGCGGCGGCCCACGTGGGGATCATGCCGTAACCTCGGGCGTCGCGGGTGACGTTGTCAACGGTGGCGGGCGCAGCGCGCGCGTCATGGCCGACGGCGCGAGGAGCACGTTGAGCCCCAGCCCCACCAGCGCGGTGGTCACGACGGGGCCGCCGGCGACCGGGCCGTAGAGTATGAAGAAATTCATCGCCAACGCGACCGCGACGGTGCCCTGGGCGACTCCCGCGAGCCCGAGGTCGGGCGGCAGCTGGTCGAGGCGCAGGGCGCGGCGGCTGTACCGGACCGCCGCCCAGCGGCTCGCGGCGCGCGCCGCCACGAACACCGCCGCCGCGACGAGCAGCCACGGGGTGGGAAACGTGAGCACGGCGCCCGACAGGATGAGCAGGATGGCGGTCACCGGGTGCTCCCACGCGCGGAGCAGGGCCAGCGCCGCCCGCCGGTGCGGAGAGCGATTCACGATCACCGCCGCCGCGACGGCGCAGATCACGAACGGGGAGAGGTCCGCCGCGTAGCCGACGCCCGCGCCGAAGAGCAGGACGCCCAGCAGCCCGAGGTCCCGCTCTTCGGGATCCCGCGTGAAGTGGGTGAGACCGAGGTACAGGACGCCTACCAGGAGGCCGCTGACCAAGGCGAGTCCCAGCCAGGACACCCAGCCCAGGGGCAGGCCCCCGGAGGGCTCCCGGGGATGGTAGATGGTGAGCACCAGCGTGAAGGCCAGCGCCCCGGCGGCGGTGTCCAGCCAGGCCGCGATTTCGAAGGCCTGCCGCACGGAACGCCGGATCCCCACGGCCCGGGCGGTCATCGCCACGGCCCCCGGCCCCGTGACCACCGCGATCGCCGCCAGAGCGACGACGGTGGGCAGCGTCGGGCGGAACGCGGCGCCGAGCGGGTGGATCAGGCGGGTCAGGAGCCAGCCGATCAGCCCGGTGGCGAGGAGCACCGCGACCGCCTCGGCCGCGGCGAGGAGCCAGAGGGACCTCGGAATCTTCCGCACGTAACGCCAGGCGAGCGATGCCCCGAACGTGGCCCCGATCCAGCCGATGCCGAGCGCCATCGACGGCGCCAGGGCGCGCAACCCGTCGGCGTCGAGGATGTGGAGCGCCGGTCCCAACAGGATTCCGAGGAGCACGAGCGGCAGACCCGCGGAGACCACCAGGTCCAGCCGGAGTGCCGAGGGGTGCGGGAGCCGCGGAAGGCGGGTGACCGCGAGGCCGACGGCGAGGACGATCGCCAGGGCGAGAACGGGATTCACGGGCCGAACGTACGCGCGCGCTTGACGCAAGCGCAAGCCGCGCCATACCTTCCGGCACCAATGGCTTCCCCTCCGACATTCGTGGTTTCCGGTGGCCGCCCGCTCAACGGGACCGTGCGCCCCGCGGGAAACAAGAACGCCGCGCTTCCGATTCTTGCCGCCACCATCCTCGCCGACGGGCCGTGCGTCATCGACAACGTGCCGCGTATCCGCGACGTCGAGGCGATGCTCGCACTGCTGGAACGTCTGGGCGCCGGCGTGACGTGGTCCGGCCCCAACTCGGTGACCGTCGACCCGCGCAACGTCGAGCCGCGAGAGATCGACGCCGCGCTCGCGGCACGGATTCGCGCCTCGATCCTCCTGGCGGGTCCCATGCTCGGCCGGTTCGGGCGGGTGACGCTCCCGCCCCCGGGCGGGGACGTGATCGGCCGGCGCCGCATCGACACGCATTTCCTCGCCCTCGAGCACCTCGGCGCGCGCGTGACGGTCGGAGACCGGTATACGCTGGAGGCGAAGCAGCTCTCCGGCAGCGACGTCTTTCTCGACGAGCCCAGCGTGACCGGCACCGAGAACGCGCTGATGGCGGCCGCCAGCGCCCGCGGGACCACCGTGCTGCGGAACGCCGCCTCCGAGCCGCACGTCCAGGATCTGGCGCGGTTTCTCGTGTCCCTCGGCGCCCGGATCGACGGCATCGGCACCAACACGATGACGGTCACCGGCGGCGGACCGCTCAAGGCCGCGCGGCACACGGTGGGTCCCGATCACATCGAGATCGGCTCGTTCATCGGCCTCGCCGCGGTGACCAACGGCGCCGTGAGGATCGAGGGGGTCCGGGGGGACGATCTTCGGGCCACGTTGATGGCGTTCGAGCGTCTGGGCGTGCGCCCGCGGCTGACCGAAGACGCGCTGGTGGTGGACGCGAACCAGGAGCGCCGGATCCGTGCCGATCTGGGTGGCCACATTCCGGAGCTGTACGACGGGCCCTGGCCCGCGTTCCCGGCCGATCTGATGTCGATCGCGATCGTCACCGCGACGCAATGCGCCGGGATGCTGCTCGTGTTCGAAAAGATGTTCGAATCGCGGCTCTTCTTCGTGGACAAGCTGATCGGGATGGGCGCCCGGATCGTGCTCTGCGATCCGCACCGGGCGGTGATCGCGGGGCCGGCGCCCCTGCGCGGGCAGGTGGTGGAGAGTCCCGACATCCGCGCCGGGATGGCCATCCTCCTCGCCGCGCTCGCGGCCCAGGGAGAGTCGGTGATCCACAACATCGGCCAGATCGAGCGGGGCTACGAGCGGATCGACGAGCGCCTGCGGAGCCTCGGCGCGGAGATCCGGCGGGTCGAGTGATCACGTCGGTGCTCCGGGAGGCGCCGCCGCCCGGGGTCGGAGACGAGCACGCCATTCCCAGGATCGAGCTCCGAGAGTGGGCCGCCCGATTCGGATTGGTCGCCGGCGTCACGACCGCCCGCAACGGATTCTCGCTGGCGCTTTCCGACGCAGAGCGGTGGCGCGCCTTCGAGGAGCACTTTCGTCCCCGGTTCCCCGCGGTCGTGTTCTCCCGTCAGGTCCACGGCGCGAAGGTCCACTGGTACGACCCCCTCCCGGCCGGCCGGCACGTGGGTGAAGGGTGGGACGGGCACGCGACCGGGACCGCCGGCATTCTGCTGACCATCAGTGTGGCGGACTGCGTGCCGGTCTACGTGGTGGACCCCCGATCCGGGGTCTTCGCCCTCGTGCACGCGGGGTGGCGGGGGACCGTCGGTGGGATCCTCGGCGAGGCGGTCAAGCTCCTGGAGGGCCGGGCTCGATCACCGGTTTCAAGTATCGCAATACATTGTGGCATAAGTATTTGCGGTGCCTGTTATGAAGTAGGTTCTGAAGTCGCAAATGCCCTTGGTTTGGGGGTACCGGAGGGGACAAAGAGCAGGGTCGACCTCCGCTCCCACCTTGCCGCTCAGGCTTGGGCGCTGGGGGTCCGAGACATCACTATTTCACCATTTTGCTCGGCGCACGACGCCGGATTTCACTCTCACCGGGCTTCGGCAGGCCAGGCCGGTCGGATGATCGCATACCTCGGCCGCCCAAAGACTTGACACTGGTAGCACCCCGGGTACATTCCGCCCTGCAGCGGGCGAAGTCGGGCCCGCGCTTTTTTTTATGCTCACCGAGAGTCTCGTAGAGGCCTTCCGGGTCCGCCTGGACGAACTGGGCTACGACCTGGCCGACCTTCGCATCGGCGGTACCGCTGGCCGGCCCCTCGTCCAAGTCCGCATTGACTGGCCGCCTTCCGGCACCGAGCCCCCGGGCTCGTCTCGGCGGGTCTCCGTCGAGGACTGCTCCCGGGCCAGCCGGGCGCTGGAGGCCTGGCTCGACGCCGGGGGCCCCCTGGGGGCCCGGTACATCCTGGAAGTCTCGAGCCCCGGGATGGATCGGCCGCTGCGGTGGCACCGGCACTGGGTGCGGTTCGTGGGCCGCGAGGTGAACGCCAAGGTCCAGGGCGTGGGCCGGATCCGGGCCCGGATCGTGGCGGTGCCGGACGAGGGGACGGTGGTGCTGGAAGTACCGGGAGCGGCGCCGAAGGCGGTACCGCTCTCCGACATCCGGGATGCGCATTTGGCGGTGGATTGGTGACGGCTCCAAACAGGAATTCTCCGACCATGGCAAACACAGTCGACGTCGTCTCCGCGCTGCGCGAGCTGACCAGCTCCAAGTCGCTCGACCGGGGCGGCCTGATGGACCTGCTCAAGGACGGCCTGCACGCGGCCCTGGTGAAGCGCTATGGACCGAACGTCCGCTCCGAGATCTCGATCGACGAGCTGAAGGGGACGGTGCGCGTGGTGGTCCTCAAGACCGTCGTGGAGACGGTCGAGGATCCCGGGTCGCAGGTCTCGCTCGAGGAAGCGCGCTTCGAGGATCCCGACTTCGCGCCGGGCGACGTCCTGGAGGAAGAGGTCCCGGTCGAGCAGTTCGGCCGCACCGCCGTGCAGGCGGCCAAGCAGCGGATCATCCAGCGCGTCCGCGAAGGCGAGCGGACCCGCATCCGCGAAGAGTTCGCCGACAAGGTCGGCGACCTCCTGTCGGGCGAAGTGCAGCAGATCGAGCGCGGCAAGCTGGTGGTGATGCTCGCGAAGTTCCGCGAAGCGGAGGCGATCATCCCGTACCGCGAGCAGAATCACCGCGAGCACTTCCATCAGGGCGACACCATCCGGGCCGTGCTGAAGCGGATCGAGGAGACGCCCAAGGGGCCGCGGCTGATCCTCTCGCGCGCCGACCCGGCGTTCGTGAAGGCGCTCTTCAAGCTCGAGGTGCCGGAGATCCAGCAGCAGATCGTCGAGATCCGCGCCACCGCGCGCGAGTCCGGCTCCCGGACCAAGATCGCCGTAGCCAGCCGGGACGACGCCATCGATCCGGTGGGCGCCTGCGTGGGGCTCAAGGGCTCCCGGGTGCAGGCCGTGGTGAACGAGCTGGGCGGTGAGCGGATCGACATCGTGCCGTGGTCTCCGGATCCCGAGCGCTTCGCCAAGCTGGCGCTGGCGCCGGCCCGCGTGGCGCGGGTGTTCTCGGATCCCGACGCGAAGACCATTCAGGCCATCGTGGACGAGGATCAGCTGTCCCTCGCCATCGGTCGGAACGGGCAGAACGTGCGTCTCGCGTCCGAGCTGACCGGCTGGAAGATCGATCTCTACTCGAGCCGCGAATGGCTCGAGCGCGGCGGCGAGGGGCCGCTCTTCGCGCCGCTGCCGCCCGAAGAAGAGCAGGCGGTCAAGGTTTCGCTGCGGGAGATGAAGGGCCTGTCCGCCGAGCTGGTGGCGGTGCTCGAGCAGAACGGCAAGAAGACGCTGCAGGACATTCTCGATCTCGAGCGGGACGACGTCACGGCGCTGGCCGGGATGACGCCGGCCCTGGCGGACAAGCTGATGGGGTTCCTGAACGAGCTCACCGAAGAGGGTGAGGGCGGGGATGAACCGGGCGCCGCGGATGCGACGCCTCCGCCGACCCCGGCGTGACCCGGCGGCTGCTCGGGCTCCTGGGCCTGGGCGTGCGGGCGCGGAACGTGGTGCTGGGAGTGACGGGGACGCGGGCCGAGCTGCATCGCGGCACGCTGCACTGTGTGGTGATGGCGGCCGACGCGAGTCCGCGGACCCGCGAGAAGGTCGAGCGGCTGGCGGTGGCCCTGAAGGTCCCGGTGGTACGGGGACCGGAGGCGACCGTGCTGGGGGCGGGTCTGGGACGACCGCCGGTGCAGGCAATCGGCGTCAGCGACCGTTCGCTGGCGCGAGGGGTGCTAGGGCTTTCGGAGGAGTGAGTGGGAACGACGCGGATTCACGATTTGGCGGCCGAGTTCGGCATCTCCGCTGAGCAGCTGATGGGTATGCTCAAGGAGATGGATGTCTTCGTGCGGAGTCATCTCTCGCCCCTGAAGGACGAGCAGGTGGCGCTGGTCCGCGCCAAGTGGGAACGGGACAAGCGGAAGGCCAAGGAACCGGCCGTGACCGCGAAACGCCGCCGCGTGGTCAAGGTGGCGCCCGAGCCCGTGCCGGAGCCCGTGGAAGCCCGGCCCAAGCGCCGGCGCCGGACGGCGGCCGAAGTGGCCGCGGCCGAGGCCGAGGCGCAGGCGCAGGCGCAGGTCGAGGCGGAGGAGGAGCAGCGGGCGCGGGATGCGCTCGAGGCCGCCGCCAAGGCGCAGATCGACGAGAAGCCCGCGCCCTCGCTCGAGGAGCGGGCCGCCGCGCTGTTCAAGGATCTCCCGCCCGCCGACCGCCGGCCCGAGCCGCGCGCCGGTGATCCGTTCCGTGAGGCGGCGGGGTCCGTGGCGGAGGCTCCCGCGCCCGCCGCCCCGTCGGCGCCGCCGACCCCGGCGCGCCCGTTCATTCCCACGCCGGTCCGCCCCAAGCCGGCGTTCAGCCACACGCCCGGAACCCCCATGCCGCCGCGGCCCGTCGCGAGCGGCATGCCGAGCTTCGGCGGGGGGCCCGGCGGCGGCCCCGGTGGCGGGGGCCCTCCCGGCACGGACGATCGGCGCCGGGACAAGGGCGGCAAGAAGCGGAAGAAGGGGAAGAAGTCGGTCGATCAGGAAGCGGTGGCCCAGAACATCTCCCGCACGCTGGCGTCCCTGAAGGGGCCGGCGGGTCGCAAGGGTCCGCATCGCCGCGAAGAGGGTCCGTCGTTCCGGGACATCCAGGAGCAGCAGCGGCAGGAGCAGCGCGAGCGCGAGAAGACGCTCGTCCGGGTGACGGAGTTCATCACCGTCTCCGAGCTCGCCAACATCCTGAAGGTGCCGCCCACGCAGATCGTCACGTTCGCCTTCAAAGAGCTGGGGCAGATGGTGACGATCAACCAGCGCCTCGACTTCGACATGATCGAGCTGATCGCGTCGGCGTTCGGGTTCCAGGCGCAGCAGGAAGAGGACTACGTCCAGGGATCGGCGCCGGAGGAGGCGGGCGATTCCGCGGAGCAGCTGAAGCCGCGGCCGCCGGTGGTGACCGTGATGGGTCACGTCGACCACGGCAAGACGTCGCTGCTCGACTACATCCGCGCCGCCAACGTGGTCGCGGGCGAGGCCGGCGGCATCACGCAGCACATCGGCGCCTATCACGTCACGCTCAAGGACGGGCGCACGATCACGTTCCTCGACACGCCCGGCCACGAGGCGTTCACCGCGATGCGCGCCCGGGGCGCGCAGGTCACGGACATCGTGGTGCTGGTGGTCGCCGCGGACGACGCCATCATGCCGCAGACCATCGAAGCCATCTCGCATGCGAAGAACGCGGGCGTGCCGCTGGTCGTGGCCATCAACAAGATCGACCTCCCCAGCGCCAACGTGCAGAAGGTGAAGCAGGACCTCCTGGCGCACGGCGTGGTCCTCGAGGAGTTCGGCGGCACCACGCTGGCGACCCCCATCTCCGCGAAGAAGGGAACCGGGGTGGAGACGCTGCTCGACCAGATCCTGCTCCAGGCCGAGCTGCTCGATCTCAAGGCCAATCCGGACCGGCGCGCGGCCGGCGCGGTGCTCGAAGCGACGCTCGACCCGGGCAAGGGTCCGGTCGCCACCATCCTGGTACAGAACGGCACGCTGCGGGTGGGTGACGACTTCATCTGCGGCCAGTTCTCGGGCCGGGTGCGCGCGCTGACCGACGAGCGCGGGCAGACGGTGAAGGACGCCGGCCCGTCCATCCCGGTGCAGATCCTGGGATTCGAAGGGGTGCCCGAGGCGGGCGACACCTTCACCGTGATGGAAGACGCGGCCGCCGCGCGCGACATCGCGCAGAAGCGCCAGCGGCTCGAGCGCGAGGCCCAGCACCGCCGCACCGGCCGGGTGAAGACGCTCGAGGACTTCATGGCCGAGCGGGTGGACGGCGGTGCCGCGTCCCTCAAGATCATCATCAAGGCGGACCAGGGCGGCCCGGCGGAAGCCCTCGCCGACGCGCTGGCCCAGCTGTCCACGGCCGAGGTGAAGGTCGAGGTGGTGCACCGCGGCGTGGGCGCCATCACCGAGTCCGACGTGCTGCTGGCCAAGGCGTCGAGCGCCATCATCATCGGTTTCCACGTCCGCCCCGACTCCAACGCGCGGGCGGCGGCGGAGCGCGAGCGGGTGGAGATCCGCACCTACCGCATCATCTACGAGGCGGTGGACGAAGTGAAAGCGGCGATGGAAGGCCTGCTCGCGCCGGAGAAGAAGGAAGTGGTGCTGGGCGAGGCCGAGGTGCGGCAGATCTTCAAGATCGCGAAGGTCGGGACCATCGGCGGCTCGTTCGTCCGCTCGGGCGTGATCCCGCGCACCGGCCGGGTGCGCGTGATCCGCGACGGGGTCGAGGTCTACGACGGCACGCTGGCGTCCCTCAAGCGGTTCAAGGAGGACGTGCGCGAGGTCCGTGAGGGCTTCGAATGCGGCATCGGGGTCGAGAACTTCAACGACATCAAGGTCGGCGATCTCATCGAGTCGTACCGCGTGGACGAGGTGGCGCGCACGCTGAGCGGGAGCGCCGGCAAGGGCGAGTAGCGGTGGTGGTCGGCCTGATGACCTGGGAGCTGCACCTGGACGCCTGCCAGTCGCTGAAGGACAAGCGCCAGGTCCTGGAGAGTCTCAAGGACCGTCTCCACCGCCGGTACAACATTTCCGTGGCGGAGACGGCGCATCAGGACCTGTGGCAGCGCGCGGAGCTGTCCGCGTGCGTCGTCACCACGGACCGGGTGCACGCCGAGAAGGTGCTGCGCGAGGCCGACCGGATGGTGGACGGCGCCGCCGGCGCGCGCATCGTGGACACGAGCACGAGCTATCTCTGAGATGAAACGCAGAAGTCATCGTCCCGAGCGCGTGGCGGAGCTGGTCCGGCACACCGTGGGCGCGTTCCTGACCGGCGACGTCCGCGACCCGCGGATCGGGTTCGTCACCGTCACCGGTGTCGAAGTCACCGCCGATCTCTCGCACGCCAACGTGCAGGTGAGCGTGATGGGTACCGAGGAAGAAAAGGCGCGGTCGCTCGAAGGCCTGGCCAGCGCCGCCCGCTTTCTCCGGGCCCAGCTGTCGAAGGAGCTGACGCTCCGGGTCAGCCCGGAGATTCACTTCCGTCTCGATCGGGGCCTGGAGCACGCGCAGCGGATCGACCAGGTGCTCAAGACCCTGCGGACGGAGGGAGAGGCGCCCTGACCGACGGCGTGTGCCTGGTGGCCAAGCCGCGCGGCCCGACCAGCCACGACGTGGTGGACATCGTCCGGCGGGCCCTTGCCACCACCCGCGTCGGGCACCTCGGCACCCTCGATCCGTTCGCCGAGGGATTGCTCGTGGTCGTCGTCGGCCGGGCGACGCGGCTCGCGCCGTACGCCGCGGCGTGGCGGAAGAGCTACGACGGCGTGATCCGTCTGGGCGCCACGACCTCCACCGACGACGGGACGGGCGCCGTCACCGGCACCTCCGGGGCGTGGCAGGCCCTCGACGCCGAGGCGGTGCGGACGGCGGCGGCGCACCTGGTGGGCGAGCTGGAGCAGCGTCCGCCGGCCTACTCGGCCGTGAAGGTGGGCGGCGAGCGGGCCTACCGGCGAGCCCGGCGCGGCGAAGCCGTGGTGATGGCGCCCCGGCGCGTGACGGTGTTCGGACTCGAGGTGACGGGATGGCGGCCGCCCGACGTGGAGTTCCGGGCGACCGTGAGCGGCGGAACGTACCTGCGCTCGCTCGCCCGGGACCTGGGGGAGCGGCTGGGGTGCGGCGCCCACCTCGCGTCACTCCGGCGCACCGGGGCCGGGCCGTTCCGGCTCGCGGACGCGGTGGCGCCGGAGGCGGTGACGGCGGCGGATGTGCGGGATCCGGCGGCGCTCGTGGCCGATCTGCCGCGGCGGGTTCTCACGGGCGACGAAGGTGAGGCGATCCGGCACGGCCGCCCCATTCCAGGCCGGGAGACCGAATCGGGTACCATCGTGCTGATGGCGGACGGCTCGCTCGTGGGGCTCGGCGAGGTCGTGGACGGCCAGATCAAGCCCCGCGTCGTGCTGGCGGACGCGTGAGCGGGACGGTCGTCACCGTCGGGTCGTTCGACGGGGTGCACCGGGGCCACCAGGCGGTGCTGGCGGAGATCGCACGGCGGGCTCGGGCCGCGGGTCGGACCAGCCTTCTGGTCACGTTCGATCCGCATCCGCTCGCGGTGGTGAATCCGGACGCCGCGCCGCGGCTCCTCACGACGGCGGACGAGAAGCGCGACGCGCTCGCGGCGACGCCGGTGGACGAGGTGGTCGTGCTGCCGTTCACGCGGGAGCTCTCGCAGCTCTCGGCGGCCGACTTCGTCACCGAGGTGCTCCGCGCCCGGTACGGGATGGCGGAGCTCGTGCTGGGGCACGACCACGGATTCGGCCGGGGCCGGGGCGGCGACGTCGAGACGGTGCGCCGGCTCGGGGCGGAGCAGGGGTTCGGGGTGGACGTCGTGGAGGCGGTGCGGGAGGACGGACAGCCGATCTCGTCCACGGTAATCCGGGCGGCGGTGGCGCACGGCGAGCTGGAGCGGGCGGCGCGGTGGCTGGGCCGGCCGTACTCGCTGTCGGGTGTGGTGGAGCGGGGGGCGGGGCGGGGCCGGACGATCGGCATCCCGACGCTCAATCTCGCGCCGGCACCCCAGAAGCTCCTGCCGCCGGACGGGGTATATGCCGTGCGGGTGCGGGCGGCGGGAGCGACCTACGGCGGAATGATGAACCAGGGCGCGCGGCCCACGTTCGGCGTGACGGCCCGCGGCCTCGAGATTCACCTGTTCGACTTCGCCGGGGACCTGTACGGCGAGCGGGTGCGGGTGGAGTGGGTGCGCCGGCTGCGCGACGTGCGTACTTTCCCCTCCCGCGAAGCGTTGGTGGCTCAGCTCGAGCACGACCGCGCCGCGGCGCGGGACAGCCTCAACTCGTCAGGAACGCGATGAAAACGATTCGGAACCGCCTGATCGCCATCGGCGTGCTCTTCGTGCTCGCCGTGATCTCCATCCTGCCGCGCTCGACGCCCATCCGGATCGAGGATCCCAAGACCGGTAAGATGATCGACACGTCCGAGCGGCTGGTCCCCATTACCCTGGGCCTCGACCTCCGCGGCGGCGTGCATCTGGCGCTCGAGGTGGATCAGTCCCAGGGCCCGGTGCCCGATTGCAAGGACGCCATCGACCGGTCCCTCAAGGTGGTGCGCACCCGGCTGAACGAATTCGGCACGCTGGAGCCGGTGGTGCAGGCGACCGGAAACTGCCGCCTGGTGGTGGAGCTGCCCGGCGAGAGCGATCCGGAGCGGGCCAAGCGGATCGTGAACCAGCAGGCGCATCTCGAATTCCGCATCACCGACATGAAGAACCTGTTGCGGGACGCCCTCCCCGGCATCGACAAGGCCCTGCGCGACGCGGGCGTGCGGGGAGTGGGGGGCGCGGCGCCGTCGAACGCCGTCACCCAGCTCTTCGGGGCGGACAGCGGCAAGAAGAACCAGAAGGGCAAGGCCAAGGCGGCCCCGGATACGAGCAACGCCGCCGGCGCGTTCTCGAGCCTCCTCTTCCAGGGCCAGCTCCCGGGCGAGTACCTGGTGCCCCTGGAGCAGACGGCGCTGGTGGATTCGCTGCGGAAGCTGCCGGCGTTCCAGTCGGCCATGCCCCGCGGGATCGACCTGTTCTGGGGCACCGACGTCACCGCGCGCGGCTCCCGGTCGTTCAAGGCGCTCTACGCGGTCGAGTCGAAGCCGATCATCACGGGTGAGGAGCTGGAGAAGGCCACGGCCCGGCGGGACCAGCTCAACAACCATTCGGAAGTGGTGTTCGACCTGAGCCGGCGGGGCGGCCGGATCTTCGCCGAGCAGACCGGGAAGCACGTCCATGACTACATGGCCATCATCCTGGATACGCTGGTGCAGGGGCAGCCCCCGATCATCAACGACCAGATCGGCGCGCACGGGCAGATCGACCTGCAGAGCAAGCCGCTCGCGGAGGCCCAGGACCTGGCGCTGGTGCTGCGGGCCGGCGCGCTGCCGGTGCGGCTCGCCATCGTCGACGAGCAGTCGATCGGGCCCACGCTCGGCCAGGATTCGATCAATCACGGCATCGTGGCGGGACTGGTCGGCGTCGGACTGGTCGTGCTGATCATGGTGATCTACTACCGCGTCTCCGGCATCCTGGCCGTTTCGGCGCTCGGGTTGTACGTGCTCTTCACGCTCGCGGGTCTGGCCGTCTTCGGCTTCACCCTGACCCTGCCGGGGCTGGCGGGACTCGCGCTGTCGGTGGGCATCGCGGTCGACGCCAACGTGCTGATTTTCGAGCGCATCCGGGAAGAGCTCCAGCACGGCAAGTCGGTGCGCCTCGCCATCGACGAGGGCTTCAAGCACGCGATGAGCGCCATCATCGATTCGAACGTGTCGACGGTGCTGACCGCCTTCATTCTGTACCTGGTGGGCACCGGGCCGGTGCAGGGCTTCGCCATCACGCTGATCGTCGGGATCGCCGCGTCGATGATCACGGCCATCTTCGTCGTCCGGACTTTCTACATGATCTGGCTGCAGCGGCGGCCGGACATGACCACGGTGAGCATCTGATGTTTCGTCTCTTCGCCAACGCGCGTTACGACTTCATCAAATGGCGGAAGTGGGCCTACGGCCTCACCGCCCTCGTCATCGTCCCCGGGCTGTTCCTGCTGATCCAGTCGCCGCCGAACTACAGCATCGAGTTCACCGGCGGCACGGAGATGAAGGTCACGACCCGCCCGGGCGTCACCGCGGGCCAGATCCGCTCGGCGCTCGACGCCGGCGGGCTGCACGGCGCGGAAATCGCGTCGTTCGGCTCGGACACGGCGTTCATCATCCGCGCCCGGATCGGGGAAACGAACAGCGCGAGCACGGAGCAGACGGCGGCGGTCGTGGACAGCGCCCTGACCCGCGGGCTGGGCGCGGGCAACTACCACCGCCTCGGCGCCGAGGCGGTCAGCGCCAAGGTCGGCCGGGAGCTCCAGGGCAAGGCCCTGCTGGCCATCTTCTTCTCCTTCTTCGTGGTCCTCGCGTACCTGGCGGTCCGGTTCGAATGGCGCTTCGGCCTCGCCGCCGTGCTCGCGACCGTCCACGACATCCTGACCACCATCGCGTTCATCAAGTACCTGAACCTCGAAGTCAGCCTGGTCGTGGTCGGCGCCGTGCTCACCATGGTGGGATACTCGCTCAACGACACGATCATCATCTTCGACCGGGTGCGGGAGAACCTGCGCAAGTTCCGGCGCCAGAATCTCTACGACGTCCTGAACCTCTCCATCAACGAGACTCTGCCGCGGTCGATCCTGACCCACGGGACCACGATGGCCACCACGCTCGCGCTGGTCCTCCTGGGTGGCGAGGTGATCCGGCCGTTCGCCCTCGTGATGACCTTCGCCATCTTCACCGGCACGTTCTCGTCGATCTACATCGCGGCGCCGGTGCTGATGTACATCGAGAAGCGCTGGCCGGGCGAGGACGCGCGCGGGGCCCGGGCGTTCACGTCCCCGATGGCCGCGGCGCCGGCCCCGGCGGCCCCGGCGGCCCCGACCCCCGCCGCGCCCCGGCAGCCCCAGCCGAAGCCGACACCGGCGCGCTGACGGTGCTCGTCGACACCCATTGCCATCTCGGGGATGGGGCGTTCGACGAGGACCGGGAGGCGGTGCGGGAGCGGGCCCGCGCCGCCGGCGTGGGGCACGTGGTCGTCATCGGCGACCGGATCTCCACCAGCCGTGACGCGCTCCGCCTGGCCCGCGGCGCCCCCGATCTGTCGGCCACGGCCGGGATCCATCCCCATCAGGCCGTCGACTGGTCCCCGGAGTCCCGGACCGAGCTCGCGGCGCTCCTGGCCGAGCCGGAGGTGGTGGCGGTGGGAGAGACGGGCCTCGATTACCACTACGACCATTCCCCCCGCCCGGCGCAGATCGGGAGCTTCGAGGGCCACCTGGCCCTGGCCGAAGAGGCCCGGAAGCCCGTGGTGATTCACGCCCGCGACGCGGACGCCGACGTGGCCCGGCTGCTGCGGGCCTGGGGCCCCCGGGTGCCCGCGCTGATTCTCCATTCGTTCTCGAGCGGCCCCGACCTCTTCGCAGCAGGGATGGAGGTCGGGGCGTACTTTTCCTTCAGCGGCATGATCACGTTCAAGAACTGGCGGCACGCCGAGTACCTCACGGCGTGCCCGGCGGACCGTCTGCTGGTCGAGACCGACGCGCCGTATCTGGCGCCGGTGCCGCACCGGGGGCGCCGCAACGAGCCGGCGTTCGTGCGCGAGACCGCGGCGGCGCTGGCCCGGGCCCGCGGGGTGACGCTCGACGCCCTCGCGCCCGTACTCGCCGCCAACGCGGGCCGGGTGTTCGGCCGCCGCGTCACCCCCTGACCCAGAGGATGTGTCGTGCCCAACGTTCCGTCGGACATCGCCATCGCGCAGGCCGCCACGCTCCGTCCCGTCGCCGACATCGCCCGTGAGCTGGGGCTCGCGGACGACGAAGTCGAGCTCTACGGCAGGTACAAGGCGAAGATCGCGCTGACGGCCATCAGCCGTCGCAAGCCCCGGGGCAAATTGATCCTCGTGACCGGCATCAATCCGACGCCCGCGGGTGAGGGCAAGTCGACGGTCACCGTCGGGCTGACGCAGGCGCTGCGACGGATCGGGAAGGACGCCATCCTCTGCATCCGGGAGCCGTCCCTCGGTCCCGTCTTCGGCGTGAAGGGCGGGGCCGCGGGAGGCGGCTACGCGCAGGTGGTGCCGATGGAGGACATCAATCTGCACTTCACCGGCGACTTCCACGCCATCTCGAGCGCGCACAACCTGCTCTCCGCGATGCTCGACGCTCATCTGCATCACGGCAACGCCCTCGGACTCGACACCCGCCGCATCACCTGGCCCCGCACCATCGACATGAACGACCGCGCCCTCCGCTCCATCATCGTGGGGCTCGGGGGCATCAACGGCGGGCCGGCGCGGGAAGAGCGGTTCGTGATCATTCCGGGATCGGAAGTGATGGCGATCATGTCCCTGGCCACCAGCATCGAGGACCTCGAGGCGCGCCTGGCGCGGATCATCGTGGGGCTCACGGCGGCCAAGGCCGCCGTGCGCGCCTCGGATCTGAAGGCCCAGGGCGCGATGACGCTCCTGCTCAAGGACGCGCTCAAGCCGAACCTGGTCCAGACGCTCGAAGGCGGGCCGGCGCTCGTGCACTGCGGTCCGTTCGGCAACATCGCGCACGGGTGCAACTCGGTGATGGCCACGCAGCTGGGTCTCCGCCTGGCCGACCTGGTCCTCACCGAGGCGGGCTTCGGCGCCGACCTGGGGGCCGAGAAGTTCCTGGACATCAAGTGCCGGATGGCGGGGCTCAAGCCCGACGCGGCGGTGGTCGTGGCCACGGTGCGGGCTCTCAAGATGCACGGCGGCGTGAAGAAGGATGCGCTGGGCGCCGAGGATGTCGGGGCGGTGGAGCGCGGGGTCGTGAACCTTCAGCGGCACGTCCGGAACGTGAAGAAGTTCGGGTTGCCCTGCGTGGTGGCGCTCAACCGGTTCATCACGGACACGGACGCGGAGATCGCGGCGGTGCAGAAGGCCTGCGCCGCCGAAGGCGTGGAGGTGGTGCGCTGCGAGGTCTGGGAGAAGGGCGGCGCGGGCGGGGAAGAGGTGGCGCGCGCGCTCCTCAAGCTCCTCGAGACCGAGAAGTCGAGCTACCACCCCATCTACGACGAGCGGAAGCCCATCAAGGAGAAGATCGAGACCATCGCGAAGGAGATCTACGGCGCCGCCGGGGTCGCCTTCGCGCCCGCCGCGGAGCGGGCGATGGAGCTCCTGCCGAAGCTCGGCCTGGGCGAAACACCGGTCTGCATGGCGAAGACGCAATATTCCTTCTCGGACGATCCCGCCAAGCTGGGAGCGCCGAGCGGGTTCACGCTGCAAGTGCGGGACATCCTGCCGTCGGCCGGCGCGGGATTCGTGGTGGCGCTGGCCGGAGAGATCATGACGATGCCGGGCCTTTCCAAGGAGCCGGCGGCCCAGAAGATCCGGATGCATCCGGACGGGACCATCGAGGGGCTCTTCTAGATGACGTACAAGGTGGTGGCGACCGACCAGGCGCCCGGGGCGATCGGGCCGTACAGCCAGGGGATCATCGCGAACGGCTTCGTGTTCACAGCGGGCCAGGTGGGCTTCGATCCCGTGAAGATGGAACTGGTGGGGAAGACGGCCGGCGAGCAGACCGAGCAGGTGCTGAGAAACCTGACGGCGGTCCTCGTCGCGGCGGGCTCGTCGCTCGACCGGGTGGTGAAGACGACGGTCTTCCTGGCCGACATGGCGGACTTCCAGGCGATGAACGAGGTCTACGCGAAGCATTTCGGCGCGCACAAGCCGGCGCGGTCGACGGTCGCGGCCGCGGGGCTGCCCCGGGGCGCGCGGGTGGAGATCGAGGTGGTCGCGACGGTCTAGCTTTTCCGGGGGCGGATCGGGTCTGGTGGTCCGACTGGTCTTCAAAACCAGCTTGGGCTCGCAAGAGCCCAGGTAGGTTCGATTCCTACACGCTCCCGCCAGCGCTCAGCCGCGGACGGCTGGACGGCCGCCTTGCCGCTCGGGCCGGCCGGTGTATTCTCCCTTCCCGCGCCCCTGACTCTTCTCGATTGGGAGTGTACTCCGTGCGTGCACGCCTGCTGATCCTGTCCCTGGCCGCCCTTCCTCTGACCCTCGCCGCCCAGCGCCGCGGGGAAGTGTTCACTCACGCGGACTCGATCCGCGGGTCCGACACTCCCGAGCGGGCGTGGTGGGACGTGACGTTCTACGACCTCCACGTGGCCGTGAGCCCGTCGGACTCGAGCATCAGGGGCTGGAACGGGATCACCTACCAGGTCACCGGCCCGTCGCGGCGGATGCAGATCGACCTCCAGGTACCCCTCGAGGTCGACAGCATGGTCCAGGATGGACAGCGCCTGGCCTACCAGCGGGACAGCAACGCCTTTTTCGTCGCGCTCACCGCGCCGCAGCCTGTCGGCGCGACCAAGACGGTGACCGTCTACTACCACGGCCATCCCCGGACCGCCGTGCGCGCGCCCTGGGACGGCGGGTTCGTGTGGGCGAAGGACTCCCTCGGCCGCGACTGGATCGCCACCGCGTGCGAGGGCCTGGGCGCGAGCGTCTGGTGGCCCAACAAGGACTACCTGGCCGACGAACCCGACAGCCAGCGGATCGCCATCACGGTGCCCGACCCCCTGCAGGACGTCTCCAACGGCCGCCTCCGCAATGTCACGCATCACCGGAACAACACGACCACCTACGAGTGGTTCGTCACCGCGCCGATCAACAACTACGACGTCGCCGTGAACGCCGCGGTCTACGCGCATTTCGAAGAGGACTACGCGGGCGAATCGGGCAAGCTGACCATGAACTTCTGGCCCCTCGCCTACCACCTGGACACCGCCCGGGTCCAGTTCCAGCAGGCGAAGACCATGATGAAGTGCTTCGAGCACTGGTTCGGCCCGTACCCGTTCTACGCGGACGGCTACCAGCTGGTCGAAACCCCGCATCTCGGGATGGAGCACCAGAGCGCCATCGCCTACGGCAATCACTACAAAGACGGCTACTACGCCAACGGGCAAGGCATCGACCTGTCCCACTCGGGGCAGGGGCTCGGCTGGGACTTCATCATCGTGCACGAGAGCGCGCACGAGTGGTTCGGCAACAGCATCACGATGCAGGACCAGGCGGACATGTGGATCCACGAGAGCTTCGCGAACTACGCCGAGAACCTGTTCGTGGAGTGCGGGGCCGGGAAGGACGCCGGGGCCCAGTATGTCATCGGAACCCGAGCCAACGTGCAGAACGACCGCCCCATCATCGCTCCCTACGGCGTGAACGCCGAGGGCTCGGGCGACATGTACTACAAGGGCGGGAACATGCTCCACACCATCCGCCAGATCGTGAACGACGACGAGAAGTGGCGCGGGATCCTGCGCGGCCTGTCGCACACGTTCTACCATCAAACCGTCACCACCCGGCAAATCGAGAGCTACATGTCGGCCCAGGCCGGCGTGGATCTGTCCCCGGTGTTCGACCAGTACCTCCGCACCACCCAGCTTCCGGTGTTCGAATACCGCCTGGTCGACTCCACGCTGCTGTACCGGTGGACCGACGCGGTCCCCGGCTTCGACCTGCCGGTCCGGGTGACCGTCGCCGACGGAACGTGGGACCTGATTCATCCGGCGGCCCGCTGGCAGGTCGCGCATGTGCACCTGTCGAACCCCGATCTCTTCCGGGTGGACGACAACTACTACGTCCTCGCCGCGCGGACACCGGTCCGCCCGCCGCTGAAGCCCGCCG
>Ga0335069_10003600_pt1 | contig 23284 bp, 17 predicted proteins | sample Lox_Sample_11_FD_206714 | JGI IMG/M metagenome (GOLD analysis project Ga0335069, IMG submission 206714) | Soil microbial communities from Loxahatchee National Wildlife Refuge, Florida, United States - Lox_Sample_1.1 | ecosystem: Environmental > Terrestrial > Soil > Wetlands | place: USA... | reverse complement strand
GGGGGGGGTCGGGGCCCCCCGGTGCCCCCCGGGGGGGGGGGGTGGGGTCCACCCGGGGGCACTTGGGTGGGGGGTTGGGTGCAATGGGGTGCAGGTTGGCGGGGAGGGGTGCGTAACGGGGTGCGGATTGGTTGGCGTTGCATGCGCGGGGGAGAGTACCGGTGGAGGGGACGGGAGAAGTGCGCTCCCTGATGGTCGCGGTACAAGCGGTGATGATGTGCATGTGGGCCTCCATATAGGGGCAGCGGCGCCCGGTTTTTGCGCACGGGTTGGCAGGGGAGGGATGTAAGTGTGGGTGCGGTGAGGCGTAAGATTTTTGGGAAATTTTGGGTGGGCGGTAGTGGTGAAATATTTGTGCGCGCAGATGTGTTTTGGAAGGAGGAGATGCAATGCGTTTTTGTGGGCACATGCGGCATTGCCGCCGGTGCGTGTTCAGATCGCGTCGAAGGTTGCGAAGTCTTCGTGGGATTCGGGGAGGGTGTCGAGTTTGATGTAGGTGCAGCAGGCGTCGAAGCGGGTCCAGAGGGCGAGGACTTCGGGGGTTTGGTGGGCTTTTTCGATGGCTTCGTCGCTGAGCCATTCGGAGACTTCGAGGATGGTGCCGTCGCGGGAGCGCATGAGGATGTGGTCGCGCTGGGTGGCGAGGCCGAGGCGGCGGAGGAGGGGGAGGCGGTCGGCGAGGACGGCGAGGAGTTCGGGTTCGCGGTGGGGTTTGGGTTTGAAGGCGGCGATGGTGATTCGGGGCATGGGGGGTTGCTCCTATTGGCGGAAGGTTACGGTCTGCGGGATTTAACTTCGGGCGATCGTGTTGGGTCTTGGTCGGCGAACGAATAAAACAAGTGGCGACACTCAGGACGGCAATCGCTTTCAGAAGGGGATCGCCCTGTGCTGCATTACGGACCGACATTCAACGGAGAGGCCGTCGACCAGCGTTCGAATCACAAGGACCGTCGTGGCCCCGGTCCAACGCAGTGTTCGGTTATACGGCACCTTCTTGCTTAGCGTCACGAAAGTGCTTCAAGACGCGGGCCCTTACCTGACTCCGAAGCGCCGGGCGAACGGGACGCCCACGATAATCCGCGAACAGCACTGCGTCAGTGAACTCGTCGACGTTCAGCGGGGGATTCAACTCCAACTCTTCGCGATACGGTGATTCGATATCCAAACCGACTTCGGCGACGAGCTCGAAGATTAAGGCCGCGACCCGCGCTGGATGCATATTGTTGACCATTGTCGATCGGCCGGTGCTGTCTAACTATCGTTCTCTTGTGCCGTTATCCGCACAACGTGTGCGGGGAAACTGGGCGTTTGGTTGCAAACTATAGAAATGGTGTTGGGTTGTCAAAAGGATTGTTGTGGGATTGAGTTTGGTTGTTTTGTGCGGGCGGCGGAGAAGTTGCTTTGTTGGGCGGATGTGAAGTTTACAACGGGGCGGTTTGGGCACGATCCGAGATGGTGCGAATTTGAGGAGGGGGATTTTTCGGGGAGGTGGGGGTTAGGCGCAGAGGATGTTTCAGGCAGTGGCGGCGATCGTGTGACGGGGAGTGAACTTCACTGGGATTCATTGCGCTATTTCGGGACGGCCTGCGGGCCGATGCGGGCGGGGACGCCCGTGTTACGAATACGGCCTGCGGGCCGTCATGGGCAGGATGCCCATGCCACACGCTCGTGCCCATGCCAGAGAGATGTGAGTGGGTTAGTTGTCGGTGTTGGAGAGTTTTTGGAAGTAGGCTTTGACGGGGTCGGAGTAGCCTTTGGGGAGGGCCCCCCCCGCGCCGTTGAGGGCGTTTTCGACGTCTTTTTGGGATTTTTCGGTGGCGGTGGGGGAGGTGTCGGCGATGACGTGGACTTGGCCGGAGGCGAGGACTTTGGCGGTGTTGAGGGATTGGACGGCTTGCTGCTGGTAGTAGAGGGCGGTCTGGTAGTTGTATTGCTTGAGGGCGTCTTCGGATTTTTTCATGAGGACGTTGGCTTCGATGAGTTTGAAATTGTTGAAGCCGGCGGCGTGCATCTGGAGGGAGAGGCGTTCGGATTGGTTGCGTAGTTGGGCTTGCTGGCCCTGGAGGCGTTGGGTGATGTTGCGGTCGTCGTCGGGGGCCTGGCCTTCGAGGCCTTCGCCGCCGAAGCCGCCTTTTTTGCCGCCGCCGGTGGCGCCGCCCGCGGGTTGCTGGGATTTGTCCTGCACCTGGCCGGAGGAGAAGGGGTCGTTGGTCATGCGGGTGGGGGTTTCGCGGCCGCCTTTGCCTTCGGCGGACTGGCCGACGAATTCACCGGAGGAGCGGCCTTCGCGGCCTTCGCCGGAGCGGCCCTGGATTTCCATGTTTTTGGGCATCTGGTTGCCAGTGACGCCTTGCGCGGACATGTTGGAGATGGGGCCGTCGGCGGCGTCCCAGCCGGCGCCTTTGTTGAGGGAGTCGGCGAATTTGGAGGCGGTGGATTCCATGTCGTCGGTGAGGTCTTCCTGTTTGTCCATGAGGTCGCCGATCATGTCCTGGAGCTGGGTGGGGAGTTCGGCCATGGCGGGGTCGTTCTGGGTGACGGGTTCTTCCATTTGCCATTGGGTGTGATCGGGGGTTTGCATGAGCATGCGTTCGATGTGGGTGTCGAGGGCCTTGGCGTTTTCGAGGCCGTTCTCTTCGAGGGGGGTGGCGATCTGGGTGGCTTTCTGGTCGAGGGCGTTGGCGGCGGCGGCGAGTTCGACTTTCATCTGGACCATTTCGTCGAGGAGGCTCGCGTTCGCTTGATCCTGCTCGGCGATTTTGGACATGTCGACGAGGCGGTTGTTGAGGAATTTTTCCCACTTGTCTTCGACGGCCTTGAGGTCGGCGATTTTCTTCTGATCGTTCTGGTCGTATTCATCCTTGGGTTTCTTGGCGAGATCGGCGCTGGCGTCGATGACGGCTTTCTGGTCTTTTTCGAATTCTTTGAGGTCTTCGGAGAGTTTTTTCCAAGCGTCTTTGGGATCGTTGGGGAGGTCTGCGCCTTCGTTGTCGCCTTCCTTGGCGATGTGGTTTTCGTCAGAGTTGGCGATGGCGAGGAGGGATTGGAGGACGTCGATGATGCGGGATTGGTGCTGGCGGAGTTTGGTGGCGAGGGGGGTGAGCGATTTTTGCTGGGTGTCGGAGAGGAGGAGGATGTCGGCGCTGCGGTCGACGGCGCTGGTTGCGTCTTCGATGGCGAGCACTTGCAAGGATTTTTGGACGAGTTTCATGGAGGGTTCGAAGGGGAAATCTTTCGCCAGGGCGGTCATGTCGGTGCGGAGGGATTTTTGGCCGTCGGAGATGGGGGCGGTGATTTTTTGCACCTGGGGGAGGGTGATGGTGGCGGTGAGGTCGGCGGCGGACTTGCGGAGGGCGACTTGTTTTTCGAGCAGCTTGGTGAGCTGGGTGCGGAGTTCGTCCCAGAGCTTGGAACTCTTTGCAGCGGCGGCGGCGGTGTCGTTGAAGGTGATGGTGAAGACCTGGCCGGGGGTGGATTGGGGGCCCATGGCTGGGTCGAGGGATTTGAGGTCGCGGTTGTCGGTGGCGACGAAGCGGTAGCGGAGGGTGTCGCCGAGTTTGTAATCGGTGGCGGGGAGGTCGAGGGTGTGGTTGATGGTGGCGGCGCGGGAGGGTTTGCCGTCTTTTGCGGGGGGGATGGGCCAGGATTTGAGTTGGTGGAATTCCTTGTCGTCGTTTTTGGCGATTTCGAGGGAGATCTGGGTGAGGCCGTAGTCGTCGGCGGCCTGGGCGGAGAGGGGAAGCTGGTTGCCGGGCATGGCGTCTGTGTCTTTTGCGGGGTTGGTGACGGCGATGGTGGGGGGCTCGTCGGGGGTGGCGGTGATCGTAAACGAGTCCTCAGGACTGAGTGCTGAGGACTGAGCGGAGGAGTCGGGGAAGCGGCGGAGGGTGCGGCGCTGGTTGTCGTTGATGCGGAGGGCGTATTTGAAGGAGTTGGTGAGGAGCATGGAGGTGGTGAAGAGTTTGTCGTCGGCGGAGGAGGCGAGCGTGAGGGGCTGGCTGCCGGCGATGTCGGCGAGGACTTCGCGGACGGGGATGTCGAGGGTGGCGGAGATGTTCAGCATCGAACCTGCGGGTACTTCGAGGGAGCCCCTGGTTGCGGTGGCGTCTTTTCCTGTCATCGCGATGACGGTTTTGTCGCGGCCCGTGTACGGTGGGGGGGTGGCTTCGAGGTTGAGCGAGGTGAGATGGATCTGCGGGAGCACGGCGATGTGATAGCGGTCGGACTGGGTGTCGCCGACGGTGATGACGTAGTCGAGATCTTCGGCGGCGGCGGCAAGTTGGTAACGATATTGGGAATTGTCGGAGCCGAAGGGGGTCATGGGGAGGGTGGTGGATTTGCCGGACTTGAAGGTGATGGCGAGCCTGGCGTCGACGAGCTTCTTCTGAGGGGAATCGACGGTGACGAGGAAGTTGAGGGACTGGCCGGCGAGGACGGTGTCGTTTCCGGGCTGGACGTTGAGGATGCGGATGGTGCCTTCGACGGGGACGAAGGAGTTGGGGCGGCCGAGGACGGCGAGGCCGTGGGCGAAGGTGGTGCGCATGGAGGCGATGATGGCGCCGCAGAGGATGACGATGCCGAGGGCGGCGAAGGTGATGTTGCGGACGCGGTTCCATTGGACGGCGTTTTCGAGCGGGAGTTCGTGGGTGCGGGCCTGAATGGAGCGCAGGACCTGTGGGATCCAAGCCGTGCCTTTGGCGGATTTGGTTTCGGCGTTTTCGAAGTCGTTGGCGAGGAGGACGGCGTTGATGAGTTCGTTGTTGAGTGGAATGCCGGTTTGGGCGGCGTTTTGTTCGATGAGGCGGGCGATTTCGGCGTAGGTGGGGCGATGGAAGACGGGGCGGTGCACGTGGGCGATGTAGCCGATCACCCATGTGGCGATGAGGAGTGCGAGCATTGCGATGTTGAGCCAAGTGGGGAGAGAGAAGTAACCGGTGAGGAAGAGTCCGAGCGTTGTGATCGGCAGCACGATCAGCAGAAACTTCGCGAGGCCGCGGATGACGGCGGCGAGGCGGAAGCGGGCGCCGACGTGGTCGAGGCGTTCGATGATGTCGTTGAAGGCGGAGGGGAGGCGCGCGGGGGGCGTGCCCGAGGGCTTCGGGGCGGGTGCGGGCGGGGGGGCGTCGAGAAGGGTCATGCGGCGCTCCTGCGAGCAGTTTCAGGGCCCGGGTGTCCGGGGGTGCGGCTCGCAAACCGGTCGAAAGGCTGAACGGACGGTCGATGGATATGTTTCATATTGTCCGCTCAATTTGATGATCTTATGAATTATATCGGGCGGAAGCACAACAATGTGTGTAGAATCAATCGCGGCCGGCGGGCGCGGGACGGGGAAGACATTTCGTGCCGGTGTTTTGGAGCTAGTTTTGACGCAGAATCCGCCCAATTCCTACAGCGATCAGAGTGTCATGGATGTGGCGTTCTGGGTGGATGCGGCGATGCTTTCGCGCGAGGCGTCGTTTGTGCGGCACCTGGTGATGGGGCTGAAGGCGGAGGGGCAGAAGGTGACGTTTATCGCGCCGCAGGGGCTGGATCTTTCGGCCTTGCCGACGCTGGGGTCGCGCGTGCTGACTTATCGGTGGACGGGGTGGGAGCGGATTCCGGTTTTGCAGCGGCTGCGGCTGAATTCCGTGGCGCGCGAGTTGGGCGATGAGCCGGCGGATGTGATTGTGGCGTGGGGTTGCGCCGATCCGGCACCGTTGCAGTTGTTTTCGCAGAGTGTGCCGGCGATGCCGATGGTCGTGTGGTGCTGGGATGCGTCGGAGTTGTTTACGCCGACGATGAAGCTGCCGACGGTGCGGCATGTGGTGGCGAGTTCGCAGGCGATAGCGTCGCGGATTCCGGAGAGTTCGCAGATACCGATGACGGTGGTGCATCCGGGGGTTTACTCGGATGAAACGCTGGCGTGTTATGACGTGGAGGGGCAGATGCCGTGTTTGGTGTCGCTCGATCCGCTGTCGAATCGCGCGGCGTATGAGGCGTTGATGCGCGCTTGTCGGATGTTAGCGGATGAGGGGCAGGAGTTTCTGCTGTTCGCGTACGACACGGGGAAGGAGGAGTATCCGATCTGGCAGATGGCGGAGAAGATGAAGCTGCTGGAGCATCTGAGTTTTGTGCCGTTCCAGCAGGATGCGGAGCCGTTGTTGTTGCATGGGGATTTGTACATTCACATTTTGCCGACGACGCGGGTGCAGTATCGGACGCTGGAGGCGATGGCGCGTGGGCTGTCGATTGTGACGTGTCCGAATCATGGGGCTGATTATTTGATTGATGGGCAGACGTGCCGGGTGGTTGGGCCGCAGACGCCGGAGGCGTGGCGTGATGTGCTGCTGGAATTGACGCGGGATCGGGCGAAGGCGGCGGGGATTGCGCGGCGGGGGCAGCAACTGATGCGCGAGCGGCACTCGATGGGGCGGACGCTGGAGCAGTTTGGGTCGATATGCAGGCAGGCGGCGGGGATGGCGATACCGTTGGGGTCGCGGTGAGGATCACTCGAAGATTTCGCGGACGGGGAGAGTGAAGCCGGGGAGGAGTTCGCCGCCGGTGATGGAGTCGTCGATGTGCAGGATGCGGAAGGTGGAGGGGGAGTCGTAAATGGTGACGGTTTGGGATTTGGGGTTGACGACCCAGGCCATGCGTGTGCCGGCGGCAAGCCAGTCCTGGATTTTTTCGTCGAGTTCTTCGGCGGTGTCGGAGGGGGACATGACTTCGACGGCGAGATCCGGAGCGCCGGGGAAGAATTGTTTGGGAAGGCGGCCGTTGGGAAGACGATCGGCGCGGACGAAGGCGACGTCGGGAGCGCGGACGGTATCGGGATTGCGGCCAATGATGCAGCCGCCTTCAGCACCAATGACACGGCCTAGTTTGTGAACCTTAACAAACTGGTGTAGCGGTGTGGAAATGTTAAAGATGATGCCGACATGTTCGCTTCCGCTGGGGGCCATGGTGCGCAGTTCTCCGCGAACGAGTTCGTGACGATTGCCGTCCGGGCGCATATCCCAGAGGTCGTCGACGGTCATGCCGTGGGTGGTGGTTGTCATAACAGCCCTCAAGTTCCAAGGCAATTGTAACATTCGGGCAAGCAGCGTGGGCTTATTTTCCGGTCATGGCCATGGCGGGGGTGGGGATGGGGGGCGTGGGGGAGGTGCCGTTGGTTTTTGGGGCCGGGACGCCGTCGACGAGAGTGCCCTGGTTGTAGGCGCGGGCGAGTGCGGCTTTGACGAGGCCGAGGAACATTCCGTCGGGGTTGAGTGGGCGGCTGGTGAGGCAGGGGTGGGCCTGTGTGCCGACGAAGTAGGGGTGCTGGGATTGGGGGAGTTCGAGCATCTGCATGATGGGTTGTGTGGGGTGGCGGCCGGAGAAGATGAGGCCGTTGGCGGTGAGGGTTTCGATGTACTTGGGGTCGACTTCGTAGCGGTGGCGGAAGCGGAGTCGCTTGGTGGTGTTGTTGTCGTAGAGGCGTGAGATGAGGGAGTTGGGGGTGAGGTCGATGTCTTTGGCACCGAGGCGCATGTTTCCGCCGAGGCCTTCGATTTTCTTTTGTTCGGGGAGGATGTCGATGACGGGATTTTTGCAGCGAGGGGAGAATTCGGTGGAGTTGGCGTCTTCGAGCTTGCAGACGTTGCGGGCGTATTCGACGACGGCCATCTGCAATCCGAGGCAGATGCCGAGGAAGGGGATTTTGTTTTCGCGGGCGTAGCGGACGACTTCGATTTTGCCTTCGACGCCGCGGTTGCCGAAGCCGCCGGGGACGATGATGCCGTGGAGACCGCGGAGGCGGTCGGCGACGTAGCGTTTGCGGACTTCGGGGTCGATGACGTCAGCGGGCCACATTTCGCCGGTGTCGATCCATTCGATGTTCACTTTGCAGTTGGCGTGGGCGGAGCAGTGTTCGAGGGCCTTGTCGATGGAGGCGTAGGCGTCGCGGATGGCGGTGTACTTTCCGGTGACGCCGATGGTGATGGTTTTTTCCTTGGGGGCGAGGAGGTCGTCGACGAATCTCACCCACTTGCGTCGGGCGTTGTCTTCGGCGCGCTGGTTGACGCGGTCGTGGAGTTTGAGCAGGGTGAGCACTTCGCGATCCATGCCGGCTTCGCGGAGCATTTCGGGGACGAGATAGATGCTTTCCACATCGTGCATGGAGAAGACTCGCGAGAGGGGCACGTTGGAGAACATGGAGATCTTCTGGCGGACTTTGTCGTTGACGGGGCTGGGGCAGCGGCAGGCGATGATGTGGGGGACGAGGCCGGCCTGCATGACCTGGCGGAGGCCAAGCTGGGCGGCTTTCGATTTTTGCTCGCCGAGAGATTTGGGTTCCATGACGTAGGTAAGGGCGACGACGCAGACGCTGTCGTCGCCTTCTTCGTAGGCCATTTCGCGGAGGGCTTCGATGAAGTAGCCGTTTTCGTAATCGCCGACGGTGCCGCCGACTTCGATGAAGACGACGTCGGCCTGGGACTTGGCGGCGAGTTCGCGGAGGAGGTTTTTCACTTCGCCAGTGACGTGGGGAATCATCTGGACATCGCGGCCGAGGTAACCGCCGTGGCGTTCGCGGTCGAGGACGCGGGTGAAGATCTGTCCGGAGGTGGTGAAATTGCGGCGGCCGAGGTTTTCGTTAAGCATGCGTTCGTAGGTGCCGAGGTCCATGTCGGTTTCCATGCCGTCGTCGAGGACGAAGACTTCTCCGTGGCGGAAGGGGTTGAGTGTGCCGGAGTCGAGGTTGAGGTAGCCTTCCATTTTGATGGGGGCGACCTTGAGACCTTTGTCCTTGAGGATTTTGGCGAGCGAGGAGGCGAAGATGCCCTTGCCGAGCCCGGACATGACGGTTCCGAGGACGACGACGTACTTGGTTTTTCCGGGTACGTAGCCCTGGGGAATGGGGGAGTAGAATTCCGTTTCGTCGCTGGTGTGACCGACGGAAGCAAGAAGTTCATTAAGGTCGTCTGCCATTGCATCCTCTCAATGGTTACTGGGTCCGGAATCCGAGGTTTTTGGGGAAGGATTGCCGCTTTCAATTCCTTCATTGTAGCGTGCAATAAACGCCGCGTAATCCTCAGGCGTATCAATTCCGTGGGGGGCGGTGCTGGTAATCGTTACGTGAATTTTCATGCCAAGGTAAAGCGCGCGAAGCTGTTCGAGCTTTTCGAGCGTCTCAATGTCGCAGGGGGGCGCATCGGCGAGCGCGAGCAAAGCGTTGCGGCGGTAGGCGTACAGCCCCAGATGTTTCAAATACGGAATTCCCGCGGGTCCGCCGTCGCGATTATGGGGAATCACGGAACGGGAGAAATAGAGCGCGAAGTTATTGGCATCGGTGACGACTTTCACCATGTTGGGATTGGCGACATCGTTCGCATCATGAAACGGGGTGGCGGCAGTGGCGAGGTCCGCCGCTGGGTTGCGCTGGAGTACCCGGATCAGGTGATTGACGAGGGCGGGATCGATTTCCGGTTCGTCGCCCTGCACGTTGACGATGATGTCGGCGCCGGCGTATTGGGGCTTCTGGATGACTTCGGCGATGCGGTCGGTCCCGGACTGGTGCTGGTCCGAGGTCATCAGGGGGGTTCCGCCGAACGAGCGTACGGCGTCGAAAATGCGCTGGTCGTCGGTCGCGACAACGACCTGGGAAGCAAGGTCAACGCGCCAGGTCTGCTCAACCACGTGCTGGATGAGGAACTTGCCGGTCTCTTTGGCGAGAGGTTTTCCGGGGAATCGAGAGGAGGCGTAACGGGCGGGAATAACGATCAGCGCGGACACTAGGGTGGCCTCGGCTTGGGAAAGGCATTATATAGCCGAGGTCAGCGTGAAATGCAAAACGGCTCGCGGGGGAACCGCGTGAAGGCGGGACTCGGGCGCCTGGCGTTCTTGCCCTTGTGGGGCGTTCCGCTACACTGGGCGTCTGCCGGTATTTGAACGGAGTCGCCTCGATTATGGATGACATCGGATCATTGATTGCGAAGGTCGTGCTCGCCATCATCATCATGAACATGATGCTGGGGGTCATTGCGTACCTGATCCTGCTGGAACGGAAGACGGCGGCGTGGATGCAGGATCGCATTGGCCCGAACCGGGTGGGTCCGAAGGGGCTGCTGCAGCCGATCGCCGACGGCGTGAAGTTCATTTTGAAGGAAGAGTTCATTCCGCAGAACGCGGACAAGTTTCTGTTTCTGCTGGCGCCGGTGGCGATCCTTACGCCTTCGATGTGCGGTTTTGCCGTGATTCCATGGGGGGGGATACTGGAAAAAGGATCGTCGGTTCTGGGGCTCTGGCAATTTCCGGCGGACTTTCCGTTCATGGTCTCGAATGCGTCCATCGGCGTTCTCTTTGTGGTGGCGACGGCGGGGCTGGCGACTTACGGCGTGGTGCTGGGGGGCTGGGCGTCCGGATCAAAATATTCGTTCCTCGGCGGACTTCGTGCGGCTGCGCAAATGCTCTCCTATGAGGTGCCGCTCTCGCTGTCGCTGATGGCGGTGCTGCTGTACGTGGGGACGCTCAATCTCGAAACGATGGTCGAAGCGCAGGCCCATTACTGGCTCGGGGTTATTCCCAAGTGGAACATATTCTCGCAGCCGGTGGCGGCCCTGATCTTCACCGTCGCCATCTTTGCCGAAGCCAACCGCACGCCGTTCGATCTGGCGGAGTGCGAATCGGAACTCGTGGGCGGATATCACACCGAGTACTCGTCGATGAAGTTCGCTCTTTTCTTTCTTGCCGAATACGCCGCCATGATCACGGGTTCGGCCGTGATGGTCTCCCTTTTCCTTGGCGGCTGGCATCTCCCCTGGATCGATCATCTCATCTACCGCAACGCTGCCGGCGGCCTCGACCAACCCGCGGTTGGCAACTGGATCGACGTCCTCATCAAGTTCGCCGTCTTCTGGGGCAAGGTCGTCGCGTTCATCTTCTTCTACATGTGGATCCGCTGGACGTTGCCGCGGTTTCGCTTCGACCAGCTCATGAACCTTGCGTGGCGGGGGATGATTCCGATGTCGCTGGCGACGTTGCTGATCACGGGGCTGGTCGTGTTCCTGCAGCGCGACTATCACCTGTCATATGCACCGTTCTGGATTCTGATCGGCAATCTTGTCGTATTCGCCGTTGCCCTGGCGATCCTGGCGAAGCGGCCGCCGAAATCGCAGAACAAGCGGTTGCCCGTGCCGAACAGCCGTTACAACCCGCAGTTTGCGCAGGAACTGGCGGCCCGCAGCGCGATCGACGCGGGCATCTGAATCGGCCAGTGTGCCACCCTGCTGATGTGAACCACGAGCGCCCGGACCCTTCCGGGCACTTTTTATTTTGCCGCCAGTTGCAGGAGCAATTCCCGCGGCGCCCCGATGTCGGCGACGGTCACCTTCCCCGTATAGCCCTGGGCCTGCGCAAAACCGCGCTTGAGTCCGCAGAACGACACCGTCTCCGCGGCGCGGATCGCCACTCCCAGCGGCTGACCGGTCTCCGCGTCCAGACCCGATGGAATATCGATCGCAATGATCGTCCGCCTGGATGCATTGGCGGCCCGAATCACGTCCGCAGCCAGCCCCTCGACGGTCCGGGAAAGTCCCGTTCCGAAAAGTCCATCGATCAGCACGTCGCCGGTATTGGAATCGACCAGCCAGTCCCGCAGCTCCGCATGATCGGACGAGAGGGACTCGGCGTGCATATTCATCGCATCGACGATCGCCAGTTGTGTTGCCGCCGCATCACGGTAATAGTCACGTTCGGCCAGCAGCAGGATGGAGACCACGATCCCCGCGTTATGGAGATGACGGGCCGCGACGAGTCCATCGCCGCCATTATTTCCCTGTCCGGCCAGGACGAGCGCCCGCCGCGGGTTTTTGTGCAGGTGCCGGAGCGTCGTCTCGGCAACGGCCCGCCCCGCGTTTTCCATGAGCACCAGAATCGGAATGTGAAATTCCTCGACTGCCCGCCGATCGAGTTCTCGGAGCGCATCCCGACTGAACGTGAGGGTATTCATCGGATCACCTTTTCGGGGCAGTCTTTTCTTCGATTGTAAGGGGACCGCGGCGGTTTGTCGCTCATAAGTTGAAGTCTTGCAGCAGGTTCAATTGTTTTTGTCCGGGTCAAATACGCCCTAAACCACTTCGCTGAGTGAGCCGATGATCAATTATACGTAAGGGCGGGCAGCGTGATGGCTGTCCAGGCGCATTTCCGACGGCCGCTCCAGGAGTGCGAGGCGGCATAAGTTTCCGATTGTTTGCAGTTCATCAAGTGAAGCCATTCGTTTTGTCGATGACGTATAGACAGTAGTGAATGGATAAATATAAGCATGCATGAGATTGGAAACACCAGCGGAACCGGCTCAAGCGCTGACGTGCCGTCGCTCGTGATTCTCGTGGGCCCTGACGGCAGGATTGCCGGGTGCAGCGGGGGGGCGCAGGGGTTCTTCGGCCAGGGCGGCTCGGAGCTCGTCGGGCGCTCCGTGATTTCTCTGCTGGAAGGGGTGGCCGCCGAATTCGCGTCCGAAGCGATTGCGCTTCACCGCGAAGAATCCACGGGAATTCACGATCGCCGGGCAAACCTCACGATCCGCCGCGCCGATGGGACGATGTTGCGCGTGATGGCGTGCGCGTCGGCGATCAGCATCAAGCCGCCGCTCCTTGCATTCACCTTCGACCTCGAAAGCCCGGAGATGCGCCAGGCCGCGCTGCTGCGGCGCCTGATTGATGCGCTTCCCGATTACCTGTTCATCAAGGACACCGAGAGTCGCGTGGTGATCAACAACGTCGCCCACGCGAGAAACCTCGGGCTGCCTCCGGAAGCGTGCGTCGGTAAGACCGACCGCGATTTCTTCCCGCCCTGCCTTGCCGAGAAGTACCTTGCCGACGAAGCCAGGGTGGTGCGACAGGGAACCATCTTTCAGGATGAAGAAGCGACGATCGACCGGAAGGGGAATCATCGCTGGAAGCTGACGACAAAAATTCCGCTCCAGGGCCCGGAGGGAGGAATCATCGGCCTTGCGGGCATTAACCACGACATCACCGAGATGAAGCAGGCGCAGCGAGCGCTCGCCGAATCGGAGGAACGTCACCGCATTCTGTATCACAACACGCCGGTGATGCTCCATTCCTTCGACATGAACAACATCGTCGTGCACGTTTCCGATTACTGGTTGAACTGCATGGGCTATTCGCGCGAGGAGGTGGAAGGGCAGTCGGTTCTGCAATTCTTCAGCGAAGCGGCGCGCCAATACATGAGGGACGTCGTGATGCCCGAATTCCACGGCGTGGGCCGCATCAGCAACGTGCCGCTGGAATACATCACAAGGAATGGGCAGGCGATCGCGGTGGAAGTATCCGCCGTTGCGCAATGTGATGAAACCGGAAAGATCGTGAGCGGCCTGGCGGTGTCCATCGATGTGACCCAGCGTCGGAAGGCGGAGGCCGAGCGCGAAGAACTCCACCGCCGGCTTCTCGAACTCTCGCGGCACGCCGGCATGGCCGAAGTGGCCACGGGCGTGCTCCATAACGTCGGCAACGTGCTCAACAGCGTGAACGTGGCCGCCGGGCTTATTACCGACAAGATTCGCAACTCGCCCGTCAAAAAGCTGATCCGCGCCGTGGAACTGATGAAGCGGCATGCGGAAGACCTCGGTGCGTACGTCACCTCCGACCCGCGGGGAAAACAGCTTCCGGGTTACTTCAATGCCGTCGCCTCGGTGCTCAAGAGCGATGAGGAGTCAATTCTGACCGAGCTCGGCGTACTGTTGAAACACGTCGATCACATCAAGGAAATCGTCCGCGTTCAGCAATCGTTCGCGCAATCGAGGCGGATTCTGGAAGCGCTCAATCTCGCCGGGGTGATCGAGGATGCCGTCCGCATCAGCACTGCGACGTCCGGCGCTATGGCCGAGAAGATCGATCTGAACTGTCCGCCGTCGCTGGCCGTCATCAGCGACAGGCATGCGCTGCTGCAGATTCTCACCAATCTGATCGCAAACGCCTGCCAGTCTGTGCGGGCGGCGAAAAATCCGGACAAGCGCATCAACATCCGCGCCGCAAAAGTGACCCGCGGCGACAGTGAATTCTTCACGATCCACGTCGCGGACAACGGCGTCGGCATCGATCCGCAAAACCTGAATCGCATTTTCAGTCACGGGTTCACCACCAAGGCGAACGGCCACGGGTTCGGATTGCATTCCGCGGCCAACACTGCCAAACGTCTTGGTGGAAGCCTCGAAGCGAGCAGTCCGGGTTTGGACCAGGGGGCAGTGTTTGTGCTTACGCTTCCCGCATGCAAGGAGGTTGTTGCACCATGACCACTCAAACGAACAATGAAAATCGCCGCATACTGATCATTGACGACAGTGACGCTATCCACACCGATTTTCGGAAAACGCTGAAGGGAAGCGTGGAGCTATCGAGCCTCGCGGCCGCGGATGCCGCCCTTTTCGGTGAACCGGAACCTTCAGACGCAGGTGTTTCGTTCGAAGTCGATTCCGCGATGCAGGGCCAGGAAGGGTATGAACTGGTGAAGTCCGCGCGCCGCACCGGGCATCCGTACGCGCTCGCGTTCGTTGACATGCGGATGCCTCCCGGCTGGGACGGCCTCGAAACCCTCGAACATCTTTTCAAGGAAGACCCGGAGATTCAGGTGGTGGTGTGCACTGCCTACTCTGACTATTCCTGGGAGGAGATGACGCGGCGCATCGGCAAGAACGATCGGGTCCTCATCCTCAAGAAGCCGTTCGATCGAATTGAAGTGTGCCAGCTTGCAACCGCACTCACGGAAAAATGGCAGCTCAAGCGGCAGTCGCAACTGAAGCTCGAAGAACTCGAGAAGATGGTGCATGACCGCACGCGGGAGCTGAAGCATCTCGCCATGAACGATCGCCTCACCGGGCTCCCGAATCGCATGCAGATCCAGGAGAGACTCGCCGCGGCCATTGCCCGCGCGAAGGGTCCGAATCCGGTGAGGTCGGCGCTCATGTTCCTCGATTTCGATCGTTTCAAGATCGTCAACGACAGTCTCGGACATGAGATCGGCGATCGCCTGCTGGTGCAAATCGCCGAGCGACTGAAGCGCGTACTCGCCGGCTGCCGCATCAACGGCCACGAAGCAATGGCCGCGCGCCTTGGCGGTGACGAGTTCGTTATCCTTCTGGAAAAGGCCGGCAACGATTGGGAAATCAAGGAGTTCGTGGAGCGGCTCCTGCGGACGCTCGCCGTTCCCTACGTCTTCAAGGGGCACCAGGTTCAATCCACCGCGAGCATCGGCGTCACGACGACCGATTTCGGCTACGAGCGGCCCGAGGAAATGCTGCGCGACGCAGACTCCGCCATGTACAGCGCCAAGGCCGCCGGCAAGGGCCGATATGTCATCTTCGACAAGAGCATGCAGGAGCAGGCCATGAGCCGCCTGACGCTGGAGAGCGACCTGCACCGCGCCGTCGAACGGAACGACCTTCGCCCGGTGTATCAGCCCATTTACAGCGTGCAGACCGGCAGGATCGTCGGCTTCGAATCGCTGGTGTGCTGGAAGCATTCGACGCGCGGTATCGTCGGTCCGATCAGCTTGATCTCCCTGGCCGAGAAAACGGAATTCATCGTTCCGCTGGGCTTCTGGGTGCTCCGCGAGGCGTGCCGGCAGATCTCGAGGTGGCGCAAGCTCGGCTCTGTCGCCAAAGACATCTCCGTGAGCGTGAACGTCTCTCGCCGCCAGCTCGCGGAGCCCTGCTTCGTTTCCAATGTTCGCGGGATCCTCGATGAATTCCAAATTCCCGGGAGCGCGATCAACCTCGAGTTCACCGAAAGCATGGTCATGGACAACGCTGAACACACCCGGGCCGTCCTGCTTCAGCTCCGGGCGCTGGGACTAGGCTTGCACATGGACGATTTCGGCACCGGCTATTGTACTCTGAAATGCCTGCACGCCCTGCCGCTGAATTGCCTGAAGATCGATCGCTCCTTCATTAGCACGATGGTCGGGCGCCGCGATTATGCAGCCATCATCAACGCAATCGTTCATCTCGCACACAGCCTCAAAATGCAGGTCGTTGCGGAGGGCGTGGAGAACCAGGAGCAGGCCGCGATGATCCTCGCGCTCGACTGCGATTACGCCCAGGGATACCCGTTTGCTTCGCCCCTGACCCCCGAAGATGCGGAACGCCTTCTGGTGGCCCCCGAACAGCCGGTGCTGAAATCGCTCATTTTTCCCGATGAGTGATGCGCGCATTCGAAGTGGTTATTTCCTGGGTGTCGGCCGGGGCGGCAGCGGCCGCGGGCGATGGTATATCACCGGCTCCCGCCGCGCCTCTTCTCTCCGCTCATTGCGCATTTCCTCGAGCAATTCCTCCAACTGCGCATGCACATCGTGCCACTCACGCATCCGTGTATACGAGAGAAACCGCTCCTGGCAGGCGCGCCGCAGCTTGTTCGTCGACAATCGCTTCGCCTGCTCGTGATACCACGACCACAATTTCAGATAAGAAAGGAAGTCCGACGTTTCATCGCGAAACTCCGCATGCGCCGCATCCGCCGCCTGCTGCTTGTCGAGCGGCCGCTCCCGTGAGTCCTGCACGCTCAGTGCCGCCGCGATGATCAGGACCTCCCGCTCCACCCCTTCGCTCTGCCCCGCCACCACAATGCGCGCGATGCGCGGATCGATCGGCAATCGCGCCAATTGCTGCCCCAGCGGCGTCAATTGCAATTGCTTGTCCACCGCCCCAAGCTCCAGCAGCGTCTGATACCCATCCGCAATCAGCCGCGCGTTGGGCGGCTGCAAAAACGGAAACTCCTCGATCGGCCCCAGCCGCAGCGACTTCATCTGCAGAATCACCGCCGCCAGATTCGTGCGCAAAATCTCCGGCTCCGTGAACAGCGGCCGCGCCTGAAAGTTCTCCTCCGAGTACAGCCGTATGCAAATCCCCGCGGCCACACGCCCGCATCGACCCGTCCGCTGATTCGCCGACGCCTGCGACACCGGCTCTATCGGCAGCCTCTGCACCTTCGACCGCGGCGAATATCGCGAAATCCGGGCCAGCCCCGGATCAATCACGTACTTGATCCCCGGCACCGTCAGCGACGTCTCCGCCACGTTCGTCGACAGCACAATCCGCCGCTTCTTCGCCGGCACAAACACCCGCTGCTGCTCTTCCGCGCTCAGCCTCGCAAACAGCGGTAAAATCTCCACTCGGTTCCCCAGCCGCGACTCCAGTTCCCCCGCCGTCTCCCGAATCTCCCGCTCGCCCGACAAAAATATCAGGACGTCTCCCCCCGCCGTGCCCGAGCCCGCGGCCATGATTTCATCCACCCCATCCACAATCGCCCGCAGCATGTCCGGCTCGTCCTCGTCCAGCTCCTCCAGTTCCTCGCGCGTCCCGTCCTCCTCCACCTCCACCATCTTCGGCGTATGCGGATCGCGGTACCGCACCTCCACCGGATACGTGCGCCCGCTCACCATCACGATCGGGCAATCGCTGAAATGCCGCGAGAAACTCTGCGGATCGATCGTCGCCGACGTAATGATCACCTTCAAATCCGGCCGCTTCGGCAGTAGCTGCTTCAAGTAGCCCAGCAGAAAGTCGATGTTCAGCGAGCGCTCGTGCGCCTCATCAATGATGATCGTGTCGTAAGCATTCAGGAACCGGTCGTTCTGCGTCTCGGCGAGCAGGATGCCGTCGGTCATCAGCTTGATGAACGTGCGATCCGAGACGTTGTCGGAGAAACGGATTTTATAGGCGACGTGTTCTCCGACCCTGGTGTGCAGCTCCTCCGCAATGCGCGCGGCCACCGACCGCGCCGCGATCCGCCGCGGCTGCGTGTGCCCGATCATGCCCGCGACGCCCCGCCCCAGCGCCAGGCAAATCTTCGGCAACTGCGTCGTCTTCCCCGATCCCGTCTCCCCGCAAATCACCACCACCTGGTTCTTCGCAATCGCCTCCGCAATCTCCCCGCGCTTCTCCGAGACGGGCAATTCCGGCGGAAACTCCGGCACCGGACGATCCTTCTCCCGCGCCTCCCGAACACGAATCGACTGCTCAATCCTCCCCATCAAGTCCGGCATCGCCGATGCGTGCGCCCGATGATGCACGCCCGCTCCGCCGCGCGCCTGCTGCCGAAAACGCCACTGATCGCGAAGCATCGCCCGATTGATGAGCTGTTCCAAACTGCCTTCCATCGCCAAGATTCTACGCATTTTCCCCCGCATGACACCCTCGTTCGGAGTTCCGCTGAAACGCATCCACCGATAAACAGCAGGCAAAAACAAAAAAGCCCACGGCTCAAACGCCGCGGGCCACTCCCATCTGAACCAAGCCCCGCCCGTTACTTCTTCTTATACGGTTCCAGCAACCCCGCCAGATACTCCGACATGCTGCAATCCTTCAGGTTCCGAAATTCCCCCGCGTCCAGAAATATCCCGTAACAACTCGGACACGCCTCGTAATCCGTCGATTGCTGATCGACGTGAACCATCCGAATCATCGCCACCCCGCATCGCGGACAACTGATATCGGTGATCTTGTCCATCTTCCGCCCCACCTGCGGATCGCCGATGTCTACCGATTCCGATCCCTTGTGCTCCTTCAGCGACTTCTGCTCGTTCGCATCGAACCACATCCCCCGGCACTGCGTGCACCGATCGATCGTAATGCCCTCGTAGGTAACCAGTTCCATAGGCGCCTGACACTTCGGACATTGCAGCGTCGCGCCGGTCGACGTTTCAGCATAAGTGGCAATCGGTTTCATGAGCCTGAGCATAGCCGTATGCAAATCCTAACGGCAACCGTAGAACTACGTACGATTCCTCGCCTCGTTCCCCACCTCCACACGCCCCCTGAATCACTGACTCAGTCAAAGCTAGATTTGATAGTCCGTCGAAAAAATACGCACATCCCGCGGCACGGCCATCACGCGCTGCCCCCGCTCCAGCGACAACTGCAGATACTTCTCCCGCGGCATCTCCGCCACCACGATCTGCCCGTTCCCCTCCACCTCCACCTCCACCTTCACCGTCGCACCCACCCGATGCACCCAGGTAATCCGTGCCAGCGCCCCGTTCCCGTTCAATTCAGCCTCTTCCCCGGCAGGCACCAGATCGATCTCGTGGGGCCGGACATACGCTGCAATCGCCCCTTCGCGCACCGATTCTCCCCGACGATCCGCAATGGTCCCGTCCGCAAACTGCGCCGTCCCATCCTGCATCCGGCCATGAAAAATATTCACGTGCCCCAGAAATCCCAGCACGAATGGACTCGCCGGCCGATTGTAGACCTCATCGGGCGTCCCAACCTGCTCCACTCTCCCCTTGTTGAAAATCACAACTTCGTCCGCCACTTCCAGCGCTTCTTCCTGGTCGTGGGTGACGAATAGACTCGTGAGATGTTTATCATCATGGAGTTTGCGCAGCCACCGTCGCAGTTCCTTACGCACCTTGGCGTCGAGCGCTCCAAACGGTTCATCGAGCAGGAGCACCTTTGGCTCGGCCGCCAGCGCCCGCGCCAGTGCGATGCGCTGCCGCTGACCACCCGAGAGCTGCGTCGGATATCGTTTCCCCATTCCATCGAGCTGCACCAGTTCCAGCAATTCGTTCACTTTCTGATCGATGATCTCCTTGCTCTTCTTCCGCACGCGCAGCGGAAAGGCAATGTTCTCGAAGATCGACATGTGGCGGAAGAGCGCGTAATGCTGAAACACAAACCCGACATCCCGATGCCGCGCCGATAGTTCCGTCGCATCCTCCCCCTCAAACAGCACCCGCCCGGAATCTGCGAACTCCAGCCCCGCGATGATGCGCAGCAACGTCGTTTTTCCCGACCCGGATGGTCCGAGCAGCGCCACGAGCTTTCCACCGGGCGCCTCGAGTGTGACATCGTCGAGCGCGGTGAAATTGCCGAAGCGTTTGGTGATGTTCTTGGCGACGATGCTCATGTGCGTCCCGTGTGGATGGGGTCGAGACGCACACTATACCGGATGGGGGGTGTTTTTGTCTCTGGTTTTTGGAGAGAGGAAAAGACGTGAATTGTAAATGATTTGAAGAAAATCACTTAGCAGATCGCCTGATTGTCTATAATTCCTATATGGATTGTAGGGATTGCCGGCGATTGAGCGGCAAAGCGGGACCGGGGGGGGGCGCAGATCGGGAACAATCCGCTTGCGCCGCCCGTGCCGGATGTTTCAGGCGGCGAGGCGCTGGGGGGTGGACATTGCTTGCTCGGGCTCGCCGAACGTGCCGTTGCTCTGGGCTGCCGAGACGCTGCGAGTCATCCAGGAGCCGTTGTTGGCGGTCAGGATCGAGTACGGAACGACCCACCAGAAGCAGGTGAACCAGAAGAGATTGTAGAGGACGCCATAGATGCAGTCGGTGTTGCGTTCCTTCATCCAGTAGTAGGACTGCATGATGCTGCCGAAGATGACGACGTAGGCGAGATACTGCAGCATGAAGAACGGGTTGAGGATGCCGTAGACGAGGGAGGTGGCGATGAGGACGTAGGGGAAGATCATTTCGCCCATGTTCAGAAGGGCTTCAACGTTGGCGTGGGCCCAGTAGCGTTTGCGGAACGGTTTCCAGCAGAAGCCCAGATACGTGAGGTTTTCACGCACGTTGCCGCGCTCCCAGCGCTGGTACATGCGGGCCATCTGCTTGTAGGTGTTGGGGACGTTGGTCCAGACGACGGCATCGCTCTGGAAGACGATTTCGTGGCCTTCGCGGAGGATGAGGTTCGTAAGCGCACGATCCTCAGCAATCGTCGACGGTTTGCCCATCCACGACTGGTTGTTCCAATCGCTCAGCACTGCCTCCACCGCACTCCGGCGATAGGCCGAGAAGGCGCCTGGGGTGCAGAGGACCGAGCGAATCTTGCTCTGATATGCGCGGGTGAAGTCGAAGGCGAGGACGAAGCTGGCACGCATCATGCGGGGGAGAATGCCGGCTGAGCGGTTCTGAACCTTCACGTTGCCGGCAACAGCGCCGATGCGGGGGTCCTTGGCGATCGGGGTGACGAGAGAGCGGAGCGAATCGCGGGCGACGACGGAGTCGGAATCCATGGTGACGAGGACATCACCGGCAGCGAGGGCGAATCCGACCCGAAGACCCTGCCGCTTGCCGCCGTTCTTGTCCATGCGGATGGCGCAGACAATGTCGGGGTGCCGTTTGGCCGCGAGTTCCATGTGGTGCCAGGTGTCATCCTTGGAGCCATCGTCGATGGCGATGATCTGCATCTTTTCGCGGGGATAGTGCGAGCGGGCGATGGAGTCGATGGACTTGGCGACGTCCGGCCCTTCGTTATAGGCCGGAATAATGACGGTGACGGAGGGGAGATCCTCATCCGAGAGGGACTTCATGGGCCGATAGGCCATGACGAGAAGGGCGCGGCCGAGGGTGACGAAGAGCATGAGCGACGAATAACCGGCGCCGAAGGTCATGACGAACCCGCCGATGCGGGAGTTGTGGAGCCCTCTGAAAGGGTTGAACATGGAACCGGTGGCGTAGGCCGCCCAGAGGATACCGACGTACAGGCAGACCAGTCCGCTCTTGAGCGCGACGTCGTACCAGGAAACGTCCAGCAGGCGAGCCAGACTATCCCGAACAACTCGGAGCGGGGGGGGGCCAACGCGTACGTTCAACTGAGACACTGCTTCTCCTCGCAAAGACCTCCATGACAGTGAACATTCTCCGTGCCTAAACGGGATTGCACTCTGCCTCGTCCTGCATCACGAAGACGCCGGGTTCTGTGGAAGGTCGCCAATTAGACCCAAGGGGGGGACGGTCGTTAGTAAGATACGGCTAAGCCCACCTCATCCACAAGAAAAAATGGACAGCATGGCCGGTTTGGGCGATAATCTGTCGATGAATAGTACTGAAACGACTGCTGGCCATGGAGTTATGGCTGAGGTGGGGGCGGCGTCGATGCCTTCCCTCATTGAGGGGGATTGCTTGGCGGTAGCCCCGACGCTGGCGGGGGGGACTTTTGACCTGATCTACGCGGATCCGCCGTTTTTCACGAAGAGGGATTTTGTCGGGGCCGCGCGGGGCCTTCGGGGAAATGGGAAAGCGCTCGAGTCTCTGGCCCAGGAGCAGGCCGATTCTGCGCGAGAAACGCTCAAATTCACCGACCGCTGGCTTTCCGACGTAGGGAACCGCAACGACCGCAAACAATACCTCGCCTGGCTCGAACCCCGCCTCCTGGCGATGCGCCGCCTCCTTAAACCCAACGGCAACTTCCTTCTCCACCTCGACTGGCATGCCGTCCACTACGCCAAGGTCATGTGCGATGAAATCTTCCGCGAGGAGAACTTCCAGAACGAATTGATCTGGCACTACCAGACCGGCGGCGCCTCAAAGGGCCGCTTCTCCCGCAAGCACGACACCATCCTCTTCTATTCCAACGGCCCAGGCTTCTATTTCGACGGCAAGTCGATCGCGATTCCCCGCACGCCAAAGGCCATGAAGCGGGCCCAGTGTGCAACGGGAGCACGCATCAAGGCGACCGATACGCATAAGAATCCCGATGATGTGCTGATCATTCCCGCGCTCAACCCGATGGCGACGGAGCGCACGGGCTACCCGACCCAAAAGCCCGTCGAATTGCTGACCCGCCTGATCACAGCCCTCTGTCCCAAGGGGGGCTTGGTCGGGGATTTCTTTTGTGGGAGCGGGACCACGCTGGTGGCGGCCAAAATGCTCGAACGTCGATATTTTGGATGCGACGTGAACGCCGCAGCCGTGGCACTGGCACGCAAGCGGGTGGGAGAGATCACATCCCCGGCCAGATAGCCCCCAAGTCTGCGTTCACTCAAAATGCGTCCACATCCGGATCACCTTCACAGTCCGCACCTTTTCCAGCACCTGATACACGATGCGATGCTGTATATTGATCCGCCGCGAATACGCCCCTTCTAAATCCCCCATTAGTTTCTCAAACGGCGGCGGTGTCTGGTAGGGATTCTTCTCCAGAACGGCCAATGAAGCCTGCGCTTTCGCCTTGAGATTTGACGCAGAGAGTTTTTTCGCGTCCTTTTCTGCCTGCCGGGTGTAAACGAGCCGCCAGGTCACCAGCGCAGCTCCGATTTGCATTTCCCAACCGGAGTCGCAAGACCCTCCCGAATCGATTCCCGCATCCCCGGGATCGACAATAGATACAACGTCTCCTGGATGGCGTTCCAATCATCCTGTGAGATCAGAACCGCATTGTTCCGCTTTCCGGTGATTAACACCGGCTCATGGGACGCCTCGTCCACAAGGCTGTACAACTGAGAACGCGCTTTCGTTGCCGATATCGTATCCATGATCATAGCGTACGATAAAACGTACGCACGGGCAAGGGGGGGGGGGCGGA
>Ga0335069_10003599_pt1 | contig 23285 bp, 18 predicted proteins | sample Lox_Sample_11_FD_206714 | JGI IMG/M metagenome (GOLD analysis project Ga0335069, IMG submission 206714) | Soil microbial communities from Loxahatchee National Wildlife Refuge, Florida, United States - Lox_Sample_1.1 | ecosystem: Environmental > Terrestrial > Soil > Wetlands | place: USA... | reverse complement strand
CGTCGGCGAGCAGCGTCTCGACCGCGTCGGCCAGCGCGTCCTCGTCTCCCGCCGGAAACGCCACCGCCGTCTCGGGCGTCATGACGTCACGGTACCCCGAGATGTCGGACGCTACGACCGGCGTCGCGCAGGCGAACGCGCGGGTCAGCACCATCCCGAAGCTCTCGCCGCCGAGCGACGGCGCGACGAGCGCCTTCGCCGCGAGCAGCTCCTCCGTGAACGCGTCCTGGTCGAGGAACCCGAGCAGCTCGATCCCGTCGTCCGGGATCCGCAGCCGCGTGATCAGCAGCCGCACGCGAAGCGGATCCGCGCCGATCACGCGCAGGCTCGCCCCGGTCCGCCGGTGGATCTCGGGCCACGCGTGCAGCAGGACCTGCAGCCCCTTGCGCGCCTCGTGCCGGCCGGCGAAGACGAGCCTGTGCTCGCGCCCGCCCGATTCCGCGTGGGGCGGGATCAGCACGCCGTTCGGAATGATCTCGTAGTCGCCGGGAAGCCAGCGCTGGGCCGACACCTTCGCCATCTCCGAGACGGCGATGCGGTGGTCGATCCGGTCGGCGAGGAAGCCCCAGGTCTTTCGCGCGATCTTCATCCAGCCGAGGTCGCCGCTTGCGTGCCAGGTCGCGACCATCGGCCCGTCGAACGACGCGAGCGCCGCGACGCACGGCGTCGGCGTCATCGGCTCGTGCAGGTGGAGGACGTCGAACTGCTCACGCTCGAGCGCGTCGCGGATCCGGAAGATCGAGCGTGGGCTGAGGATGATGTTCGGCAGGCTGCCGTTCGCGGGGACGATGACCGAGCGGCCGATCGGGATCACGTCGGGCGGCGGGTTGCCGTGACGCCCGTGCCGGGGGTGGAGGACGCGCGTGAACTGGCCGGGCGGGTCGTTCCCCATGATCGTCTTCACCTCGACGCCCTGACGCCGGAGCGCGTCGGCCTGCAGCTCGGAGTGCTCGACGACGGCGCCCCAGAACGACCACGAGTACGGCACGATGATCCCGACTTTCACGGCGACCATTATCGTCGGACGACGGTGCGGCTCCGCTCACCACACGACCGCGAGATCCTCCGCCTGGCCGTGCCCGCGCTCGGCGCGCTCGCCGCCGAGCCGCTCTACGTGCTTGCGGACACCGCGATCGTCGGCCATCTCGGCCGCCCGCAGATCGCCGCTCTCGGCCTGGCGGGAATCGTCCTCGCCGGCGCCTTCACGATCTTCAACTTCCTCACGTACGGGACGACGGCGGTCGTCGCGCGCGCCTCGGGCGCGGGCGAGGAGGAGCGGGCCGCGCGCCTGGCGGCGCAGGCGTTGTGGGTGTCGCTCGCGATCGGGTTGACGCTGCTCGTCGTGCTCGAGGCGGTCGCGGTGCCGCTGCTGCGTGGCCTCGGCGGCCACGGCGAGTCGGGGCACGACGCGCTCGTCTACTACCGGATCGCGGCGATCGGGATGCCGGCGGCGCTGATCGCCCTCGCCGGCCAGGGCTACCTCCGCGGGATCGCGAACCTGAAGCGCCCGCTCGTGATCGTCGTGCTCGCGAACGTCCTCAACCTCGTCCTCGAGGTGCTCTTCGTCTACGGCTTCCACTGGGGGATCGCCGGCTCCGCCGCGGGAACGGCGATCGCGCAGCTCGCGATGGGGGTCGCCTTCGTCGTCGAGCTGCTCCGCCCGCACGCGACGTCGCGGCGACCGAGCTTGCGCGAGATGAAGCCGATGATGCGCGTCGGCTGGCAGATCTTCGTCCGGACGACGGCGCTCTACGCATCGTTTCTCGTCGCCGCGTCGGTACTCGCCCGCATGGGCGACGCCGAGCTCGGCGCGCACCAGATCGCGTACGAGCTGTTCATCTTCCTCGCGCTCGTCCTCGACTCCGTGGCGATCGCAGGCCAGGTGATCGTCGGACGGACGCTCGGCGCCGGGGAGGCCGGTGCCGCGTACGACGCCGCCGCGCGGATGATCGGCTGGTCGGTCGTGCTCGGCGCGGTCTTCGCGCTCGTGCTCGCGCCGCTCGCCCACTCGCTCCCGCGCGGCTTCACGGGGGATCCGTCGGTGCTCGCGCAGGCGGAGAAGCTGTGGCCGATGTTCGTCCTCATGCAGCCGCTCGCGGGCGCCGTGTTCGCGCTCGACGGCATCCTCATCGGGGCGAGCGACACGGCGTACCTCATGTGGTCGATGCTCGCCGCGAGCGCGCTCTTCATCGCGATCGCCGGACTCTCCCTCGCCCTCGGCTGGGGCATCGTCGGCGTCTGGATCGGCCTCGACGTCCTCATCGCCGCCCGGTTGACGCTGCTCGGGTGGCGGTTCTCGAGCCGCCGCTGGGCGGTCGTCGGCTGGGGATAAGATCGGCGCGTGGACGGACTCGCCGAGCTGCACACTCACCTCGGCGGGTCGGTCTCCTCGGACATCCTCTGGACGCTGGCGCACGAGCAGGGGATCGCCCTCCCGGTCAAGGACTACTGGGACTTCGACCGGCTCGTCACGGTCAGCGACCCACGCGGCGTCCCCGACCTCGACGCGCTCGACCAGATCTACCACTGGACGGAGCTGATCCAGTCGAGCCCGCTCGCCGTCGAGACGTCGGTGCACGGCGCAATCGGCGGGGCGTACCGCTCGCAGCGGATCACGACGCTCGAGCTGCGGTTCAATCCGATGAAGCGGAACCGCGGCGGCGAGCGCGACCTCGACCACATCATCCTCGCCGCGATTCGCGGGCTCGACCGCGCGAGCCTCGAGTACCCGCAGGTGCACGCGGGCCTGATCCTGATGATGGACCGGACGTTCACGGCGCGGCAGAACGAGGTGATCGTCGAGAAGGCGGTGCGCTGGGCGTCGCGCGGGATCGTCGGCGTCGACATCGCCGGCCCGCGCCCCGGCCACGAGCGGTTCGACTACCGCTCGGTCATGCCGATGGTCGAGGAGGCGCGCGCGGCAGGGCTCGGCGTCACCATCCACGTCGGCGAGGAGGGCGGCGAGCTCGGCCGCAGCGAGATCGGCGAGGTGCTCGAGGCGCTCCGCCCGGACCGGATCGGCCACGGGATCCTCGCGGCCGGCGACGCGGAGCTGATGCGCGAGCTGCGCGAGTCCGAGGTCGTGCTCGAGATCTGCCCGACGTCGAACCTGCTGACGAAGGCGCTCCCGGACGAGGCGGCCGTGCGCTCCGTCTTCCGGACGTTCGTCGAGCACGGCGTCCGCTTCACGATCGCCACGGACGGCCCGGAGATGATGCGGACGCACCTCCGCGACGAGTTCGAGCTGCTGCTGCGCATCGGTGCGCTGACGCAGGACGAGCTCACCGAGGCGAACCAGCGCGGCCACGAGGCGAGCTTCGTCCGCGGCGGCTTCCGCGCCGCCCGGGTGTAGTGCCCCTAGCCCGCCGGCGGAATACGCCCATCGGCCGATGGTCGCTCGTGCGGCCCGTCTCTAGCGTCTCGCGGCATGAGAAGCACCCCGATCGGCGAGCCTCCGGCGCTCACGGAGCGGCAGCTCCAGGTCGTGCAGCTCATCGCCCGCGGTCTGTCGAACGAGGAGGTCGGGCAGGAGCTCGGCATCTCCCCCCGGACCGCGAAGGCCCATTGCGACGTGCTGCGCCAGAAGCTCGGCGTGCCCAGGCGTAGGCAGATCCCCGCTGCCTTCCGGATGCTCACGGGAGTGGACCCCCTCTCCCGCGGGCTCGCGCCGGCCCCGGCCGGCGTCGGGGGCTGACGGCAACCCGCGCTCGGCGCCAGCTGCCCCGAGCGCGGGAGCCCCTTTCCAGGCACACGAGTGCCGTTCACAATGGGCAAAGGAGGGAGCCCGAGAGCGCAACCATAGGGTCAGGCGTCGGCCCTGCAGGCAGGCATGGACGAGGGCACGAAACCGACGACGGAATCGCCGGCGCACAGCCACATCATCAAGCGCCCGCGCTTGACGAAGCGCCTGGACGACTCGCGGGCGAGGATCATCCTGCTCGTCGCGCCGGCGGGCTACGGGAAGACGACGTTGGCGCGCGAGTGGCTGGCCCAGTACCAGCGGCCGGTCGCGTGGTACCGGGCGACGACCGCGTCCGCGGACGTGGCGGCGCTGGCGACGGGCCTCGCGGCGGAGATCGATGCCGCGCTCGAGGACGGTGGAACCCCGACAACCGATCGCGTGACGACGCTCGTCGCCGTCCAGCAGAAGCCGGAGGCCCTTGCCCGGGCACTCCATCGGAGCCGCGAGTCCTGGATGAAGAGGCTCGTGATCGTGATCGACGACTACCACCAGATCGACGATGCCGACGCCGAGACGTTCGTCGGCGAGCTCGTGACGCTGCTGCCGGCGACGTTCCTCCTGACCGCGAGGTCGCGCCCGAGCTGGTTCACGCCGCGCCTGTCGATCTACGGCGAGGCGGTCGAAGTCGCGACGGCGGAGCTCGAGATGACCGACCTCGAGGCGCGGCAAGTGTTCGAGGCGTCCTCGCGCGCCGTCCCCGCGTCGACGATCGAGCTCGCACGCGGCTGGCCCGCGCTCATCGGGCTCGTCGCGCGAAGCGGGCGGACGGAGCTTCCGTCCGAGGCGTTACCGCACGACCTCTACGAATTCCTTGCGGCCGATCTCGTCCAGGCGACGAACCCCGACACGCAGCGGGCGCTCACCGTCCTCGCCCTGGCGGGCACGAACGACCGCGCGCTCGCCCGAGAGCTGGTCGGTGAAGACGCGGACGAGGCTCTCGACGAGGCCGAGCGGCGAGGCCTCCTGACCTTCGATGGCCCGACTCGAATCGTCCTCCACCCGCTGCTGGGCGAGTTCCTGATCGCCCGGCTCCGCGAGAGCGGGACTGCAGCGGTAGAGGAACTCGTTCCTCGGTTGATTCGTGCCCTCAAGAGCCGCTCCCGGTGGGACGAGTGCCTAGCCGTCGCCGAGGCCCTCCCGGCAAGGGCCAGCTTCGCTCCGGAGATCATCGAACTCTCACTCCAGGAACTCCTGAGCAGCGGCCGAGTCGCAACCGTCCGGCGCTGGATCGACGTGACCCGGCACAAGAGGCTCGCCGATCCGATAATCGAACTGGCGGAGGCGGAGGTCGCAATGCGCGCCGGCGAGTTCGGCCGCGCCCTAGCGCTTGGAGGGCACGCTGCTCATCGCTTCTCGTCCCTTGATCTCCGGTCGCGCGCCGAACTGGTCGCCGGCCGTGCCGCCAACCTTGCCGAACGACGCGACGTAGCGATGGGGTGGTTCAAGGCCGCTGAGACATCAGCGCAATCCCAGGATGTTCGGACGGAGGCCCTATGGGGACAGGTCATCGTCCATTACGACAACGAGGCCGACGGCTTCGAAGAGTCTCTACGGCGCTTTAGTGACGCCAGCGATGGTACGACGAACCATCAATCGCGTTTGGCGCACATCGGGATACTGCTTGGCCTTGTCAAGGGTGACATCGTAAGCGCCGTTCATTGCGCTGAAGAGAGCATCGCGCTATTGCCTCCCGGCTCAGACCCGTTCGCCAGGCTGCACGGGCTCGCTCAGCACGCGTGGATGCTCGGCCACGCAGCGCGCTATGACGAGGCAGATCACGCGGCAATTCTCGCCTTAAGGGAAGCCGAAGCCCATGAAATCGGGTTCGCACTATCTTCGATTCTCCTGGGCCGGGCGCGCGCTTTGGTTGGCCTACGCCGATTCGCCGACGCGCGGCGGGTGTTGAACCGAGCGCTGACATGTCTTCGGGCAATGCAAGACCCGTGGGCATCAGCTGAACTCAACGTAAATGAAGCTCGGCTTCAGATCAGTCTCGGAGACCTCGACCGAGCGAGAGAGCACCTCGCGTTTGCCCCCGACGATCGCGTGAACGCCAGGATGCGTTGCGAGCACGACGCATACCGAGCACTGGTGGAAGCTGCACAGGATCGCCCGGACGAAGCCGAGAGGTGGCTCACCCGGTCGCGCCGGTCGATCAACATCGAACCTCGAGCCGTCACTTGGGTCGTAGAAGACATGCTTGCCCTCGATCGACCGACCGGCCCAGAGAGTCTGGGAGGGGTTCAGCGCGTCATGGAAAGCGGATACCTGGACGCACTCGTGATTGCGTGCCGAGCGCAGCCGACCTTTGCTCGACGCATTGCGGAAGACGAGCGGTATCGGGAGAGCCTGAACGCGCTACTCCTGTCATCCGCAGACGGTCAACTCGCCCGAGCCGTAGGGCTCGAGATCCCGAAGACCAGGCGTCGCCCAGGTATGTTGTCGCCTCGCGAACGAGAGGTCTGCGAACTGATGACCCAAGGACGCACGAACGGCGAGATCGCCAAGACCCTCTTCATTACGGAGTCGACCACGAAGGTGCACGTGCGGCACATTCTGGAGAAGCTCGGCGTCCGCTCTCGAGTCGAAGCCGTCCGCGCATGGCGACCAGAGAACGAGTCAGGCTTCGACGATTCCGGCTAGGGCGACGGACGTGATCTCTGGAACCGAATCGGATTCAATCGTCCCGACGCCTTCGAAAACGAAGTCGTCTCGCGCCCCCATCCGATAAGCCTCGTCAGCCCCTGTCAAGACCGCCTCAAATGCGGCTACAACCGCCGTATCGAATTGACTCTCAACGGCCTGCGCCAGACGCAGCCGCGCGACACGGCTAGGCATCGCGTCGCGATAGGGACGATCCGATGTCATAGCGTTATACGCATCTGCGACTGCGATGATTCTTGCGAGGAGCGGGATCTCGTCGCCGAGAAGTCCGTCGGGGTAGCCGTTCCCATCGACCCGCTCATGATGGTGGCGCACTATCTCGGCGATTTCGCTGTAATCGGCTACGTTCCTGAGGATGCGCTCCCCGATGGTCGAATGCTGTTCCATCACGCGCCGCTCCTCTAGGTTCAAGGAACCGGGTTTCTCGAGCAGTCCTGGCGGAAGGCCGATCTTCCCGATGTCATGGACGAGACCACAAAGGTGGACGAGCTCTTGCTCGCGGTCAGAAAGCTCCAGCCTCTTAGCGATGTCGCTCGCGTAAATCGCCACGGCCGCTGAATGACCAGCGGTATAGCGGTCGCGGGCGTCGAGCGTCGCTACAAGGGCGGTTGCGAAGGAGACGTTCGCACCAGCGAGGCGAGCGTTGGCATGCCCGAGGGCTTCCGCAGTATCTATCTGCTGCCGGTAGAGCAGCAGCAATCTATGCGCCGCGAACGCAGGGATCGCGAACAGCACGACGCTCCACGGTGAGATCGTCTCGTAGGAATACGCGAGCAGAGCAACCAGCGGTACCTGCAGGGGAAAACTCGTGAAGTGAGCCGGCACGAGGGTTCTTGCGGTGTCCACCCACGAACCTGTGCCGCGAATGACGGGCACAACGCCCGCAAGTGCCAGGTCTGTGCCGGATTCAACCACGAACGCAGCAGCTACCGCGGCCACAACCCCCCAGAAGCCGATGGCGCCAGCTGCGTAAACCACGACGGCCGCGAGGCCGGCACAGGCAGCGATGATCACGCTCATCGCCGTCCAGGTAGCCCACCTGAGTACGGGTTGGGCGACGTCGCGACGCGGAAGGTCGGCGAGCACTGCCGACCCCCCAACAATGGCTGCGGGTAGCGGACCAAGTACCACGGCCGCGAAAACGCACAGGAGTGAAACGACGGAGACCTCGACTCCTGGCGTCAGCCGAATCAGCTCCCGCTCAGCGGCAACCGCAACTACAGCAAGGACTGCGACTGCCCACGGATCAGGTATCCGATACCCGGCGGCAACGAGGCCGGCACATATGGCCGTGGCGCCTGTTACGAGGAGCACGACCCAAGCCACGAGAGCCGTCTCGCGACTGAGCCTTACTACGAGAGTCTGCGGGAATCTAACCAAGATCTACTTGAAACCTCCCCCAAAAGGGGTATAAGCTCTTCACTGCCGTCAGTCCCCTACCGGAGGAGTTACCGGTGCACAAGCTTCTTGGGATGGTCGCCATCCGTCGTGCGGCGGTCGTCGGCCAGAGCAGAGTCTGGTAGAAGCCGTCGAAGTCTCTTTTTTCCACAGTTTCGGGTCATCCCCCGCTTGAGGGATTTCCACGGGTTGTGGAAAGTAACGGAAACCGCGCTCTAACCGTCAATCCATGAGGCGCCGGGTGGGTGAGCACCCGGCGCGCAATGGATTCCCGTCGCGGGTTGTCGACAGGAGGCTGTGGAGAACAGGCGGCCGACTGACGCGCTAGCCGATGATGCCGCGGCGGAAGCCGACGGCGACGGCATGGGCGCGCGACCGGGCCTGGAGCTTCGCCAGCAGGTGCCGGACGTGAGACTTCACCGTCTCCTCCGACAGGAACAGGCGCTGCCCGATCTCGCGGTTCACCAGGCCGTCCGAGATGAGCTGCAGGACCTCGACCTCCCGCATCGTCGGCTCCTGCTCGAGCTCCCGAAGCGGGCCCTGGAACGGGATGACCTCGCCGCCGTTGTCGGTCCGGCGCCGCGCGGCGACCTCTTCGAAGCGCCGCGAATGGTCCGCGTAGCGGTTGAGGATTTCCTTGCGCTCTGCAGCGTCCACGAGGGGGGTATCGGCGGCTCCACTGGCCCGCTTTAGGCCGCTTCTACCCCTATCCAGGGATGCTACGAGCCGGTCGCGGAGCCCTCCACCGCCGAGGCGAGAGCGGCATCCACGTTCAAAGGATGGTGACACGCCGCGAGGTGACCACTCCCGTACTCGACGAGGGGCGGCTCGACCTCGCTGCAGACCTGGGTGGCATAGCGGCAGCGGGGGTGGAAGCGGCAGCCGCGGGGCGGGTTGATCGGGCTCGGGACGTCGCCCTCGAGCACGATCCGCTCACGCTTGGCCGCAAGATCCGGGTCCGGCACGGGGACTGCCGAGAGGAGCGCCTCCGTGTACGGCATGATCGGCCGGACGTACAGCTCCTCGGCCGGCGACATCTCGACGATCTTCCCGAGATACATCACCGCGATGCGATCGCTGACGTGGCGGACGACCCCGAGGTCGTGCGCGATGAAGATGTACGTGAGCCGGAACTCGGTCTGGAGGTCCTCGAGCAGGTTCAGCATCTGCGACTGGATCGAGACGTCGAGAGCCGAGACCGGCTCGTCGGCGACGATCAGCTTCGGGCGCAGCGCGAGCGCGCGCGCGATCCCGATCCGCTGGCGCTGACCGCCGGAGAACTCGTGCGGATAGCGGTTGAAGTGCTCCGGCGAGAGCCCGACGGTCTCGAGCAGCTCCTCGACCCTGGCCTTCCGCTCCTTCGCGTTGCCGAGGTTGTGGATCTTCAACGGGTCGCCGATGATCGACCCCACGCGCTTGCGCGGATTCAGGCTCGCGTACGGATCCTGGAAGACCATCTGCATCTCGCGCCGGAGCGGACGAAGCTGCCGCGCGCCGTGGCCCTCGATCGCCTGCCCCTGGAAGATGATCTGCCCCGACGTGGGCTCGTAGAGCCGGACGATCGTCCGGCCGAGCGTCGACTTTCCGCAGCCGGACTCGCCGACGAGGCCGAGCGTCTCCCCCTCCTGCACCGCAAAGCTGACGCCGTCGACCGCGTGGACGCGTGCGACCTCGCGCTGCATCAGCCCCTTACGGATCGGGAAGTACTTCTTCACCTCGCGGACCTCGACGAGCGGCCCGCCGTTCTGCGACACCTCGCTCACGCCGCCTCTGTCCGCCCGGAGATGGTGTCGCCGCGGTGCGCCCGCTTGTACTCGACGTCGAGCCAGCAGCGGTCGAGGTGCGTCGGCGGATCGACGTGGTTCTCCAGCGGCGGCTGCTCCATGCAGCGGTCGAACGCGTGCGGGCAGCGCGGGCGGAAGGCGCACCCCTGCGGGAGGGTGATCAGCGACGGCGGCGCGCCCTTGATCGAGTGCAGCCGGTCGGGCCGAGGCCGGTCGAGCCGCGGGATCGACCCGAGCAGACCCCATGTGTACGGCATCAGCGGGTCGTAGAACAGGTCGCGCTTCTCCGCTCGCTCGACCACGTTGCCGGCGTACATGACGATGATCTCGTCAGCGATGTCGGCGACGACGCCGAGGTCGTGCGTGATCAGGATCACCGCCGAGTTGAAGTCGTCCTTCAGCCGGTCGATCAGCTCGATGATCTGCGCCTGGATCGTCACGTCGAGGGCCGTCGTCGGCTCGTCGGCGATGAGCACGGCCGGATTGCACGACAGGGCCATCGCGATCATCGCCCGCTGCCGCATCCCACCGGAGAACTGGTGCGGGAAGTCGTCGACCCGCGACTCCGGGTTCGGGATCCCGACCTGGCGCAGGAGCTCGACGGCGCGGTTCTTCGCCACGCGCTTGTCGACCTTCTCGTGCGTGCGAATCGCCTCCGCGATCTGCTCGCCGATGCGGTAGACGGGGTTCAGCGACGTCATCGGGTCCTGGAAGATCATCCCGATCTCCGCGCCGCGGTACTGCTGCATCTCGGCGTCGGAGACCTTCAGGAGGTCCTTGCCCTTGTAGAGGACCTCGCCGTCGAAGCGGGAGTTGATGTCGCGGGTCAGGCCCATTACCGTCATCGCGGTCACGCTCTTGCCGGAGCCGGACTCGCCGACGATGCCGAGCACCTTGCCACGCTCCAGCTGGAACGAGACCCCGTCGACCGCCTTGACGATCCCGTCCTCGGTGGCGAAATGCGCCTTGAGGTTCCTTACGTCCAGCAGGAGCTCCGCCATTAGTGCGCTTCCCGGTCCCATTGCCGGATGCTCGGGTCGCGAGCACCAAGCGATGCAAGGACGCAGGGAGCGCCGATAGCCGAAGCTATCGGCGCGACTGAGGACGCGGCAGCGCGCCGTGTGATCGCGCGCCGGGCGCCGGAGGATGGTGCCGGGGAGCGCACTACGTCGGGCGGATCCTGGGATCGAGGTACGCGTAGAACAGGTCGACGAGCACGCTGAAGAAGACGATGAAGAACGCGCCGTAGAGGGTCACGCCCATGATCGGCGGCAGGTCGAAGTTGTTGATCGACTGAGCCGCGTACTGGCCCACGCCGTGGAGGTCGAACACGGTCTCGGTGAGGATCGCGCCGCCGCCGAGCACCGCAGCGAAATCGAGGCCGAACAGCGTCACGATCGGGATCAGCGACAGGCGCAGGACGTGCTTCCGCATGATCCGCTTCGGCGGCAGCCCCTTCGCCTTGGCCGTGCGGACGTAGTCCTCGTTGACCGTGTCGAGGACGTTCCCGCGCAGGACGCGCCCGTAGAAGCCGATGAACAGCACGGCGAGTACGGTCCAGGGCAGCACGAGATGCCAGAACCACTCCGCGGGGTTCGTCGTCAGCGCGACGTACTCGCCGTCGGGGAAGATCGTCGTCAGGCCGCCCTCCGCGAGGTAGTAGCGGGTGATGATGCCGAGCCAGAACACGGGCATGGATATCCCGATGAGGGCGAGGACCGTGATGACGCGATCCGACAGCTTGCCCGCCTTGATGGCGGATATCACCCCCACGAGGATGCCGAAGAAGAGCCAGATGATCCCGGCGCCGATGGCGAGCGAGAACGTCGCCGGCATGCCCTGCTCGATCTGGCCGAGGACGTTCTGCTGGCTCGTGTACGAGACGAGCTCGCCGCTGAACATCTTTTGCATCATCTTGTAGTACTGGACGTAGAAGGGGCGGTCGAAGCCCCAGTCATGGCGGATGTTCTCGATGTTCTGCTGCGTCGCGTTCTTGCCGGCGATGCGCTGCGCGGGGTCGCCGCCGGGGACGACGATGAAGATCACGAAGACGATGAACGTGACCGCGATGCAGACGAGAATCGCGCCGATCGTGCGTCTGACGAGGAAGGTCAACATCAGTGCTCGACCTTCACCTTCGCCCGCGGGTCGAGCGCGTCGCGGAGGCCGTCACCGAAGATGTTGAGCGACAGCACGGTGATCACGATTGCGAGGCCGGGGGCGAGCGACAGCCACGGCCGCGTCACGATCAGCTCCTGTCCGTCTGCGATCTGGGTCCCCCACGACGCCGTCGGCGGCTGCACGCCGGCGCCGAGGAAGGACAGCGCCGCCTCGAGGATGATGTTGTTCGCGATGATCAGCGTGAAGAAGACGAGGATCGAGCTCGCGATGTTCGGCAGCAGCTCGACGAACATGACGCGGAACGGGCTCGCGCCCTGGGCGATCGACGCCTCGATGAACTCCTTCTCCCGCAGCGACAGCACCTGACCGCGCAGCGGTCGGCCGATGTACGGGATGAGCACGTAGGAGATGACGAGCGTCGGGATCCAGATGCTCCCGCTCTGGATGTTCAGCCCGAAGTGGTGGAAGCCGTTGATCGCGAGCGCCGACCCGAGCGCGATCCCGAGCAGGATCACCGGGAACGCGTAGAACAGGTCGAAGAAGCGTGTGATCACGAAGTCGCTCCAGCCGCCGTAGTACGCCGCGACGAGCGCGAGGATCACTGCGAAGAAGACGCAGATCAACGACGAGACGATCCCGACGAAGAGCGAGGTGCGGCCGCCGTAGAGGAGGCGGACGGCGACGTCCCTGCCGTTCTGGTCGGCGCCGAGCACGAACTTGCCGCCGCCGCTGAACCATGTCGGGCCGATCGGGATCGAGGCGACGAGCTTGCATCCGGACTCGGACGTCGGACACAGCTTCCCGGTATGCGGGTCGATGTAGCCGCCGGGCGAGAGGACCGGCGTCTCCTTCCCGTTGACCTCGACGTTCTCGAGGACGTGGTTCGTGTTCGGGCCGGTGTGCGCGACGTGCTTCGCGTACACGGGCGCGAGCAGGCACGCGACGACGACGAGGATGAAGAGGGCGAGGAAGAAGAAGGCAACGTAGTTGCGGCGGAGGCGGCGCCAGGCGAGGTACCACGGGCTCCGGCCGCGGATTGCCGCGGGCTCCTCGGCGGCGGCGAGCTCGGCCGCGGTGTCGAGCGTGAACTCGGTCTCGGTTGCCCGCTCCGCCATCGGCTCCTCAGACTGGAATGGTCGTCGGGGGCGCCGTCGCCGGCGCCCCCGACATTCTCGCATTTCGCCGTCTACCTACTTCATGCAGATCGTCGAGTAGTCGAACTCGTAGAGCACGTGGTTCTCGTAGCAGCTGAGATCGACCGTCGAATAGAAGAAGTCCGTGAACTGCCGGTTGAGGAACGGCGCCCACGGGGCCTGCGCCATGACCTCCTTGTCGACGGACGCCCAGCGGGCGTTCGCCTTGTTGTCGAGCACGGGCTCCTTCTTCAGCGCGTCGATCTGCGAGTTGACCGACGCGTCGTCGAAGTTCGCGTAGTTGTTGTTGTGCGTCTGGGTGATCCGCTCGCCGTTGAGCAGCACGTCGAACCAGTCGAGCGGATGCGGGTAGTCCTGGAACCAGTCGGCGAAGCCGATCTGCGCCTTCGTCGCCTGGTTGCCGACGGTCGTCCAGTAGACGGCCGCGTTGACGATCTTCTGCGTCGCCTTGAGGCCGATCGAGTTGAGGACGTCCGTCAGGTACGCCGTCGCCCTCGGGTCGAGGCCGCGGTCGTGGTTCCAGACGGTGACCGGCATCCCCTTGACGCCCGCCTGGGCGATCAGCTGCTTCGCCTTCGCGAGGTTGTAGGGGTACGGATCGATCTTCTTGTACTGCGGGTACGTCGGCGGCAGCACCTGCTCCGTCGGCTGGGCCAGGCCGCCGTAGACGCGGACGAGCGCTTCACGGTCGATCGCGTAGTTCACGGCCTGCCGCACCTTCAGGTTGTTGAACGGTGCGACCCGCGTGTTCATGAAGAAGTAGTACGTGTTCGCCGGCGTGAAGAGCTTGAGCTGGTCCGGGTACTTCTGCTGGACCGAGGAAAGCCGGTCCGGCGGGATCGGGTGGTACCCGAGCCAGTCGTCCTGGCCGCTGATCACGCGCTGCAGCGCGACGTTGTCGTCGCCGATGACGTCCCAGACGACCTTGTCCGGGTTGCCCACGGGGACGTTGCCGCCGTACAGCGACGCGTCGAAGTTCGGGTTGCGGACCTCGACGATCTGCTTGTTCGGCGTGTAGCTCTGGATCATGTACGGGCCCGTCGACGGCGCTGGCGTCGTGGACTGGTCCTTCGCCGGGGTCGAGGCCGGAACCGGCGCCGCGAACTCCGTGGCGAGGATGTTCATGAAGTCGCCCTGCGGCTCGCTCAGCTTGATCGTGATCACGCCGGTCGAATCGTTCGTCGTGATCCCGCTGATGCTGCCGGTCTTCGTCTTGCCGTACTGGGCCGCGCCGACGATGTTGCCGAAGAAGCCGACGCCAGGCGAGTCGACCTTGTAGTCGCGCTCGATCGTCGCCTTGAAGTCGCTCGCCTTGACGGGGGTGCCGTCGGAGTACTTGACACCCTTCCGCAGCGTCAGCGTGTACGCCTTCCCGTCCGACGAGACCGTCGGCAGGCTCTCCGCGAGGTACGGGACGATCGTCGCCCCGTCCGGCCCGTTCACGTGCTTGTAGCCGAGGAGCGGGAGATAGACGTTCCACATCACGCCCCAGCCCTCGACGGTGTACGACAGGCCGGGGTCGAGATAGTCGGTGCCGGTGTCGGTCGCGATCCGGAAGACCGCGAAGCTCTTCCCGGCGGCGCTGCTGCTCGTCGACGTCGATCCCGACGTCGTCGTGCTCTTGTTCCCCCCGCCGCCGCCGCATGCCGCCGCGATCAGCGCGACGCCGACGGAGAACGAAGCGGCGGTCAAGAGCCACTTCCACCGATTCCTACGGTTCAAATCCTTACCTCCCCGGGCTCGTTTCGCTGGCCGCGGCACAGGCAGTCGGCCGCCTGGCGCGCGGTGCATTCTTACATGACGTCCTCCGATGGAACCTAGTTAGGTGAAGGTTTGATGAATCGGATCGCCCGGCGGCGGCGGCTCCGCAACTCCGTCGGCTCCGGCTCCTCGACGACACCGTCCACGCCGTCACGGCGGGTCGAATGGAGGATGCGGCCGTCGCCGAGCCAGAAGGCGATGTGGTCGGCGGCGCGATCGTCGCCGTACGTCAGGAGATCGCCGCGACGGAGGTCGTTCTCCGCCACCGGCTCGCCGGCCTCCTCCTGCTGGTCGGCGTCGCGCGGAACGAGCCGGCCGACGGCCCGGAAGCTCATGTGGACGAGCCCCGAGCAGTCGATCCCGGCGGCGGTCATCCCGCCCCAGAGATAGGGCGCGCCGACCAGCGCGCGGGCGGCCTCGACCGGGTCGCCGGCGCGCGGCTCGAGCCAGCCCGGATCGGCGGCACCGCCGAGCGCGTCCTCGCGGATCCAGCCCGGATAGGCGTAGGCGGTGCGGATGCGGATCCAGCCGTCGCGGGCCTCCTCGCGATCGAACGGCTCGCCGGGGAGAACCTGCGTCACCTGCTCGGAGTCGTCGCGCGGCTCGGCGCGGACGGGCGTGAGCTGGAAAACGAACGTATGTTCGCCTACGCTGTCGCCCATGCAGCTCAGGCTAGACGCGGCCGACCGGCTCGTGGAGCTCGTCGAGGAGCGGCGCGGCCCCGTCGTCGCGGACGAGGCGGCGCGGCGGCTGTTCGCGCTCCGGCAGGCACCGGTGGCGCTCGCGCGCTCGCTGCTCGCGGAGGTCGTGGATGCGGACGCGCGACTCGTCTGGCGCGGCGACGCGGTCGCGCTCGCGCGGCCGCCCGGCGACGGCCTCCCGCTCGAGGAGGCGACGTATGTCGTCGTCGACCTGGAGACGACCGGGCTCCGGCCGGGCTCGTCGCAGATCTGCGAGATCGGCGCCGTGCGGATACGCGGGCTCGAGCTGGCGGAGGAGTTCCAGACGCTCGTCAATCCGGGCATGCGGATGGCACCGGGGGCCTCGGCGCTGACCGGACTGCGGGATGCGCAGCTCCGGACGGCTCCCCCGCCGGCGCTCGCGGTCCGGCGGTTCCTCGAGTTCGCCGGCGACGCGGTGCTCGTCGCGCACAACGCGCGCTTCGACCTTGCGTTCCTCGACCGGGAGACGGAGCGTCTGACGGGGTCGCGGATCGCCGCGCCGGTCGTCGACACCGTCCCGCTCGCCCGGCGCCTGCTCGCCGGGCGTGTGCCGCGCGCGAGCCTCGCCCAGCTCTCGCACTTCGTCGGGACGTCGGCGCGGCCGTGCCACCGGGCGCTGCCGGACGCGACCGCGACGGCCGAGGTGCTGCTCGTCCTCATCGGCCTCGCGCAGGAGCGCGGTGCGCGCACCGTCGCCGACCTCGTAGGGCTCGCGGCGACGCGGACGCGCCGGGTCTGGGACAAGCGGCACCTCGCCTTCGGGGCGCCGCCGCGTCCCGGTGTCTATCTCTTCGTCGACCGCAACGAGCAGGTGCTCTACGTCGGGCGCGCCCGCGACCTGCGCGCCCGCCTCCGCTCGTACTTCCGCTCGGAGCGGCAGCGGCCCGCGGTCGAGGCGGCGGTGGCGGCGGAGCGCATCGAGTGGCGCGTGCTCGGCTCCGAGCTCGAGGCGGCGCTCGAGGAGCTGCGTCTGATCCGGGAGCTGCGCCCGCCGGCGAACGCGCGGGTGGCGCGACCAGACCGGTTCGTGTGGCTGCGGCGGCGCGGGGACGGCGTCGTCGCCTCCAAGACGCCAAGTGACAACTTGTCACTTGGGCCGATCGGGTCGCGACGGGCGGCGCAGCTGGCGGCGCGGGCGCTCGAGGCGGACGAGCTCGGGCGGCCGGCGGCCGCGCTGCCGCGGCTCCGGCGGAAGCTCGCCGACCTCAGCGACGCGCGCCGGTTCGAGGATGCCGCCCGGCTGCGGGACCGGATCGACGCGCTCGCGCGGGTCTGCCGCGAGCTCGACCGGACGGCGCGGCTGCTCGCCCTCCAGCGCTGCCTCGTCGTCCCGGCCGCGGAGCCCGGGCACGCGCGGGCGTTCTTCGTCGCGGGCGGCCGCGTCGCCGACGTCCGCACGCTGCCGCCCGGCGGCGGGCACCTCGAGATCCAGGCCGGCCTGGCGGCGGCGCGACACGGCCCGGGGTCAGACCCCCGGACCTGTCTCGACGAGCTGCTGCTCGTCGGCTCGTTCCTGCGCAAGCCGCCGCCGGAGCTTGTCGTCGTGCCGCTCGAGCTCGACGCGATCCTCCGCGCGGCGGGGCGTGTGCAGGCGCGCAGCGGACGGGCCCAGGGGTCAGACCCCGGGACGCGTCCAGCAGAGACACGCCCGCAAGAGACGGGTCTGTTCTAGAGGGCTACGCGGCGACGCTGATCAGGTCGCGCAGCGCGCCGAGGCGGGCGAGGGCCTGGCCTTCCAGCTGGCGGACGCGCTCGCGCGTCAGGTCGAGCTCGTTGCCGATCGCCTCGAGCGTCCACGGCTCGCCCTCGAAGCCGAACCGCAGCTCGAGGATCCGCCGCTCGCGCTCCGGAAGCGCGTCGAGCGCGCGCCGGACGCCCTGCCGCCGAAGCGACTCCTCGGCCTCATCGAACGGGTCGGCCGCCTCGCGATCCGCGAACAGGTCGCCGAGCTCTCCCTCGTCGTCCGCGCCGACTGTCTGGTTCAGCGACACCGACGCGTGCGCAGCGCCGAGCGCCTCGTCGACGTGCTGCATCGGCAGCCCGGTCGCCTCGGCGAGCTCGTCCTTCGTCGGCTCGCGCCCGAGCTCGACCTCGAGCCGCCGCGCCGCGCGCGACAGCTTCTGCTGCCGCTCGACGACGTGCACCGGCACGCGGATCGTGCGCGCATGATTCGCGACCGCGCGCTGCACCGACTGGCGGATCCACCACGTCGCGTACGTCGAGAACTTGTAGCCGCGCCGCCAGTCGAACTTCTCGACCGCGCGGTTCAGCCCGAGCGTCCCCTCCTGGATCAGGTCGAGGAACGGCACGCCGAGCCCGCGATAGCCCTTGGCGATCGAGACGACGAGACGCAGGTTGGACTCGATCATCCGCCGCTTCGCCGTCGGGTCTCCACGCTCGATCTGCTTCGCGAGCATGACCTCCTCGGCGGCGGTCAGCAGCTTGTGGCGGCCGACGTCGGCGAGGAAGAGCTGCAGGCTGTCGGCCGCGCCGGAGAGCTCCGCGGCAGGCGCCGGCTCCGGCTCCGGCTCGGGCTCGGCGGCCGCCTTCTCCTTCTCCGCCTCGCCCGGTGCGGCCGGCTGGCCGATCTCGAGACCGATCCGCTCGAGCTCGCGCGTCAGCTCCTCGACCTCCTCGTCGTTGAGATCGAGCTCGAGCGCGAATGCCTCGAACTCCGCCGGCTCGATGTAGCCGCGCTCCTCGGCGCCCTCGACGAGAGCGCGCGCCTGGTCGGTCTCGAGCAATTCGTGAAGCTGGTTCTGCGTCAGTTTCCTCTCAGTCCTTTCGGTCCTGCGTCGAGAGCGTCAGCAAACCTTCTCACTCTAGGAGGGAAATCCTCCGCTTGCCAGGGGAACCTCAACCCGGCTGCGGAAGCCGGGTTCCGAGGCTTCGAACGTCCCCTGCGCCAGTGTCATTCCGTGCAAGCCGGATGGGTGGTTTTGCGCCGGGACGGGAAGCTTCGTCCTCCTATTGTACGACGCGGAGCGGCCGGGGGAAGTTGGCCGTTCAGGACGCCTTGCGGCGGCCGCGGGAGGGGCGCTTCGTCGCCGGACCCTTCGCCCGCCGCTCGGCCAGCAGCTCGACTGCCCGGTCGAGCTCCAGCCCCTCCGGATCGTCGCCCTGCCGCAGGCTCGCGTTCGTCTCGCCGTCGGTGACGTATGGCCCGTAGCGGCCCGACTTTACGACGATCGGCTTGCCGGAGACGGGGTCCGGGCCGAGCTCCTTCAGCGGCGCGGCCGCCTGGCGCTGGCCGCGTCGCCGCCGCGGCTGGGCGAGCACCGCGAGCGCCTCGTCCAGCCCGATCGTCAGCAGCTGCTCCTCCGTCTCGAGCGACCGCGACTCCTTCCCCTTCTGGACGTACGGGCCGTAGCGGCCGTTGCGCGCGACGATCTCCTCCCCGTCCTCGCCGACGCCGAGCACGCGCGGGAGGCTGAGCAGCTGCAGCGCGTCCTCGAGCGTCACGGTGTCCGGAGACATCGACTTGAAGAGCGACGCAGTCCGCGGCTTCTCCTTCGACCCCTCCGGCAGCACCTCGGTGACGTAGGGGCCGTAGCGGCCGGTGCGCGCCGCGATCTCCCGGCCGGTCTCCTGATCGACGCCGAGCAGGCGGTCGCCCGACGGCTGCGCGAGCAGCTCCTCCGCCCGCTCGACCGTCAGCTCGTCGGGAACGACGTCCTCGGGGACGTTCGCGCGCTGCCCGTCGCGCTCGAGATAGGGGCCGTAGCGGCCGACGCGCAGCACGATCCCGTCGCCGATCTCGATCGAGTTGACCTCGCGCGCATCGATCCCGCCGAGGTCGGAGACGAGCTGATGCAGGCCGTCGCCGTCCTCGCCGAAGTAGAAGCGGCGGAGCCACTCGACGCGGTGCTCGTCGCCGGACGCGATCCGGTCGAGGTCGTCCTCCATCCGCGCGGTGAAGTCGTAGTCGACGAACTGCCCGAAGTGCTGCTCGAGCAGGCCGGTGACCGCGAACGCGAGGAACGACGGCACGAGCGCCGTCCCCTTCTTGAAGACGTAGCCGCGGTCGAGGATCGTCCCGAGGATCGACGCGTACGTCGACGGGCGGCCGATGCCGAGCTCCTCGAGCGTGCGCACGAGCGTCGCCTCCGTGTAGCGCGGCGGCGGGTTCGTCTCGTGCCCCTGCGACTCGAGCGTGAGCAGCGTGACCGCGTCGCCCTCGGCGAGCTGCGGCAGCCGCCGCTCCTCGTCGGAGTCGCCGGTCCCGTTGGCGGCCGACTCGTCGCGGCCCTCCTCGTACGCGGCGAGGAACCCGCGGAAAGTGATGACCGTGCCGGAGGCGCCGAACTCCGCCTGCTCGCCCGCCGACGAAGTGCCTGCGATCCGCAGCGACACGGTCTGCCCCTTCGCGTCCGCCATCTGCGACGCGACCGTCCGGATCCAGATCAGCTCGTACAGCCGGTGCTCGTCGCGCGTCAGCTCGCGCTCGACCGCCTGCGGCGTCCGGAAGACGTCGCCCGACGGGCGGATCGCCTCGTGCGCCTCCTGCGCGTTCTTCACCCGGCGTTCGTAGCGCCGCGGCTGCGCCGGCACGTACTCCGGTCCGAACAGCGACGCCGCCTGCGCGCGCGCCGCCTTCAGCGCCGACTCGGACAGCGTCGTCGAGTCGGTGCGCATGTAGGTGATGTAGCCGTTCTCGTACAGGCGCTGGGCGATGCGCATCGTCGTCTGCGCGGTGAAGCGGAGCTTGCGGCTCGCCTCCTGCTGCAGCGTCGACGTCATGAACGGCGCGCTCGGCCGCCGCACATACGGCTTCTCCTCGACGCGCGAGACGCGGAACGACGCCCCGTCCAGCCGCTCGGCGAGCCCGCGCGCCGCCGCCTCGTCGAGCGGGAGCGCGTCCGCGCTCTTCAGGAGCCCGTCAGGGCCGAAGTCGCGGCCCTGGGCGACGCGCTTCCCGTCGAGCCCGACGAGGCGCGCGGTGAACGACTCCGGGTCGAAGGTCGCCTCGAGGTCCCACCAGCCGGCGGGGACGAACGCCATCCGCTCGCGCTCGCGCTCGACGACGAGGCGCGTCGCGACCGACTGGACGCGTCCGGCGGAGAGCCCGCGCATGACCTTCTTCCAGAGCACGGGCGAGAGCTCGTAGCCGTACAGCCGGTCGAGGATGCGCCGCGTCTCCTGCGCGTCGACGAGGCGCTGGTCGACGTCGCGCGGCTCGTCGAGCGCGCGCTCGATCGCGTCGCGCGTGATCTCGTGGAAGACCATGCGCCGCACCGGCACCTTCGGCTTCAGCACCTGGAGCAGGTGCCACGCGATCGCCTCGCCCTCGCGGTCCTCGTCCGTCGCGAGCAGGAGCTCGTCCGAGCCGGCGAGCAGCTTCTTCAGCTCGCTCACCTTCTTCCGCTTGTCCGGGTCGACGATGTAGATCGGCTCGAAGCCGTGCTGGACATCGACGCCGAGCCGCGCCCACGGCTCCTTCTTGTACTGCTCCGGGATGTCCGCCGCGCGCTCGGGCAGGTCGCGGATGTGGCCGACGCTCGACTCGACGACGAAGTCCTTGCCGAGGTAGCCCGCGATCGTCTTCGCCTTCGCGGGCGACTCGACGATGACGAGGCGCTTGTGAGTTCCCTCCGGCACGGCTGGTCACGATAGCGCCCAGCCTGGAAGGTGAATACTCCCCCTGATGCGGCCGCCCGCCCTCTACAACGTCATCGCCGCCGTCAGCTGGCCGATCCTCCACGGCGTCTACCGCCTCGAGGCGCGGGGGACGGAGAACCTGCCGGACGGCGGCTTCGTGCTCGCCTGCAACCACCTCTCGAGCTTCGATCCGTGGCCGCTCGGGCTCCCGCTCTGGCCGAGAACCTGGCTCCGCTTCATGGCGAAGTCGGAGCTGTACTGGTTCCCGATGAAGCTCGTCGTCGACGGCGCCGGCGCCTTCCCGGTCAAGCGCGGCCAGCGGGACGTCGTCGCGATCGAGACCGCGACCCGGCTCGCCCGCGGGGGGAACGTGATCGCGATGTTCCCCGAGGGGACGCGGCGGAAGAAGGGGCTCGTGAAGAGGTTCGAGGCGCGGCCGCGTACCGGCGCGGCGCGGATCGCGCTCGAGGCCGGCGTCCCGCTCGTGCCGGCCGCGGTGGGCGGCACCGACCGGCTGCTCCGGCTCGGGAAGCTCCGCATCGCGTACGGACGGCCGATCGAGCTCGACGACCTGCGCGGGCTCGACCCGCACGAGGCGGCGCAGCTGGCGACCGACCGCCTGATGGAGCGGATCTACGAGCTCGAGGCGTCGCTCTGAGCAGCGGTGCTCTGCTCGCGGTCGACGGCGACTCGTTCGCGCACCGCGCCTACCACGGGGTCCCGAAGTCGGTGCGCCTGAACGCCGTCGTCGGCTTCGCGAACATGCTGACGCGCCTGTGGGAGCAGGAGCGTCCCGCCGCCGTCCTCGTCGGCTGGGACACGCTCACCGTCCCGACGTACCGGCACGAGTCGTTCCCGGCCTACCAGTCGGGCCGCGTGTTCGACGAGGCGCTGCTGGAGCAGCTCGAGATCCTGCCGGACCTCGTCCGTGCGATGGGCTTCGCCGCCGCGAAGCATCCCGGCTACGAGGCGGACGACTTCCTCGCCGCCGCCGCGCACGCGTGGAAGGGCGCCGTGCTCGTGGCGACCTCCGACCGCGACGCGTTCCAGCTCGTCAGCGAGCGGGTGACGATCCTCCAGCCGGCGAAGGGCGTGAGCGAGATCAACCGCATCGGCCCGGCCGGCGTGCGCGAGCGCTACGGCGTCGAGCCGGAGCAGGTGCCGGACCTGATCGCCCTCCGCGGCGACCCGTCGGACAAGCTTCCCGGCGCCCGCGGCATCGGCCCGAAGAAGGCGGCCGAGCTGCTGCGGCAGTACGGCACGCTCGAGGCCGTGCTCGCCGACGGCCGATTCGCGGCGGAGGCGGAGGAATTGCGCCTGTTCCGGCGAATCGCGACGATGGACGCCTCCGCCCCTCTTCCTCCCCTCGAAGACCAGACACCCCAGTGGGCGGAGGCGTCTTCCTTCGCAGACCGCCTCGGACTCGGCGCCCTCGCGGGGCGGCTAGCCTCCCTCGGGGTGACCGGGCCATCGACGTCCTGACGCATCCGGCGCTCGCGCGCCTGCATCCGACCGGGCACCACCCGGAGCGGCCCGAGCGCATCGCCGTCCTGCTGGAGCACCAGCACCTCTGGTCCGAGGGCCGCCGCGCCACGGAGGAGGAGCTCCTGCTCTGCCACGCGCCCGAGCACGTCCGTCGCGTCCGCACGACCGAGGATCCGCAGTGGCTCGACTACGACACGGTCTGCACCGAGACGAGCTTCGAGGCGGCGTCGCTCGCCGCGGGGACGGCCATCGAGGCGGCGCTCCGCGGCGGCTTCGCGCTCGTCCGACCGCCGGGTCACCACGCGCTGCCGGACCGGGCGATGGGCTTCTGCCTCTTCAACAACGTCGCCGTCGCAGCACGGGCTGCGCAGCGGCAGCTCGACCTCGAGCGGGTCGCGATCGTCGACTTCGACGTCCATCACGGCAACGGCACGCAGACGATCTTCTGGGACGACGACAGCGTCCTCTTCTGCTCGCTCCACCAGTGGCCGTTCTACCCGGGCTCCGGCGGGCCGGCCGAGCAGCGCGAGACGACGGTGAACGTCCCGATGTCGGCCGGCTCCGGCGACGAGGAGTACGTCCACGCCTTCGAGCACGTCGTCGGGCCCGCGGTCGAGCGCTTCGAGCCCGAGCTCGTGCTCGTCTCCGCCGGGTTCGACGCCCACGAGGCCGACCCGCTCGCGGACATGCGCGTCAGCGAGGACGGGTTCCGCGAGCTCGCCTCACGCTGCGCCGGGCTCGCCCCACGGGTCGCCGCCGTCCTCGAAGGCGGCTACGAGCTCGACACCCTCCCCGGCCTCGTCGACGCGGCCCTCGACGGGTTCACGCACCCTGCGCCGGAGTAGCGAACGGCCCC
>Ga0335069_10003598_pt1 | contig 23285 bp, 17 predicted proteins | sample Lox_Sample_11_FD_206714 | JGI IMG/M metagenome (GOLD analysis project Ga0335069, IMG submission 206714) | Soil microbial communities from Loxahatchee National Wildlife Refuge, Florida, United States - Lox_Sample_1.1 | ecosystem: Environmental > Terrestrial > Soil > Wetlands | place: USA... | reverse complement strand
TGGTATGACGCGGGAGATTTCGATATCCGCGCGCAAAGCCAGTACGCGGTCATACAGGACTTGGCCTTGGCCTACAAAGAATTCGACCTGAAATGGGACCAGCTCAGCGTGGATGAGAAGGCCCGCTCGGTGGAGATGCATAGGCCCGACGGAGTTCCCGACGCCGTGCAGCAGGTCAAACACGGCATCCTGCAAGTGCTGGCGCAGATCAAGGCGATCGGACACCCCATTCCCGGGATCATCGAGCCCACCCTGCGGCAGTACACGCACCTGGGTGACGGCGCATCAAAAACCGACGGCCGCATCTACTCAGAGAAACTCGGCCCCAACGAGGTGGAAGGCGATTTCTCCGGCGTGCCCGACGACCGCTGGGCATTCACCACCAAAACACCGGGCCTGCAATATGGCGCCACCGCCTCACTCGCCGCAGCCGCTGATGCGTTGAAGGGCTGGGATGATGCGCTCGCCAAGGAGTGCCTGGACACCGCCGTCAAGCTCTGGGAAGAGGAACACGCCCACCCCACGCCCAGCCAGTTCCAGTCGTTCAACACGACCGGCGGACAGGTGTCGGCTCAGGAGTGGAAAGCGGCTCTGGAGCTGACGATCGCCACCAGAGGCGGCGAAGCCTACAAGAAACGTCTGTTGGAGATGTTCCCCGCGGTCCGCCAGCGCGTCGGGTTGGACGGGTGGACCGCCGTGCTGGCGTTGCCCTACATGGATACGGGGTTCAAAAGCCAGCTCAAAGACTCAGTGAAAGCCTACGTGGTCCAACTGGACAAGGATCTGTCGGCAACTCCGTTCGGTGTGCCGCCCAGCCGCGGCGGCTGGGGCGGATCGGCCGCCGTGGCCGATCTCGGCGCCAGAATGTACTTCCTGCACAAAGCGTTCCCGGACATCGTCGGAGCCGATTACACCCTCCGCGCCGCCAACTACATGCTGGGTACGCATCCGGTGTCGAGTACCTCGTATATCTCAGCAGTGGGCACTTCCTCGAAGCTGAAGGCCTATGGCAACAATCGAGCCGACAACACGTTCATTCCGGGCGGCGTCATTCCCGGCTACATCATCATCAAGCCAGACTTCCCGGAATGTATCGATGACTTCGGATTCCTCTGGTTCGAGAGTGAGTACGTGATCGACGTCGCCGCTAAATGGATTCTGGCGGCCAATGCAGCCGACGCGATCGTGAGGCAGCCATGAAGACTTTTGCCATGTTGCTTGCCGTTGCCGCCGCCGCACAACCGGTGACGGTCACCCTCGATGCCACCCGCACATCGCCGCCCATCACCAAGCTGATGTTCGGCGGCTTTATGGAGCCCGCGACGACCCAGGTTTGGGCCGAGATGTTGTCCGACCGGAAGTTCCTCAACGAGATCAATTCCAAGCCGGCGCCGGTGCCCACCGGCGGGTTCGGCCGCAGAGGACCGCAACGCCGTTGGATGCCGGTGGGCGCCGACGCGTTTGTCGTCATGGACAGCAGGAACGCCTGGGTGGGTGAGTGGAGTCCGCTGATTCGGCTGGAGGCGGCGACCCCACATGGAATCGGCCAGTCGGGATTGTCGCTGCGCGAGGGCCGAAACTACACCGGGCGCTTGATTCTGGCGGGTAGCCCCGGCGCCAAGCTCGAGGTCAGCCTGGTCTGGGGGCCGAATCCGGACGATCGCCAGGCGATCGGTATCCACAACCTTGCCGCCAACTATGCCAGGTTTCCGCTCCAGTTTACAGCCAAAGCCGACACCACCGAAGGCCGCTTCGAGATCGTCGGGACGGGCGGTGGCACGGTGCACATCGGCGCCGCGTCTCTCATGCCGGCGGACAACATCCTGGGTTTCAAAGCCGCGATGATCCGTTTGCTAAAAGAACAGGGAATCGGAATCGCCCGCTGGCCTGGCGGAAACTTTGTCTCCGCCTATGACTGGCGCGATGGAATCGGCGACTCCGACAAACGTCCGCCCCGCCGCGAGCTTGCCTGGAACGGGTTGGAGTCGAACGACATGGGCATCGACGACTTCATGACCTTCTGCCGTCTGCTGGAGGCGGAGCCTTACATCGCTGTGAATGCAGGCCTCGGCGACGCCCACTCTGCCGCCGAAGAGGTCGAGTACGTGAACGGGCCAGCCACCAGCCGGTTGGGCCGGATGCGCGCGGCCAACGGTCATCCCGCGCCCTACGGCGTGAAGATCTGGGGAGTCGGCAACGAGATGTACGGTCCGTGGCAGTGGGGCCATATGGCGCTCACCCAATACCCGGAGAAGCACAACCTGATCGTCAAAGCTATGCGGAAGGTCGACCCGACCGTCAAGGTGATCGCCTCCAGCGCTACGCCCGAAGAGCTCTCCTGGACATACATCGAGAACCGGCAGTTGGGTACCTTCCCCGGACGCGAAACTGTGAGCGACAAAGTGCCGTTCGGGTTCGGCACGAAATACGACTGGACTGGCGCGCTGCTGGAGCGCTCGGCCGACTACATCGACTACCTCGGCGAGCATTTCTACGGCTACCCAAACCTGGCGATCGACCTTGAAAAGCAGGCCTTCGTGGAAGCCAACGATCCGCTCGCCGACCGGGTGCGGCGCATGCCGAACAAGGTGCAGATGAAGTTCGAGGCCTGGGAAGAATACCTCAAGCGAATGCCTTCCCTGAAAGGCAAGGACATCAAGTTCGCGTTTGACGAATGGGCGCCCAGGAACCGGCCGATAAGCGCGTCGAGTAACACGCCGGTCAGCAATCCGATGTTGAACCCCATTACCAACGCGCTCGTTTACCACGAGTTCTTCCGTCACTCCGACATGGTGGGCTTAGGAGTGGCCACGGGCGGCATGGGGGCCCTGGCGATGGACGCGTACGGCGACGCGGCCGGGTTCCGTCTGGAAGGACTGGTGATGAAGGTACTGCACGACCGCTTGGCAGGTGCGCTGCCGGTGGCCGTCATCGGCAACTCTCCCCAGCGGACCATCAGAGGTGCGCTTGGGGTCGATCTCTCCGTGCGCCCCTCCGGCAGTCCCACCTACCCGCTCGATGTTTTCGCTGCCCTTAGCCACGACCATAAGGACCTCGCCATTTCCGTCGTCAATCCCACCGAGACGCCGCAGGACTGCGACCTGTATCTGTCGGGCGTACAGTCCAACGGTCCCGCCCGGCTTTGGCAACTGACCGCTCCGCCCGGGGCCGCGCCCGTCGCCACCGGACCGGGACGCGGCGGGTTTACAGGTCCTCCGGCGACGATGGCGGAGACTGCATTGCCGCAGGCGCCGCGCAGGATCACCGTGCCGCCAGCCAGCATCAGTGTCTACGAATTCGAGGTGCGATGATGCGATTCACTGCCTTGCTCTGCTTGCTGACCTGCGGTCTCTGCTGGGCCCAGCCAGCCGGCGATTCGCAGCCCGCAAGCTCCAACGTGATGGGGGCCGCGTACCCTGGAATCCACTCCGACAATCGGGTGACCTTTCAACTGAAAGCGCCGGACGCGTAGAAGGTGCAGGTCCAGGTCCCCGGAGCCCGGTACGACATGACAAAAGGCCAAAACGGAGTTTGGAGCGTCACGGCTCCGCCGCTGGCTCCCGGCTTTCACTACTACTCGCTGGCCCTCGGGCGCCGCGAGTTGTTTCATTTCCCGTATCATTTACGTCATTTGGTTGCCACACAACGCTATAGCATCCCAGGATTCCCGTCGCTCTACCTTGGAGGTTCACTTTGGGTTTGCTGGGAGGAACTCGGGCGGCCGCCATTCGATTCAATGAATGTAGCCCGATTCTGTCCTGCGCCAGACGTTCCGGTTAAAAATCCTGGATTTCGGTTGGCGGCCAGCGCGGATGGCCGGTCTGATTGACCATGACGCTTCCGTACTGCGAGGCCCGACTACGCCAAGTTCATCGGCAGTCAAGCCATTTGCTGGCCGCTCCTCGCTGCATGTTTGGTCCGGGTTCGGAATCCCGGTGCCGCATTCGTCCCCGAATATCTTGTTCCCCAGCTGCTTTTGCAGTGGGTTCGGCTGACCAAGGACTTTGATGGCATTCGGTACTTCTCGACTCGGATAGATCAGTATGTGAACGATCCCCACGCCGGGGCTAATTTCGTTTTCCCTGCCAAGAAGAGCCAGACCGAGGGCCATTGTTCCGAACTCCGCAGAAGTTCCTCCTGAGCGAGCCCGCAGCCTGGTCAACACTGAGGAGCACAGATTTTCCTGGTGGCGGCAGGAGACCGCCGGCATGGAAAATCGGGCTGGTCAAAGGAAGTCCGATCGCATACCTGCACACTCATTTTTGGGATTACGAGAACAAGGTCGACGCCTTCCCTTGTGACCGCGTTTACTTTCGGCGTTCTCGGGTTCGCGCTGGCACTTGTGGTGGTAGTAGTGGTGTGGGGCGTCTGTGGGAAATGCGTTGGTCCAGCGCGATCGCCTTAACCCCGCCTTGGACGCTCCCGTCAACAACCGCAACCTGTCAACCGGAGAAACCCGAGATTCCGCACCCAGAATTCCGGCCTCCGGCGTTGAACCTTGGGGTTGCGCGCGCCCGAAACCGATCAGCGTTTCCAACTCGAGAGGTCGGCAGGGCCAAGCACGTCTGAAATGTTTGGGATAACGGCGGTACGGAAAGTCGCTTCTGTCAACCAGAACGGGTACCGCGGTTGATATCGCGACGGTGTGGCTCAATCCCCACCTGACAAACTGCGATTTACAGATAATCGCAAGCTACTGAAAACAGGAGTGTTCTTAAACATCTGTCGCGGGGCAATTCGGGAAGTTCGAGTTGTTGGCCGGGGCGCCGCTGCTGCCGTAAAATGAAATGGACAGGATATGAGCAAGCGCGAACTCGTCGCCCAACAACTCGGCCGGCTCTCCGATCAGGACCTCGATCGGCTCCTGGCGTTTTTGCGAGCGCTGGCTGAAGAGCATTCAGACGCGTCCGTTCCCACCATGGCTGCTGAGTCTGCACTCGCGAAGGACTGGCTCGCACCCGAGGAGGACGCAGCCTGGGCCAGGTTGTAAAGGGCGACGTCGTCGTCATCAACTTCTCGTTCTCCGACCTCAGCCAGACGAAGCGGAGGCCGGCGCTGGTTCTCGCATCGCTGAAAGGCGACGATCTGATCCTGTGCCAGATTACCAGCCAAGCCCGGAACGACGAATACTCCGTTCAGTTGGAAGCTGCCGACTTCGAAGTAGGCAGCTTGACCCGCAGTAGCATGATTTGACCAAACCGGCTATTCACCGCGGATTCAGGCATCGTCGTTTACCGCGTGGGCCACCTGTTCGGAGCGAAACTGGACGAAACCAGAGCGCGGCTTATTGAGATTCTGACGGCGAACTGACGGTCGTTGGCTTCCGGCGGATGGTGACCGTCCCAGTTTCGTCGTCGTACACGACGCTCTCGACGTGCTGGTGAATCCGCTCGCTATCCAAGTCATGGCGAAAGTGGCTGGGCAATTGATCCGCAACGGCTGTTTCGATGTCACCGGCGGCAACCTGATACCCACAAGGCGGGCGGCCGCCGGCGGTCGCCCGGCATCGATAATATCGATAGACCCAGTTGCCCTTGCGAGTACTGTGCGGCGTCAGCGGCCGACCGCAGGTCCCACCACACTCGATCTTGCCCTTCAGCGGCCAAATTGGGCCGTAGTGAGATCCGCCCTGCTTTCTCGTCCGCCGATCATCGAGTGCCTTCCCAACGGCGGCGAACATCGCGTCCTCGATGAGCGCCTGGTGACATCCGATGCGAACATCCTCTCCATCACGCAGCATCCCGATGTAGACCGGATTGCGCAGTGTTGCCACAAGCTGGCGGGCAGTCCATGGTCCGCCACCTGCCGCCGGCTTCGTCCGATAGCCCTGGGAATTGGCGGCGTCGGCGATGTCCGACGGCTTCTTGCCACGGGCAGCCTCAGAGAACATCCACCTGATCACGGCCGCTTCGCCCGTGTTTGGCACCAACTGCTTCGTACGCCGATCCGAGTCGTAGCCGAACGGGATACCGCCCGCGAAACGCAGGTGGCGCGCCTTCAGCCGGCTTCGGGAGTCCGCGATACGTGCGGCGATCAACTCGCGCTCGAACTCCGCGAACGAGGCCATGATATTCAGCATGAAGTTGTCCTGCGCAGAGTGGCCCAGTTCCGGCGCGGTCACCACGACGAGTCCGACCTCAAGACGCCGGAACTCATCGAGCAATGTCACGCAATGGCGAACGTTTCTCGACAACCGGTCGAGGCGGTGAATGAGAATCTGATCGACGCCGCCGCGGCGCATGAGGGCGAGCAATCGGTTCAGCTCCGGACGGTCGAGCGACGCTCCCGAGTAACCGTCGTCATCGAAGCGCTCCTTGCAACAGCGTCCAGCCGTGCTCGCGCTGCGACTGCAGATAAAGGGAGCAGGCCTCGTGCTGAACCTCGCACGAGGACAAACCATCGGACGAACTCACCGACTGGCGGGTGTAGATGGCGCACCGAACCGGCCTCCGGTGCGACGCCTCTTCGGAGGCATTGAGCACTGATCCAATTCTCCGTCATCGGCGACGTGGTTCGAAAACGGTTGAGCAAGGGCCGCCTTTCTCAACAGGGCTGTCAACAAACGCGGAGGCGTCAATGGAGAAAACGGAGAGTTCGTGTGGTTGAGAGAGGCCCACGGTCTGAACCAGCATGGTTGAGAGCGCACCCCGGTTGGAACCATTTCGAACCGGAGAAACCGGCGGGAACGCAAATAACGCGGAATGTTTGGGATAGAAGGACGGCAGGAACGGGGGATGGCGTCAACGAAATGAGCGGGTGGAACTTACGGTTTTGGTAGGTGGCTCCTCGGCATGGATTCGAACCACGATTAAACGAGGCCCTTGGAGATCAGCAAGTTGTTGATCCTGAAGGCTTCAGCATCTCCGGAATCTCAGAGAAATACAGCCATTTGTACAGCATTCGTACACGAACGGCGGCCGTGGAAGTCCTGCAACTCGTTAACCCGATTCAAAGCCCCTAGCCATGCCGCGCACCCCGCGCTACCAACCGATCGGCTGCCATCATGGGCTGGCATCAGCAATTGCTTCGTCTCATAATCACAGTTTGGCGTGTATGACTTGTCGCGGAGAGCGCATTGCAATACATTGAGATCGAATACAACCGGGAACTGAAACCACTCGAGGCTGTCCTGTCGGATGTGAAGCACCCGGGTGATTTTTTCGTCTGCGGCGCGATCGAAATCCCCATGCCGAGGGTGGAGGTCGAAGGCGCCGGAACGCTGTCGTTTCCCGTGCCCGACGCACAGATCGCATCCATTGTGCGGCAGGCGGAAAGGGCGCCCTACGGCCGGGGCGAGGAGACGATCGTCGATACGTCCGTGCGCAACGTCTGGCAAATTCCTCCCGGGAAGGTCAAGATCGTTGGAAAATCTTGGGCGACGAATTTCGAGAACATCCTTTCGAAAGTGAGGGCCGGTCTGGGATGTGGCGATGCAAGCGTCTCGGCGGAGCTTTACAAGCTGCTGGTGTACGACCGTGGCGGTTTTTTTCTTGCCCACCGGGACACCGAAAAGACCGTGGGGATGTTCGGCACCCTGGTTGTGACGCTCCCGTCCGCGTATCGCGGCGGCGCATTGCGGATCCGTCATGGTGGCCGCGAAGTCACGATCGATACCAAAACCACCGATCCCTCGGAGCTTTCCTACGTCGCGTTCTATGCCGACTGCGAACACGAGGCTCTGCCTTTGCGGGAAGGCAATCGCGTTTGCCTGGTTTACAACCTCATTCAAAAGCACTCGAAGGGCAGGCATAGGAATCTGAAGGCGCCGGAGTATGAATCCCGGACTACCGAAGCTGCTGCCATCCTGGATCGATATCTGGAAGCACCGGATGCTCCGGCGAAAATCGCATGGCTCCTCGACCACCAGTACAGTCCGGCAGGGCTTTCGTTTTCGGCTTTGAAGGGCGCCGACGCGGCAAAGGCCCGAGTCCTCATGCAAGCGGCGGCCCGCGCACAGTGCGCCGCCCATCTGGGGATCGTCCATATCGGGGAGTCCGGTGCGGCCGAACCGGACGACGATTACTTCCACAAGTCGCGCCGGAATCGTTACCGGAGCTATCAGAACGAAGCTGACGAAGACGAAGATGACGACGCGAGCTTCACTGTCGTGGAAGTCGATGACACCTGGAAGTACCTGGACGAGTGGCGGGATGCTGAGGATCGTGTTGTGGAGTATGGCCGCATTCCTCTGGCCGGCGGCGAGTTGCTCCCAGCAGGTGCGCTCGACGAGGAACCTCCGGACGAGAAGCGGTTGACGGAGGCTTCGGGCAATGAAGGCGCAACCTACGAGCGGTCCTATCATCGCGCTGCGCTCGTCCTCTGGCTACGGAATCGCACAGCAGACGTGCTGCTTCAGGCTGGTGTTGTTGCCGCTCTGCCTTACTTGAAGCAGTTGGCAGCCGGTGGCAAGCGCGCACGGCCAGAGGCGATCGCGGTGGCGGAGCGAATACTGGATGCATGGTCTGGCGATGCACAACGTCGGGAGAGCTACTCGATTGGTAGAGCACGGCCAGGCCCGGCCGACAGGATTGAGATGATTGCCGTGCTCACAAAGCTGAACGCGCCGGCCCTGCTCGAACGGTTCCTCAAGGAGGCTCTCAATTCGAGCTATAACGGCTCGGAAAACGCGGCGTTGCTTGCCTCCGTAAACGTGCTGGGCGACGCGCAGGCCGCTGCCGTACTTTCCGCCCTGGTGTCTGCACGAATGAGGGAACGCCCGAACGAGTGTACGGAGCTTCTGCTGGCGCTTAGCAAGAATCCTTCGCTCCGTTCCGTGGAAGTTGCGGAGGCCGCCGTTGCCGGCCTCGATCGGATCGGTACTCTCGACTCAGAACCAGAGGAGTTCGATTGGGAGGACGAAGAACGGCGGCGTCCGCTCAGCCCCGAATTCCTCGAAAACCTGCTCCGTGGGCTGCAGCATTTCAAGGGTGGAACTCTGTGCGCCGCCGCCGCAGAGAAGATCGCCTCACGCCCCGAAATCTTCAGTGCCGTGACGATAGTTGTTCCCGCGATCGAACGGCTCTGTGTGGGGCGCCGGCAAATGACAGCGGCGGTTGACAGCAGTGTTCGCCATCTTTGGACGAGCGCGGCGGAGTTCCTGCTCCTGCGCAGCGAGGTTCCTCCGCTGCCACCGGCGGACTGGCGTCTGAATGTAAAACTCTCATGTTCGTGCACGGATTGCCGGGAATTACAAGCCTTCGCTCACGATCCAGCCGAACGTGTTCACCGTTTTCGTGTCAAGAAAGAGCGCCGCCGCCACCTCCACTCGATGATAGACAGACACCGGCTTGATATGACCCACGTGACGGAGCGTGTGGGTTCGCCTCAGACGCTGGTCTGTACAAAAGACCGCCGGACTTTCGAACGGCGCATGAGGCAATACCAAGATGAGATCGCCGCTATGCGTACGCTGGTGAGACTGGTACCGAAGTCCGGCAGCGCCGCTCTGTCCAAGAGAATGGAGGCTGCGGTGAAGCGGGCCGCTTCGGCAACGTTGAGTTAGTATGCCGCGGCCGAGATTCTCCACCTCCACGTTAGCCGGCAAAGAGTTTGTTCCATGGCTTGCCGCCGCGGGTGAACTGGCCTACTCTCCCCATTCGCCGCCGGAGAGGGACTACTATTTTCAATATTCTTGGGTCATCCCCGGGATATTTTGCCCCGATACAGACGGACGGCGACGTCGTTGGTTCGGCAGTCCAATTAAGGACTGTCCACAAGTGAGACTGCTTTTCGCGTTCTGGCATAGGGCAAGACAGGGCGAAGTGGATGCCCTGTATGTGTCGAACGGAATGGCCGGGCGAGAGGACGTAACAGCGCCGCTCGCGGTCTACCGCCATTCTGAGGATTATCCTTTCGCGAGAGGACGTCTAATTTTGATTCAGCATGGCAGCTATCTCATCGCAGATATCAAATCGCAGCCCTACATCGATCGAGGCGAGGCCGTTCTCTACAGAGGAATTCAGAATGCCGAGGTGTTTCTGTTCCACCGGCTGACCACCGCGGATGTCCGCTTGCGGTTAATGAGCGTTCACGCCCGAACGTTGGCAGACTCGGTCACCTCGTTCAACGCCGTACATTGCAATGTATCGAGGACAGAAACGGGATCGTTCAATGATCGTAGCTTTATGCTTGGCGACCTCTGCCAGGAGGCAGGCATCGATCCGAAACCACGGATCATGCCATTGCTTTATTCCGGGTACGCTCTTGAGGAATGGTGTGCCGCCAGGAAGTTTGGATCCAACTACGTGAAATTCCGAACGCCACTGTCCAACATTCGCATCACGACTTTTGTATGTAACGAGAGCGAGGTCAAGGTCGTGGATCCCAATAAACTGGAGATCATCGAGGAGGTTGGTTGCAGGGTCCGGGAAGTGTGCATTTGAGGGCGCGAAGCCAGAATTAGGATGAGCATCAATTAGCCGGGTGGGCAGCCGAAACCGACGGCGGCTCTTCAACGGTGTACCCAATGATCGCGTATCCTCTCAACCGCCGTTCGTACATTCTGGCCAGCATCGCCACGTTCGGGTCGATATAGTCGTATACCTGCACGACACGCTTGCCGTCGTGAAGGCGATGCAACCGCCCTACATATTGCTGAAGCGTACCCTTCCAGGAAATCGGCATCGCAAGGAATAGAGTATCGAGCCGGGCATCATCGAAGCCCTCGCCAATATAGCTGCCGGTCGCGATGATCACGCGCCGTTCGGTTTCAGAGACGGCGGCGAGTGCCTCTGCTGTCGTTCGGCGCTGCTTTTTGCCCATGCCACCCTTGAGCACAAAAATGTGCTTGGCGAATCCTTCCACCGCAGCCGCGAAAAAGTCGAGATGTTCTTTCCGTCCTGTGAGCAACAACGGTGACCGCCCGGCCTCCAGGGCACCCCTAAGATCGGCCGCGATTAAGGTGTTCCGCGCCGAATCGTTCAGCAGCGCCGCATAGACATCCTGGATCGTCAGATCCGTCACCCCGTCTGGCATTCGGAAATCCGTGTGCCGCGGGATCACCTTGTGCTCGAAAGGCGTGGCCTCTGTCATTGTCCGCGGACTCATGTTGAACCGGATCGGCCCGCATTGCATCTGGATGATCGGATGGTGGCCATCCTTGCGCGTTGGTGTGGCGGTCAAACCGACCACGTATCTTGCCTTCACCTGCTTCATCACCTGCTCGAATGTAAAAGCCGAGATGTGGTGACATTCATCGACGATCACCTGCCCGTATTCGGCAACGAAATCCTTCACTTCGTCTTTGCGGTGAAGGCTCTGAATCACCGCGACATCGATGGAGCCGCGTCGATCCGATTTACCGCCGCCAATCTGCCCGATCGAGTTCGCCGGCAGTCCAAGAAACATCGTCAGACGGTCATGCCATTGATCAAGCAACTGTTGCCGGTGCACCAAAACCAGCGTGTTCACCTTCCGCTTGGCGATCAGCCAAGCGGCAACGGCCGTCTTGCCAAATGCCGTCGGCGCGCACAGGACTCCATCATCATAGTCGCCGATACCGGCAACAGCCTCTTCTTGATACGAGCGCAGGCAACCCTGGAAGTTCGCCTCAATCGGGGTCCCTGAGAATCGTTCGTCACGGAGGTCAACCTCGATCCCGTGGTCCGCGAGCAATGCCGTAGCTTCGGCCAGACAACCGCGCGGCAGCGCAACGTGTTGAGCAAAGTCCTGACCGCAGGAAATGATTCGAGGTTTGCCGAAGGTGGAAAGCCTCATCGCCTGCGCCTTGTAGAACTCAGGATTCTGAAAAGCTGCCAGACGCAACAGCCGATTCAGCATCGCGGGCGGCAGGTCTCTCTTCTCAATGTAGAGGAGATTCGATTGCACAATTTCGACGCGTTCGGGAAGCGGTCCTTCGATGCGTCTTGGTGCCCGCCGCCTGGACGGCGGCATGGTCCAAGGCTCGGCCTCATCGTCTTCATCTGCCAGGCTAATCCTAACCCCGACCACGCTTCCAGTTCGCATGGCATCGCGCACAAGCGCTTCCACGCAATCAAGCGCCATCTTCTGAATACCCGAGAGGAACCTCCATTGATCGGGATACGACCGGAAATCCGAATCGAGAAACACGCTGTTGTCACTCTGGCGCGGTATCCATTGCAGCGGCAGGGCGATGAGATTTCCAAAGCCGCCCTTCGGCATTGTATCCTGGTTGGGGAAGAAGCGGTCGTAGGAGTCCATCCCAAGCTGGTGGCGGCGATCCATGGTTGTGGTGAGGATCAGACTCCCGAGTTTTCGCGCAGTCGATGCCGGGACGGCGTGCTCGAAAAAAATCCAGATGTGGCCGCCGTTGCCTGAACGCGAGCGCTCAAGCGCCGCCGATACCCCCAGGTCACGGCACGTTTCCAGGAACGCCGCTGCGTCATCCTGCCAGCTCTTCTTGTCAAAATCGACCGACAGAAACCAGCAGGTTTCGTCAAGAAGTAAGGGGTAGATACCGATGGTCTGCTTGCCTTCGAGATGTTGGCGAAGGACATCGTCCGTCAGAGGCAGCAACTTCCTGGTCTTTTGGTCGACCTTCTTCCGAAGGGCAGAATCCGTCGAAAGGACTGCCTTCCAGTCGCGAATCGAGGCTGGTACATAACCCCACTCACCATTCTTGAATCGCATTCGAAAAGCATACACATCTTCCCGTCCACGGAACAAACTACGGAACAGGGCGATCTTTGCGTCTTTGCTTGAGTGCTCATCGACACTGGCATCGTGCACATCCGGCGTTGTTGGGGCATCCGGCGCTGGCGGAGGTAGCGGGCTACTCCTCGGCTGCACCGGTATCGTGATTCCGTTTTCGAAGAGAAGCCGGCGTAGTGTGGCATTCTCCTCCTTCAGCCGCTGATAGTCGGCGAACGTGGTTTCCAGTTGCCTGTCATTCGGAGACCGCTCGCCCATACACCGACCTCAGTTCCGTCCTCCCCCAATCTTCATCACGCGCCCAAAGAACTCCTTCAGCGTGCTGAACACCGCGTCCATATCCCCTTCGAGCTGACACTCCTCTGCTAATGCAAGGAAGCGGCCCTGCCAATCGTGCGGCGGCTCCGCCAGCGCTGTTGGCAACTCGTGGGTCCTCCTCCGCTTGAAGGTCAGGTGCACTGCATCCGCCACTCGCGTCAGGCTGAGCCCGCCAGAACCAATCAAGAGTGCCAGGTCAACGAGGTCCTTCACGCGGCTGTTGGTGGAGCTCCGTGGCAGCGTATAGGCGTGGAGTTTCTCGGCAAACTGCTGTTCCCGCGAAATCATCTGAACCTGCGCTGGCGTGATGCCAGCGAAACTCAACCAGTCACGGCACTCAATGATCTCAACCGGCTGAATGACCGCGTCGCCAATCCCGGCATCCAGATGAAAGCGTGCGAAGATTCTGCCGTCCATCCGGGCCTCAACCGGAAACCTAGCCCCACCGTAGGGCGCTGCATCCAAATCTAGCACCGGCGGCCCGATGGTGTACTCAAACCAGTCGCCGAGAGAAATGTTCGCCGCATCCTGGAGCATGTCGCGAACGGTCTGGTTGGCGTCGGCTTCAGTTGCCGCTACGATTCGTTGTATTGTCAGATCGATATCGACGGTCGCGCGTGCTGTCCTGAAGCGAAGTTCCAGAGCGTAGCCGCCCTTCAGCACCCAAGGGGCGGGATCGATTCGAAACAATCGCGCCAGCAAGCGGTCAAACGCCACTTGGCGGCGGAGGCGGTTAATCTGAGTCAATTCGGTTTCCGCTGCCTGGTTCAGTCGGATTTCGAGCGCCCTGCGGAATGCCTTCGCCGATGCATACTCTCGGGGCATTACGCTACCTGTCGCACAAGATCTTGGAAAACCCTCTGCGCTGGAGGGCGCAGCTTAACCCGCTTGACCTCTGACCTGGTGATCAGCCCGCGATGAAGAGCTTGCCGTAGAGCCTGGCGCAAAAACGTGCGCTCAACGGTATCAGCCTCGATCAGATCGATGATCGTCCGCAGTGGCCGCGTGTACTTGAATCCTTGTGCAGTCTGGATATCCCCGGCCGGAAGTTCGGCGTAGTGGAGCACCAGGATAGCGGGGATTTCGCTGTTCCGCCGGAAGTGCGACGGTACAGTCATGTGCAGCCTAGCCGGATTCAGATCTGACAACTCGTGTAGGCTCAGCGCGGTCTGGTGGCTGTAAACTCCCTCCATCTCCTCATCGCGATTCTGGGACCATAGCGCCCACTTTACTAGGTCTGGGTGTTCCGCTGGTGGAAACAGGGCCAGGCGGTAGATAGCACGATGTTCGCGAATCCAGTTTCCGACCTGCACATGATACGGGTGGGTGTTCTCCGCGAAGCCGGCAGCCTTCGCTTGCTTGGCGGTGAAAAACCCCTGCTGGCTTTCAGCGATCTCAAAGAGCCGCCGTTGGGCATCCCGGTGATTCCGCGCCATGACACAATCCTATAATTAAACTGCTGGTTCATGCAAAGACCGGCCAGAACCGTGAATCGTATCTGGAATCCTGACGATGACGTTCTCAAATCCTTGCTCTGAGGCGAACCTTAGACGGATCAGCGCGTTAGGGCTTTGCAGATCCTCGCCATTCGTACAAAAGTCGGCGTTTGGATCCGCAAGTTATTGAAAACAAAAGTGGCTCCCCGGCATGGATTCGAACCACGAAGAAGCGAGCTTTTCTGGAACCAGCAACTTACTGATTCTGAGATCACCGACATCTCCAGAATCTTGCTAAAACGACCCCATTCGTACGGCATTCGTACAGCGTCGACTCCCGATCTGGTCGGACGCTTCTTCCACCGGTTGCCACGCCTGCTCGCATGTTCTGGGTCCGCCCACCTGACGAGTATACGCCACCTTGGGGGGGAGCCTCCGTTCTCGCACATTAAGCCGGTTGCCTATCGCCGTGATGCGCATCGCAAAGGGCGCGGGCGAGCTCGGCCTGCACTGTCTCACGAACCAGCCACCACGGCCCGTCGAGTTTAGGAAGATTTCCTTGCAGAACTGGCGGACGAACACAGCGGCTTTTTCATCTCAGCGGGCCTCCGGCAAAAGAGAGGCACGCGGTTCCTAGTTCGACGTGAGGTCCCGACTGCTCAGGGCCCAGAGAGTGAAACCTAACCGTGTTGCAGTGTATCAGGCAGGGCGAGATCGAAGCCGGCCTGGGTCGGGCGGTGCGCCTGTAAAGCCGTTTGGATTAAGGTAGTAGACCGACAACCGAAGCTGTTCCGACTGTCATAACCTGGCGGCAAAGCAGGATCCAAGAATATCGCCAGATCTTTTGTGCATCTCCGGCAAACCTCCGTGTCGATTAGCAGCCCTAAATATTTCCTTGGACCTATCGCGAATCGATCGTGGCGGAGGAAGCACCTCGGCATTCAGGTCTGACCTCCTGATCCCGAACCAGACAGCCCTCCCCATCTTCTGGATTACAGAGCAAATATATTCGCAAGAGATCTTATGAACGACTTACAAAACTCGCCGGAAACACCCTTGACAAAGTTGGCGGTATTGCAAAAGGGCCCATTTCTATTGGCACTTTGGACGCTTTCGTCTTTTCATGCCCGATTAGCTGTAAAGAAGGCCTTTTGCGCTCGCCTAAAGGCCACACCGCAACCGGGACCTGCCGGAGTAGCCCTGGTCTTTTTTGGGGAAGCGTAACAATAGTTTCAGGTCTGCTTTGGTACTTTGCCTGCCTAATTGCAGCCACTGATCCATCGTCAACGCTAAGACTCCAAACATCAGGTGTGCCATCACCTTGACCTGCCCGCAACCTCAAAGATCAAAAAGTGCTGTCGCGGCAGAAAGCCGTGCTGTTCCGCTAGCTTGTACCCTGCTTTGGACATTTCTGCCTTGATCTTTTCTGGAGGAAAACGAAACTCCTTTGGAGGACCCTCTGGCGAATCGGGCTTGAAGTCGATGATCACCACTCGGCCCCCAGGTCTGAGCGACGCCGCCAGCCTGCGGAAATAGACTTCGCGCTCACCGATATGGTGATAGGTATCCACAATCAAGACAACGTCCACAAGTTCCGGAAGATTCGGCGTATCTGCAGCCGCCTGTACAGCGACCACGTTGGTAGTCTCTTCCTTGGCCGCGCGTTGCTGCAGGTATGTCACCATGGAAGGCTCGATGTCCGACCCGTAGACCTTCGGCTTCGTTGGGGATTTGGCGAGTCGAATCGTAAAATATCCGGTGCCGGATCCGATGTCCGCGACGATCTGTCCTTGTTTCAACCGCAGCGTCGCGATCACTCGATCCGGCATCTGCCAAGCGTCCCGCGCCGGGTCGTCAAAGCTTTTTGCTGAGATCTCCGGATGGTTGAACCGGTGCTCCATGTGGTCCGGGGCGGCTTTGTCCTGTGCTGGAGATTGGGCAAAGATAGGGAACCCAGCAAAAACGATCGCCATGAGCACGCACAGATTCGAGCGCATCGAACACTCCTCCATGGACCACCATATCACTCGCGGTATCCTCAAGAACGGTGAGGACGCTCGGCCACGGGCCAATTGCTCGACTGGGCCCAGATGCGTGCGCGGCGGGTGGCACCCGCAGGAGCACCAATTCCTCGCGGGGATATCGCCCGGGCGCGGCGGTTCGGGACCGATTCGCCAGGCAGCCCAGGTCTGCCACGGCCAAGCTTTGGCGGGACTCGCTCGCATTTAGCGATACCGGCAGTATAAGACCTGTTTCTCTCCAGTCGGCCCTGATTCGTGGTATTCTCCATTCGTATTTCCCTTTCGGAACCAAAGAAGGGAGCTAAACCCATGGACAGACGTGAGATGTTACGAACTCTGGGCGTTGTTGGCGCCGCCGCTGCTCCGGCCGCGATGGTCGCACAGCAGGCAGCTCATGTGCATGGAACGGCGGACCACCAGGCGCTGATCGCGGCATCGAGCAACTGCGTGGTGAAGGGCGAAGCGTGCATGGCCCATTGCCAGCAGATGCTTGCAGCCGGCGATAGGTCTATGTTGCCGGATTGCCCGAGACTCGGTATCGAAATGGTGACGATCTGCGGCGCGTTGCGTACCCTCGCGGCGCAGGATGCCCCTTCCCTGCCGAAGCTGGCAGCGGTTGCGATGGATACTTGCGGCCGCTGCGAAGCTCACTGCCGCAAGTCCGCCAACACCATGGCCCATTGTAAAGAATGCGCCGATGCCTGCGCGGCGTGCGTGGCTGAGTGTCGCAAGATAGCAAAGGCTTGAGGGTCCTCTGGCCGGCCTCGGCGTCATGGCTTGCTGTGCGAGGCTGGGGCCCTGCTGGCCGGTGCGACACAGTGTCGAATCCCGCCAGGACGACTATTCACGGGGTGGAATCTTGTTCAGTTTGCGCTGCAACGAACGCCGGTGCATTCCGAGTAGCTTGGCAGTCTGAGAGATATTCCCGCCGCAATCAGCCAGGACGCGCTGGATGTGTTCCCACTCCACGCGGGCGAGGCTTGGCACTGGCGCCAGCGGAGCGATGCCCGATGCGTTGTGCAGGCCGTTATAGACCGAGACGATCTGGTCTGCGTCCACTGGCTTAGTAAGGTAATGATTGGCGCCGCATTTGACCGCTTCCAGCGCGGTGGCAATGCTGCCGTAGCCGGTCAGCATGAGGATGAAAAGTGTCGCATCCACGCCACGCAGCAAGCGTACAATATCCAGACCCGATTCGCGGGGCATCCGCAGGTCGACCACGGCCAGGTCCGGGCTGAACTCGCGCGCGGCAGCCAACGCGTGGTGGGCGTCAGCCGCTTCATAAGCTTCCCAACCGCGGAGACGGAACGCCCGGCACATGCTGTGGCGAAAAACCTCGTCATCGTCCACGATCAGAGCCGCCTGCTTTTCTTTAGTCTCCATCAGGATTCAATGGCATCTCCAGCAGTGCCCGGGTCCCTTTCCCTGGCTCCGATTCAAAGGTTAGCCGTCCCCCGAGTTGCTCGGCGAAGACACGCACCAGATACGTTCCCAATCCCATGCCACAGCCTGGCGCCTTCGTCGTAAAGAACGGTTCCGCAATCCGGCTCAGTGTCTCCGAACTCATCCCGCATCCGTAATCGGTAACCACGAACTCCACCGACTCGGCGGTTCGTTCGGCGCCCAGCGTCACAGGCTGCGAGTCACTGGCGGCGTCCAGCGCGTTTCTTACCAGCGCCACCAGGGCCTGCCTGACGGCGTTTGCCGGCAACACGACCGCGGCCGGGCGGTCCGCCAAGACAATCCTGACTCTTTCGCGATCGGATACTGAAAAATCGCTTCGTACTTTCTCGAAGAGGTCGGCAAGGTCCACGCGAAGGGGCAGCTCACCCGGTTGCTCGGCGCCGCGAGCGCTCATCCGTTGGAGGATCGACCGGCAACGTTCCACCTCGGAGCGGATCAACCCGGCATCCACGGCCAACTCGGGATCGCCGGCAGCCTTCGTGGTACGAAGTTCCATGTCGCGCGAAGTGATCGCTATGGTTGCCAGAGGCGTGCCGAGTTCGTGCGCCGCGCCCGCTGCCAATGTGGCGACCGAGGTCAATCGCTCGCGCCTCGCAAGTTGATCCCGCAGCGTTAGAACCTCCTGTTCTCTCTGGCGAAGCGCCTCGGATAGTTCCCCGATGAAGATCGTCACCAGCAGTGAAGCGGCAACAAAAGCGATCCACATCCCTGCCAGGTGGACCGAAAAACCTTCGTTTGTGTGGTGTGCCTCGAACACTGGAACCCGCACATGTGCCCAGAAGAGGAACCCGAAGCCCAGCATGGAAAATACGCCAAGCGACCAAGTCCACCCCTTGCTCAGGACAACCGCGGAGAGGGTGATCTGCACCAGGTAAAGCAGACTGAGAGGATTTGCCGGTCCGCCGGTCAGGGCGAGCAGCGCCGTCAGGCAAAGCGTATCGCAAGCGAGGAGGTATCCGAGCGCTGGCCGGTCGCCGACCCTTCGCGCGAACCGGTAGACGAGCAGGTTGGTAACCGCCGTCAACGCGAGGGGGAACACGATCCACTGAAGAAGGAGCGGAAGCCCCAAGACGAAGTGAGTGAGAAGAATCAGGAGGGTTAAACAGCCCAGGACGCCGTAGCGGAGCTTCACGATCCAGGGAAGCGCCAGGCTGGGGGCAAGTTCGCGTGCCGGCCGCAGGTCGGCAGGCACAGGGATACGCCGTTCCGTCACGCACACCCGCATTCGAAGCTCGTCCGATCGGATTACCCCAAGTATCCCACGGCCTCCATCGGAATTCAGGCTGCGAAACCCCGGGGATGGGCCTTGAATCCGATGTTGGATTCTGGCTTTGTTTAGTGCTCGGTGTCGCGATAAGTCCCCTTCTGCTTGGCAGCTTCGATCAGCGTCGGATAAAACTGGACGAACGTGGTATCCGAAGCCCCGTTTTGTTCGTGGCAAGTGAAACAATCCGCGGTCTTCGGGAACGGGCGGCCTTCGGTCGCCCCCTCCGGAAAGTTGTAGAATGCCCAGCCTCCGTGAGCATCGTCTTTTACGTGCGCTTCCAGTCCGACAATCGTCTGCGTTTGAACGCGTCCATCCTTAACGCGTCCATCCTTGTTGATCGAAACGTGACTCTCGGAGCGCCGGACTTCAAGCAGCAGCATCGTCTTGTCTGGCCATCGCCCTGTCTTCAAGAAGCTATCGTATGCTGCTGGATTTACAAAAACATTCTCAAACGGCAACGCACCCGTAGAGGTTGGCGTGTAGGTCATACCAATCCCAGCCGAAAGGAAGATCCACCGGCGATACTCGCTGGGGAGCAGCAGTCCCCCGGATGCGTTGATCGCGGCTTTGCTGAAGACGATCCAGCAGCCTCGTTTGCCCGAATGCAATACGCAGCCCAAGAGACGACTGCCAAGCCTATGATGAATGCTCTCGCGCCTCGAAGATGCATGGGAATTCGATCCTATCACTGAAAGGAGCTGTCGCGAGTGCGGTAATTTGTCACACCCGCGCCATATTGCGGCCCGGCAGGTGCTCGCCGAAACGCCGTTTTTCAGAAAAGACGATCAGAAGTCGCCCCAATCCACCTGCCGACCGCAAGCAGAACGGAGGTCCGGCTTGCCTCCGCGGCGACAATTGTCCGGCGCTCCTCTCGAACGTGGAAGAGAGTCACGCCCAACCGGGGCTTCGCACCAGCCAGATCCTACTCAGACAGGAATTTGAACGTCAGGCCGACGTAGACCGAACGTCCCATGCCGGGAATGGGAATGCCCGAGGGAATGCCGTACGCCGACATAGTCATACCCTGACCGACATAAACACCGCCCAATGGCGGAGCATAGTACTTGTTCAACAGGTTTTCCAGTCCGGCATCCACACGAACCCTCTTGAATTCATAGCTGCTGCGCAGATTTAGCAAAGCGTATCCACCGGTCCTGAGTTCGTTGCGAACTTGCGATACTTTTGTTTTGGCGTCAACCAATTGCTCTTCAATATTGGTGGTCCAGTGACCCAGGTTGTGAACCAACGCCAGTTTCGCGTTTAGCGGCATGATGTTGTAGAGATTGTCGCTGGTTGTCCGATTTTGGCCTCGCACAAAGTTCGCTATGCCGGTCGCGGTGAAGCTGCCGTAAGTTCCGGTCTTCGCGAATAGGGATTGGCCGGAAACATCGACGCCATATAACCGGGCGTTTTGATTTGCAAACTGGAGATAGACGAAACCGGTCGTGGCGGTCGTGCTCGCCACAACGGCAGCGGAGGTGCCGCACACAGTGGTGGGGCAGCGGATGGCATTGATGTAATCCTGAACGTAGGTCACGTAGGGGGTAACTGTGATTCCCGTTCGTTCCTTGGTGCGATCGTGCCAGGCGCCGGTCACGCTGACGGTGTTGGCCACTTCAGGCTTCAGGCCGAGATTTCCAATATATAGGTTGCCGTCGCCAGCGAGGTTGACCATCGCCATGGCCATCGAGTTGGGCGACCAGGCATAACGCTCGTAGAGGTTCGGCGAGCGGGTCTTCCTGGCGTAGCCCGCATCGAATTCCAGAGTTGCAGTGGGTGAATAGCGGCTCACGGCGGTTAAGTCGAAGTTGGCGTCGGTGCGTTGACGGTCGCTGGCATTGAAGGTGGTGACCGGGTACAAAGGCATGCCGTTGTACATCATGCCGCTGTTGTAGCCCTGCACCGGTCCGGTATTCATCATCACCGTATCGCTGCGAACCCCCAGCAGGGTGCTCCATCGCGGATTCCAGCGCGACTCCCACTCGGAGAAGACGCTGAGACGGTCCCGTTGGCCGTCCCTGATATTGACGAACGTATCCGGCGCCATCCCTCCGGTCAAAACGCCGGGCGGCAGGACAGATGGCGAAGGCGGCCACCAGTCGTTCAAACGGTAACGCTGAGCTTCGAAACCCACCCTCAAGGTGTCGCGAGTCGAGAGCAGAATATCCGCCTTGACCTGCGCGCCGAGATTCAACCCCTTCGTATTCATGGGCATGCCTGGGACCAAGAAGGTTGCAGCGCTCCCGTAAATGTACTGTTTGTCGGGGCCGAAGTCCATTTTGTGCCGCGTAAAATCGCCGTAGACGCGGGTTTCCAGAGTACCCCAATGGTATTGCGCGACATCGCGAAGGTTGGCATGGATGTTACGGTTGGACGTCATATCCATGCGCTGGTTCGGGAAACCCTGGTACGGGATGTTCTGCAAGCCGAGCGCGAATTCAAGGAGGTGGTTCTTGCGCCGCAGCGCAAAACGGAGAGCATGGTTTTGCGATTCGTAGCGCGAGGAGCCGACCTCGTTCCCGCCCAACCAGCCCTTACCTACCGCGGCCGGCCCCGCGGCCCTGAACGTCGCCGCCGCGGTGTAGTTGTCGGAACGGGAGATCGAACCGTTGTACGTCATGGTCAGACTCTCACTCCCGATTGTGAACGCGAGATTGGCTCCGGTCCCCGTGCCGTTGCTGCGATAAAACGTCCCTGCCTGGCCGTCCAGCAAGCGATCCTTTCCGGCCGCTGCGAATTCGGGCTTGGGCGAGCTGACCGAAATGGTGCCGCCGATGCTGTCACCGCCCGCGCTTACCGGCGTAATACCGGCAAACACGTCGATGGCGCCGAGGTTGGACGGATCTACATAGGAAAGTGGCGGATTCATGTGGTTGGCACAGGCGGAAATCAGATCCATGCCGTCGACCATCACCCGCACAGCGTCATCCGCCATGCCGTGAATGGCCGGCAGACTGGACACCCCGCCATTGCCGTAAAGGCTTACGCCGGGAATGCTGGCAAGCAGGGACGCGGTATCGCTGGTTCTGGCCCTTGCGGGAACGATCGTCTCCGGACCGGCCGTGTTGGCCTCCCCAGCCACGCTGATAGAGGTTGTACTCCTGGCAATGCTCAACTCGAAGTCGACGTTAATTTCCTCGCCCGCGGTGACCGTGATGTCCCGGCGCAAAGTGGGGCCAAAGCCGGCGGACGTGGCGGAGGCCTCGTAGCGGCCTGCCGGCAGCGAGTCGAATACATATCGTCCCTGACGATCCGCGGTGGCTGATTTCGCGGCGCCCGATTCGAGATTCTTGACTTCGATTTGTCCGCCCGGCACCACCGCGCCGGACGGGTCCTTCACGAACCCGGCGATCTTGCCCGTCGCAGCCTCGGCCCGGACGGGGGTATTCGCGGTGAACAACGCGGCAAACAACGCCGCCAGGCAAACTGCAAAACCTACGCACGCCTCACGACCCGGTGTAGGTGCCACAATAAACTCCCTTGAATAATCAATTTAAGATCTGAATATCTATCTGTCGATGCGACAAAATGTCGCAGAGGTGTCGAGGAGCTTTGTACCCGTCATCGCTGGCCGCGAGGGGACACGCCTTAGCCCTCAACGGCGCGCAGCGCATCACCGTTCATCCATAAGTCCGGTCGCCAATCGCAATCCCTATACGCGCCAATTCCACCACCTCTCGATTTCCATCGAAAATCCAAATCCGCGAGGGCCCGTGCCCTCGTAACACGAATGGCAGAGCGGTGCTACGATAATCGGCGTAGCACGTTTTTAAAAATAGTAGCAATCTTTGAGGAGCCGAGTTTGGAGATGAACCCAAGGCTATCGGCCGTCAAATCGCAGCTTTTTTGCGCCCGTGTGACGCGCGTGGGGCAGCCAGGGGCGCATCTCGGAGCGGATTACCTACCCGCAGAACAAGCCGGTGGCAAGGGCAAAGCCCGCTTTGGCGGGTCTCGGGAGCCCCAGGCCGGGACTTGCTTGGGAATTCCACAGCAAATCGAAGGAGCCTATGCGATCTCCATTTCTATTAGCAATGATGCTCATTTCCCACTTCCTTGCCGCGCAAGAGAGGACGCCGCTCGCCACGAGTCAGCACGCGGAACCGACCCAGCTAATGGGAAGGATCGTCGACCCCTCCGGCGCGGCGATCG
>Ga0335069_10003596_pt1 | contig 23286 bp, 21 predicted proteins | sample Lox_Sample_11_FD_206714 | JGI IMG/M metagenome (GOLD analysis project Ga0335069, IMG submission 206714) | Soil microbial communities from Loxahatchee National Wildlife Refuge, Florida, United States - Lox_Sample_1.1 | ecosystem: Environmental > Terrestrial > Soil > Wetlands | place: USA... | reverse complement strand
TCGAATGCATTGATAACGCCCTGCATCGCACTCAAAGCGAGGATCTCGGCGATGTTGATGCGATGCGAAAGCGTAAGAACCGCAAGAGTGAGCGACTGCACCATGGCGAGGGTTTGCGTCCATACCAGCACCTTCCTGCGGTCGCCGCGATCGACGATGACTCCCGCGAATGGGGCAAATAGAAAAGTCGGGATCTGGCCAGCGAATCCGACGGTGCCCAGCAGAAGAGGCGACTTTGTCAGCCGATAGACGAGCCACGATGTCGCAACACGAGTCATCCACGTCCCGATCAGCGAAATACTCTGGCCCCCGAAGAAAAGACGGAAGTTCCGATTGCGCAGGGCTCTCCACGCATGAGAGAAGTCGCCGCGAGGGGTCGGTGTGGCTGTGTTCGGTTCCGGCAGGGAGGATTTCGACCTCATGCACCTCTCTTTGGATGTCGCAAATGCCGTCTGCGAACTGGCTTACTTGGAGACGGCGAGCTTTACTTCGGTGGTTTGATCCACGCGCGCGCCGGGCAGGGGCTGCTGCGCGACGACCGAACCCGGCATGACCGGCGGCTTTTGCGGGATGTCGCCGCTTTCCGGCGCAGGCGGCGGAAGATCCACGAACGTTGGCGTGACCGTCTTAATGCCGACCTTGGCGAGCATGCTCTGCGCGGTGATGATCGGGATGCCGGTAAGGTCAGGCATGACAAAGCCGTCTGGCGCGGCGTCATCGGGTGTTGCGACGAGCAGGTTGACGCTGGGCTGTGAGATTCCCTGAGCGTGCGCGGGCGGATCCTGGGCCAGCACAGTGCCGTCGGGAGCGCCGTTGTAGGGCAACTTCGCAGTCGAGCCGACCCCAAGTCCCGCACGGCGCAGGCGCAACGCTGCCGCGCGTTCTTCGGTCCCGACGGTGTCAGGAACGTCGACTTTCTGAGGTCCCAGGCTCTCGGCGACGCGGACGCGCCATTCGCGGCGGACAACCATGCCGGGCGCCGGCGATTGCGACAGAATATGGCCGGCGGCAACATCGGCCGAGTAATACCGGTTGTCCACGTCGAGGTTCAGTCCCAGGCCGGCGGTCTGGCTTCGTGCTTCGGCAACGGTCATGCCTTTCAGCGAAGGAACCTGCACTTCGGCTCCGTGGATCGCAAAGTGCATCGTGGTAATGGCCGCCAGCAGCGCAACCGCAACCAGGAGCATCACCACTGAAGCCATGCGGAAGAATCGAATCAGCAGATTTCCCTTCATGGCTCCGGCTCCCCGTCAGGGTAGACGATTTCGTATTCGATGGTGGCAGCTTTCTCAAGCATCTTCGAAACCGAACAGTACTTCTCCTTCGAGAGAGAGACAGCGTGCTCGACAGCCGTTCGGCTGAGCTTGCCGCGCACGGCATACGTGAGCTTGATGTGCGTAAAGACGCGAGGCGGAGCCGGGGCCTGCGTCGCGTCTGCCGAAACACGAAGGCCCGTCAGCTGCTGCCGCTTTTTCTCGAGAATGCTGACCACGTCAACAGAAGTGCATCCGCAGAGCGCTATCAAAACTGCTTCCATCGGGCTCGGTCCGTGCTTGTGAGCGGCGTCGGCATCCATGACGATCTTGTTGCCATTCGCGGTTGAGCCTTCAAAGACTTCGCCGTGCTTCCATTCGCTGCGTGCAATCATCGTGCACCTCATCGCCATCTAGCGGCTGTTATCGGTCACTGGCTCGGGGTGAATTGTTACGCGGTACACCTCAGGACATTCGAGCTTGAAGCGGTCTTCAAGAGACGTGATGACCTCGTGGACGCGATGCATGGCAAGGTCGTCGGGAAGCGTGCAGTGGCAAGACAGGGAGACATGTTCGGCCGTGCGGCCCACGGTGATCTCGTGCACGTCCACGATCTCAGCGTATGAGGCTGCAACCACGCGCAAAACCTTTTCGATTCTGCGGTCTTCTTCCACGAGTTCCTCGGGCTGTTCGATCGTCTTTTGCTCGCTCTCGATGTGCGTCAGGATCGTGTCGATCTCCGGTGCGTCGCGTTTGATTTCGGCTTCGAGACCGCTTACAAAGCTGTGTGCGGCGAGCAGAGGCATAGCTTCGTCGAGTTCAACGTGCAACTCAACATGGAGCTTTCCGTGAATGGATTGCACGCTCAGATCGTGGACGGCGACATTGTTCCGCGCGGCAACGGCTCTCACGCGGTCGAAGATGCTTTCAGCCCGGGGCTGACGCGGCACGGTGTGGATCACAACGTCCGCGTTGGGCAGCACCTGATGAACCGCGTCTGTAGCTTCACGTACCAGTTCGTCCGTGTGCTCGAAGGTATTCAGCCGGGGAAGCGCGAGCGTGAGATCGGCAAAGTAATGAGCGCCCGACTGCCGCACGCGCGCCTGCTCTACTGCGAGCACGCCGGGCAGCTGCTCCACTTTGCGAATGACCCTGTGCCGCGTCTCCGGGGGGATCTGATCGGTCAGCGCGCCGATGGCATTGCGAGTCAGCGTCCAGGTGATGCGGAGGATCATGAAAGAAACGACGATAGCAGCGCAGGGATCGGCGAAGCGCAGCCAGTGAACCCGATACGCGGCCCCAGCCCAGGTCGCGGCAAGCCCGGCAAGGACGGCCATGCTTGCCCAAATGTCGGAGGAGAAGTGAAAGGCGTCCGTTGCCAACGCGGGCGAACCGGTCTGCTCGGCCACCGCGCGCAGTCTTCGCGATCGCCAGGAGTCGACGACGATGGACGAGACGATCACAAGAACCGGCCACAAAGAATGGCGCAATTCGAAATTGTCTCTGACAATGCGCGAGACGGCCTCCCATATGATCCACGCACACGAAACGGCCATCAGGCCGGCTTCAATGAAGGCAGACAGGTTCTCGACCTTGGCGTGGCCATAGGTGTGTTCCTCGTCGGCCGGCTTGTCTGAGACGCGCACGGAGAAGAACGTCAGCGTCGCGCCGGCAAGGTCGAGAGCGGAGTGGGCCGCGTCTGAGAGCACGCCCAGCGATCCGGAGAGGATCCCAGCCGCGAGTTTGAGCAGCGTCATTGCCCCGGCAGCCACCATGGAATGGAAAGCTACGCGCCGCTTGGCGGCGGAATGCTCCGCCGGAACGGAGAGGGAGGGGCTGGTGGCGAGCGGCATCGCGTACTTAGACTAAGTCGTGCGAACGGCTGAGTACAACCCCGCGACCGAGAAGGTGTACGGTTGCCACAAACAATCGCCGAAGCCGGCTCTGCCAAGCAGCGCCAGCATCTCTTGAGGAGACGGGAAACTGCCAACCGACGAGGGCAGATAGCTGTAGGGACCCTCCTGGCCGCAGATGGCGCGTCCGATGGCCGGCAGGATGTGGCGGAAGTAGACCGAATACGCCTTTCCGATCAGGCCGCCCGGTTCGCTGAATTCAAGGATGCCCAGCCGGCCGCCCGGCTTGAGCACCCGATGGAATTCACGCAGGCCCGCTTCGTAATTAGCCAGGTTGCGGAAGCCGAAAGCCGTGACGATCAGGTCGAGCGATGAGGAACGCAGCGGGAGATGCAACGCATCGGCTTCCAACGCGATTGCGGACGCTTTGCCCGGCTCGCACGCGGAGAATTTGGTGACGGCGCGGCTAAGCATTGCATGCGCAAAGTCTGCAGCGAGGATGGGACGCGCGCCGGACGGACGGTACCGGAGAAGCGCCATGGTCATTTCGCCTGTGCCGCAGCAGATGTCGAGCACCGCGGCATCGGGATTTGCAAGCACGGACTGGAAGCGCCCCGCAGCACGCCGCCACCAGATCCGGTCAATGTTCGCAGAGAGGACGTGATTGAGCAGGTCGTAGCGTGGAGCAATCGAGTTGAACATCTGCTGGACGGACTGGGCGGCACCTGCTTCGTCCTGCGCTCCGACCGGCCTCGCACCAGTGTTTGCCAGCGGCTTCACCGGGCTAACTCCGCGCCTTCGCCTGCGACAGCATGTAGGCGACCGCTGCTTCCAATTCGGCCTTCGTGACGTCCTCCACAACCCCTGCATCGCCGATACCGACGGGAAGAACGAAGCGCCTGACGCCGCCAATGTTCTTCTTGTCGCCGCTCGTCGCTGCAATCAGCGAAGATACTCTTGCCTTCAGCGGCGGCAAAGGCCCGTAGAGATGAATGAGCCTCTCGATTCTTGCTGCCTGCGCGCCAGTGATTGTCCTGCGGCGGTGCGCGACATAGAGAGCTGCAATCATGCCCCAGCCTACGGCCTCGCCGTGCAGCAGCGCTTTGTAGCGAGTGACCTGCTCGATAGCGTGGCCGACGGTGTGGCCAAGATTCAGAATCATGCGCAGGCCGCTCTCTCGCTCGTCGCGATTGACCACGTCCGCCTTCATTCTGATCGATGCGGTAATCACTTTCTCGACCGCTTCGGGCGCGCGCGCGAGCACCTCGTCGACGTGTTCTTCCATGAAGCGCACAAGCGAACGGTCGCGAATGATCCCGGCCTTGATGCTCTCCATCAACCCGGCACGGAACTCTCGATCGCACAGCGTGCCAAGCACGTCGATGTCAGCGAAGACTGCCAGTGGATGATGAAAGCTTCCAACGAGGTTTTTGCCCTCGGGAAGATTTACCCCGGTCTTTCCGCCGACGGAGGAATCGACCTGCGCAAGAAATGTCGTCGGCACCTGCACGTAGCGGATGCCGCGCATGAAGATTGCCGCTACGAATCCTCCCACATCGCCGACGATGCCGCCGCCAAGGGCGATCAGCAGCGAGCCGCGATCTCCTCCGGCCACGATCATCTGGCGGAGAAGCTTCTCCACGCTCGGCATGGTCTTGTGTTTCTCGCCCGCGGGCAGAAAGAGCGTGGTGGGCGGTTCGGCAAACGAATGAAGAAATGCGTGACTCCACAGAGCCCAGATCTCGGGTGAGGTCAGAACGAAGACGCGCCGCGGAAGCTTTCCGGCGATGCGCTCAATGCGGGGAGCGAGAGAAGAGATCAGCCCGCGTCCGGTATAGACGTCGTATGTGGCTGACGGGGTGTTGACTCGTATCGTGGACACGCTGCTTCTATCCTAACGGAATCAAGCGGATACGTAGTGGTTTCGCCATCGAAATTGTCCCTTGATAAACTTGAATATATGCGTATTGGTGTTGATTTTGGCACGACTCGCGTCGTGGTTGCGCAAGTGGATCGCGGCAATTTCCCCCTTGTTCACTTTGAAACGCCGGATGGCCAGATGCGCGACTGGTTCCCTCCGGTTGCAGCAATCAATGGTGCGAAGCGTCTGTATGGCTGGGAGGCGATCGCCGTCCAGGACGATAAGGACTGGGTCATTCTACGCTCGCCAAAGCGCTCGTTGCGCACGGCTGGTCCGCACACGGAGCTGAAGGTCGGCGATCAGCATGTGCCGTTGTGCCTGCTGATGCATGAGATGATGCAGGCTCTACGGGTGCAACTGCTGGAACACTCGAATCTGGGAGCGGAACCCCATGAAGATCTCGAAGTCATGCTCGGAGTTCCAGCGAACGCAAACAGCAATCAGCGCTTCCTGACCGAGGAAGCCGCGAGCGCTGCGGGATTCAAGGTTCTGGGAGTGGTCAACGAGCCCTCGGCAGCCGCAATCGAGTATGCCTATCGCAACAGCGCGGAGAGGAAGCATCGCACAGGAGGCAGTCTGCTGGTGTACGACCTTGGCGGCGGCACGTTTGATGTCTCGCTCGTCACGCTTGGTGAAACGGAACACACGGTGGAAGCATCCGACGGAATTCCGGATGTGGGCGGTGATGACTTCGATCAGATTCTCGCAGAACTTGCCCTGGACATGGCCGCGCCGGTTCCGGCGCTGACGGCATTCGAGCAGCGAGTGCTGCTTGAGGAATGCCGCGAAAAGAAAGAGTCGCTGAATCCCAACACGCGCAAGATCCTAATTGATATGGAGCGCGTGCGTCCTGAGCTGAATCAGGTGACGATTCCCGTCGAGACCTACTACGAGCGGTGCCGGCCGTTGGTCGAGTCGACAAGAAGCGTCGTTGAGAATCTGCTGGCGGCTCACTTCGACGCTCAACTCGATACGCTCTATGTGACTGGAGGAGGATCGGAGCTGCCGCCGGTGGCGCGCATCCTGCGCGAAACCTTTGGCCGCAAGGTGCGACGTTCTGCGTACATGCGCTCAGCCAGCGCCGTGGGCCTTGCGATCAGGGCGGCGAGCGGAGCCGATCGCCTCAACGAGAAGTTCAATCAGAACTTCGGCATGTGGCGCGAAGCCGATTCGGGCGGCACCATCGTGTTTGACCTGATCTTTCCCCGGGGGGTTCGGCTCCCTGAGCCCGGGCAGCCGCCGCTTCGGCTTGAGCGCGCCTACCAGCCGGCGCACAACATCGGCCATTTCCGGTTCCTCGAGTGTTCGCGTCTCGATGAGAAGGGGCAGCCGGTGGGCGAAATCACCAACTGGGAGCAGATACAGTTTCCATTCGACGCGCAACTGTGGGGTCGTACGGATCTGGCAGCGGAGCCGGTGAAGCCCATGCGCTCGCAGGATGGGCTCGTTGCGCACGAAGAATACACGTGCGACGCGGGCGGCAACCTGCGCGTGAAGATCTCCGTTCTGCCGTCCGGAAACGCCCGCGAGTTTGTAATCGGGCAGTTGGCCACGAACTGATGACATTCGACTCTCCGGTAGATTTCCTCGTGATGGGCGCGGGCGTGGCCGGCCTGCGCGCTGCGATCGAGCTGGCCGATCATGGCAGCGTTCTCGTGGTCACCAAGGAATCGCTGGGCGAATCGAACACGCACTACGCACAGGGCGGGATCGCCGTCGCCATGGACGGCAACACAGACGTTGCGCTTCATCTTGAAGACACGATTGCAGCAGGAGACGGGTTGGTGTACCGGCCTGCTGCGGAGGTGCTGGTGGAGGAAGGCCCAGTTCGTGTTGCTGAGCTGATCGAGTGGGGTGCGCGCTTCGATGAAGAAGCGGGCCGCCTGCTTCGCACCCGCGAAGGCGCGCATTCGACTGCCCGCATCCTGCACGCATATGGTGACGCGACCGGAGCGGAGATCAGCCGCTCACTGGTTGCGCGCGCCCGTGCCCACTCGCGCATTCGATTTGCAGAGTGGACGATGGTGACCGGCCTTGTTGTCGAAGACGCCAAGGTTGTTGCGGCGGACTTGATTTCGGTCGAGCCTGACGCGCAGCGTGCCAATCCGGTTCGTGTCAGCGCAAGAGCGGTGCTGATCGCTTCAGGCGGTGCGGGCCAGGTGTACAGCGACACCACGAACCCTGCTGTGGCGACAGGCGACGGAATTGCGCTCGCTGCCGATGCAGGAGCGGAACTGGCGGACATGGAGTTTTACCAGTTCCATCCCACGGCAATCTCCTTGCCCAATGCTCCGCGCTTTCTGCTTTCTGAAGCGTTGCGCGGAGAAGGCGCTTATCTGCGCAACGACCGTGGCGAGCGCTTTATGAAGAAGTATCACCCGCTGCTTGAGCTTGCTCCACGCGATGTGGTGGCGCGCGCCATCACGCGCGAAGGTATGGGCGCCGCTCCCGGCCAGGTGCGGGTGGTCCATCTCGATATGCGGCATGTGAAAGACGTCGATCTTCACAAGCGCTTCCCGGGCATCAGCGCTTTTCTGGCCCAGTATTCGCTTGATCTGGAGAAGGACCTGATCCCGGTGCGTCCTGCGGCGCACTACCTGATGGGTGGCATTCGCACCGATCTCATGTGCCGGACCAGCGTTCGCGCACTCTATGCGGCGGGCGAAGCGGCCTGCACGGGTGTACACGGTGCAAACCGGCTGGCGTCGAACTCGCTGCTCGAGGGGCTGGTGTTTGGCGCGCGGGCGGGCAAGGCGATGCTGGCAGATAATCTTTCGTGCGTCTCTTTTGAAGCCGCGGCAAGCACTCACGCGAAGATGACAGCGAGCGATGAAGGGCATGTCGAGGGAATCATCTCCGATCTGCAGCACGCCATGTGGGCATTTGCCGGGCTGCTTCGGGAAGAATCGACCATTCGCCAGGGGCTCGCCGCGCAGAACGAGTGCGAATCACGACTGGCGCGATTCAGCGAACAGGGGAAGACAAGCCGCCGCCTTGTGGAGGCGAGAGCGCTCTGTCGCGTCGCACACGCAATCCTGCACGCGGCGCTTGCTCGCACCGAAAGCCGTGGCGCCCATTTTCGAAGCGACTTTCCCATGCAAGAGGACGAGCGCTTCAAGAAGCACTCGGTCACCCGGAACAGCGGGGAGATCGAGTTTCAGGAGTGGTAAGGCCTGCTCTAGTCGCCTTCGGATTCAGCATCGGCCGGTTCAGGATGCGGCTGTGCTTCGTGCTTCGGCTTGATCAGCACCGACACCAGCGCGCAGACTCCCAGGATCGCTCCCATGATTGCGAGCGAAAGCGTGATGGGCACTTCGATCCAGTGGCCAGCAAGCATCTTGAAGGCGACGAAGGCCAGCAGTACCCCCAGCCCATAGTGAAGGTAGCGGAAGCGGTCGAGAAGCGAGGCCAGCGCCGAATAAAGAGAACGCAGGCCGAGGATGGCCGCGATGTTCGAGGTGTAGACCACAAACGGGTTGCGAGTCACCGCGAGCACTGCGGGGATCGAATCCACCGCGAACAGCACGTCAGTAAACTCGACCGCGAGAATCACGGGAAGCAGAGATCCCTTTGCCGGTTGCAGATTGCGAATCCACGAGGGAATCGCTGCATGCGCCGATCCTCCCACGATGAGCCTCCACGCGGCGTAGAGCAACAGCAGCCCGAAGACCCATGTGACCCACTCGAACCGCTGAATCAGCGTGATTCCAGCGGCGATGAAAATGGCGCGAAGGATGATTGCTCCCGCTATGCCGTAGAGAAGCACCGTGTGCTGGCGCAACGGACCGATCTGGAAGCCTTTGAAGAGGACGAGGAAGACAAACAGGTTGTCGATGCTGAGCGAAGTCTCAATCGCATAACCGGCGACGAATTCAAGAGCCTGCTCGCGGCCATGCTGGTATCCGATCCAGACGGCAAATGCCGCCGCGACGAGCACAAGAAAGCCGGTCCACAGCCAGGCAGCACGCTGCGCGTGCTTCGTCTCGCGGCGATGGCTTGGCAGAAGCGCGTCGATGGCAATCAACGCCACCACGACTGCATGAAATCCCAGCCACCATGTCCAGTTCGCGCCAGCAATCATGATCTCGGTTCCTGGAGCCGGTCTATCTCTGATCGATCAGCCTAATCGTTTCCGTCAGCACGTCACCGTCAATCGCCAGGCTGTGCGCGCTGATCTTGTCGATCGTGTCCTGGGCGGTGTGGTGGTAGCTGTTATTCGGGCCGTAGTCGAGATCGATGAGGTCAATCGAAGGCACGCCGCGCTCCACGAAGGCCAGATGATCGTCCTCGACTGGTTCATCCGTCTGGAAGAAGTAGCGTTCATACCCGAACTTTTTCGCCGCCTGGCGGACCACCGCCACCAGCCAATCGGCGGAGTGTGTCTCGTGCTGAATGTCGAGATCTTTGTCGCCGATCATGTCAGCGAGGATAAACGCCTTGATTTTGCTCAGGGTGCCGTCGCGGCCCCACTTCGCAGCCAGGTGGCGGCTGCCGTAGGTTGAGTCGGATGCCGACCACCGCTGGATCGCCTCTTCGCCGTCGAAGAAGACCAGCCAGACAGAGTAGCCATCGAGTTTCCTGCCTCTGAGCTGGTCGGCGATGGCGAGCAGAAGGCCGGTGGTTGAGGCCCCGTCGTTGGCGCCGACGAAGTTGATGTTGCGCAGAAAGTAATTGGTCTCGTAGTGTGTGGCGAGCACGATGACCCCATCTTTTTTGCCGGGGAAGCGCACGATGAAATTGCGCATGTTCACGGGCCCGATGGGTGTGTTTGCCGTGAAGGCATCTTCTTCGAGCGGATCGTGCTTGAGTTGGCTTCTAAGAAACTCCTCGGCCTTCACATGTCCCGGGCCGGTGGGCCAGCGTGGTCCGATTGCCGCGAACTCCCGCGCGTATTCGTAGGCCTTGCCGCCGTTGAAGTGCTGCTGCGCAGCAGCACCGCGCGGCGCTGCGAGCGCAAAGAGCAAAAGGCTGCTGAGGACAATCATCCGTCCGCGATGGGGAAGGATCACTGCGCAGCCTCTCTCGACTTTTTACGCGACGGGTGGACCCACCATGCAACGCCAATCCCCACCAGGTAGAGCGCCAGCATGGGAATCGCATAGATGCACATATCCCAGGGGTCAGGCGGAGCCAGAATCCCCGCGACGATGAAAATCACCAGGATCGCGTAACGGATGTTCTTCCATAAGAAGCGCGGGCTCACAATGCCGAACATGGCCAGGAAGAAGATCAGGATCGGCATCTCAAAGCTGATTCCGAGCCCGAGAATAATGGTCAAAAAGAAGCTCGAATACTCCTCGATCGTGACCATCGAAGAGAAACTCTTGCCGAAGTCGACAATAAGAAACTTAAGGGCGCTCGGCAGAATCCAGAAGTAGCCAAAGGCCGCGCCGGCAAGAAACAGACTTACCGTTGCCGCCATGAACGGCACCACAAACCGCCGTTCTTTCTGGTAGAGCCCCGGTGCGATAAACAGCCAAACCTGGTACAGGATGAACGGCGAGGCCAGAATCGCGCCGCCGATCAGCGACACCTGCATATAAATATTCAGCGGGTCCATCGGGTGCGTGTAGACAAGCTGCCTGCCAATCCGGTGAAGCGGCAATTGGACCAGATCAAATAGCTGTGTATGAAAGAACCAGGCAATGATGAAGCCGGCGAAGAGATACATGGCCGAATGGATGATGCGGCGTCGCAGCTCATCCAGGTGCTCCATCAGGCTCATGCCCGGGAGTTCCGCGCGTTCACTGACCGCAGCACGCGCCTTTTCAATTGCGTCTGCGGCATCAACCATGCTGATTCAGAACCTCCGGAGACGTATCCCGTTGCTGACCTGTCTGCGGATGAGGGTCCTGAGGCTGCGCGCTCTCCTGAGCAGCTTCGGGCAAGGCCTCCGAGCCGGTTTTGCCGACGGTCCGGTCGCTCGAACTCACGGCCGGCGAAGGCGGCCCTGCCGCGACGGTTGTTCCTGTTGAGGGCGGTGAGATGCGCGGGGCGGCTTCTTCGGCTGGCGCGGACACGGCAGGCGGCTCCGGCGTCGAAGGGGGATACGTGCCTTCTCCCGGATAGGGCGACTCGACAGCGTTCACCGGGGACAGCGCCGGCGCAGAAACGGAGGCTTGCTCGGACGCTTGCTGTGCTGCCAGCGCCCTCTGCCGCTCCTCTTCCTTCTTGCGGCGATCAGCCTCTTCCGCGTTGCGCAGCTCCTCTTCCATCTGGAACTTGAAGTCATTGGAGGCTTTGCGGAACTCGTACATGAGCTTGCCGATCTGGCGCCCGATCTGCGGCAACCGTCGCGGCCCAAAGACCACGAGCGCCAATACCATCAGGATGAGCGAGTCGGCCATCCCAAGGCTGGCGTATTCGATTGGCAGCGGCGTGCTCATGAAGGCTAATGATAACTGGCCGTGCATGCTGCTCACAAACCGGGCGTTAGGAGATTGCCTGCAAGCCGGATTCACGCTTCCTTGATAAAATTGAAGTTGGTGGACGCGGACCGGCGGCTGAATTCCTGAACCCGCCTGAACTGGACCGCATCCATTGATTGAACGGCTGCAACAACCCCGTGGGTGGGGGTGTTTCGACTGGGCCCGGCGCGTGTGCCGGCCTCTTCGGGACTGCCAGCGCATCCACTGCAGCCGACGTTGCTTTCAACATCCCCGTCCAATCTTTTGGACTGAAGGCGGAAGAAGAGTGAACTCTGTTCTTGACGAAGTAACGGCGGTCTCGCCGGAGACCGCGAGCGGTTGCAGCCTCGAAAACTACCTGGCGCTTCCCGACCACACGATGGATGCCCGCATAACTGGGGCGCGTGCACGGCTTGGCTCGACGACGGTTCTGCTCGGGCACCACTATCAACGCGATGAAGTGATCCGCTTTGCCGACCACACGGGCGACAGCTACAAGCTCTCGAAGATTGCCGCAGGCGCGGATGCGAAATACATCGTCTTCTGCGGCGTGCACTTCATGGCTGAAAGCGCCGACGTGCTCGGCCGCAATGACCAGCAGGTCATACTGCCTGACCTGAATGCTGGCTGTTCCATGGCAGACATGGCCGAGATCTCGCAGGTGGAAGCGTGCTGGGAGTCGCTCGAACGGCTGCATCTGGCGGACGACACGATTCCGCTGACATACATGAACTCCACGGCAGCCATCAAGGCCTTCTGCGGTGAGCGTGGAGGGCTCGTCTGCACCTCATCCAATGCGCGCGCGGCTTTTGAGTGGGCATTCGTGCGTGGAAAGCGAATTCTCTTTCTTCCCGACCAGCACCTCGGACGCAACACAGGATTCGCGATGGGAATTCCGTTGAACGAGATGGCTGTCTGGGATCCGTGGGCTTTGCAGGGCGGCCAGACTGCCGCGACTCTGGGCGCCAGCAGGATTCTTTTGTGGAAGGGACACTGCTCGGTGCATCAACGATTCCTGCCGGGTCACGTGGACGATGTGCGCGCCAGGTATCCGGGTATCCAGGTCATCGTGCATCCCGAATGCCGCTGGGAGGTTTGCCAGAAGGCTGATGCCCTCGGATCGACCGAACGTCTCATCGCGCTGGTGGAGAACGCACCCAGCGGAACGATGTTCGCAATCGGCACGGAGATTCATCTCGTCAATCGCCTCGCACACCGCTTCGCCGATCAGGGAAAGCGGATCATCACGCTCGACGATACCGGGTGCCTTTGCACCACGATGTACCGCGTCAGCCCGCAACACCTGGCGTGGACGCTTGAGAACCTCGTCGAAGGCCGCGTCGTCAACCAGATCAAGGTGCGGGCCAATGTGAAGCACTGGGCGAGGGTCGCGCTCGGCCGCATGCTTGAAGCAGGGAACAAGGACTGAGAAACACGGAACAGCGACCAGGGAACAAGCAATCGGGGAATCCCTCGGTCGAGTGACTCGGTAATCTCAGCTCATGCGAGACTCGTGCACGCGAGGCCCTTTTTCTATCCCCTGGGTCAAGAGCGCTTCATCATGAAGGTGCTCTTCGTGCAATGGTTAAGCCCGGTAACCACTGAGCGCTCTTGCGACGTTACGCTGGTACCCGGCGTCTTTTCTGCTTCCGGTTTCGTCGTATCCTATACGTCAGGACACTGATGAAGACCTTCACGATTGACGAGGCGCAGGCTCTGCTTCCGGTTCTCGAATCCCTGTTGAAGCGGGCGATTGAGAGCAAGCGCGCCGCCCAGGACGTGGAGGATAAGCTTTCCGAACTCGGTCGGAGGATCTATCTCAGCGGGGGGATGCGAGTGGATGTTGCTGAAGCAGGACGGCAACGCACTGAGATGGATGCGCATCTTCAACGGGTGAAGGAAAGCGTCAGCGAGATCGACTCGATTGGTGTACAAGTGAAGGATCTAGACGCCGGCCTGCTCGACTTCCCATGCCGGCTCGAAGACAAGGTTGTGCTCCTTTGCTGGCGGATCGGTGAGACCGCGATCGAGCACTGGCATACGATCGAAGACGGGTTCAAAGGACGTCAACCGGTGGACGAGCGCTTCCGTCGCCGGTCCAATTCGAACAACCGACCGAACTGAATCTTCTCTGGGCCCTGTAACACTCTGGCTCCAGCAATGTACTTATCCGAACAGGAAGTCCGAGCCGTCCTCACTTACGAGGCTTTGATTCCCGCAATCCGGCAGGCTCTCATCGATTACTCGGCGGGGCGCGTGAACCAGCCGCCACGCACAATTCTGCGTGCCGGGAACGCGGCGGACCACCGAAACGGCTGGTTCGCTGTGATGCCAGCAGTCGCCGGCGACGTCATGGGAGTGAAGACAGTCACGTTTTACGCCGGGAACGACGAATTCAGTCTTCCCACCCACATGGCCATGATTGAGCTGCTGCGACGCGCAACCGGAGAGCCTCTTGCGCTGATGGACGGCCGGCTGATCACCGAGATGCGAACCGCAGCGGTTTCAGCCGTGGCTTTTTCCGCATTGGCTCCTCTCCATTTTAAGTCGACTCCTTCCAGTTTCGGGATTCTGGGTTCCGGAGTTCAGGCGAATGCGCATATTGAGGCGCTGCGAACGGTCTGGCCGGGACTCAAGGATGTTCGTATTGCAAGTCGCAATCGGGCCAACGCGGACAAGCTGGCAGCTGAAACTGGTTCCCGCGCTGTGAAAGCCGAGGAGGCGGCCGATGCAGACGTGGTGCTGACCGCCACATCGTCGCCGACCCCGGTGCTTTTGGGAAAGTGGCTGTCTGCGCGCACTCTTGTGCTGGCTGTGGGTGCAACCGGATCAACGCTGCGTGAGTTGGACGACGAGGCGATGTCCTCCAGTTATGTCGTCGCCGAGGGCCGGGCCTCCGTGGAGCGGGAGTCCGGCGACGTACTCCTCTCCGGTGCGAAGGTGCAGGCCGAGATTGGGGAGATTCTTGCTGATCCAGCTTCCGCAAATGTCCCTCGCAATCGCCGCGTCGTCTTCAAGTCGGTCGGAATGGCCATCGAGGATCTGACAGCCGCGCGACTTGTATGGGAGGCGCGCACCTCCGGCTCAATTCCGGCTTGAGCGATAGCCGGCAGAAGCGCGTCGTTGTCATCATGGAGCCGAGTATCCTTTTCACTGGTGAACATTCAGCGCAGGACAGATGCGCACGGAAGCGCTAACCTTGAAGCAAAGTCGACACGCAGTGGCTGGAGGATCGACGATGAAGACTGGAAAGCTGACGACTCTGGCACTGACCGTTCCGCTATGTCTCGCGGGCTGTTCGGGTTTCTGGGATGCGCCCGTCAATCCAACCCCGCCGACTACTCTGAGCAGCGGATTCTTCTATGTGCTGAATTTCGCGGCCAGCCAGGTTGCCGGGTTTTCCGTGAAGACCGGCGTGGTGACGGCCGTGACCGGCAGTCCTACGACATTGTCTGCGGCCCCTATCGCGATTACAGTCGCCCCAAACAATGCGTTCCTCTACGTCAGCACATTGAGCGGCATCTACTTGTATTCGGTGGCGACGTCGACGGGTCAGATCGCTCTGAGCAACGGCTCGCAGGCGATCTCTGCCGACCAGGCCGCCAGCATGCAGGTCGATTCGACGAATTCCTGGCTCATCGAGGCATTCACCGGATCGCCGAACCTGTTTGCCATTCACGTCAGCCCCACTGATGGAACGGTGGTAACGACCATCCCGGCATCCGTGGCTCTGCCTGCAGCCACAATTCAGCAGATCGCCATCTCTCCCAACAACGCCTTTGTCTACGTGGCCATGGGCTCAGCTGGGACTGCTGTCATTCCATTCAATGCGAACAACTCCAACCCATTCGGGTCGGTCATCACCATTCCGGCCAAGAGCGCCGCTGGCGGCGCCGTCTCCGTCGCGGTCGATCCGGTCACCACAACCACAACAACGCCGCGGCTGCTCTATATCGGCGAGACGGCTGCGACCTCGGGGAGCAACACCGGTGGGTTGAGGGTGTTCAACTACAGCACGCTGCAGGAGATCTCCGGATCGCCGTTTGCAATTAACGGCCTTTCTCCGTCGGCGATTCTTCCGTTTTCAACCGGAAATTTTGTCTACGTTCTGAACCGGCAGGTGAGCGGCAGCAGCACAGGTGTCATCACGGGATTCTCGATTGCCGCCAGCAACAGTACATACACGCTTACTCCCCTTGGCAAGACCTTCACCGTCGGAACCAATCCACAGTCGATGGTTGAAGACAACACCGGAAACTTCATCTTCGCGGTGAATTTCGGAGGCAGTCCCGACCTGACCGGATATACGATTGACTCTACAAATGCCGGCTATTTGGATACGGTGATCTCTTCCGCGACAGGAACAGATCCCGCAAGCGCCATAGAGGTTGCGGCGTTGCACTGAGACGCATCCATCTCTGCTCGCTTCGAGCCAGGGGCAACTCAGCTTTTGCTCTGCGTGCCGAGCATCCTCGCCGGGGCGGCGGTGCTATCCTCATCGTGATCCCCTTTTGCTGTGCAGAGGCAATTGCAAATCCATCTCGTCTCCTCCGTAGCGCGCACGAAGGCCAAGACCGCTTTCCTGCTCACCCTCGCGGTTTTCGCATTGGTATGCGGGTGCAAGCGGCTTCACCAGGAGAAACACGAGTACGTCTACGTTTCAGCGCGCCAGATGTATCTGCACGACCGCGTGGCGGCTGTCTCCAATCGTGTCGGGCAGGTCGCAAACGGCCAGAAGCTCGAAGTCCTGGAGCACGGCCGGCGATTTCTTAGGGTAAAAACCGATAAGGACGAAGTGGGCTGGATCGAGCAGCGTGCCGTCATCGATTCTGATTCCTACGACGCGTTCGCGAAACTGGCGGTTCAACACAAGGACGATCCCGTCGTTGCGACGGGAAGCTTGCGCGACGATATCTATATGCACATCAGCCCCGGCCGCAACACGGACAGGTTCTATCTGCTTCCGGAGAACGGCAAGGTGCAGATGCTCATGCGCGCATCCGTTGCGAAGGCTGCCTCGAACGCCGCAGCAGAGCCGGGGAGGCGCCCCGCGACGGGCACGTCGGCGCCGGCCAAGGCAACCGCGGCTGGTGGTGCTGCGAAGCAGTCCGCGGCCTCGCCTGCTCAGGAGTCTTCCTCGGCTGATACCGAACAACCGGAAAAGGATGAGCCCGAGTCGCCCCCGGTTCCCTTGGAGGATTGGTGGCTTGTACGCGACAAACAGGGGCATACGGGCTGGCTGCTGGGGGGACGCATCGATGTTGACGTTCCGGATGAAATTGGCCAGTACGCCGAAGGGCAGCGCATCGTGGGGGCATACATCCTTGCCCGGGTGAATGACCCGCAGGCCAACGTGCCCAACAACCAGGTGCCGGAGTATGTGACCGCGCTTAGCCCACCCAAATCCGGACTCCCATTCGATTTCGACCAGATTCGGGTTTTCACCTGGAGTCTCAAGCGGCACCGCTACGAGACTGCATTCCGCATTCATCCCATCCAGGGTTATCTTCCCGTACGAGTCTCCACCCAGCCCTCGGCAAACGGGACCGAGCCTGTCTTCAGCTTTCAGATTTCTGGTTCGCCCAATGTCTCCATCGATCCGAATACCGGCATCGCCCGTCCTCTGAACCCACGCACGATCAACTACGCGATGCGCGACACGGCTGTCCGGCGAATTGGCCCGGACTTGGCGCCGATTCCCACGACGCACCTGCCTGGGGGAAAGCCCAAAAGTGGGAAGACGGCGAAGTCCGGCAAGAAGAAGGGCAGGTAAGAAGCTTCAGGCGATGTGGGATTTGTGATGCGACGGCTCTACGTGCGGGGTGAGCCTCGCACAAAGGATGCTATCCGCTGGGATGCGGGTCGAATTGGCGATCCAGTTCACCGCGTGAGGGAAGAGCCTGAGGCCGAAGGGAGCAATTCTGCGCCCGACCGGGGTGACCATGGCGCGTGAAATGCGCGTGGCAAATGAGATTCCCCGACCCAATTGCGAAACGAGCTTTTGATGGTACTCATCGGCGTTCGTGCCGGCGAGAAACATCTCCGAAGCGAGGGCGCCGCTGTGCAATGCGATCGCAAGCCCGTCTCCCGTGAATGACGGCACAACGGCTGCCTGATCTCCGAGGCACCAGATGCCGCAGGGCTGGTTCACCAGATACCCATAGGGAATCGAAGAGACAGCGAGAGGCTTCTCCCACAAGGCGTCAGCGCCTTGCATGCGCTGGAGAAGATGGGGATTCTCGCTCAGGATCGCGGCAAGCAATTCACCCCAGGAGCCAATCCGCTGCAATTGTGAACGCTGCACGACAAGGCAGAGGTTCGCCGTCTCCGTTTCAATCAACGAGAGTCCGCCATACCCTCCGGGAAAGAGAAACAACTCGATCAGGCCGCGCATCGCCTTTGTCTGTACAGGATTCAACTGCCAGTGCATCTTGAAGCCGACGAGATCACACTGCTTTCCCTCGCTTCGCTTCCATCCATGCAGATCATGCTTTCCATTGGCCAGAAATACGTTCTGTGCGCGGATTGTCCTTCCATCGCGGAATTGAACCCTCCAAGCCTCGCCACGCGGTTCGATCTTCTCGACGCAGATGCCGCGCTTAACGTCGCAGCCTCGTTCCTCAGCGCGCTCCAGCATGACCGTGTCGAGCACGTATCGCGAGAGTGAGAAGGCGCGGAATGGCAGTTTGCCATACGCGGCTCGACTGCCGGCCGAGAGGCGAATAGCACGAATCGGCGCGGCTCCGAGTTCCCCAGGATCGAGTCCTGCCTGCTGGAGATACTCGACTGCCTCATGGCTCAAAAACTCCCCGCAAACCTTGTGGTGAGCCATGGCCTCCTTCTCGAGCAAAGTCACCTGAAGACCGGCGTCTGCCAACCGCATGGCGAGCATCGAACCGGCCGGCCCTCCACCGACAATCAGGTTATCTATTGATTCGCGAATCCTAATCATTGGCGCTTTCTCCGTCCCACGCAGAGCCGAGCGGGTGTGAAACCCAGGATTGATATTTGGCCGTCGCCAAGGCCTGCCGCTGCGCAAAGACGCTTCCAGTCATCGGGAACGAATCCGCGAGCGATCGAAACAGGCGCATCATGCTGCACAAACGGATGCAGCGACGCCATCTTCGCGAACAGCCGCAACAAGCAGTAGGGAACAGCATTGCGGGAAAGGTCATTGATAAACCACCCGAGCTCCGTGTTGTCCTCCATCCAGTGGAGAAACTTCACGATCTGCGGATCGCCGAGATGATGCGTGAACTGCGAACTGACAACAATGTGAATTGGAGTGCAGACTTCAAACAAGAAAACATCTGAACTGATCCATTGGATGCGGCTGGACGCCGAAGTGGCTTCCTCGGCGATTTCCACTGCCAGGGGATTCCTGTCGAGGCCGGTTAACCGCACTGGAATCTTTCGCATGCTGGCCCAGGCTTCAATGCGCCGCAGCCCGTCGCCAAAGCCGCAACCAACGTCGAGAATGTGAACAGGCGATTGCATCTCCGCCAGCCTGAGTGAATCTAGCCACTGCAGCACGGGGCGATAAGCCAGAAACCACCGGTTGAGTCGCGCAATGTCTGTGAGGCAACCGCGCAATTCACGGCGGCTGCATGGCTCGTCCATGCGTTCGGAGAGCTGCGAGCGGCGGCGAAGATCGATCCTTTTAGGCTGCATGGAACAGCATCGTCTCAGCAGTGACACCCGGCCCGAACGACATGGCGCAGCCTTGCTGGCCCGAACGGGCGTTGTGCATGATCCGGTCCAGCACGAACATCACCGTGGCCGACGACATATTTCCGAACTGCGCCAGAACATCTCGTGAATATGCCAGAGCCTCCGCCGGAAGTCCGAGGCCCTTTTCAACGGCGTCAATCACTGTGCGGCCGCCCGGATGCACGGCCCAGAGATCCATCTCCTGAGGATCCTTGCCTCGCGTGATGTGGCTGCCGATCTCTTTCATTGCCCGGCAGATCTCGGCGGGAACCTGCCCTGAAAGCTGCATGTCGAAGCCAAGCTCGCGAATCCGCCACGTAATCAGATTGCTGGTTTCGGGAATGCGCAGAGCGAGGAAGCTCTCCATCGCAAGACCTTTCGGCTCCGCGCTCACGAGGCAGGCCGCGCACCCATCGGCGAACAACAGGAACGAGAGCATCTGTTCCAGATCCTGCGTCTCCTGCAGATGCAGGGTGCACAACTCGAGCGAGAGAATAAGTACCCGTGAAGCGGGCTCAGACCGGATGATGTGATACGCGGACTTCAAGGCGTTGATCGCTGCATAGCAGCCCATGAAGCCAATCATCGTGCGTTCCACAGACGGGTTCAGCCCGAGATGATTCACGATGTCGTAGTCGAGACCGGGCGCGTAGAGGCCGGTACACGACGTGACAATGACATGGGAGACGCTGTCCCGTTCATCCTGGGTGAGTGCCAGCTTGTTCAGAGCGCACTGCGCGAGCCGAGGCGCAAACCGCTCAAACGCCTCCATTCGGCGAGCCGTGCGCGGAAAGTCTCCGAGCACATACAGTTCTTCTGCATCCCGCCATGAGCCGTCCTCGGTCGTCAGCGGCTGCAGGAACGAATAGCGGTGCTCGATCGCCGACATCCTCGCCATGCGGCGAAACAAGCTCCGGGCAGTGCCTTCCGGCAGGAAGCTCTCTCCAAAGGTGACGAAAGCCCGATGAACATCGTGTGGCGGAACCGCGGTCGAGATTCGATTGATGTATGCAGTCGTCATCGCGATCCTCGAAGAGATGGAGTCATCCTGATCATCATGTGCCTCGCAAATGGTGGCCGTGTCATCCAAAGGTAATCGTTGTTTCAGCAGATCATCGTGAAACGGGGAATCAACTTATTGCGTTCATGCGAATGCAAGGCCACCGGTCAGCATGGAACTCTTGTCTTGATTTGACGATCGTACCGCCGGGAAGTGTGCCCGGATGAAGATTCCCCGACAATGAATGTAGGGGGACGAGCTATGCGCTTTTCGGACTCCGCCTGCGCAGTTCATGCTCAACCACGCGCAGCATCTCAGACTCGGGCGCAGGCTTGCCGGTCCAGATCTCAAACTGCCGGGCTCCCTGCTGAACAAACATCTCGATGCCAGAGATCACAGGGATGCCCCGCGATCTTGCGAGCTTCAGGAGCGGAGTTTCGAGGGGGTGATAGACCATGTCGAAGACGACTCCGGCATTCAGCTCGTTCTCCGCGATGGGCAGAGCCGGTTTCACTCCCGGCATGCCGCACGGAGTGGAGTTGATGAGAACGTCGAATCGCTGTTTCGCCAGCAGCTCGTGCTTGAGCGACTTGGCTTTGGCCTGCCGGGCCAGAGCCACGGCGTGCTCGTGGGTCCGATTGACGACGAATACCTCAGCTCCCTCTGCAACCAACCCGAACACCGCAGCCCTCGCCGCACCACCCGCGCCCAGCACGACGACTCGAGCATCTTTCAGGCGCAAGCGCTTTTCCAGCGGCCTCACCACGCCTGCGACATCGGTGTTAAACCCGTATAGCTTCCCGTCGGCGCCTGTGCGCAACGTGTTGCAGGCGCCGATGCGTGCCGTCAGAGGGTCCATGTTCGCGAGGTGCGGAAGCACCTCTGTCTTCAATGGCATTGTGACAGCCGCGCCCGCCAGCGGCAGCTCAAGTGCCAGGGCAAGCAGGTCCTGCAGCGATTTCACCTTCAAGGGCAAAAGGACAGCGTTTACATTCTCGCGGCGAAACGCAGCGTTGTGCAGCAGGGGCGACAGGGAATGAGCGATCGGGTTGCCGGCCACGCCAAAAACCCGAGTCGCCTGGTCGAGGTGGTCCATGCGGTAGAGGTCACGCATCGTTTCGACCGTCACCTGGCCTGGCGCGGTTTCGGTTCCATCGGAAAAGGAGGCGAACGTGAACGCCGCCCCGGCTCTCGGCCCGAGTAGACGGCTCACGATACCTTCTTCGCCCATTGCAATAGCAATTACGTGAGAGCCAAGAGAGCGATCCTCGATGAGCCGGAGAACCGTCAGGTTGTCGGCAAGCGTTCTGGCGGTTGAGACAACCTTTACATAATCCGGCTTAAAGGCTTCAATCCGGTCGGCGGCCTGCTCCAGGCTCTTTGTGCGGGTGAAGTCGTGATAGCTGATGATCAGCGCAGCCCCGGAGCTCCTCAACTTCGCGATCTGGACCGGCTTGCACTCCTCAGCCGATTCTACCTCCAGGTCAACGATCTGGCAGCCGCACTGTGCTGCCTTGGCGAGGATTTCCAGTTCCGTTGCCAGCGGGCCATCAAACCCGCCTCCGTGCGTCTTCCGGCGGCAGGTTGCAATTGCCGTCACTTCCCGGTGTTCAGTGAGAAACTGCTTAAGGTAAGGAAACACACCGGCTGGCTTCGACAGAGAATCGATCCTTAACTCAATGAATCGAGAACTTTTAAGAGCAGACTCGGCCCTTTCCATCATCTCAGCCGGAGAACTTGCCTGGATAGCCACACACACCTTGGGGACCCTGAGCCGGGCTGCCATCTGCCCAGCCGGAGCCGGAGGGTTCACGGGCGCAATGTCAACGGCGTGCGGCATATGCATTCAATTGACGCATATTAAACGCCTGCGGCCTCAGCCGCAACGAAAACCCGCCGCTGGCGGTACCCTTTGCTGCATCTTGGCCGGGCTTGCAGTCTGGTCTTTCGTGTCGCCGCCCTGGTCAACTAAACCCTAGTAGAAATGACAGTTGCCTACAAATTCACGCGCAATAAACTCATCTTCAGGGGCCAGCCACCCCCAGGATGAATAAGTCTGGCCTCAACCCCGGGTTGCGGTGTGTTTTCTCGACAGCGCAACCCGTGTGGTTGCTGCAGATCTTTGTCGAAACCAGCCCCTAATATTTGTCTCAGCATGGAGCCGCCTGGATGGTCGATCGCTTCTCTCAAAACAAAGAGAACCATGGAATGGAGCCTGCCGACGATCGTCTTGAGCAGCTGCGAGCAACCCTTCGCGAGTTGGAAGAAACCGAAGGGCCCCGTGCGAACCACCCGGGCATCGCACAACTCCGGTGGCTTATCGCGAAACGGACCACTGAAATGGGGGCTCCATCCAGGAATCGGCGAACGCAGACGTGAAAGGCAATTTCGTGCCGCTTTCGCGCGGATTGAATTCGCGATTTGTATTTCCTCGCCCGAGTGTGTGCGTGCCGGGCCGAAGCGATTACCATTGGCACACTTGATTCCGAACAGTATGTGGTCGGAATGTGAAGCTAATCACAGCGTGGCGTGATATGTTTTGAAGGTCCAGCGGAAGTTCGCCAACTCTGGGGGAGGGATGGCGGCCTTTGTCCAGATCGCATCTGGATTCCGCTGGACGTAAACGATGCCTGCGCGACCGGGATTACTCTTCCCGGAGCGTGCTGGCGGGATCGATCCTCGCGATCCTGAACGCCGGAAGCATCGCGGCCAATAACGTGATCAGCGCGAGTGCGGCGACGACAGCCAGAATGCTCGGCGCATCATAAATGCCCACACCATAGACCACGGTTCGCATCACCCTCAGCGCTCCTGTGCATAGAAACAGGCCAAGCAGCATGCCTGACAGAGCGGCGCGGACCCCTGTACCAGACACCTGGACGATTGCCTCACGGATTGTCGAGCCCAGCGCAATGCGGATGCCGATCTCGCGGGTGCGCTGGGCGACCAGGCTTGCAACTAGGGCGAAGATCCCAACTGCACTCAGCAGCAGAGCCAGGGAGGCCATCGCGGTGAGAAGTGCCACTTCGACTCTCTGCGTTGCGAGCGTCTGAGCTAAAAGGTCCTTCATTGCATAAAAGCCCGAGAAGGGAAGGCCCGGATCGACGCTGGCGAGCGCGCGCTGCATCTGAACGTTCAGTCC
>Ga0335069_10003595_pt1 | contig 23299 bp, 17 predicted proteins | sample Lox_Sample_11_FD_206714 | JGI IMG/M metagenome (GOLD analysis project Ga0335069, IMG submission 206714) | Soil microbial communities from Loxahatchee National Wildlife Refuge, Florida, United States - Lox_Sample_1.1 | ecosystem: Environmental > Terrestrial > Soil > Wetlands | place: USA... | reverse complement strand
CCATCATTTTGTGCAGACGGCCTGGGGGCCCATAGTACCACCGGGAGAGACGGCCTTCGCATGCGAATCTGCCAAAGGGAATAACAGCTACTATTTAATCAGTGATGGAAATACTGGTTCATACCGCACACGCATCAGGACCCCGTCTTTTGCCCACTTGCAAATGGTGCCGTCTCTCTGCAAGGGGCTTCTCGTCTCCGACCTCATAGCGATCCTGGGAAGTATCGACTATGTGATGGGCGATGTAGACCGGTAGAAGGCAAACGCGTACCATGCTCACAGACAAAGAGATAGGCGAAATTCAAACCGTATTAAGTAAAATCGGTGAGCCCCGGTCCCATAGTGTGGAGGCCCTTAAAATGCTTCAACAACGGCGTGGCTTCATATCCGACGAAGCAATTAGGGATCTGGCGGCTTTACTCGGAATGACCCCGGATGAGCTTGATGCCATTGCCACTTTCTATCCTTTCATCTTCCGGAAACCGGTCGGACGACATGTAATCTATATTTGTGATAATGTCACCTGCTGGATCATGGGGTATGAAAGTATATTAGATCACATCACCAAACGGCTTGGTGTGACGCTCGGCGAAACTACGTTAGATCATAACTTTACAGTGCTGCCGGTGAGTTGCATTGGCGCATGTGACCACGCCCCTGCCCTCATGATAGACGATGAACTCTATGGGGATCTGACCCCGGCAAAGATAGACAGCATACTCGAAAGGTACAGCTAAGCCATGCACGCCGCAGAATACCCACTCACGGCCGCCATGAGGGCGGATGGCGAGCCCTTGAGCGTCAGCGAATATGTGGCTACGGGCGGCTATGAAGGTCTACGGAAAGCGCTTGCCGCCATGACGCCTCAAGAAGTGCAGAATGTTGTGAAAGATTCCAACCTCAGGGGCAGGGGCGGCGCTGGTTTCCCTACGGGTCAGAAATGGGGTCTTATACCCATGGGTAGTGATGCACCCCGGCCCAAATACATCATCTCGAACTCTGATGAGATGGAGCCGGGGACCTTTAAGGACCGTCTTCTCATGGAAGGTAACCCGCATCAACTGATCGAGGGACTTATCATAGCGGGTTACGCCATCCAGGCGGACATAGCCATTATTTTTCTTCGATGGGCCTACGCGAAATCCCAAAAGAGGCTCTCACAGGCGATAACTGAGGCATACACAAAGGGATATCTTGGGAAAAATATCTTAGGATCGGGGTTCACCATGGAAATGGACCTCCATGTGAGCGCAGGTCGCTACATCTGCGGCGAGGAGACGGCGCTACTCAATGCCCTTGAAGGTGAGAGGCCGATACCGCGCTCAAGGCCTCCATTTCCCCAGGCCTGCGGAGCTTTCGGACTTCCTGCCATTGTGAACAATGCAGAGACCCTTTCGAATATTCCCCACATCGTGAGAAACGGCGCCGAATGGTACAGGTCTTTAAGTAAATCGGATGACGGGGGCACAAAGATCTACGGCGTGAGCGGAAGGGTCAAGAATCCTGGAGTGTGGGAATTGCCCATGGGCACCACGATCCGGGAGCTCCTCGAGGAACATGCCCGGGGGATGCAGGACGGATATACGTTCCGGGCCGTGATTCCTGGAGGCGCCTCGACCGATTTTCTTGTAGGAGACCATATGGATGTAAAGATGGATTTCGCCTCTTTACAAAAGGCCGGAAGCCGCCTGGGCACGGGAACCATGATCGTCCTTGATCAGAGAACCTGTCCCGTGGGCATGGTCCACAACCTTGAGAGGTTCTTTGCGCGGGAATCATGCGGCTGGTGTACCCCCTGTCGGGAGGGACTCCCCTGGGTTGAGAAGACGCTCGCGAGCATAGAGTCCGGTGATGGCCGTCCTGAAGATTTGGACATCTTAGAGATGCACACACGGCTTCTGCGCCCCGGCCACACTTTTTGTGTGCACGCGCCCGGGGCAATGGAGCCTATTCAGAGCGCCCTCAAGTACTTCAGGGAGGATTTTGAAGAACACATCCGCCAACGACGATGTCCCTTTGAATGACCGTGGCCACAATCTACATAGACAACAAACCGTATGAGGCAACCGAGGGGGATAATCTCCTCCATGCCTGTCTTTCCCTCGGGTTCGACATCCCCCACTTCTGCTGGCATCCGGCGCTTCATTCAGTAGGTGCTTGCCGTCAGTGCGCGGTCGTACTTTTCAGGGACGACCAGGATACTCGAGGCAGGATTGTCATGTCCTGTATGACGGCAATAACAGACGGAATAAGGATCTCCATCGATCACAGCGAGGCAAAGGCATTCCGGGCAAGCGTCATAGAGTGGCTCATGACAAACCATCCGCATGACTGCCCGGTATGTGATGAAGGAGGCGAATGCCATCTTCAGGATATGACGGTCATGACCGGTCACGCCTACCGCACGTTCAGGTACGCCAAACGAACCCACCGGAACCAGTATTTGGGTCCACTCGTCAACCACGAGATGAACCGTTGCATCCAATGCTACCGCTGCGTGCGCTTCTACCGTGATTTTGCCGGGGGGCGGGACTTCAATGTCTTCGGCTTCAAGAATCATGTATATTTCGGGCGCTTCGAAGATGGAGTTTTACAGAGCGCTTTCAGCGGGAATCTTGTGGAGATATGTCCTACCGGTGTGTTTACGGACAAAACCCTGAAAAAGCATTATGTAAGGAAATGGGACCTTCAGAGCGCACCCTCTGTGTGCGTGCATTGCAGTCTCGGCTGCAACACAATCCCGGCGGAACGCTACGGCACACTGAGGCGCGTCTCGAACCGCTACAACGCCGAGATAAACAGTTATTTTCTGTGTGACCGTGGACGATACGGCTATGAGTTTGTGAACAGCCCGAGAAGGATCAGGCAGCCTATGATGAGAGCGAGCGACAAAGGCCGGCTTGAGCCCGTGACAGAGAAAATCCTTGCTCAATTCCTGGCCCGCGCCCTTCTTCCTGCCGGTTCCGGAATCATCGGCATTGGCTCACCCAGGGCTTCCCTGGAGGCAAACTTTGCGCTGCGTCGCCTTGTTGGTGCCGAGAGGTTCTATCCCGGCCTCGCCGAGGCTGAGCACGCCCTTGCTATCCTTACCGTTGACATATTGTCGCGGGCCAAGCACCCTACCCCGTCCCTCAAAGATGTTGCCGCTCATGACGCGGTCTTCGTGTTAGGCGAGGATGTGGCGAACACAGCCCCAATGATGGCCCTCGCAATACTCCAATCGATCCGTCGAAAACCCATGGAGATTGCGGCGAGGCTCGGTATTCCTCCTTGGGATGATAGGGGTGTGCGAGAAGCTTGCCAGCAAAAAAGGGGCCCTCTTTTCATCGCTTCACCTCAGGGCACTTGGCTTGACGATTTCGCCTCAACCACCTATCGCGGGGCCCCTGATGAGGTGGCCCGCCTTGGATTTGCTGTTGCCCGTGTGATTGATCCTCAAGCTCCGGCGCCCTACGAATTGACAAGGGAGGCGAGCCTGCTCGCTCGAAATATAGCCTCCGGCTTAATTAAGGCGGATAGACCGCTTATCCTGTCAGGTATGGGATGTGGAAGCAGAACATTACTCAGGGCAGCGGAAAACGTGGCGCGCGCCCTGGCAAAAGCAGGCAAATCCGCCTCAATATCGATTATCCCTGCCGAGTGCAACACCATGGGAGTCGCGCTCATGGGTGGAAAGACACTCGAGGGCGCGCTCAACGCTGTCGATAAAGGAGAAGCCCATACGGCAATAATACTTGAAAATGATCTCTTCCGCAGAACCGAAGCCGCTAAGGTCCTTAAGCTTCTCGGAGCTTTGCGGCATATAATAGTCATCGACCAGTACTTGAATGACACTTCAGAGAGAGCCGAATTTCTGCTGCCGGCGGCAAGCTTCACGGAGAGCGACGGGACAGTCGTGAACAATGAAGGCCGCGCCCAACGGTTTTTTCGCGTCTTTGCGCCGGACGGGGCGATAAAGACGAGCTGGCGCTGGTTAAGCGAGCTCAATCGGGCATCACATTCGCCCGCAACACAGAGTTGGGCAAACCAGGATGAAGTCATCTCTGAACTCGCCGGTTCCCTGCCCGTGTTTGCTCCCCTTGCAGGAGTTGCGCCTCGTGCAGACTTTCGGATGATCGGACAAAAGATTCCTCGTCAGTCCCATCGATATAGTGGCAGAACAGCAAAAGATGCCCGGGTATCTGTGGACGAACCTCACCCACAGGACGATCCGGATTCAGCCCTCTGTTTTTCCATGGAAGGATATACGGGACAACCCCCCTCTTCGCTCATCACACGGTTCTGGTCGCCGGGATGGAATTCGGTTCAATCGGTCAACAGGTTCCAGAAAGAGCCGGGTGGCGACCTGCGGAACCAGGACGTGGCAGTGAAACTGATAAAGCCACAGGAGCCAGGCAATGGATCGTATTTTGATGAGATTCCAGACCCCTTCAGGCCGCTAAATCGAGAGTTTCGCTGTCATCCCCTGTTTCACGTGTTCGGCTCTGACGAGATGAGTATGCTCGCTCCTGCCATCCGAGAATTGGCTCCCAGGCCTTATATCAGTCTTAACGCTGATGATGCAGCCGCGCTCGGTACAAAAGACTCGGAGGAAGTCGATGTATTCGTGGATGGCGAGCGTTACCGGCTTCCTGCAAGAATAGATGTTTCTCTGGCCAGAGGACTGGCGGGGATTCCAGTCGGTATCGCGGGGCCTGGGCAGATACGTCCGTCCCAAATTGCGAGAATAAGAAAAGCGGAGGGCGAAGACTAAGATGATAAGATCAGTACTCATAGCCCTTTGCATGCTTATAGCGGCCCTTTCCTCTTCGGCTTCCCTTATCTGGATCGAACGGAGACTTCTTGCCCTCTGGCAGGATCGTTATGGACCGAACAGGGTCGGTCCACTGGGGATTCTTCAGGTTGTAGCCGATATGATTAAGATACTCACCAAAGAAGACTGGGTGCCACCATTTGCGGACAGGGCGCTTTTCGTCATGGCACCGGCGATTATCATGGCCTGTGCGCTTTTGGCGCTTGCGGTGATCCCCGTGACCCCCCATTTTGCTGTGGTCAATCTCAATATAGGAGTACTCTTTTTCCTTGCCACATCCTCCCTTGGGGTTTACGGCATCGTGCTCGCGGGCTGGTCCTCGAACAACAAGTATGCACTGCTTGGGAGCTTGAGGGGCATAGCCCAAATGCTGAGCTACGAGGTTTTCATGGGGCTTTCCATTCTCGGTGTAGTAATGCTCGCAGGCTCGTTTAACCTGCGAGATATCGTAGAGGCCCAAAGGGGACTCTGGTTCTTCATTCCCCAGTTTCCAGGCTTCATAATCTTTGCCATAGCGGCCATCGCCGAGACGAGACGGCTTCCCTTCGATCTTCCGGAGGCAGAGACGGAACTTGTGGCCGGATACCATACTGAATACTCGGGCATGAAGTTCGGCATGTTCTTTGTAGGTGAGTACCTCGGCGTTATCTTCATGTCCGCGCTCACGGTCACGCTCTTTTTCGGCGGCTGGATGGGGCCGTACCTTCCGCCGATCGTCTGGTTTCTCGCTAAACTCTTTGTCTGCGTCTCGGTGTTTGTGCTTCTCAGGGCTTCTCTTCCCAGGCCCCGGTATGACCAACTCATGTCCCTTGCCTGGAAGGTGATGCTTCCCCTCTCGCTTCTCAACCTCCTCGCTGTGGGTGCTTTTGTACTAGCCCGAGGAGGCTAATTCTCATGCCATGCTGAGCATATTGAGAGTGATCTGGACTGTTTTGTTGCACACCTTTCGCAGGCGGGAGACCATCCTCTACCCCGAAGAACGACCGCGCGTTCCGCCAAGATGGAGGGGGAGAATCATACTCTCCCGTGATCCCAAGGGACAGGAACGATGCGTGGCCTGTTATCTGTGCGCCGCGGCCTGTCCTGTAGACTGTATTGCGCTTGAGGCTCGCGAAGACGAGTCCGGAAGGAGGTATCCCGAATTCTTCCGGATCAACTTCTCGCGGTGCATCTTTTGTGGTTTTTGTGAGGAAGCCTGCCCCACGCGAGCCATTCAGCTCACCACCGACTTCGAGATGGGCGAATACGATCGATCGAGCCTTGTGTACGAAAAGGAAGACCTTCTCATATGTGGAACGGGTAAATATCCTGACTATGATTTTTACCAGGTTGCGGGCGTGGCGGTTTCGGGCAAGAACAAGGGCCAGGCGCAAAACGAAGAACCGCCGGTGGATGTAACCGATCTCATGCCTTAAAGGATCGTCAACAAACTCAAATGGTGATTGCCTTTCTAATAGCAGCTTGCCTCGCAATTCTGTCGAGTACCATGGTCATTACCTGTGCGCATGCGATCCATGCGCTCCTCTACCTTATTTTATCTTTTATCTCCGTGGCCGTAATATTCTTTATCCTCGGAGCGCCCTTTGCTGCAGCGCTCGAAGTGATAATCTACGGAGGCGCCATCATGGTGCTCTTCATCTTCGTCATCATGATGCTTGATCTACACAGGTCGTTGAGACAGGAAAAGGACTACTTGAGGCCTACGGCGTGGGTCGTTCCTTGTATTATGACTCTCATTCTCGGGGCGGAAGTAATCTACGTAACGGCCTTCACAGGTGCTTCAACGACCATAGGGTCCACAGTCACGCCCAAGCAGGTGGGCGTGAGCCTTTTTGGGCCTTATCTTCTTGGAGTTGAACTAGCCTCTGTGCTTCTTCTCGCCGGCCTCGTGGGAGCGTACCATCTTGCACACCATCTCTTACGGCGGGCGCGATATGAGGAGGACGAGCGTACATGACATGGATTGTCTCTCCGGAATCGGGGCTCGGCGTGGCAGGTATCATATTTCTGGTGGGAATGACGGGCGTTCTCATCAGGAGAAACGTCATATTCATGCTTTTATCTCTTGAGATTATGCTCAACGCCACAGGGCTTGCCTTCGTAGCAGCAGGGGCAAAGTGGGCTGAGCCTGACGGCCAGATCATGTTTATCTTTATCCTCTCTGCGGCCGCGGCAGAGGTCTCGGTTGGTCTTGCGCTCATTCTCTGGTTCTATCACTCCCACCGAGGACTTGACGCCGATACTGAGAGGAGAATGCGAGGCTGATATGTTCGAGCTTCTCCCCTTGATCCCGGCCTTACCCTTTGTCGGATTTCTCGTCCTCATATGTGCGGGCTCGAGGATAGGTAGGAGCGTTGCTCCCCTCATAGGCACAGGAACCCTCGGTGCATCGGCTCTTTGCGCGATCCTTGTATGTTGGAGGTTCGTCGCCATTCCACCCGCCTCGGACGTGTGGACAAGAACTTTCTGGGTCTGGTTTAAGGCAGGAGGACTTGCCCCGACCGTAGGTTTTTACGTGGACTTCCTCTCTCTTGCAATGATCGTTGTGATTACGCTCGTAGGTTTCCTCATTCATCTATATTCCATGGGGTTTATGGCAAGTGACGAGGGGATCAATCGTTTCTTCGCATATATGAATCTTTTTGTGGGCTCCATGCTCGTTCTTGTGCTGGCTGACAACCTGCTCCTGCTGTATCTCGGTTGGGAGGGCGTAGGTCTCTGCAGCTATCTGCTCATCGGATTCTGGTACAAAGATCCGGACAACGTACGTGCGGCTATGAAGGCGTTTATTGTGACTCGAATTGGTGATGCGGCCATGGTGGTGGGGTTATTCCTGATCTATAGAAATTTAGGGACACTCGCCATTCCGCAGGTTTTTCAAGGCGCGTCGGCACAATGGCCGGCAGCCTCTCCCATCGCCCTCGCCGTGGCTTCCTTGCTGCTTGCCGGCGCTGTGGGAAAGTCTGCCCAGATTCCGTTGCAGACGTGGCTTCCCGATGCCATGGCCGGGCCCACCCCTGTGAGTGCGCTCATTCATGCCGCAACTATGGTAGCCGCAGGGGTATATCTCATCGCCAGGATGCATCCACTTTTCGAGCTTGCGCCGGCTGTGCTCACAGTTGTCGCGATAATCGGGGCGGCCACTCTTCTCATAGGCGCCACGAGCGCCCTCAGCCAACGAGATATCAAGAGGGTTCTTGCATACTCGACGTTGAGTCAGATAGGCTACATGTTTCTCGCCCTGGGGGTCAAAGCGTGGTCAGCGGCTATTTTTCATTTTATGACCCACGCCTTTTTTAAAGCCCTTCTCTTTCTCGCGGCTGGTGTGGTGATTAAAGCTTTGGGCGGGGAACACGATATGTTCAAGATGGGCGGGCTTAAGAGACGCATCCCCCTTGCGTTTTGGACGTTTCTTATTGGCGCCGCTTCGCTTTCCGCGCTTCCACTCGTAACTGCAGGTTTTTATAGCAAGGAACTGATCCTTGTTGATGTATTTGCTTCTGCGAGTAGCAATTGGTGGCTCTTTGCCGCAGGACTTATTGGCGCCTTTCTCACATCCCTCTACTCGTTTCGCGTGGTCTTTTTGGTTTTTTTCGGGGCTTCAAAATCCCCTGTTTCTTCCGTTTCGGGTCGGACCATGTCTATTCCCCTCGTCTGTCTATCTTTTCTCTCCTTAACGAGTGGATTTTTGGCTCTGCCCGAGACGTTTCCCGGGCCCAGGCCTTTTTTACAACTCCTCGAAAGGTGCCTGCCTCCGGGCCCGTTACTCTCCGGACTTGCAATACCTCATACAATGCTCATGGCCGTGGCTTCGGCGGTCTCCGTATCAGGGATCTATCTGGCATACCAGTTCTACTTCAAGAACGCGAGAGCCCCGAGTACACAAAAGAGTAGTTTCATGAAAACCGTACACCTATACTGGTTCTCGGGCTGGGGCTTTGATTGGCTCTACGAAACATGCCTTGTCAGACCTTTTATAAGATTTGTACGGGTAAACAAGGAAGATGCAGTGGACGTGGTCTTTGAGGCGATTGCTCATGCCGCTCACACCGGCTCCGTTCTACTGAGCTACACTCAGTCAGGCAAGGTACGTTACTATGCGGCGGCCATATTGCTCGGCGCAATCGTGTTCCTGGCCATGGTACTTCTCTCATGATACTTCTCTGGCTCATTCTTTTGCCGTTTGTTGGCGGGCTTGTTGCTCTCTTCTCGGGGCGACTTGGGGACAGGTGGTCTCGCTCTGTGTCGCTCGTAACCATGGTAATCCATTTAGGCCTTGTCGTCGTAGCCTGGATAGGATGTTTCACTCAAGCCGCGGGCGCCCATCAGGGTCCCTGGTTACTCGAGATGAGACTCCCATGGATTGACCAAGCGGGCATCAGTTTCCATCTTGCAGTGGATGGAATGAGCCTACTCCTCGTCAGTCTCGCTTCGTTTCTGGGGACTATGGCGGTGCTCGCCTCATGGACAGAGATTAAAGAGCGAGCCGGGTTATTCCATTTCAATCTCCTCTGGTGTCTATCAGGGATCGTGGGCGTCTTCCTTGCGGTGGACCTCTTTCTCTTCTATTTCTTATGGGAACTGATGCTCGTACCCATGTATTTCCTCATTGCCCTCTGGGGCCATGAAAATAGGGCCGCCGCCGCGACCAAGTTCTTCATCTTTACCCAGCTTTCCGGTCTCTTCATGCTCGCTTCAATACTTGGACTCTACTTTGCCCACGGGCAGGCTACGGGCAGGTATACGTTCGATTATCCGGCGCTCGTAGCTCAACCGCTCGCTTCTATCCCGGCAACCCTTCTCTTCCTTGGATTTCTCGCGGCCTTTGCAGTAAAGTTGCCGGCCGTTCCTTTGCATACGTGGCTTCCCGACGCACATACAGAAGCGCCCACAGCAGGGAGCATTCTCCTCGCAGGGTTACTCCTTAAGACCGGCGCATACGGCCTTATCCGATTCGCCCTGCCGCTCTTCCCGCACGTCGTGGCTCATTTTGCCGGGATCGGCATGGTTGTCGGGGTAATAGGAATCCTCTATGGAGCAATTCTGGCATTTGTCCAAACGGATTTGAAACGGCTCGTGGCGTACACAAGCGTAAGTCACATGGGCTTTGTGCTTCTCGCAATAGCGGCTGGGAATGAGCTTGCGCTTGAGGGAGCGATCATCCAGATGATCTCTCACGGATTAAGCACTGGGGCTCTCTTTGCGCTCGCCGGGGCGCTACAGGAAAGGACGCGAACCAGGGATTTAAGGGATTTGGGCGGCTTATGGCTACAGACCCCAAGGTTGGGTGGCGCTGTGCTCTTCTTTGCCCTTGCTTCTCTTGGGTTGCCCGGGCTTGGCAATTTCGTGGGAGAATTCCTCATCTTTTTGGGGGCCTTCCATGTGAGTATCTCACTGACCGTCGTTGCAGTGTCGGGTCTTATCGCCTCATCTCTCTATAGCCTGACAATGGTTCAGAAGGTCTTTTTCGGACCGTCAAGGAACGACACCAAGATATGTGACCTGTCAGTGTGTGAAATGGCGGGCCTGGGGGCGGCAATGGCAGCCTTGCTGTGGATTGGATTGTACCCGAACGTGTGTATCCGCGAGACCGCCCGCAGCCTGAATTATATCGCGAACTCTCTATACACGCAGGCGACAGCCGCGAGAACGGCTCATACACCCCCACATATGAACGACGAATCATTTGTATTTCTTACAGACGGAAAGCCGTGACAACCGCTCATTTCACAGCCCTCATGCCCCTCATCATAACTGGCCTCACCGCTATCATCATCGTTGTTGCCATAGCCATTCGTAGAAATCACCGGCTCATCTTTCTTCTCAGCCTGGCTGGACTCGGTGCTGCCCTGTTCTCGATCTTTCCGGTCCTGTCCTCAGTCCCGCAGCGGGTGACCTTGCTCTTTACGGTAGACAGGTTTGGGCTTTTCTACACGGGCCTGATCATCGCTTCGACATTTGTGGTCTGCCTTCTATCATATGATTATATGAACCTCCATCTCGAGAACCTTGAAGAATATTATCTCCTCTTGCTTCTTGCTACCGTGGGTGCGATCGTCATAACAGTGGCCACCCATTTTGTCTCTTTCTTTATCGGATTAGAAATTCTGAGCGTTTCCCTGTACACGCTTATCGCCTATCAACGCATGGATATGCGTCATATAGAGGGGGGATTCAAATACCTTATTCTCTCTATGGTCGCCTCTTCTTTTCTCCTCTTCGGCATAGCGCTCATCTACATGAGGACAGGCGCCATGGATTTTTCTGAAGTAGCCCACGTCCTTCAAGGCTCGAAGGACCTGGCCGCCACGGCCGGCACGGTCATGGTCGTGGTAGCTATTGGATTCAAACTTGCTTTGGTACCATTCCACATGTGGGCGCCGGATGTATTCGAGGGCTCATCGTCGCCCGTGGCCGCCTTCCTGGCCACGTGTTCAAAAGGTGCGCTCTTTGCGATCATGCTGCGTTATTTCTCTTCTATCAAGATGGGTGACAATACCCCACTGGCAATGATTCTTACTCTCATTGCCGTGGCCTCCATGTTCGCCGGTAATCTTCTTGCCCTGTTTGAGGATAACTTGAAGCGGCTCCTGGCGTACTCTTCCATAGCGCACTTCGGCTACCTCCTCGTGGCCTTTCTTTCAACCGGGTCTCTCAAGGGTTTGGCGGTAGCCTATTACCTTGTTGCCTATTTCGTCTCTATACTGGGGGCCTTCGGTGTGGTGACCGTCCTGTCGGGGAGGGCAAGAGACGCTGATACCATTGAGGACTATTACGGCCTTTCGTCAGAACACCCATGGCTCGCCGGCATCCTGACTGCCTCGCTTCTGTCCTTAGCAGGCATTCCCTTGAGTGCAGGCTTTATGGGCAAGTTCTACGTGATGAGCGCCGGTATACAGGCAAACCTCTGGTTCCTCGTTATAATCCTCGTGGTAAACAGCGCGCTAGGTCTATTCTATTACCTCAGGATAATCGCAGCCATGTATGTGCTCCCGCCGGGAAGGCGCCTCTCAAGAGCCCCTGCGCTCATGGGAACTGTGGTTCTTACCGCTCTCTTTCTTCTTATTCTCCTGCTCGGTGTGTACCCGGCCTCTGTCACGGGTTTTATGGAGACCGTTGCCCTTCGGTAATAGAGTGAGGCAAGACAGGGTGACCGAGCCCCTCAATTATGAGCCGTAATAGCCACGCTCATTCACCTTTCCCCGGAACACGGAGTAACTGTAGATGACATATCCCAGAACCATAGGAAGAACCACGATGGCGCCCCAGAGCGTGAACCGCATAGTCTCCGGTTGGGCAGATGCCTCCCGGATCGTGATGCTCGGAGGAATGGCAAAGGGATAGAGTGACGTAGCGAGTCCCAGGTAGCCCGACAAAAAAAGGATCACCGCGTAGACCAAAGGCATTGACTCCTCGCGCCTCTTCAGGGCTACGATGAGGCGGTAGGCTGCAACCAAGCCTGTGGCAGGAAATACCCATACAAAGTATATTCTCGGGGCGCTAAACCAAGTCGTCCACACAAGCGGATAGTGAGCGGGCGTCCACACGGTGACGATCACCATAAATCCCAGTACCGCGAGTCCTGACCAGAGTGCATGGGTAAATGCCCGTGCCTGAACGGGACCAACGGTCTTTAAAACTAGGTAGGTGGAGGCAAGCATGACGTATCCCGGGATGAGCGCTATGGCCACCATTACGGAAAAAGGATTGAACCAGTCAAAAGGGCCGCCGGAGAATTGTCCTTGCGAGACGTGGATGCCTGTCAGGATACCGCCGAGCATGAGTCCCTGAGAGAGGACGGCAACAAGGCTTCCGACACAGAATACCCCGTCCCAGGACTGTTTCCTTTTCGCTTCTGACCTGAACTCGAAGGTGACCCCGCGAAAAATCAGCCCGGAGATAAAGGTTACGAGTGGTATGTAGAGCGCACTTGAGAATACAGCATAGACGAGCGGAAAAGCCGCAAATATGGCACCTCCACCGAATAGAAGCCAGGTCTGATTTGCGTCCCACACAGGCGCAATCGAGCCCATCAGGGTATCTCGTTCCGTTTCGCCCCTCATAAATCCGAAGAGAAGGGCCACGCCCAGGCTGATTCCGTCAAGGATCACGTAAAGAATCATGGCGAAACCCACGAGCGCTGCCCAGATGTCTACGAGGTTCATCATGGTTTCTCCTCGCGTTCGTCACCGGACATGAGGACCTTCATGCTGATGGGCATCTGAAGAGGCGGTATTGGACTCGAAAGGTCCGGGCCGTTAACTAAGGTCTTTATCACATAGTAGAGATAGCTTCCACCGATGGCCACAAAGATCATGAGAAAGAGTGCGAGTGACCAGATGACGTTGCCGGAGGGGATGGGGGATGAGCCCTCGGACGTGCGCAGCACGTTGTATACGATCCATGGCTGGCGCCCAAGTTCAGATGTGAGCCAGCCGGTCTCAACGGCAACCCAGCCAAGAGGCTGAATGACTACTGCGGTCCACAGAAAGGGCCCGTAATCGAAGAGCCGGCGCCTGCGCCAGAGCAACGCCGCCCACATCATGAAGGCGAGAAAGACAAATCCGATTCCACTCATCACGCGAAAACTCCAGTAAATAGCGGGGGCGTTTGGCCTGTCCTGTATTGGAAAATCCTTGAGCCCAATCACTCGCCCGGTCAGGGTATGTGTGACGAGAAGACTGAGCCCGTTGGGCACAGTGATCTCAAAGAGCGTTTTTTCTCTTTCCATGTCCGGCATACCGATGACCGAAAAAGGTGCCCCCCCTCGTTCGTTTGTCTCCCAGTGGCCTTCCAGCGCAGCAAGCTTGGCAGACTGGTAGCGAAAAACCTGACGGCCGTTCAGATCCCCTAGGTATACCTGAAGCGGCGCAAATAGGGCTGCCATAATGAGCGCCACACCCATGGAACGGCGGTAGAAGGGAATATACGCACCCTTCAACAGAAAGTACGCGCTGATACCCGCTACGGCAAAGGCAGATGTCTCCAGTGCTGCAAGAATCATGTGTGCCGCGTGAACCAGAAAGTGCAGGCTCGTAAACACACTTGTATAACTTTGAGCCATGAACTTACCGCCTTGCACGTAATAACCCGTGGGATGCTGCATCCAGGAATTGGCAGCCATGATCCAGCATGCCGAAAGCATTGCGCCGCCGGCAACAAAGCACGTCGCCATGAAATGAACGCCCGGACGCACCCTCTTCCATCCAAAGAGCACAATCCCAAGAAAACCCGCTTCCAGGAAAAATGCGGTGAGCACCTCAAAATAGAGATAAGGTGAGAATACGTTTGCTACGGCCGAGGAGAAATGCGACCAGTTCGTGCCGAATTCGAATTCCATTACGATTCCCGTAACCACGCCCACCCCGAAATTAATAGCAAAAAGCCTGGTCCAGAATCGGCACAGCCGGAAGTAAAGGTCGTCTCCGGTCGCAAGCCACAATAGCTCGATGACCACAAGAAACAAGGCTAGACCGATGGTGAGGGTGGGAAACAATATATGAAACATAGCGGTGAGGGCAAATTGAACACGAGAAAGGACCAACATATCCGTCACGGAGCACCTATGATCCTGGGCTGAGATGAATGCGGCAAGAAAGAAATCGACCGGGTTTCAGATCATTCAGATACATATGGCTATTTTAAACACCACCCTCCCCGACCGTCAATCTCCATACGGATCATTATATACTCGCAGGTTAGTATTCGGAGTCAATGACGTACGGACTGCCGTTTACGCTGACGATCTTCCATGGTGTACGAGCGAGCCTCCCTACCCGTGTTGCGAGACGCGATTTCTAAGAGCATGAATGCGACAACGATTGGGACACCCTTAGTAACAGTTTACTCGGGCGCCCCTCACGAGGCCTTGTATACTCTACACGCAAGGCCCCGAACCGGAAATGAACCAACTTCGGGGTTCTGTGGGCCTTGATTTCCGATGAGGGCGTTGTAATTCGACTCGGCGAATCCATAGAACTCCTCGTGACCTCTCTCGGGAAACCACCAACCATGTTCTGCAACAATCACCCTTCTATCTAAATCAGAAGATAGCCTGGCTCTTTGCCGTATCTTACCGGTCCGGGACTCAATGTAGACCCAGTCCCCCTGATTTATGTTTCGTTCATGGGCCGTGTCGGGATGGATCATAACAATCGGGTCCGGGTGCGTCTTTCTGAGACGATGAATCTGCCGGCCGCCTGAATGATGGTAGGGCATAACCTTACGACAGGTGCACGAGAGGTCATACGCTTCTGTGATCACCCGGGGATCGTCGGGCGAAACAGGCTCCCGATATGTGGGAAGCGGATCAAAACCCAGGCTCTCGAGTAGGGTCGAATAAAGCTCCACCTTGCCGGTGGGGGTGAAAAATCCGTTCTTCTCGTATTTCCTGTAGTGACGGGGCGTGCTGTTGTGAAAAATACCCTTTTTCCGAAATTCTTTAAAGGTGATACCGGCCGGATCCAGCATATAATCCCAGAGGTCTTCCGGATCTTCCCAGAAGTACTCTCCTAAGCCTGCCTCCTTTGCAAGACCGCTTATGATTTCGTAGTCGGATTGGCTCTCGCCCACCTGGGCAAGCTTCGTTTGCAAGTAAGCGACAGAACCACCGGGCCCCATGCGCACAGCATCGGACTCAAGGAAACTGGCGACAGGAAAGACCACGTCTGCCAGAGCCGCTGTGGGGGTCATGAACATGTCCGAGACAACGAGAAAGTCGACCTTCTTAAAGGCATCATGGGTTCTCTTCACATCGTTCCAACTAGAAAGCGGGTTTGAAGCCTGCACGAAAGCCCCGCGGATCGGATATGGATTCCCTTCGAGCACGGCCCTGACAAAGGAGTTGGGTGTGACGTAACGGAAATCGGGCAATAAATCGGGTGCCACCTTGATATATCTCTGCTCGGGTGTGAGTCTGTTTCTTAACTCCATGGTTGCTGACCACCGTCCACGAATGCGCCCTCTGTCGGACTCTTGATCACACCAGCGGAACCCTGAACTCAAACCTTCGTATTCGCCGCCGGGAACATCGAGGTTGCCTGTTACAGCCATGAGCGACGCTATAGCACGGTTCGTCTGAAAACTATCCGGACCCTGATCAAGTCCGTTACCCCATCCTATACAGGACGGCCCTGACGTGGCATAGAGTCTTGCCGCTTCACTGATCAAATTTGCCGGGACCCAGGTGAACTGAGCCACGCTTTGGGGGGTATACCGCTCAACGTGCGAGCACAGTTTGTCAAAACCGATAGTATGGCGCTTCACAAAATCCGCATCATAGAGCCCCTCTGACAGGACCACGTTGAGAAGCCCCAGGGCGAGTGCCAGATCCGTGCCTGGTCTTAAGCGAAGCCACAGATCGGCAGATTGCGCATATGGTGTTTTGAAGGGATCAATGGCTATCAGCCGAGATCCTTTCGCACGGGCCTCAACGAATTCTTTATGTCGGAAAATGCCTGTTTGTGCCCTGTTCATCCCCCATGCAATGATTGAGCCCGGCTTACTGTGAAGGTCGGGTGCGGGAAAATACCCAAACGTATACTCGGCCGCAAGCATTCGCGGGATATGGCAGACGTGGTCCGAGCAGACCACATTGGGCGTGCCGAATGCATTGGCAAATCTCACCGCGAGCGTATCTATTACTGACTTGGCCGAGCCGTGGATCACCGCGACGGCCTGAGGACCGTATTCCTCTTTGATCCGGTTCAACCCTCGAGCGGCATATCGAAGCGCCTCTTCCCAGGAAACTTCCTCCCACCGGCCTCCCCCTCTGTCCCCAACTCTCTTGAGCGGTTTCTTCAATCGGTCAGGGCTGCTCAGGTAATCCAGAGCCGCTCGTCCTACCCGGCACAGGCCGCCCCTGTTCGGCGCAACATCGGGGTCCCCATTCACCGCTACCGGTTTACCGTCCTCAAGGGTTATAAGGATCCCGCAGCAGCTCCCGCAAAAACCGCAAGCGCTTTTTATAACCTCTGTCTTTTTCATGTCGATCCTCCGCTCACGGTTGCTTACCGAAACCGCCCTCCCGCCACGACAAAGGCGGGTTCATTATCATCGTTCAGTTTCGTCTCTAGGTCTCTCGCCTTCTGTAACTCAGATTCTGTGTTGATATTGAGAAATACCGAGCGGCCATGTGCAAAGAACGCCGGACGGCTTTCCACCGCCTTCACACACACGTAAGGGAAGACGTTTCTGATATTGAGCTTACCCCGTTCAATGGAGTTCAGCATGTGGCAGATACAGGACCTGCTGTAAAGGGCATGAAGCGGTTCAAAACCCTGAGCAGTTTTTGGAAGGACGATATCTTCGCCTTCAAAGCTTTGGATGACCGCATATATGGACTCCTCAGATACAAAGGGCATATCGCACGCGAGCACAAAAACGTGCGAAGTCTGAGCGTGTAGAAGGGCACTCACTATGCCCACGAGGGGGGCTTTTACAGGCAGCAGATCGCCTATGATAGGAGCATCGATGTTCGTTGTCATCGGGCTATGGCAGCTCGAGACCACGAAGACCTGCTTGAAGAGCGTTTTGGCGAGCCCATAGACGCCTTCAACAAGACTTTTTTCGCCCAGGCGTAACGTTGCTTTGTCTCTACCCATACGCCCGCTTAACCCCCCCGCGAGTATGGCGCACGTGTCAAGGGGATTACTTACCTTAAGCATTGTTCTCCTGAATCATTTCCCGTTCCTGGCTCACACTGCACTGCTTAATCAATCATACCCTGCCGACCTTTTTTGCCCAATACGCCTTGGCCCGTCTCAAGGGATGCGCCATGCCCGCTAAAGATAACGATAAGACGCCATATATATCCGCCACGTTCTATCATTTCTCGCCGTAAGCCGTCAAGAAAACGTCAGGTTTTTTGGGCAATTTCCTCTCCGGTCAACAGGGCATTAACAGTAACAAGGAACAGAAAAGGTATGTTCATTTCTCGTCACCTGGTATCATTGTGTAACAATGAATGTCCACATGAACCGCAGTTTCAGTGCTTCTGGCAAGGCCAGTATCCATTTCGATAAAACTTTTACTTGACTTAGAGTTATGCACTGTGTTACATTCCGCACAGTCTGAAAAAAGCCAAACCATCTGCGAGGATGGGACGGAAAGCCGAGGAGTCTCAAGTTTCAAGCATCATGGGTTGAGGCGTGAGACCGGCCGGGTCGCCAGATAATCCACCAAGGAGGATACAGCATGCAGACCCATTTCCGTTATATCAGTTTGGCGCTCCTCGCAGTTCTTCTTCTCGCAACGAGTTCTTACGCCGATGACATACGCTTCACCGCAACCGGCGTCGGCAATAGCTTAACCGGTTACGTTCAGTACGACTATGCAACATTCAAGGCACAGACCGCCGGCGCATTGCCGTGGAACGCCGTGTTCGCACAGAATTCGGCTATCACCGGCCTGAGTTTTTCAGACCCAGAGCCGGAGCAGCTCTACGATGGCTCGTACATTTCTACATCCTTTGCGACAAGTGATGTATTTAACAGTCTGGCTGCCACTCAGAGTGCCCTGGCCTTTGAGACAGACAATCAAGGGAACTACGTAGTCTTCGCAGGTGGAGGATGGCTCGTACAGTACCTCGTACCGAATAGCAATATCACACTCACCGGCATGGGCGCAGATGGAGGCCAGGTAACATTCCGTTGGGGAGGCCGTCCGGGCTGGGATCCTTCTGGGCGCTCCTACAATGTTACGTGGAGCACCGGGCAGATTATACCGACCGCCACTCCCTTGCCTCCGGGTCTGCTCCTTATGGCTCCCGGTTTCTTAGGCCTTGTGGCTGTGCGGAGAAGATTCAAGAAATAACCTTTATTCGCTAACAATCGCAATCCCGGGCAGGACCGTGTGGTCCTGCCCTTTTTCTTTTTCGAACGCAATTGTCTTCCCGAATCGACCAGGAAGAGCAGAACCTGTTTGCTATCAGGACAAAGTCTCAACGTGGTACCTCCGTGATACTTCTTGTAGCAAGAAAAGCGAATAGCGCACATAACGACCCTCGGTAGGAATGTAGTTGATCAAAACGGGATCTAGCTCACAAGCCACAAATCCTTGAGCCTATGTAGGCGCGTTGGTGGATAGCTCTTTCTTGAAGGAATAATAATAAACTGCCCCGATGAAGATAAAGCCACCAACGATGTTGCCGAGTGTTACCGGTACCAAGTTCCACTCAATAAATTGTCCCCAGGTTATATGGGCGCCGAGCATTATGCCCACAGGGATAAAATACATGTTGGCTACGCTGTGCTCAAAACCGCATGAAACAAAGGCCATGATCGGAAACCAGATGCCGAAGAATTTCCCTATCATGTTCTTTGAGGATATGGCGAGCAGTATAGCCAGATTGACGAGCAGATTACAGGCAATGCCTTTCATAAATGCCGACCAGAGCCCGGAGGCTTGAGCGGCCATATAAGGCAGAACTTTAGACTCAGCTATGCCTATGGCGCTCTTGCCGAAGGCAGTGATCTCTGCAGGATTGCCACCCTTCACAAAGGGACCCACATCCATGAGGTAGGCCCAGAAAACAGACCCGGCAAAGTTACCGATATAAACCCAGAACCACGCATTGAGTACCCTACCCCAGGTCGTCTTTTTCTGAAACACTGCCATGGGTATCAACATGGTGTCACCGGTAAAGAGTGACATACCGGTGAGTACGATAGCGATGAGGCCCACGGGAAAGACTGCTCCTGCTATCAGTGCTTTAAAACCGAGACCCATGGTGATTTCAAGTCCGGTTTGACAGACTGTAGCGAGCGCACCGCCCACAGCGATAAATAGACCTGCCATGAAGCTCCTCGCAAGATAGTTCCCCGCTGTCAGACTTGCCTTGTATTTGCCTGCATCTCCTGCTAACTGAATGACTTCCACCGGTTTGTGCGACATGCGTCCTCTCCTTGCTATTCATACAGTCGATTCTGAGATATTTGCCTTCAAAAGGGTTTACAGCCCGTCATCTGACTGCGACCGCGTCTTTCGGTTTCTTGATTCCGAGCTTCTTCATTCGAAAGAGAAGCGTTGTGGCCTTCAATCCGAGGATTGAAGCTGCCCCTTTTGGTCCGCTAATTCTCCAGTACGTCGCATTCAGGATTTTTTCGATGTGTTCTCTTTCCACTTCAGTCAAAGACAACATGAGCGTATCGCCTGAGGTCTGGCGTACTGGCCCGTGATGAAGACCAGAAAAACTTATAGTGCTTCCGTCGGATAATATGACTGCCCTCTCAACAAAATGCTTCAGCTCTCTCACATTTCCCGGCCAGTAGTATTCCATGAGTTTATTCAGCTCTTCAGCTGGTATTCGCTCTATCGGTTTACCCATCTTCTTGCCAAAGATATCAATAAAATAACGTGCGATAAGCGGAATATCCTCTTTTCTCGTCCTTAAGGGCGGAATGCCAACCGGAAAAACATTTAAACGATAGTAAAGGTCCTGTCGGAAGGTGCCCCTCTCGACCTCCAGCGAGAGGTCCTTGTTGGTTGCCGCGATGACCCTGAAATCAGATTTGACTGGTTTGGCGCTGCCAAGCCGTTCGAAGGATCCTTCTTGTAGCACGCGCAAGAGCTTCACCTGGACGTTGAGAGGCAGGTCGCCAACTTCGTCGAGGAAGATTGTGCCTCTGTCGGCAAGCTCAAATCTTCCTTTATTCTTTTCATGGGCACCCGTATAGGCTCCTTTTTCGTGACCGAAGAGTTCGCTCGCCACGAGTTCCTGAGGAAGCGCCGAAAGATTGATCGCGATAAACGCGCCGTCCTTTCGTTTACTCAAATTATGTATGGCCTTCGCGATCAGTTCTTTGCCCACTCCAGTTTCGCCTGTAATCAAAACACAACTATCTGTCGGAGCCACCTGCTGTATCTGATTGATAACCGCTCTGATTGATTGGGACCGTCCAATGATATTTTCTGACGAGGAAACTATTCCCATTTCTTGTTTATAAAACATCGCCTCGTTTTCATATCGGTCTTTTCGCTCTCTCATCTCCTCGTAAATCCTGATGTTCGAAAGTCCCAGTGCAATTTGGTTGCATAAAAGTCTCACATAAGGGAGTTGGTTGACGGAAAAAGGTCTCCCCTCGAGCCGATTATCGAGGTAAAGATACCCATATCTCTCCTCGCCAAGTTTCGCTGGCATACAGATCAGGCAGTTGATACCGGCCTTGAGCAGCGAATCATCAGAGATACCATTCTGTTTCTTGTTCCGAGGCGCAATAAGCTCTACACCCTCTCTGACCGTCTCAGACACTACCTCGGCGATGAGAGCGAGCTGTTCTGGCTTGAGCATTGTCGGATCCAGGTTACGGCTTGCCACGATCCGGGGACGGCCATCGGCGTCCACTGTGAAAAAAGCCCCTCTCGTGGCCATTGTAAAATCCATAGTAACGTTAATAACCCGCTCCAAAAAAGAGGACCTGTCCTGTATTACGCCCAGGGATTCGTTAATGTTTATGATTCTGTCGATCATAACCTCGATTTTCTGTTCCTGGGGCATGACAACAAGCAGATCTTTTGGAAAGAGATTCTTGTCGACCGTTGAAAAAAACGTCCACGCCTTATTGAGATAGGATTGAGCGTTCTTTCGGTCTCCCTTCAGGAGATAGACATTCCCCAGCGCGGTCCAGGTGTGTCCAAGCTCTATCTCAGCCCCAGACTCTTTCAGGTATTTTTCGCTATTTTTCAGGTCAGACAAGACTATGCGAATGGGAGCTTTTTTCTTCATATTTCTCATGGCCCGGTATCTTAGTGCAACACCCTTCATGTAAATATCATCCCATTCAAGCATCCTGCTGATCTCACCATCGTAATTCCATTCGTCGTAGAGAAAACCTTCTGATTCAAGGACGTCAAGATAGTCGAAGTTCCACGCCCCGTCATGATGGTGCCACCCGATAAAACGGGAGTGCTCCACGGCTTTTGTCATATATTCAAAAGCCCTTGCATGGTCACCGTTCATAGAGAAGATATAGGCCTTACAGGCCTTAACGGGCCATAATATGTAATGCCCGACTATTTCCTCGGGAAGTGCGCTCAACCTGTTCAAATACAACTCGGCCTCTCGTATCCTCCGCAAATCAAACAACGCAAGAACGGCCATCAAGTCGGCGAAATTCGCTACTTGCTGTAGATTGAGCAGATTGGCTTTGGCGCGCACTGTGTCAATCATCCCCATTCCTCTCGCTATTCTACCGCACCTTACGTAGCACAGGCCAACTCGGGCAGTGGCCCTGAGAGTGGTTTTATCATTTTCGAATTCTTCAAGGTCTTCAATGACATCTTCATAGCGACGGATTACCTCGGTATACCTGCCCTTCCAGTGTAGGAACTCACTGGTCAGTAGCGTGGCTATTTTTAGCATACGGGCATTGCCAACACGTTCGGCAAGTTTCCAGAAATCATTCATATAATGGAATGCCTTCTTGTGTTGTCCGGCAGCCTGTAATGCCTGACCAAGTGCATGCTTAATCTTCGGCATAAAATCCCATTTTTCAAAACGTTTTGCTGCTTTTTCTGCCTCCGTTAATAGCGAGACTTGTTCTTGAACAGGCATCAGGTGCTTTGACAGAGAGATTTTGCCCAGAATGCTGTCAACAAAATTCTCCGCCTGATCGTCTGCTACCCTATTCTTTGCGAAATGCTTTAAGAGATGTTCATAATAGACGAGCGCTCTTTCCTTTTCCCCCGCACCAAGGAGAATATGCGCCGCACGCCTGATAAATCCAAGGCCCTCTGCGTTCTCTTCCATTTTTCTGTAAAGTTCAGCCAGGATGAGAGTCTTCTCATCATTTTCGGGGAGAGACGCACTGTAAAATTCGGTTATCTTCCTCATTACTTCCTGCGTGACCTCGGGCGACACTTCCTTTTGAACGAAATCGGCGAACTGAAGATCATTCAAAAAATAAATGCCTCTTCCGTATTCTTTCTTTTCATATGCAATTCTTTTTTTCTTCAGGCTTTCCATCACATTGAGCACCTGAATGGCGAGCGCCCCCGACAGAACGGTAATGGTGTCGATCGAAACTGGGGAAGGCGAAAGTGTAAAACAGAGAACAATATTCTGGTCAATCGCGTGATAGGTTCGCCAAATTTTCCTATACTCGCGAATTAATCTTGTGTTACCAGACATATGTCGGATTTCTCCCATCTCACATATAAGAATCAATAGTACGCTTAGGAAGCATTTCTTGTCAATAGTGTACTTTCAATATATTGCAATAATTTCAACATATTGATTTAATAAAGGTATATATAATTATCTATTAATGATATTAGAACATAATATCAGCTACTTAGGACAATGGCATATCAATTGAATACGGAAAGGGGAGGCTTGCATTCTACATACTCTTTTGGCATATCCTTTTAGTAGTTAGCCGCAGACGAATAAAAAGTGTGGAGGCACTATGAACGACAAACTCATACAACTTATGGCAGACCTCATGGAAGACGAGGTCACGGCTGAGGTAAAAAAGCTCGTTGCATCAG
>Ga0335069_10003594_pt1 | contig 23302 bp, 21 predicted proteins | sample Lox_Sample_11_FD_206714 | JGI IMG/M metagenome (GOLD analysis project Ga0335069, IMG submission 206714) | Soil microbial communities from Loxahatchee National Wildlife Refuge, Florida, United States - Lox_Sample_1.1 | ecosystem: Environmental > Terrestrial > Soil > Wetlands | place: USA... | reverse complement strand
AGCGAGACGTTTGGATCGCTGGCCGCCCTCGACGACCGCGAGGTGATCCCGCCGCGGGCCACGACGATCGGGTCCCGGGGGCCCGCGCACGCGTACGACCACATGTTCCTGCCGCCGGGCCTGCTGCCTCTGGAAGTGCGCGCCGGCGTCGATTACTGGAGCAGCGACTACAGCCGGGTGCGGAAACTCGTGAGCGATCATTTTCCGGTGTACGTCGTGCTCCGGACCGGCAAAGGCACCGGAAAGGGGTAGGCTGGAGGCAAGCATCCACACCGAGCAGTTCATCGGGCACGGGGGGGAATGGCGCCACTCCAGGCAGGAGCATCGCATGAACAACAGGGTGAGGCTGAGCGAGCTCGAGCTGATGGCCCGGGGCGGCCAATCGGACATCTACGCCTTCGGCGAGGGGCGCGTGCTGCGAGTTGCCCGCCGGGAGCAGGACTACGACCGCCTGCGCTACGAGTTCCGGGTCTACGAGTACCTCGGCAAACGGGAGGCCCCGGTGCCCCGGGCCTACGAGCTCCTGGAAGCAGATGGCGCCCCGGCAATCTCCATGGAGCGGGTCAGCGGCGCGACCCTCATGGACCTCATCAGGAAGAATCCGCTCGGGGCAGGAAACGTTGCCCGCGAGCTTGCGCGGCTGCACGTGGGGATCCTTCGGTTCGGCGCCGACCCACCGATCGTCGACTCGAGGGAAAAGGCCCGGGTCTGCGTGTCCCGTTCGGAGCTGCTCCCGGAGGGAGCCAAGGCCGACATCCTGGCGCTGGTGGAGCAGTTGCCAGACGGCCGGCACCTGTGCCACGGGGATTTCCATCCCGGCAACGTCATCCGCATGCAGAACAGGGACTGCATCATCGATTGGTCGGCGGCATCTCGTGGTGACTTTCACTCGGATGTCGCTCACACGTACCTGCTCCTGAAGAACGTGCCGCGCGTGCCGGGCGTGGGCCGTATCATGCACACCGTGCAAAAACGCCTCGGCGGCGCGGTGGCCTCCACGTACCTTCAATCCGTTGGAAAGGAGCTGACCGTGGACGGCGGCCTGCTCTCGAGATGGCTGCTCGTGAAGGCCGCCGAGCGAACGTACTATGGACTTCCTTCGGAGAAGGCGCGGCTTGTACGGTTCATCACCGACTGCCTGGACAGACGGTCCGAGATCGACCGCTGCTGCGAGCGGCTGTGAGGCCGGGCGGGTGGACGCCATGGCAGCCCGAAAGTCGCCGGTGACCATGGGTCTCCGTGCGCGCCGCGCCACGGCCGGTGCCACCCGGCGGCCGGCGGTCGTCGCCCGCAGCCTGCTCGTCGTGGGTCTGCTTGGGGCGCTGCTCACGGCGTGCGCGTCTTTTGGTGAAGACCATCCGCCGACGTCTGCCGTGGCGCTCGGCAGCCGCCAGCCCGCTGACCAGCCCGCAGCCGAACAGACATCGCCTCTCTGGACCAGTGAGCGCATCGACACCACCACGGGGGCGGACTACCTCGGAGAGACCGAGAAGGCGGTGGTGCTGGAAATAAACCGAGTCCGCACCGACCCGGCCGCGTATGCGGCGATCTACCTTGAGCCGCTTCGACGGTATTATCGCGGGAGGCTGCTCCAGTACCCCGGCGAGATCGCCATCGAGACGACCGAGGGTGCCCGGGCCCTGGAAGAGTGCATACGGGTCCTGGAAGCGTCACCGGGCGTGGCCACGCTGACTCCCAGGAAAGGGCTGTGCCTGGCTGCCCGCGACCATGCACGGGACCAGGCCCGAAGTGGCAGAACCGGGCATACCGGCAGTGACGGTTCGACCGTGCCGGATCGGCTGAACCGCTACGGGAGGTGGAGCCTCTCGGCCGGGGAGAACATCGACTATGGCAACGCGGCCGCCCGGCGCATCGTGATCTCCTTCCTGGTGGATGACGGCGTGCCGTCCCGCGGACACCGCGCCAACCTGCTCGACTCCAGCTTCCGCTTCGTGGGAGTGGCCCTCGGACCGCACCCGGCCTACGGAAAGATGTGCGTGCTGGACTTTGCGGGGGCCTACCGGTAGCCCGGGGCGGCCATTGGGCGCCGCGAGCGGAAAAGCGATACCTTGGCGGAGTGAGCTTCGCCCCTGCCCGGGTGGACCTGGACGCCGTGGACGCCGCACCGTGAACAAGCAGCGCCTGGAGGCGTTCACGGACGGCGTCTACGCCATCGTGATCACGCTGCTGATCCTCGACATCCGCATCCCCGAGGTCTCCCCGGGGGCGCTTCCGCAGGCGCTGGTGTCCATGCTGCCGCAGGTCTTCACCTACGTGCTGAGCTTCTTCGTGGTGGCCTTGTACTGGTTCTCTCACCACCGGGTAGCCCTGCAGGTGAAGTTGATCGACGGAACGTTCGTCTGGCTGAACATGGTGTGGCTGCTGTTCGTCACGGTGATGCCGTTCCCCACCGCGCTGCTGGGCCGTTATCCCCTCCAGCCCCTTCCAACCGCGATCTACGGGATCGACCTCATCCTGGCCAACGTGACCGGTTTCGTCATCATCGGCTACATGAAGCGCCACCCGGAGCTCTGTCATCGCTCCATAGACCCGCCGCTCTTCCGGCGGCAGGTACCGGTCTACGCGGTGACGAACGGGACGTACGCGGCTGCCGTCGCACTGGCGTGGGTGCAGCCCTGGGTGAGCTACCTGCTGTACGCGGCGGTCCTGGCGGGACTGATGGTCCGCTTTGCTCTCGTTCCCAACCCGCTGGCGCAGGGACCGGGCGCAGGTAATGAGGACTGACCGTGCCGCCCGCTGACCCGGGCGCGGCTGGCGCCGGGCGGCGCGGCTCAACCAAGAATCCCGCCGTGACGATCGTGGGCATCGACTGCGCCGCGGCGGCGGAGAGGACCGGGTTTGCCGTGGCCCATTTCGAAGGCGGGCTTCTCACGGTGAAGGAATGCTGGGTCGGGAAGAAAGGGGACGCGGCAGGGGCCCAGGTCGAGCGGCTGGTCCCCGTGCTCCAGGAGGCCCGTTCCACGTTGCTGGCACTGGACTCACCGCTGGGGTGGCCCGCGGCGCTCGGGCCACACCTCGCGGTTCACCAGGCGGGGAGGCCGATCCGTGCGGAGGCGGACGCGTTGTTTCGGCGGCTCACGGACAAGGTCGTGCGCGAGCGGATCGGCAAGAACCCGCTCGAAGTCGCCGCGGACCGGATTGCCCGGACGGCCCGGGCCGCGCTGCTGGTGATCGGGGCGCTGGAGGAACGGCTCCAGGTGCGCATCGATCTCGCATGGTCACCGGTCATCGGGGAGGGGGTAAAGGCGATCGAGGCCTATCCTGCGGGGACGCTGCGCTCGTACCTGCTTGCGCGGGGGCACGGCCGGGCGGACGGCACCAGCACGGACCGCGCAAAGGGCCTGGGCGGGAGCGGGGCCGGCTTCTCGGATAAGAAGGGGCTGCTCCGGTTCCTGGCCAGGCGCGGCGCGCTCCGCATGAACGTGCGGAGCGACCTGGCCGACCACCGGCTGGACGCGGTGATGTGCGCGGTCGCGGCACGAGATTTCCTCCTGGGGGAATCCATCACGCCGTCGGAGCTGCAGATGGAAGTTGCTCGCAAGGAGGGGTGGATCTGGGTCCGCGATCCTGGATGCGGGCCGGCGCGCCCCGGTGTTGGCACTGCGAGCAATCGCGCATAGACTGGCCCCATGCAGACGGTCGCGGTCAACGTCACCAAGCCCAGGGCCCTGCTGTTCTGCGCCGCGTGGTTCGGGCGCCCGGGTTCGGGGGCAATGCACCCACCGCGGGGGACGACGTGCTGACTTTTGGCCCCTTTGCGCCCGGCGATTTGGACGAAGTCCACCGTGTCATCAACGACGCGGCGGGGGCCTACAAGGGCGTGATTCCCGCGGACCGGTGGCATGAGCCGTACATGCCGCGCCACGAGCTCCAGGGTGAAATCGAGCACGGGGTGCGATTCACCTGCTGCCGTGATGGAGATGCCCTGGTGGGGGTAATGGGCGTCCAGGACAAGGGCGAGGTCCTCCTGGTCCGGCACGCGTACGTTGCCACGGCGCGCCGTGGCAGCGGGATCGGGACGGCGCTGCTGCGCGAGCTCACCCGGGGGCAGGAGAAGCCGATCCTGGTCGGGACCTGGAAAGCCGCCACCTGGGCCATCCACTTCTACGAAAACAACGGTTTTCATGTTGTCCCGGCCCGGGACGCCGAGGCCTTGTTGCGGAGGTTCTGGGACATCCCGCGGAGGCAGCTCGAAACGTCGGTGGTACTGGCAGACGAAAAGTACGCCGGGGCCAGGCAGCACCTCCTGGCAGGAGGTCTCGAATGAACGGCACGGAGCGCTGGCAGCCCGCCGCCTATCTGAAATTCGGCCGGGAGCGGACGCAGCCGTCCGTTGACCTGGCATCCCGCATCGAGCTGGACCGTGTCGCGCGGATCCTCGACGTCGGCTGCGGCCCCGGCAACAGCACCGCGGTACTGAGGGCCCGCTGGCCGGCAGCCCGCGTCACGGGCATGGACAGCTCGCCCGAGATGATCGAGCGTGCCAGGGCGGACTACCCCCAGGGGGAGTGGACCGTGGCCGACATCCGCGAATGGCGCGGTGACTCCCGCTTCCAGGTGGTGTTCTCCAACGCCACGCTGCACTGGATCCCGGACCACGAGAACCTCATCCCCCGGCTCTTCGAACTGGCCTCCCCGGGTGGCGTGGTGGCGGCCCAGATGCCGGTAATCCACGAATCGCCGGTCCACCGGGCCGCCCGCCAGGTCTCGGAGTCGGAGCGCTGGGCGAGCACACTGTCGGGCAGCGCGGAGACGCTCACCTGCCACGCGGAGGGTTTTTACTACGACCACCTCTCCCGGCACAGCAGCCGCGTGGAGCTGTGGCACACCATTTACTATCACATCATGGGCAGCCACGAGGAAATCATCGAGTGGTACTCCAGCAGCGGCTTGAAGGCGTACCTGTCGCGGCTCTCCAGTGAAGACGAGAAGGCGCGCTTCAAACGGGAGGTCCTCGCCGCCTGCCGAGACGACTACCCCGGGCTCGCGGACGGCAAGATCCTCTTTCCATTCAAGAGGCTGTTCATGGTCGCCTACGCCGGCTGACCCCAACTACGCCGCCGCGGGCGTCCTGATAGCCACCCACGGCTGCCGCGAGGTGGAATGCCTGGCGGGCGGGCGGGAGCCTTTTGCCGCTACCCGGGGCCTTTTCGTGTTCAACAATATCCGCATCGCGTTGCGGATTGCATCCGTGGGGAGGCAGGCGGACACGGGCCGGAGCGCGCCGCTGCTCGTGCGTTCGTCACCGCGACGGCACGGCACACCGGCGCGCGTCAGTCCTTGCAGGCCTGCTCCAGGAACTTCTCGAAGCCCTCCGCCGGAAACGGCCGGCTGCAGAAGTAACCCTGGATGCACGGGCATCCCATCCTCCTCAGGTGGTCGGCCTGCAACCCGTTCTCCACGCCTTCCGCCACGAGGTCGAGGCCGAGGCTCCTGCTCATCGCCACGATGGCGTTGACGATTTCCAGCGCGCGCTCGTCTGCCGGCAGGTCCTGCACGAAGGAGCGGTCCAGCTTGAGCCGGTCCAGGGGGAGCCTTCGCAGGTACGCGAACGAGGAGTACTTCGCACCGAAGTCGTCGATGGTCAGCATGATGCCCATCTTCTTGAGCCGGCGCAGCTTCTCCACGTCTCCCGGGACGTCTTCCACCAGGATGCTCTCCGTGAGCTCTACTTCCAGCCGCCCCGGCGGGAACTCGCTCTCCTCCAGCATCGACTCGAGCGTGGGGATGAAATCCGCGCTTCTGAGCTGGTGTCCCGAGACATTGATTCCCAGTCGGTCCGGCAGGACACCCCGGTCCAGCCACGCCTTGCCCTGGACGCACGCGCGCCTCATGACGGCCATGCCGACCTCGTGGATGAGGCCGGCCTCTTCCGCGAACGGGATGAACTGCTCGGGACTCACCGTGCCGACCGCGGCGCTCAACCAGCGCGCCAGGGCTTCGATGCCCACCACGCGGCAACCCTCCAGGCTGACCTGCGGCTGGAAATACGGGAGGAACTCCTGGGCGGCCAGCCCCTGGCGGATCTGCGACTGCAGCGTGAGGCGCTCCACCGCGCGCTTGTTCATCTCCGGGGAGAAGAACTGGTAGCCGTTTTTTCCGAGGTCTTTTGCCTTGTACAGGGCGGTGTCCGCTCCCTGCAGGAGGCCTTCCACGTCCTGCGCGTCGTCCGGGAACACCGCGATCCCGATGCTGGACGACACGAAGACCTCGGTCCCGTCCAGCGTGACGGGCTCGGCCACCCGGCCCAGGATCTTGCGGGCCACGCGGACCAGGGCGCTGGAGGAGACGACGTTGGAGAGGATGACCGTGAACTCGTCTCCGCCCATCCGGGCCACGGTGTCGCTTTCCCGGGTCCTCTGCTTGATCCGGCTGGCCATCTCCACCAGGAGCTGGTCACCCGCGTGGTGACCGAAATTGTCGTTGACGAGCTTGAAGCCATCCAGGTCTACGAACATCAGCGCCAGGCTCTCCCGCGTTCGCCGCGCGCGCTCGATGGACTCCCTGAGCCGGTCCAGGAAGTAGCGGCGGTTGGGAAGCCCGGTCAGGCTGTCGTAGTGCGCCATCTCGTACAGCTGTTCCTGGGTCTGCTTGATGACGGAGATATCGGAGAACAGGCCGATGTAGCGCGAAACCTTGCCGTTCTCCCGCACCTCGCTCACCGACAGCCACTTCGGGCTGACCTCTCCGCCCTTGGCGCGGTCCCAGATCTCTCCCTGCCAGGTCCCCCGGTCCCGTATGCTTTCCCAGAATGCCTGGTAGAAGTGCTCGTCGTGGCGGCCGGACTGCAGGATGCGGATATTCTCCCCGAGGATCTCCTCCCGGCTGTAGCCGGTGATGGCGGCGAACGCGCGGTTGACGTCCAGGATGCGCCCGTCGGTGTCCGTGATCACGACCCCCTCGGTCGCGCTCTCGAACACCTGGGAATCGAGCAGGAGCTTGCGCTCGGCCTGCTTGCGCGCCGTGACATCGAGGCCGAACACATTGACGTATCCCTTGCCAGCCACCGGGGCGATGACCAGCAGCAGTGTCTTGAACCCGATCTGGATTTCGACTTCCTGGTTTTCCGCGAGCGCGATTGCCGCGCCTACCGCGGCGTGAAGATCCGGCGGAACGGGCTTGCCGGTCTCCGCTCTCCAGTGCTCCAGGAGCAGCCAGCTTCCGCGGTTTGCGCCAAGCAGCGTGCCGTCCTGGGAAACCCGAAGCACGGGAAACGGGGTCTCGTCCGCGAAATCGGCGAACCCGTCCCGTGCAGATGATTCCCCCGCCGCTTCCCTGGCTCTGGCAGACTTCATACCGTCGCGTTACTGACAAGGATACTGGCGCCTGCCTGCACGGGCAACACGTCGCCCTCGGAGAGCAGGAACCGGATGGCATGTCCTTATGCAACATTATGTTGCTTAAACCGCAATTCGTAGCTATGATGGGGACAGGTGGTCCGGTCGGCCGCGGGCAAGAAACCGTGTGCCCCCGGATGTTGCGCACGTCATGGAGGAGGGCCCGATGTCAGGAGAAAAAGCGGACCTGCGGGTCAGGAGAACCCGCATCCTGCTGAAGAAGGCCCTGCTGGACCTCTGCGAGGAAAAGGGGTTCAAGGCGATCACGGTCGGCGATATCGCCCAGAGGGCCATGGTGAACCGCGTGACCTTCTACCGGCACTACCGGGACAAGTACGAGCTGGCGCGCGTGGTCTTCGACGACGCGGTGGAGGAAATAGACCGGGAGATGGGGCCCACGCGGCACACCTACAAGCAGCTCAGGGAGCGTGAGCTTGCGGGTCCGCCGTTGCCGTTCACCCACCTCTTCGAGCACATCGCGGCCAACTCGCGGCTGTACACCGTCATGATGGGAATCGACGGCGACCCCTGGTTCGTCACGCACATGCGGGAGCACCTGGGGGCGATGGCGGAGAGGCGCATGCTTGCGCGCGAGAGGCTTCGGCTCGCGTCGCCGAAGGACCTGCCGGCGGGAATGCCGCGCAAGGTCGCGGTGAGCATCATTGCCGCAACCATGGTAGGCATCATCAGCTGGTGGCTGGAAGACGGCATGAAATACTCCCCCGGACAGGTGTCCGCGTGGATGCGGCACGTCCTGATGAAGGGCTACCTGACGGGCGGCTCGGGCCCGGAGGGGTAGAGCCCTGGTCCCGGGGCAGCGCAGCGCCTGGGCCTCCGCGCAAAGGACACCGAAAAGGCTTGACAGCCGGCACCGCGTGTCGCAAGGTACCGGTATCGCTGCCTGTCAGATACGTCCCGTGAACGGCGACATCCCGAAGCTCCGCGCCCTCTCCTCAAAACTCGAGGTATCTGGTCCCATGGTCGGCCGCATGCCGTGCAGCGGCAAGGAGTACGCCAACCACCATATCGCCGGCATGATCCCGCTGGACTTCGGGATGTACCGCACGCGCCTTGCAAGGATCCAGTCCCTCTCCCCGTCCTTTGACGCCCAGGCCTGCGTGAAGTAGAAAACGGCTGCACGGGACCCGCCATGACGAACCGCGAACGACTTCTGGCCGTGCTGCGTGGGGAGATGCCGGATTGTGTTCCCGTGAGCCCCGACTTCAGCAACATGATCCCCTGCAAGCTCACCGGCAAGCCGTTCTGGGACATCTACCTGTTCAAGGACCCGCCCCTGTGGCGGGCATACATCGACGCGATGAAGCTCTTCGACAACGACGGCGGCTTCGAGCTGTACGACTACGGTCCGGTGGACGTGGTGAACGGCACGCGGCCGGAAACCGAGGAGCGTATCGTCTACCGGGACAGTGAGAGGATCTTCACCCAGGCGTTCGACCCGCGCACGGGCCAGTGGTCGGAACGCGGAATATCGTACTCTGCCGTGAACCCGCCGGTGGAAAACGTGGCCCCGTCGCTCTATGGCGTTCCGCAGCCGCCGCGGGAATGGGAACCGGTAGACGCGAAACCGCAGCCGGAAGGCTACGAGGCATGGCTCGCCATCCGCGACCTCGTGGGCAACTCCGGGATTGTCGGCATGTCGAGCGGGTTCGGGACGTTCGTGCTGGGCAGTGAGGCGGACGTGTACTCATTCCACGACAATCCAGGACCGTGGATCGAGAAGATCCAGCGCATGACGGAGGATTCGCTCGCCCGGCTGGAGGCCATTGCCCGGCTCCCGGCGAAGCCGGATTTCCTCACCTGCGGCGGGTCCGGCACGCTCATCTTCCAGACTCCCGGTTTTGTTCGTGAGCACATCCTCCCCGGCTTGAAGAGGGTAACCCGCCGCGCCGCGGAAATCGGAATCCCCACGCACATTCACTCCTGCGGCCCCGAGAAGGCGCTCGTGGACATGGTGGTGAAGGAGACGGACCTCACCGTGATCGACCCCCTGGAGATTCCCCCCATGGGGGACTGCACGCTGGGGGAGATGAAACGCCTCTACGGGGAGAGAATCGTGTTGAAAGGCAATCTCCACACCACGCAAGTCATGCTGCTTGGCTCCAGGGACGACGTGGTGCGCGCCAGCAGGAAAGCCATCGATGACGCGGGCAAGGGCGGCAGGTTCATCCTGTCCACCGGAGACCAGTGCGGGAGAGAGACTCCCCTGGAGAATATTCGCGCCATGGTGGAGACCGCGCGCACCTACGGCAGGTACTGACGCCGCCGCGCGGACCGTTGCGGCAGAATCGTCGGAAAGCGGTTACAATCTCCGTATGGCAACGTTCATACTGAACAAGAAATCGGTCGTCAACTTCAGCCTGGACCGGAACCTCTACAATGTCCTCATTCGAGTCACGAGCCCTGGCGTGGAGCTGCCCCGGCTCAAGGACGAAGGGCAGTACCGGGACATCCTTGAGCTGCAATTCTTCGATTTTGAGGATGACATAAGCGGCCTCTACATCTTCAACGACACGATTCTGAACCGGATCCTGGAGTTTTTCGAAAAGCATCGGAACTGCAACAACATGGTGATCCACTGCGAAAGCGGGATAAGCCGCAGTGCCGGCATCGCGGTCGGATGGTTCTTATTCAACGATTCGATGTCCAGCATCTACAAGCTGTACCACGAGGACAAGCACCTTCCCAATCGCCTGATCGTGTTCGAGTTCTACAAGAGGTTCAAGCGCGACATCGCCCAGATCAACCGATGGGAAAAAGACCGCCTGAAACGACTGATGAGCAAGAGATTTCCCCACAAGACACTTGATTGATGGAGGTGACGGAAGTCGAACCGGCCCCACCCGCAACGGCTGGCCAGGTCGCGGAGCTGCCGGCGTCCCTGGAGGCAGTGGCGGGGGCTCCTGCCGCCCCGCGGCGCGCGTTTGACACTGGCGACGGACCGGGCATATGGTACTGAATCGGTTAACCGGTGCGAGGGAACGTTACGTCGAAGGTTACGATCAAAGCAGTTGCCAAGAAGGCGGGGGTCTCCACCGCCGCGGTGTCCTATGCCCTGTCCGGGAAGCGCAAGATCAGTCCGGGGGTTGCGGCGAGGATCAAGACGGTTGCGGTGGAGCTCGGCTACCGTCCGAGCATCCTCGCCCGCAACCTGGCCAGCAGCAAGACCTGGACCGTCGGGCTGTACACCACTCCCACCAAGAACATCCGTGACGACGCGTTTTTCGGCTCCCTGCTGGCGGGCGTGCTCGACGAGCTTCACCAGAAGAGGTACCAGCTGCACCTGTACGCGGACTATCTCAACGAGAACCCGATCGACCACCCCGACCTCAGCATGACGCAGCCCATAGACGGCGCCCTCATCATGAACCCGCGCGTGGACGACGTGTACCTCGCGCACATCAAGCGGCAGGGTATCCCGTTCGTGGTCATTGGCACGCCCTCCGATCCCCGGACGGTGTTCTACGTGGACGTGGATATCTCGGCCGGCGCACACGCCGCGACCAGGCTCCTCCTTTCGAAGGGGCACCGGCGAATCCTTTTCGTGGACGGTCCCCGCGACTACATGCAGAGCCTCCATCACCTCGAGGGAAGCCGGCGCGCGTTCGCCGAGTCCCGCCTGCCCTGGAACGAGCGTGATGTCGTCCACATCGAGCTGCAGGAGAACGCGGCCTACGAGACCCTGGTACGGCTGGGGAAGCGAATCGCCAACTACACCGCCATCGTGGCCTACCACGACGTGTTCAGCTACGGGATCATGCGCTTTCTGAAGGGCCGCGGGCTGCGGGTCCCCGCCGACATGGCCTATGTCTCCATGGGCAACACGCTGATATCCCGCATCAATACACCGGGCCTGACCTCGGTGGACATGGCTCCCTACGAGATGGGGCGCCGTTCGGCGGAGATGCTGGTCGACGTTATCGAGAAGCGCCGCGAGCGGCCCTGCCACGCCATCATCCCCACCGCCCTGGTCGAGCGCGACTCCGTGTGAGCCACACAGGTTTCTGTTGACAGGCCGGGCATCTTGCCGTACTATGTTAAGCGATTAACCAGGCGGGCCAGCCCCGGGACCCGTGGCACGGCCTGAACTCAAGGAGGACCTCATGAGAACACGGACCCTCGTGTGCGCTGCCCTGGCAGTCTTGGCGCTGTCGGGCTTCGCGTTCGCGGCTCCCACCACCGTCACGGTGTGGGACTTCAAGTACGGTGACATCCAGGGGGTGCAGCCGGCCATGAAGAAAGTGGACGAGCTGATCATGAAGCAGAACCCCGGGATCAAGATCGACCACGTCGGCCAGCCGAACGACAACTACTACCAGCTGGTCCGCGCCGCGGTGCAGGCGGGCGAAGGACCGGACGTGGTGATGTTCCACGGGGGCGTGCAGGCCTACGAGTTCGACGACTACACCGCGGACCTGGACTCCTACATCAAGCCGTGGAGGAGCGAGATTCCCGAGTTCAGCTGGGCCTTCTGCTCCGCCGGCGGGGACCCGAGCAAGCCGGTCCACATGGTACCGATCACCGTCCAGGGCGAGGGCTTCTACTACAACAAGGCGTTGTTCAAGAAGGCCGGCCTGGATCCGAACAAGGCTCCTTCCGACCTCGCCTACTTCCTCACCGTGTGCCAGAAGCTGAAGGACGCCGGCATCGTTCCGATCACGGCGGGGCTGCAGGGCTCGCCATTCACCGTGGACTTCATGTTCCGCTGCCTCGTTGCGAACATCTACGGGCCGCAGACCCCCGACCTCGTCACCGGGAAGCAGAACTTCAAGGGCAACGCGGGCTTCCGCCGCGCGGCGGAGATCGTGGCGGAGCTCTTCAAGAATGGCTACATGGACCCGAACGGGACCTCGACCCCGTATTTCATGGACGCGGCCAACAATTTCGCGGCGGGCAAGGGAGCGATGTTCGTCGGTCTCACCTCTGACGTCTGTCACTGGAAGGCGTTCAACGACGCGCTGGGCAAGGACGCGGTGGGGTACTTCCCGTCCATCAACTTCCCGCAGGCCAGGTACAAGGACCAGCAGTCCGGGCAGCCGGCGGGGATCGGCTACTCCATCATGAAGTGGTCCCGCAACCCGGACGCGGCAGCGAAGTTCATCGAGGGATACGCGAGGGGAGAGGGCGCGGCCACCTGGATGGGGATGACCGGAGCGCTTGCCCCGAACAAGAACCTGGACGTGACCCGCATGGGTTACCCGCTGGTCGGCGAGATCCTGAAGCGCAGCCCCGATCGGGATTTCGTCACCCTCCTCACCAACGAGGACGCCAACCAGAACTTCGATCGGTACTGCGCCCAGGCCTTCGTCTCCCAGGAGATCAGCCTGGATGCCTTCATCGATTCGTGCCAGAAGATGCTGGATAACGCGCGGGCGTCCAAGTAACCTGGCGCCTTCGGCCGCCCGGGACCCCCGTGGTTCTGGGCGGCCCTGCGCACTGTCACGGAGTGGACGTTGAGGGGAACATCGCGGAGACATTCCAGGGAGATCGTGGATTCCTACCTCCTGATTGCTCCCCTCATGCTGCTGCTGCTCGTGTTCATTCTCTATCCCGTCCTGTCCAACCTGTACTACGGCCTCACCCGGTGGAAGGGCATGGGATCCGCCGTCTTCATCGGGCTGGAGAACTACTCCGCCATGGTCCAGGACGAGAAGTTCTGGATCTCGCTCAAGAACACCGGGATCCTGATCCTGTTCATCCCGCTCGGCGTGCTGTTCCCCCTGGCGCTGGCCGCGATTCTCAGGATGGGAATCCGCGGGTGGTCGGTCTTTCGCGCCCTCATCTACCTGCCGAACATCCTGGGCTACGTGATCATCGGCCTGGTGTTCAACATCATCCTGCGGAAGACCGGCCCGTTGAACGCGGTGCTCACGTCCGTGGGGCTCTCCTCTCTCGCGCTGGACTGGCTGAACAAGTCCTGGCTCGCCCTGGTTTCCCTGGGGCTGGTGTTCGTGGTCTGGATCAAGCTCGGCTTCGGCTGCATCTACTTCCTGGCGGCCATGAGCGGAATCGAGGACACCCTCTACGACGCGGCAAGGATCGACGGGGCCGGCTGGTGGAGGACCTTCCGCAGCGTGACCATCCCGTCCATACGGTTTTCCATCGAGTTCTTCGTGGTGCTCTCGTTCACCGAGCTGTTCGCCCGCGCGTTCCCCTTCATCTACAGCTTCACCCGGGGAGGGCCGGGGTTCGGCACGTTCACCCTCGAATACGGGATCTACAACGCGGGTTTCGTGGCGTTCAACATGGGCTACGCCAGCGCGTGGGCCACGGTGCTGTTCCTGTTCTGCTCTGCCATCGCGGTGGTGCAGGTCCGGCTCATGATGAGAGGCGACCGTGACTAGCGGGATCCGCCTTTCCAGCCCGCGGGCGCTCCGTGCGCTGCTGTATGTCGTCCTCGCCGTATTCGTGATCCTCGCGCTGTACCCGGTGCTCCATTCGCTGGCCACCAGCCTCAAGACGTCGCGGGAATACGTGGACAACAAGCTCCTGTGGCCGACCGCTCCCACGCTGGAGAACTATCGCCACGTCATCGTGGAAGGCGGCATGCTGCGCTACTTCCTCAACAACTGCATCCTCATGCCCCTGGCCATGGTCGCCTACCTGTTCGTGTGCCTCACCGCGGGGTTTGCCTTCGGGCGGCTGCGGTTCCCGTTTCGGCTTCCCATCTTCCTCGGGGTTCTCTTCCTGATGATCTTCCCCCAGATGCTGCTCTCGGTGCAGATCTTCCAGGTCTGCAGGCGCCTGCACCTGGTCAACAGCTACGTGGGGCTGATCCTGGTGTGGGTGGCGTATTTCGCGCCGTTCGGCACCTACATCATGACCACCTACTACGCCAAGGTTCCCCTGGAGATCATCGAGTCTGCCCGGATCGACGGGGCAGGCACCTGGCAGATCCTCCTGCGATTCATGATCCCCATCGCGATGCCGATGGTCGGGATCGTCGTGGTCATAGGGTTCCAGGCGATGTGGAACGAGCTCCCGTTCTCCCTGTTGCTCCTGCAGAAAGACAGCATGAGGACCATCACGCTGGGGATCGGCCTCCTCCAGGGCCAATACGGCCTGGATGATACGGTGCTCACGGCGGCCATCATGACGGCCTCGGCGGTTCCCCTCCTCCTGTTCCTGTTCTTCCAGAGGTACATCGCCATGGGCTCCTACGCCGGGGCAATCAAGGGATAGCCCACCGCCGGACAGCGAAGAATCACACCATGAAGCAGCGAAACCGGTTCGTGTTTGACATGCTCGACCAGGATCTGCCCGCGGCGGCCGGGGAGGTAGTCCGCAGGGCCGGCCGACCGCTGTCAGCCCGCGTCAGCGGCCAGCGGGTCGTGGTCCGCGTTCCCTTTCACGCCCTGAACCTCCAGGGGACCTTCCTGCATCCCGATGCACGGGTCCCGGACCGGGCAGCAGACCTGCAGGTCCGCGCCTACGGGGACTCGGTGGTCCGGGTGACGGCGTGCTTCGGGAACGCAGCGCCCGAGGATTCGCAAAACCCGCTCCTGGAGCTCGACCCTGGCCTCCGGCCGCAGCCGCTGTCATGCGTCGAAACCTCCGCGGGCTGGGAAGTGCGCGCACCGGACGGACGAGCCCGCCTCCGAGTCACGGCGCGGGAGCAGCCGAGGGAGACCTGGAGCCACCTGCAGCCCGAGCCGCAGCCGGGCTTCGACGTCGTGGTGGTTCCGGACGGGCGGACCGCGGTGCCGTTTGCCTTCGACGACGAGTTCTTCCCGAAACAGCCCGAATCCTTTGCGCTGGGTCTGGTGGAGCGGGACGGGGTGGTGGACCGCTGCCTTTTCTCCCTGCGCGCGGACCACGACGAGAAGTTCGCCGGAACCGGGGAGCGCTTCGCGGGGATGAATCTGGCCGGCCGGACGCTCGTCCTGGAGAACACGGATGCCCTGGGCGTCTCCAACCGGCGTGCATACAAGAACGTGCCGTTCTATGTTTCGAGCCGGGGCTACGGTCTGCTCGTGCTCACCTCGGCGCACGTGAGGCTTTCCCTTGCCGACATCTCGACCCGCGCGGCGCAGGGCGTGGTGGAGGACGACCTCCTGGACCTGTTCTTCATCTGCGGGCGGGGGCTGGAAGGGATCGTCCGCAACTACCGTCGGATCACCGGTTTCCCGCGTCCCGTTCCGTTCTGGTCCTACGGGACCTGGATGAGCCGCATGAGCTACTTCAGCGCGGAAGAGACGCGCTCGGTGGCCCGGAAGCTCCGCGAGGGGAGGTTCCCCTGCGACGTGATCCACCTGGACACCGGGTGGTTCAGGACGGAGTGGAAGTGCGAGTGGGAGTTCAGCCCGGAGACCTTTCCGGATCCGGAGGCCCTTCTGGCGGAGCTGCGCGAGCAGGGTTTCCGCGTGAGCCTGTGGCAGCTTCCCTGCGTGGCCAAGGGGACCCTGCACTACGAGACGGCGAGGGCGCGCGGCTACATACCGGCGAAGAGCGGCGCGGACCCGCTGGGATCCAATTTCAGCACGGTGGAGTTCGAGGGGGCGATCGACTTCACCAACCCCGAGGCCACGACGTGGTACCAGGGCCTCCTGGAGCGGCTGCTGAAGATGGGAGCCGCGGTGATCAAGACGGACTTTGGCGAGTCGATCGAGGAGAACGCCGCCTTCCACGGTGCTCCGTACCGGTTGCTGCACAACCTCTACGCCCTCCTGTACCAGCGGGCCGCCTGGGAGGTGACGCGCCGGGTGAAGGGGGAGGCAGAGGCGATGATCTGGGCGCGTGCGGGCTGGACGGGCTGCCAGCGCTACCCCGTCCACTGGGGAGGCGACTGCGCATCGTCGTGGGATGGGTTGGCAGGGTCCATCCGCGGCGGCCTGCACATCGGGATTTCGGGCTTCGGCTTCTGGAGCCACGACGTCCCCGGGTTCCACGGCGTGCCCAGCTTCATGAACTCCCGCCCTCCCGACGAGCTTTACGTCCGCTGGACGCAGGCCGCGGTTTTCGCTTCTCACCTGCGCTACCACGGGTCGAACGCGCGCGAGCCCTACGAGTACCCCGCGGTTGCCGACACGGTCAGGAAGTGGCTCGCGCTGAGGTACGCGCTGATCCCCTACCTCGCCGAAGCGGGGCAGCAGGCCACCTGCACGGGCTACCCTGTCCTGCGCGCGCTCGTGTTTCACCACGAGGACGACCCGACCTGCTGGGCAATCGACGATGAGTTCTACTGCGGACCTTCCATCCTGGTCGCCCCGATCATGAACGGCGAGGGAGTGCGCGACGTCTACCTTCCTGGCGGCGCCTGGATCGACTTCTGGTCGGGCCGGGGAGTCCAGGGGCCCTCCTGGATCAAGAGGGCGTCGTATCCGCTGGAGAGGATACCGATCTACGTGCGGCGCGGGTCGGAGCTCCCGGTCTACCCGGAAGCGGTCCAGCACACCGGTGAGATGGATCCCTCAAAGGTGACGAGGGTGCGGTTCGACGAGACCTATCGCGGCCTCGCGGCGTCCATCCTCGGGAAGGTTACCGGCTTGTAGTCATCGGCTGAAATCATCGCCTGCAATCATCGCGGAGGAGAATCCTATGACCACCGTCGATCCCTGGCTCCTCGCCTGGGAATCCCCATACGAGACCCACGAGTACCACCCCCTTTACCTCGCGACGGGCAGACTGGGCGGGCAGGTGGACCTTTCGGGCGTGACGATGGATCTCTGGTCGGTGGAGACCGGGGGCCTGAATCTTGACGCCGATCCGTCGGAAGACATCCTGTGGCCGGTGACCGCGGTGCGGGTCCAGGCCTACTACCGCAGGTCGGGGGACCCGGTCTGGGCCGGCCGCACGGGTATCCACACGGGAGACTCCCGCTACACCAGCCATCCAGGGATGCCCCATCTCCCGCAAGTCTATGGCTGCCGGCAAACCCTGGACCTGGCGAAAGGCATCGCCACGACACGGGGGACCATGGCGGTTTGCGCCTACCCCGCGTGGGCGGCCGGCGCCGGATCCAGGGTGGTCCCGTTCGAGTCTCGAATCGTGGCCCTCAAGGACTCCACGCTCATGGCATTCGAGATCCGGTCCGACCCCGACGTGGAGATCTGCTTTTCTCCCGAGGTGGTGCTGGAGGAGCAGATCCACGCGGAGATGAGCGGGAAGGGGATCCTGCGGTGGGGCACCCCGTTTTCGTGCCGCGTTCGAACCCGCCAGGTGCTCGAGCGAATGGATGAGCGCCCGGACTCCACCGTGTACCGGATGGAGCCGGAGGGAGGTGTGCCCTTCGCGGTGCGGGTGTCCGCGCCCGGTTGCCGGCGAGCCGAGGTGGCCGGAAGGAGCGGGTTCGCTTCCGCGGGCCGGCTCACCGCGTACGTGCAGTTCGAGCCGGGTCGGGACGCGCGCTTTGAAGCCGTCCCGGTGAGCTTCCACCACGCGTGCCAGGAGCAGGAGCGTCGTTGGTCGGAGTTCTGGTCCGCCAGCGAGGTGCGGCTTCCCCTGTCGGAGCAGTTGTGGCAGCAGCGATACCACGCCTCGCTCTTCCAGGTCGCACAGAGCCTGGGCCGGGGCCCCGCGCACCCGGGGGGACTCACCAGGCCCATGGTCCCGTACTGGTTCGGCTGCTTCCACGACACGGACACCTACTTCTGCCGATCCATGCTTGCTTCGGGCCACGACTCGGAGGTGAGGCCGCACCTGCGCTACCGGCACTCCATCCTGGGACGCGCCCGCGAGCATGCGGCGGAACGTGGACTGCCGGGCGCCCTCTACCCGTGGCAGTCCGACCTCCGCGGTAACGGCGAGGTGAGGAACCTGCCCCTTGCCGGGGCTATCATCGCGGTGGAGTCCGCGATGCACGCAGCCTATTCCGGCACCGCGGAGGCGCGTGAGCTTGCGCGCGCCATCGTCTCCGACGTCCTGGAGTACCTCCTGGACTTCGTGGACTTCACGGCCAGCCCCCTCGCGCTCAAGCCCGTCCGCGTGGCGACTTTCAGCGAAACCATGGACGACGATTCCTCCCCCGAGCTTCTCGTGGGGATCACGGGAGTCGCGCGGGCGTACCTGGAGCTTGCGGGCCCGGCGGGTGCCCTGGGCAGCCGGGCGGGCCGTGTCGTTGCGGGGCTGCGGCCGAAGCGGGACGCGGCGGGGGATGGTTACCTCCTCGGCGGGACCGCGGAGCCCGCGTACCTCCGCTGTCCTTCGCTGACCCTGGGGTCGTTTCCGTTGGAGAGCCTGGAACCGGATGAGGCGCTCGCGCGCACCTTCGACAAGGAGCTGGCCCGGGTGCAGTTCCACTTCGCATGGATCCCGCACCACGCCGCCATCGTGGCGAGCAGGCTGCGGCGTTCGAGGGGGCCGGCAGGCGCTGCGGCCATCCTGCGGCACGCGGACACGTTCTACCGTCCCTGGCACGCCTTCGACGAGTGGGAGAACCGCCGCACCACGCGCTGCGGCTACTACGTGACCTCCTCGGGCGGTTTCGCCCTGGCCATCCAGCACCTCCTGCTGGCGGAGACCGCCCGCGGCGTCTGGCGGCTGTTTCCCGCGGTGCCGGAGGACTGGCGCGACGCCTCGTTCCGGGACCTGCGTATCCACGCCGGCTGGCGGGTGTCCGCGGCGCTCGTGGATGGCCGCGTGCAGTCGTGGTCGGCGGTGCAGGTACATCCACATGCCCGGCCCATCGTCGTCGAGCTGCCGGACGGGACACGATCATCGTTCGCGCCTTCCACGGCCGGATAGCGCGGCGTGGCGATGTGGAAACACAACTGGGAAGAGACGCGGAAGCGGTTCGTGGAGTGGTGGGACCGCCGCGGCGTGATGATCGGGACGTGGGGCGCGCCCTGCCGCGGCGGCCCGGTCCACGCGGATGTCCAGGCGCCGGCGGTCCCTGCGTCCCTGGAGGAGCGTTACTGCGACCCGGAGTTTCGCGCGCGGGAGAACCGCTACCGGCTGTCGCGATCCCTCTACCCGCGCGACGTCATTCCCAGCGCCATCACCGACATGGGGCCTGGCTCGCTGGCGCTGCTACTTGGATCCACGCCCGGGTTTGCGGAGGACACGGTCTGGGCGTATCCCTGCATGGAAGGGGTAGAGGACCCCGAGCGGCTTCCGCGCCTGCGGTTCGATCCCGGCAACCGGTGGTGGCGGGTGTCCGAGGCCGTGATCCGCCGCTGTGTGCAACTGGCCGGGGCTGACTACGTGGTGGGATGCCCCGACCTCGTGGAGAACATGGACACGTTGTCCGCCTTGCGCGGCGCCCAGGGACTCCTGGTGGACATGATCGAGCGGCCCGCCTGGGTCGAGCGCAAGACCGCGGAGATCAACGAGGCCTGGTTCGAGGCCTACCAGCGGATCTACGAGCTCATCAAGCTGGACGACGGCAGCTCCTGCTACGGCGCCTTCTACATCTGGGGCCCCGGCAAGACCGCCAAGGTTCAGTGCGACTCCTCCGCGATGTTCTCTCCGCAGATGTTCGAGCGCTTCGTGGTGCCCGGGCTGACGGCGCAGTGCTCAGGGCTCGATCACTCGCTGTACCACCTGGATGGCACCCAGGCGATGGTTCACCTGGACTCGCTGCTGCGGATCGAGAGCCTGGACGCCATTGAATGGACGCCGCAGGCGGGCATCGAGACCGGGGGCAACCCCCGCTGGTACGACCTGTACCGGCGGATCCTGGCGGCCGGGAAATCTGTCCAGGCGGTCAACGTGCGCCCCGAAGAGGTGGCGCCGCTTCTTCGGGCCGTCGGCCGTCATGGCATCTACATCCTCCTGGAGCTGGACCCGGCGCAGGATCCCGAGCGGCAGTTCGATCTCGCGGAGTCCGCGCTGTAGGCTCAGCCAGGGTGTGGCGGCGCCTCCTCGAATGGTCGGTTCCTGTTCGAGGGATGACGGCGCGCCTGCGGAAGCGCACCGGGGATTTGCCCCGGAGGTGACAGCCTGGATATCTTTTTGTCGCCTCGTGGTGGCCGGGGGGTACCAGATGAGAGGAACCTTCGGATTGGTTCAGCTGTGCGGCGGGTGCGGAGCAATCCTGTTGCTTGTGCTCGGCGGGTGCACGTCGCCGGGCACTGCCAACGGGGCGCTGCTCGAGGTCTTCCAGGGCGGCACCGAGGTGCAGCCAGGCACCAGCTACGATTTCGGCTCTGAAGCCGAGTACATCACGCTGACCACCGACTTCACGGTGAAAAACGTGGGGACCGGGACTCTGACGCTGGATTCCTCCACGCCGTACTCCATCAGCGGAACAAATGCCACCGACTTCTCGGCATCCGGCAGCGGAGGAGCGAGCCTCGGCCCGGGGGCTTCCGCCGCTTTTTCGGTCCAATTCACGCCTTCCACCATCGGCGCGGAGACCGCGATGGCGGTCGTCAAGAGTGACCAGGGAAACCAGTCGTTCAACCTGTCGGGAACGGGTGCGCCATCGGGCGGCGTCCAATTGGCCTGGGGAACGGACGGCTCGACCTTCCAGAATTCGATCTCAAACGGGAGCACCTCGGTAGGCTACACGCACGTCTACAGCACAGACGGGTGGCCGCAGGTCTACTACTTCCAGATCAGTAACACCTCCAGCTCACAGCCGCTCGGAATCGGAACGGTGTCGGTCACCACGGCGACCGGCACGGCCTTCTCGGTGAACTCGACCCCTTCGCCGTCCGTTCCGGCCAGCGGGGCCGAGACCTTCCAGATCGAAGCAGCATACCTTGGCGGCGGGAAGACCTACACGGAGACGGTGACCATGAAGACGAGCTCGACCACAACGTCGGACCAGACCTTCTCGTTCACCGTGACCGATTTCCAGAGTTAGGGCCCCATGTGAGCGGGCCCCCCTCGCGGACTCCGGCGGACGCGGAGGAGTACTTCATTGCAGCGGGATTGGACGTCGAGCCTGCAGCCGGCGGCAAGTCCTGGGTGTTCAGCCGAGGAAGCGGGTCGGTCCACCTCCTGGATGACTCCACGAGCAGCCTTCTCCCGTACCTGTCCCGGTGGCGCACGATAGGTGGGCACGCGCGGGAGCTGGAACACGCCGGCCTGGGCGCGCTCGCGGACGGTTTCACCTCTGAAGCCCTTCGCGAGCTCGCCAGGAGGGGAGTGCTGCTGCCGTTGTCCGACTTCATTGCAGCCCTCCGGTCGCGGCCGAGTGATGGTGCACGCCCCGGTGTTTCGGTCCTCTCGTGGTGCACGCACGATCGCCCCGAGGCGCTGCGGAGCAGCATGCGCAGCTTCGTGTCCAACGCCATTCGTCACGGCCGCCGGCCGCGGATCCTGGTCTGCGACGACTCGACCGACCCGCAGGTGGCTGGCGCCAACCGGGCCGTCCTGGAACGGGAGGGGCAGGGGCTCCAGGCGTCCTACCTGGGATCAGGGGAGAAGAGGATTCTCATGCGGAGTCTCATAGCCGAGGCGCCGGAGATCTCACCCGCGGTGCTGGAGTTCGCGCTGTTCGGCCTGCCTGGCTTCCCCGACACCACTGGCGCCAACCACAACGCACTTCTCCTTGCCACGGCTGGGCGCCCGGTCTTCAACACCGACGATGACACCTTGTGCGAGTGCGCGCGGCTCAGGGACTTCGACCCGGACTCGTGGGAGCTTTCCTCCGCCCCTGACCCGACCGGCTGCGAGCTGTTTCTCAGCGCCCAGGAACTCCGGGAACGCGTCGCGTTCAAGGATGATGCGGACCTGCTGTCACCGCACGAGGAACTTGTCGGGGCGTGCGTTGGTGACCTCGCCTCCGCCGCCAGGACCCTCCGCGTGGACGCCATGCGGCCCGTGTTCGTGGAGACTCTCCTGCGGCGGGCGGGCTCGGTAGCAGTGGTCGCCAGCGGCATCTGCGGGGACTGCGGGTTGGCGGACCCCCGGTTTCTGCTGAAGCTGTCCGGCAGCTCCCGAGACCGCTTGATGGCTTCCGAGGAGCTGTACATGGCCGCGGCCCAGAACCGACTGGTGCTCCGCGCGGTGCCGCGGCTGGCCGTGAGCGGGAGCACGTTCTTGCAGGCCGCCTCCGTCTCTCTGGACAACACGCGGCTGCTTCCCCCATTCCCGCCGGTGGGGCGCAACTGCGACGGCGTGTTTGCCCAGGCGCTGCGAGCGGCGCTTCCGGACCGATTCATAGCGCACCTCCCTTTCGCGGTCCGGCACCAGCCGCAGGTGGAGCGCAGCTTTGCACCAGGAGCCGCACGGCGGATGACCTTCCGGCTCTCCGAGATGGTTAATGTCCTGGTAGCCACCTGGGCTGCCCGCGTCCACGCGGCGAGCGGACCAACAGCCCTCCAGGACGTCGGGAGATTCCTGGTAGAAGTCGCGGCTCTTCCCGGCCGTGACTTCCTGGCATTTGTCCGCAGGGAGTACCTGGCTCACCTGGGCCGATACGCGGCAGAGCTGGAAGAGGCGCTGGTCCAGCATGGCGAAGAGCCGTCATTCTGGGCAGAAGACGTCCACGCCCTCCTGGAAGCAATCAACGGATATCCTTCACGGCCAGACTTCTGTTTGCCCTCGGACCTGCCGGGCGCCCCGGGGATGGACGAGGCTCTTGCGCTCTGTCAGCGCGTAGTCAGCCGGTTCGGGCACCTGATGACCGAGTGGCCTTCGATCATGGCGGCCGCGCAGCGGCAGGAATAGCGGCCGCATTTCTGCGGGCTTTCGAGAGATGGAGGTGGCGGGAGTTGAACCCGCGTCCTGGAGTGTTGACCAAGAACCTCTACAGGTTTATCCGCCTGATAGCCCTTCAGCGGTGAGTTTGGGAGGCGGCGTCCCGCTCATCGCCAGATCCTGCTAAGTGTCCCCGGCCGCCCGCAGGCGAACGGTCAGGTTAGTCCCGGTTTGTTACAGGCCCCCCTGGATGCTCGGTACCACGCTCCAAGGACCCGTCGTTGCATTAAGCAGCGAGTGCGAAATCTGCGTTGTTGTTGGCAGTTTTCTTGTTGCCATTTTTAGGAGACTGGCGCTCCACCTGCAGCCCAGGGCCGAACCGACCCCAGTCGAGACCG